>Ga0308412_1001139_pt1 | contig 14329 bp, 12 predicted proteins | sample HotsprottomLayer_FD_202357 | JGI IMG/M metagenome (GOLD analysis project Ga0308412, IMG submission 202357) | Hot spring phototrophic mat microbial communities from Octopus Spring, Yellowstone National Park, Wyoming, United States -... | ecosystem: Environmental > Aquatic > Thermal springs > Hot...
AGGAGGGCTCGGGCATCAGCGGTTCGAGTATCGCCCACTCATTGTCCGAAAGATCGCTTGGGTAGCAGCTTACTCGACTATTCATGCTCGATTATATCGTCTGGGAAAGTTTTAAGACAGTCTCTTACACCCTGCAGCCATCCTTCAAACCATCTGGGTCGAAGGAGGGTTGGTGGGAAGGTGGAGCTCCAGCCGCTTGAGCATCTCCCCCACCAGGTACAATGAACCCGTTACCAGAACCGGTCTTCCATCTTGCTGGGCCGATTGGACGGCGTGCTCGAGCGCTTCCAACGGATCTTCGAAGTATGGCGCAGGATATTCGCGGCGAAGCTGCTCTGCCCGCAGGGCGCCCTTGGCGGCATAGGTGTAGCGCACACTTCGGGCCTTGGGGAGCAGGGTTTGCAGCATGCGAGGGTAATCTTTGCGGGGGAAAGCGCCAAACACCAGGTGAAATCCTTCAAACTCTTCCACCAGCGCCCTGGCCGCGGGTGGGTTGTGGGCGCCATCGAGCACCAAAGGGGTGTTCCGGTAAGTCAGGTACTGCATCCGGCCCGGATGCTGGGCCGTGGATAGGCCTGTGGCGATCACCGGCTCGCCGTAACCCAGCAAGCGCAAAGCCGCTGCGGCCAGACGGGCATTTTGCTCCTGAAAACGCCCCCGCAAAGACGGCTGGACGGGCAAGTCGAAGACAGAGCCGCCCTCCGAAAGCACATACAACGGCGCGGCTCGCTCGGCCGCAAAGGCACGGATCACTGCCAGCCCAATCCCCTCAGCCCCGGTCACCACCGGAACCCCTGTCCGAATGGCGCCCGCTTTGTCCTTGGCCACCCCCTCGAGCGAACCCCCTAGGGTTTCCAGGTGGTCCTCACCTATGTTGGTAATAACCGTCACCCGCACGTCGGGCAGCACGTTGGTGGCATCCAGCGCCCCACCCACCCCGGCCTCAACGGCAGCAATACCAACACCAAGCGATGCAAAATATCGAAAAGCCAGCGCAGTGGTGAGGTCGAAGAAGGCCACCGGCTCCTGAAACTGCTGTCCCTGGGCCCACTCCACAAACCGCACCACCTCCGCCTCGGGAATCAGGCCCAGATGGGTGCGGATACGCTCGCAAAAGTCCAGCAGATGGGGACTGGTGGTGACCCCATAGCGCTCACCGGCGGCCTTGAAGGCGGCTTCCAGATAAGCCACCACGCTGCCCTTGCCGTTGGTTCCGATCACGTGAACAGCGGGAAAGGCGGTTTCGGGGTGGCCCAAGCGTTGCAACAGCGCCCGAATCCGCGACAAACCCCGGGGCGCCCCAGCCCGGCTCTGGGTAAACAACCATTCCACCGCTTCTAGATAGGTCACGGACATAAGTCTACCGGGTTTGCCCGCTTGGAGCCGCCCGATAAGGGCCGGGACAGGTTTTCATCCCCTCGAGGGCAGGCCGCGATGCTCTAGATAATCTGACGGCGCAGGTTGGAAAGCAGAAGGCTCGAGGTCAAAAACAACCCAGCGGCCAGCCCAAATAAACCGCTGACCTCCGTCCGCTGCGGCTTCCAGCCCACCACCCGGCCCAGCTTACGGTAGGCTTGCCGCAAGGCTTCGGCGGACTCGGCGGCGTGGTACTGGCCCCCGGTGGCCTCGGCGATGGCCCGCAGGGTTTCTTCGTCAAACTGCATCCAGTAACCGCCCCACTGCTGGTCGGTATCGCCGGGGTTGCTGCGGCGGCCCAGCCCAATGGTATGCACCACCACCCCCATGTCCTTGGCAAAGGGGGTGACTTCCATGGGGTCTATGCCGCTATTGGTTCGTCCATCCGAGAGCAAAATCACCGCGGAAGGCCCCAAGGGCTTACCTTTTTCGTTTTTGGGAATGGCCTTGAGGCTCTCTAGCAAGCCATCCCCGATGGCCGTCCGCCGGGCCAACTGCAACAGCTCAATCTGGTCTATCACCCGTTGGTGATCGGTGGTGGGCTCGACTTCCTGGGTGGCGTAGCCGGCGAAGCTTACCAGCCCCACCTTGATGCTGTCGGGCAACGCACGCACAAAGTTCTGTGCCTCGCGCTTGGCCACCTCGATGCGGCTCGGTTTGACATCCTGGGCCTGCATGGACAAGCTGATGTCGATGGTCACGATCACCGTGGCCATGTTGTCAGGGGCCGGGATAGTGGCATGGGGGCGGGCCAGTGCTGCAATGGCCAGGGCCAAAGCCAGGCCATACAGCAAAGCACTCAGGTGCTGCTTCCAGCGCGGTTCTGCAACGCGGGCAAACTGCGCCAGGTTGGGATAAAGCACATGGGCGCTGGCATATCCACGCTGCACCCTGCGCCAGTAAACCCAAACCAACAGCGGTAGCAGAAGCAGCAGCCAAAGCAAAAGCGGAAACTGAAACCCCACAACCCACCTCTACTGTCAGCCTCACTTCGGGAAATAAACTACCCCTCGAGTTTGACCGCTAACCCGGCGCCAGATGGTAGGCCCATTTACGGTTATTCTTCAAAAATCTTCAAGGAGCCCTTGCGCGGCCCCAACCTAAAGGTTAGCGCCCAAAAGCCGTCGAGCCTGTACCGAGTCCGGCGTTAGAGCAACGGCCGGGTTGGATGATGTAATGGGGTTTATATGAGCCTCGAGGCCCTCCACACCCAGATGGTCGCCTGCCGGGCCTGCCCCCGGCTGGTGGCCTGGCGCGAACAGGTCGGGCAGGAAAAACGCGCAGCTTACCGCAACGCCACCTACTGGGCCAAACCCGTGCCCGGCTTTGGTGATCCCGACGCACGCATTCTGATTTTCGGGCTGGCCCCCGGCACCCACGGCTCAAACCGCACCGGGCGGCCTTTTACCGGCGATGCCTCCGGCGACTTCCTGTACGCGGCCCTGTATCGCGCCGGGCTTTCCAACCAACCCACCTCGAGCCACAAAGGCGATGGCCTAGAGCTTCGGGGCGTTTTCATCACCGCCGCCGTACGCTGCGCCCCGCCGGAAAATAAACCCAGCCCGCTCGAGCTCCGCACTTGCGCCGCCTGGACAGAGCAAGAGCTAGCTTTGTTGCCTAACCTCAAGGTCTACCTAGCCCTGGGCCAGATCGCCCATCATGCGCTACTGGACTACCTCGGCCTCCCCAAGTCAAAGTACCCCTTTGCCCATGGCCTCGAGTGCCCCTTGGGTGGACGGGTCTTGCTCAGCTCCTACCACGTAAGCCGCCAAAACACCAACACCGGCAGGCTCACCGCCGCCATGTTCGACGCCATTCTGAGGCGAGCCAAAGCCCTGGCTGAAGTCGGATAGGAAAGTTCGCCTGGGGGAGATGCCCCCAGGCGAGCGAGAAGCCGCCTAGCTTTCGGCTTTCTGGTTGTACAAAAAGTCGTAGAGCAAAGCCGCCAGGCCGGCCCCGACCAGCGGGCCCACCCAGTAGACCCAGTGGGCCGTCCACTCGCCCCCAATGCTGGCTGGGCCCAGCGCCCGCGCGGGGTTCATGGCCGCCCCAGAGATGGCCCCGCCGGCCAGAATGTCCATGGTCACAGCCAAGCCAATCGCCAGCCCGGCAAAACCAAAGTTGTTGAAGACCGCCGAACCAAAAATCACCGAGACCAGGAAGAAAGTCAGAAAGATTTCCATCATCAGCGCCTGAACCGCGGTGTGGTTAGCACCGGGGGTCGGGGTTCCGTCGGCCACCGCGGTTCCGCCGTACAAGGCACCAATGAAAAATGCTGCCACCAGCCCCCCCAACAACTGCGCCACCCAGTAGCCTGCTGCCCCCACCGGGGTGATGCGCCCGGTGATGAGCATGGCAAAGGTCACCGCGGGGTTGAAGTGTCCCCCGGAGATAGCCCCCAAAGCCACCACCGATAGGCCAATGGCCAAGCCGTGGGCCAGGGCCACCACCATCAAATCACCCCCCCGGGTGGCTGCAATAGCACCGATCCCCACAAAGCACAAGGCGAAAACTCCCAGAAACTCCGCAATCAGAGCACGTAGGTTCATAATTCCTCCCGCCATTACGTTACCCCAGGGCAGAGCACTCAGACAAATGACGGGATTTGACACAAAAACAGCGCGGAAATGCGTAGGATAATTACGTGTGGCTGCGTCTAAAGCGATTGTATAAAGCCTTTGCGCCAGCCCAGGCCGAGCCAGACGATGATTGGGCCTTGGCCGAACTCAGCCTCGAAGAGGCCCATCTGTACAAAGCCATGGACTCACGCGACCGCGAGCACGCTGTGCGGGTGGCCAAACGACTGCTGGAGCGCTACCCAGATGCCCCCAGTTTTGCTGTCCGGGCCGCCCTGCTGCATGACTGCGGTAAGGCCCTGCGCCCCTACCGCCCCCTCGAGCGCGTCCTAACCGGGCTTATAAGCCTGGATGTGCCCATCGAACCGCTCGATAAAGGCTGGCGGGGGGCCTGGCAGATCCGCCAGCATCACCCCGAGTACGGGGCCATGCGCATCCTCGAGCCCCAGGTGGCCCAGATCGTGCGGGAACACCACCGGCCCGTGAGCCTGTGGGCCAGGCGGCTCTTCGAGGTCGACGAGGAGTTCTAAAAGCGCTCGGTCACGCTCTTCATCTGCAAGAAATTGAGCAGGTAGTCGGGCCCCCCGGCCTTGGTATCGGTGCCCGAGAGGTTGAAGCCGCCAAAGGGCTGCACCCCCACCAGCGCCCCGGTAATCTTGCGGTTGAAGTAGAGGTTGCCCACGTGGAACTCGCGCCGGGCCCGCTCGAGGCGCTCGCGCTTGCGCGAGAACACCCCGCCGGTCAGGCCAAAGCGCGTACCGTTGGCCACTTCCAGGGCCGTGTCGAAGTCGGGCACCCGGATCACCGAGAGCACCGGGCCAAAGATCTCTTCCTGGGCGATGCGGGCATCGGGGGAAACCTTTTCGAAAATGGTAGGCGCGACGAAGTAGCCGCTCCCCTCGAGCCGCCGCCCCCCTAGGGCCAGCTTGCCCTCCTGCCGGCCAATCTCAACATAGGACAGCACCTTTTGCTCCTGCTGGGCGCTAGCCAGCGGCCCTAGGTCGGGGTTCTCCTCGGCTGGCCCCACAATCAGGCCCTCGGTTCGATCGAGCACCTGCTCCATCAGTTGGTCGTAGATGCCATCCACCACGATGAGCCTCGAGGCCGCCGAGCACTTCTGCCCCTGGAAACCAAAAGCGCTCTGCACCGTGGCCTGTGCAGCAGCGGCGATATCGGCGGTTTCGTCCACGATCAGACCGTCTTTGCCGCCCAGCTCCAGGAACACCCGCTTGAGCCAGATCTGGCCGGGTGAGAGGCGGGCGGCGCTTTCGTTGATCTGTAAGCCGACCTCGAGGGAACCGGTAAAGTTGATGAAGCGGGTGCGGGGGTGCTGCACCAGGTAGGCCCCCACCTCGCTGCCCTCGCCGGGCAAGAAATTGGCCACCCCAGCAGGCAGGCCGGCTTCTTCCAGAACCTCGAAGAGCTTGGCCGCAATCACCACGGTGTCCTCGGCGGGCTTGCAGACCACGCAGTTGCCCACCGCGATGGGGGCCACGGTCATACCGGTCAGGATGGCCAGGGGGAAGTTCCAGGGGGCGATCACCACCCCCACCCCCAGCGGGATGTAGAAGGCCTCGTTGTCCTCGCCGGGATAGGGCACCACTGGGGCTCCATCTTTGTACTTGAGGGCCGAGAGGGCGTAGTAGCGGATAAAATCGATGGCCTCGGCCACATCGGCGGCAGCCTCCACCCAGTTCTTGCCGATCTCGTAGACCAGCCAGGCCTCGAGCTCCCGCTGGCGACGCTTCATGATCTGGGCGGCCTTCAGCAAAAGGCGGCTGCGGTGCTCCTGGGGCCAGTCGCGCCAGGTCTTGAAGGCCCGCCAGGCCGAGTCCAGCCCAGCGTCGGCCTCTGCGATACCGGCCTTGGCGCTCGTCCCGACGACCTCGGTGGGGTTAGAGGGGTTGGTGGAGGTGATGCTGGCCTGGGTGTGCACCCGCTCACCCCCGATGATGAGCGGGTAGTGGCGGCCAAACTGGGCCCGCACCTCGGCCAGGGCCTTGCGCATGGCCTCGAAGGCTTCGGGGCTCTGGAAGGTTTCGATAGGTTCGGGGCGGTAGGTTTCAACGGTCATACATGCTCCTTTCGTGCACCACGCACTCGATGTCCAGCCTGGCTCAGGGCCATTATTCCCCGACTCAGGCGCTCAGAACACGGTCGGTGTTGTGGGTGGAGATGGCCACCCCGGCCCAAGCCCGCGGGTTCAGCAGCGCGGCCAGGATGCCGGTGAGGACGAAGTTGAAGGGGCCGACCCGGCGAAAACAGCGCCAGTCGCGCTCGGCTTTGTGAGGTACACGGCGCTCGCGGCAGACCACAGCGAGCTCTTCCTCGCCGCGGCTGATGCTTACAAAGCCCTTGAACACCGCCCAGTCTGGGGTAGGAGCAGTGGCCTCGAGCCGGCGGACCGCATAAGCGCCTTCCAAGCGGTGCAGCTCGAGTCTCGCCGCCATACCTACCCTTGAATCAGACTCCGCGCCACGAATAAGAGATTCTCGGGGCGCTCGGCGATGCGGCGCGAGAAGTAGGGATACCAGTCGGTGCCATAGGGTACATAGGCCCGCACGGTGTAGCCTTCGGCGGCCAGCTTCTTCTGCTCATCGCGTCGCACCCCATACAGCAGTTGAAACTCAAAACGGTCGCGCCCGATGCCCATTTGCGCCGTCCAGCGCTTCATCTCCTGGATGATCTGGGGATCGTGGGTGGCAACCGCGGTGTAGAGGCCATTCTCCAGGGCCTTCTTGCAAAGCAGCACGAACTGGGCATCCACCAGGCGTTTGTCCTGAAAGGCCACCTCGGGGGGCTCCTTATAGGCACCCTTCACGATGCGCACCGGCGTTTTGAGCGGTATCAGGCTCTGCAGGTCTCGCTCGGTGCGCTTGAGATAGCTTTGCAGCACCACCCCGGTGTTGTCGAAGCCGGCCTCGCGCAACCGCTGGTAAACGCGCAGCGTTGCGTCCACCCGGGGGCTATTCTCCATATCGATGCGCACGAAGCAATCCACCTTGCGGGCCTCGGTCAAAATCTCTTCCATCAAGGCAAAAGCCAGGTCTTCGCAGAGATCCAGACCCAGCTGGGTAAGCTTGAGGGCAACATATCTAGGATAAGGTCGGGCGCCCAACTCCCGCACCAGCCGGATGATCTCGTGCTGGAACTGCCGGGCGGCGGCTTCGGAAGTGACCATCTCCCCCAGCAAATCGAGGATGGCGTGCACCTGGTCGCGCTCCAAAACCTCGACCGCCTGTAAGGCCTCCTCCAGGGTATCGCCCGCGATAAAACGACGGGCGAAACTGCGGCCACGGGTGAGCACCAGGTGTTTGATGCTAGGATTCTGGGCCATCGCCAGCACAAACGAGCGGTAGCTTTGGTTGAAATCCATAGGGGCTCCTCTAATGCCAGACCTGCGTCGGGAGGCTTTGCATAACCAGGTCGCGGAAATAGCGCACGTGGGCCCGCACGGCCTCGGAGGCCATCGCTGGGTTACGGGCCCTGAGCGCCGACACAATGGCCTGGTGCTGCTCTCGGGTTTTGGGGTGCTGGGAGAGGGTTTGCAAAAACGAGCGGATGAGGGTCAGGCTCGAGCGCAGGTCGGCGTAGATGCGGGCCAGGGTTTTGTTGTGGGCCGCCTCGACCAGGGAGGTGTGAAAATCGAAGTCCACCCGCATCTGCTGGGCGTAGGCCTCATCCGGCAGGGCGTCTAGCTCCTGTAGTAGCTGTTCCAGCCGATTGAGCTCGGCCTCGGTGGCGTTCTGCGCTGCCAGGGCCGCCGCCTCACCCTCGATCAAGGCCCGCACATCGTACACCTCGCGCACTTCCTCCACCGAGAGCACCCGCACCCGGGCACCCCTGCCCGGCAACAGCTCCACCAGCCCCTCCTGGGCCAGGCGGTGCAAGGCTTCCCGCACGGGTGTGCGACTAATGCCGAGCTCTTGCGCCAATCCAGGCTCGGAAATGCGCGCTCCCGGCAGCAAAGCACCGGCCAGGATGGCCCCCCGCAGATACGCATAGGCCGCCTCTCGCACCGAGTAGGGTCGCTGGAACTGGGTCATAAAGTGTATACAGTATACATTTTCCGCCGCCCAAGGTCAAATCAAAAAGGACGGCCCACAGGCCGTCCAAAGCGGTTGCAAGATATTACAGCAACAGCTTGCAAAGCTCCTCGACCTTGTCGGTGTTCTCCCAGGGGAAGCCCTCACGACCAAAATGCCCATAAGCCGAGGTGGGGGTGTAGATGGGGCGCTGCAGGTTCAGGTTTTCAATGATGGCCCTGGGGCGGGCGTCGAATACCCTCTGGGCGGCCTCGGTAATTTTTTCGTCGGACACAACGCCGGTGCCAAAGGTCTCGACCCGCATCCCCACCGGACGGGCCTTGCCGATGGCGTAGGCTAGCTCGATCAGGGCGCGCTTGGCCAGCCCCGCCGCCACGATGTTCTTGGCGATGTAACGGGCGTAGTAAGCCGCCGAGCGGTCTACTTTGGTGGGGTCTTTGCCGCTGAAGGCCCCCCCGCCGTGGGGCACCGCACCGCCATAGGTATCTACGATAATTTTGCGCCCGGTCAGGCCGGTATCGCCGTGCGGGCCGCCGATCACAAACTTACCCGAGGGATTGACCAGGTATTGGGTCTCTTTGCTCAGGTACTGCTCGGGGATGGCCTTTTCGATCACCTTGGTGCGGATGTCGTGGTGAATCTGGTCGGCCTCGACCTCTTCGGAGTGCTGGCTGGAGACCAGGGCAGTGCCCACATACAGGGGCTTCTGCCCCTCGTAGACCACCGTGACCTGGGCCTTGCCGTCGGGGCGCAGGTAGGGGATTTCCCCGGTTTTGCGGACTTCGGCCAGGCGGCGGGTCAGGCGGTGGGCCAGCGAGATGGGCAGCGGCATCAGCTCGGGGGTCTCGTCGGTGGCGTAGCCAAACATCAAGCCCTGGTCGCCCGCGCCGATGCGGTCGAACTCATCTCTAGAGCCCAGCACCCGCCACTCCCAGGACTCGTTGACCCCACCCGCAATGTCCGGCGACTGTTCATCGATGGCCGTCAGCACCGCACAGGTGTCCCCATCGAAGCCGTATTTAGCCCGCGTGTACCCGACCTCGAGCACGGTCTGGCGCACCAGGCGGGGAATGTCTACATAGCTTTCGGTGGTAATTTCGCCCGCCACCATGACCAAGCCGGTGGTGACCAGGGTTTCGCAGGCCACGCGGGCGGTAGGGTCCTTGGCCAGAATCGCATCCAGCACCGCATCCGAGATGCGGTCGGCCAGTTTGTCGGGGTGCCCTTCCGTCACCGATTCCGAAGTTATCAGTCGTCGCAACTTTGTCCTCCTCTACGAGCGGTCAAGCCGCATCAACCGGAAGAGTATAGCACCCCCGCCATTCCGTTCGACGTAGGCCTCCAGTCTGAAGCGGGGTTCAGTTTTTAGCGCCAACCTGGCTGGCTACCAGCTCAATTAGGGCCTCCACCATGTCGGCATCAAGGGTTCGACCGGCCTGCCTGCGCAGCTCCTGCAAAGCTTCGGCTTGAGTCCAGGCCGCTTTATAGGGGCGAGCGTGAATCAGCGCATCGTAAACATCCACCACCGCAAACAGGCAGGCCTCGAGCGGAATCTCTTCCTGGCTCAGGCCGCAGGGATAGCCAGAACCATCCACACGCTCGTGGTGATAGCGCACGATGTTTCGGGCGGTCTGGGACAAAAAGCTCAGACTTTCCAGCATGCCAAAGCCGATGTCGCAGTGACTTCGCATGATGCTCCACTCAGCTTCGGTGAGCGTATCGGGCTTGAGCAGAATAGTGTCGGGGATAGCCAGCTTACCCAGGTCGTGCAGATAAGCCCCCATGCGCAAACCCTCGAGATCGACGAGACCCAGGCGCTGCCCCAGGGCCTCGGTCAGGGCCACCACCCGGTCGGTATGGCCCTTGGTCTCCAGGTCACGCAGCTCCAAGCCCAGCCCCAAAGCCCGTAGGGCGTCTTCGCGGGTACGGGCGATTTCCTCGAGGTGAGCCGCCCGTTCCAGGGCCCGCTCGAGCCGCCGCGCCACCGCTTCCAGAAGGGAGATGTGCTCCTCTGACACCTGTATTTTGCTGTCTATGCTGGCTAGGGTAAGGGCCCCGTATGGTTTTCCCCGCAAAAACAACGGTGCGGTGAGCAGGGTTCTCAGCTTATAGGCCATGAGCGAGGGCCAGGCCCCTTCCCAGGTTTGGTAGTCCTCGATGTGCTGGACCTTTCCGGTGGCCAGGGCCTTGCCCATGAACCCCTCGCCCAGAATTACGGGCAGGCTGGAAAAGTGCTGTAAGCGCTCCCTTCCGTCCCGCTCGTGCCCTAGAATGAGCCGCATCAAACCGCTGCCCTGGCCTATATCGCTCAGTTCCAGGCAAAAAAAGCCACCGGCGGAAAACCCCGTTAGGTCGATGAGGGTCTCCAGGGCCCGCCGGGCCATGCAGGCAGGCTCATCCAGGCTTTCGAGCTCGGAGGACATCTGCACCAGCCTGCGGTATCGCTCGTTCTCCCGGTTGGCCCGCTCCAGGGCTTGTAGGCGTGAAAGCATCAGGCCCGCCACTTTGGCCAAAGCCTCCAGGGCATAACGGTCCTGCGGACGTATCTCCCCGCCCGCCCCCGCGGTATCCACCGACAGCACCCCCACCGTGCGCCCTTCGGGATCGCCCAGCGGCACCCCCAGGTAGGCCGCCTTGACCCGATGACCCGAGGCGAACACCGCTTGGGGCTGGAGGGAAGCATCGGGCAGGTACAGCGGCTCGCGCCGCTCCAGCACCTGCCAGGCCAGCCCCTCACCCCGCTTGCGCCGGATACCCGCTGCCTTTTCGGCGGCATGGCCGGCCGCCGCCACCACCTCGAGCACGTCGTCCCTGGGCCGATACAGCGTGACCAGACTGGTCGAAACCTTGGTCTGCTCCAATGCTTCCCTCACGATAAGCTGCAACAGCTCTTCGGTGGTCTGCGCCGCCGTAAGGCGCTGGCTGGCCAGGGTAAGGCTTTGTAAGCGAGCCAATTCCCGCTGCTGGGCCACCTGCGCCTCCAAGCGGGCCAAAACCTGCCCCACCCCACGGCCAAAGGCCTCGAGCACAGGCCCGTCCTCAGGTTCAAAGGGGATCTGTGCGTAGGCAACCACCACCCCAAAACCCTCGCCCTGGGCATTCTGAAGGGGGACCAGGGCGGCAAACCCCTGGGTAATCGGAACGTTAAGGTGCAGCCGTGGGTCGTCCAAGTACAGCTTCTGCAGCCCAGGCGCCTGAAGGGCCACCCCAGAGACCTCCCCACCTTCTGCAGCGACAGCACAAACCCTCAGCTCATCCCCCTCCCGGCGCAGGGCCACCGCACCTTCCGCTCCTAGAATTTCCAAAATTAGGTGGGGCAATGACTGCCAGAGCAAACTGGCTTCACGAAAGGTGGACAGAACCCCCAGCGCGCGGGCCAGGCGCTCCTCGCGCTCGAGGCGGGCCTGGGTGTTCTGTCGCTCTTTCAGGGTTTGCAACACCACACAGAGGCTTTGCCCCAACTCCCACGCCAAGGGCAGGGCTTTGGCAGGGTAAGGGGTGGCCTCGAGGCGATCCAGGCATAGCCAGGCATCTATCCTGTCCAGCAGCGGGATAGGAATGTTGAGCGACCAGTAAATGCGCTGCAGACTCTGACGATCCTGGGGCGCTAGCCCACTCAGCTCGGGCCGCACCCGCACTATCCTGGGCCTGCCCGACAGGGCCTCCTGCAAATCACCCCCATACCAAAGTAGTTCGTCTTCTAGGCTCAGGGAATAGCTGGGCAGGGCAATGCTGTGCCCTTGCATAGCCACAAAGCGATACCTGTTTCCCTCGCGCAACAAGGCCGAGCCGGCCTGCACTCCTGGAATCAGTCGCATGGCGCCTTTTAGGGCATGCTTTAGCAACTCCTCTAGGTTGGGGCTACCAACCAGTTCACGCAAAAGGGCCAGCATGCCCTGATAAGAGCCCTGCATCTTCAGACCAGACTATGGGTGAATCGGTTGTGCAAAAGTTTATGCATCACAAAACTCCCAGCGCCAAGCGCCGGGAGTTTCCACCTTGGTCGCACAGATAGATTGCGCGAAGCTGTGGGGTAAGGCTGGCTACTCGTCGTTTGCTGGCCGGCGAGCAGCCTGTCCATGTGGCTCAACAGGTTACACCCGCAGGAAGCTATCCAGGTAAAAGGGCCCTTCCCAGCGCTGGCTGCGGGGCTCGTTGAGAATGGTAATACGGTTCTCCAGGCGCGGCTCCCAGGAAGGCTGGGTGCGCAGGTACTCGATCAGCACCTCAGCATCACTAAAGCCCGTATCCACCCGGAGGCCCCTAGCGTCCCGCAAGACAGCAAAGCCATCACCGCCGCCCGCGATAAAGCTGTTGGTCACCACACGGTAGGTGGCATTGGGGTCGAGGGGTTGGAAGCCCGTGGGGGTCTGAACCTGAACCTGGGTGACCCGGCTTCCTGCCGGTCGACCCATATCGAAGGTATAGCGGATGCCCGCTACCCCCGACAGGAAACGGCCCGCAGTCTGCTCCCACTGGGAAACACCGTTTTCCAGTGCAGCCAAAAGCTCACTACCTCTGAGCTCGAGCACCACCAGGGTATTCCCGAAGGGCAGCACCTCGTTGACCTGTCCGACTGTAACATTCCCAGCCGGGATGGTGGCGCGGATCCCCCCGCCGTTCTGCAGCGCAATGGTGGTGTTGGCCTGGCGGGTTTTCCACAGCATGGCATCGGCGATCAGGTTGGCCAGATTGGTCTCCCGTCGGCGCACATCGCTGCGTTCGCCATTAAGCACCACAGTCGTCCTGGAAATGACCTGGGAGCGAAGTATGGCGATGGGCAGTCCGTAGGCGGCAATGGCATCGAGAGCCAGGCGGTCTTCGGGCAGGTTGGCGGTCATGGGAATGACCTGGCCCTGGTGGGCCACCAGCTCACCCCGCTCGTTGAAGGTAACCTGCAGGCGGCCCACCACCTTAGCCCACTCCCAGGCCTGTACCACCAGCACATCTTTGTTCTCGGGGTTCTTGACGATGGTGGGATAAGCCCCGCCCGAGCGCAGCTCAGGGAAAGGGGTCTGGCCCAGCAGGGTATGGCTGTGGCCACCCACAATCACCTGAACACCTACCACCCTGCGGGCCAGCTCCTGGTCTTGCAGATAGCCCAGGTGCGAGAGCACCACAATGTGCTTCACACCCTTGGCCAGCAACTCTACCACAGCTTGCTGGGTAGCTGGGACCGGGTCGGTGAAGCGGACGTTGGGACCGGGGCTAGACAAAATGGGGGTATCGGGGGTGGTAAGGCCAATGATGCCCACCTGTTGCCCCCCCACGTTCACCACCGCATAAGGCTTGATGCGCCCCGCCAGCTTGGGCTCTCTCGAGACATCGGTGTTGGCCGAGACTACTGGGAAGCGCACCCCGTTCAGGAAGTTTGCCAAGCCATCGGGTCCCAGATTGTACTCGTGGTTACCGGGGGCCATGGCCCGGATGCCCATTCGGTGCAGGAAGTGCCGGTCGGCCAAACCCTGATACTGGTTGAAGTAAAGGGTGCCCTGAAACACATCGCCTGCGTGCAAGAACAGGGGGTTGGTTGCCGTTGCGCGCAGGCGGTCAAACAGCGAGATCACCCGGGCAAAGCCACCCAGGCGCTGGTTTGGCTGCCCTCCCAGGGTGAGGCCGCCGGTGGGCTCGAGCCGGGCGTGGGTATCGTTGATATGAACGATGTTCATGGTAAAGTTGCCACCCTGGGCCCGGGTTAGTCCAGCCAGGGCTGCTCCACCAAGTAAACCTGCTTTGAGCACATCTCTGCGACGCATGGTTCCTCCTCAACCTAACCGCCAACCTATTCTAAACCTGCTTGTCAAGTCCAGGTCATACGCCCTCCTTTCGCTACTTGGGCTTTGAAAAACTGGGTCGGATAACCTCGAAGCTTTGGGTATGGAACCCTGAAAGCAAAGAGCCCAACCAGGCCACCCTCCGGGCTGCAGTGATGCGCCTCTATCGCCTCCTTCACTGGCGTTTCTCTTGGTGGCCAGATCTTGAAGCTTCTCTAAGAAAACCCTCAGTCCACCCCTGTAACCTCAAGTATCGTGCGCTCAAACGTGCTGCGCGAGGGCGCATTTATGCGACATTTGGTGGCTTTCCTAATAACGGTCGCGGTCGGTTGTCAAAACATCTCCCCCACGTCGCCCAACCCACCTCCTTCGGGAGAACCACAGCTCAGCCTAAGAGACTGTCTTAAAACTTTCCCAGACGATATAATCGAGCATGAATAGTCGAGTAAGCTGCTACCCAAGCGATCTTTCGGACAATGAGTGGGCGATACTCGAACCGCTGATGCCCGAGCCCTCC
>Ga0308412_1001140_pt1 | contig 14324 bp, 12 predicted proteins | sample HotsprottomLayer_FD_202357 | JGI IMG/M metagenome (GOLD analysis project Ga0308412, IMG submission 202357) | Hot spring phototrophic mat microbial communities from Octopus Spring, Yellowstone National Park, Wyoming, United States -... | ecosystem: Environmental > Aquatic > Thermal springs > Hot...
CCATGAACCTGGGGCGTCTCGCCCTGTCGGTACCGGGGCCGGTGCCGTGCACCCCGGCCGGGATCGAAGCGCTGCTGGCCCACTACGGGGTACCGGTGGCCGGACGCGAGGTGTGCATCCTCGGGCGTGGCCTCACCATCGGGCGGCCACTCGCCCTGCTCCTCTCCCAGAAGCGACCGAGCGCGAACGCGGCGGTGACCGTGGTGCACACCGGCGTACCCGACTGGCCGCGCTACACCCAGCGGGCCGAGATCGTGGTCGCCGCCGCCGGCGTGCCCGGGATCCTCCAACCTGAGCACCTCCGGCGGGGAGCCGTCGTGGTGGGTGCCGGGGTCCGCTACGAGGGACGGCGGCTTCTCCCCGACGTCGACGAACGGTGCGAACAGGTGGCCGCCTACATCACCCCCCGGGTGGGTGGGGTGGGACCCACCACCATCGCGATGCTGTTCCGCAACCTCGTGGAGGCGGCGGAACGGCGCCACGGCCGGTGAGTGGACCCCCGGTCTCCGTGCCGCCATGCCCACTGTGCGGAGCCCCGGCGTCCGAGGATCGGCGGTGCGCCACCTGCGGGCTGGCCGCCGGTTTCGGCCCGGGTCGGCCGAACCCGCTGCGCGGGCGACCCCTGGGTGTGCTCGTCGTCACGGTGCTGGTGGTGTACCTCGCGACCTTGGGGATCGTCGCCGTCATCCGTTGACGCCTCGCGCGCCGGACGGGTCGTGGAGCGAGCACACGTGGGGCACACGTGGGGATGGACCCGATGATCATCGCCGAGATCTGGGTACGCCACACCCGCCGGCACATGCCGACGCGACGGGTCGCCCTGGGCGACCTGCACCTGCCCCGCGCCGCCGAGGCCTGGATGCCACTCCTCGGTGCCGTCGGCGCGACCTTCGGTCCCGGCCTCGACGACGAGCAGCGGGACGGGATGCCGGCCCTGCTGGCCGAGGCCCGTAGCGGGTTGCGGATTCCCCGGGTGGCGCTGCGCTACCGGCTGCAGACCGACGTCCACGGCCTCGACCGCTCGCGCCATCGCCTGCTCGTCGAGCGCGGCACCGTCGTGGCCGAGCTCGACGACCACGGCGACCCCGTACCCCAGGTCCTCGCCGCGGTGCTCATCGCCGCGGGGCAGGCAGGTGAGGCCCGGCTCCGGGCGCTGCGCACCCTCGACGAGGCGCTGCGGACAGGGCGACTCCCTCCCTCGGTGCGCGTGCGCCGCCTCCGCCACGGGCCGCCGGGCACACGACCGGTGTTCGCACCACCCGGAGCACGAGGCGATCGCGCCGACGGCGACGCACGCTGGGTCGGTGTCCCCGCGCAGCACCGCTGGGCGATGGAGGTGTTCGGGTTCCGTCCCGGCGCCCCGATCGAGGTGAGCGAGGTGCAGCGCAGGTTCCGTCGCCGGGCCCGTGCCGCGCACCCCGACCACGGCGGCGACCATCGCAGCGCGGCGGAGCGACTCGCCGAGATCGCCGAGGCCCGCGCCGTCCTGCTGGACATGCTCACCACCCGCGGACGGGCGTAACCTCCGCGCATGCACGAGACCCTCAAGCCCACGGTGCACGTGACCGTCACCGGCGCCGCCGGGCAGATCGGCTACGCGTTGGTGCACCGCATCGCCGCGGGTGAGCTGCTGGGCCCCGACCAGCCGATCGTGCTGCGTCTGCTGGAGATCGAACCGGCGATGGGGGCGCTGGCCGGGGTGGTGATGGAGCTCGAGGACGGGGCGCACCCGCTGCTCGAGGGCATCGTCGCCACCTGCGACCTCACCGAGGCGTTCGACGGCACGAACTGGGCGCTGCTCGTCGGTTCCGTGCCCCGCAAGGCGGGGATGGAGCGGGGCGACTTGCTGAGCGTGAACGGGAAGATCTTCGGCCCCCAGGGCCGTGCCATCAACGATCACGCCGCCGACGACGTACGGGTGCTCGTGGTGGGGAACCCGTGCAACACGAACTGCCTCATCGCCCGCCTGCACGCCCCCGACGTGCCGCCGGAACGCTTCTTCGCGATGACCCGGCTCGACGAGAACCGGGCGAAGTTCCAACTCGCACGCCGGGCGGGGGTCCCGGTGCGCGCCGTCACCAACCTCGCGGTCTGGGGCAACCACTCGGCCACGCAGTTCCCCGACGCCTTCCACGCCCGCATCGATGGCCGCCCGGCACACGAGGTCATCGGTGACGACGACTGGTTGCGGGGCGAGTTCCTCACCGTCGTGCAGCAACGGGGAGCGAAGATCATCGAAGCCCGCGGCGCCTCCTCGGCGGCCAGCGCGGCGCACGCGGCGATCTGCTCGGTGCGCAGCATCCGGGAGGCCACTCCCGCCGGCGACTGGACCAGCCTCGCAGTGGTGAGCCACGGCGAGTACGGGGTGCCCGAAGGCCTCCAGTTCGGCTACCCGGTGCGGTCGGACGGTCGGGGCGGCTGGGAGGTGGTGGAGGGCCTCACCCACGACGCGTTCGCCCAGGCGAAGCTGAAGGTGACCACCGACGAGCTGTGTTCAGAGCGGGACGAGGTGCGGGCGCTCGGGCTCATCTGAGGTCGCGAGCCTCACGGCGCCCCCCGTCGGAGGGGCAGTGCCGGTCCCGCCCACCTCGGCCCACCACTGCGCGACCGCCCGCACCGTGACCTCAGGGACCTCGAGCATCGGGACGTGCCCGCAGGAGGCCAGCTCCACGAGCCGCCAGTCCCGCCGGCGGGCCACGGCCGCCCGGGCGAAGCTCACCGGCACCAGCCGGTCGCGGCGGCCGTGCAGCACGAGGGTGGGGGCGCGCACCATGGCGAGGTCGCGGCGCATCTCCCCGACGAGGTAGCGCAGCAGCGTGCCACCCGCGCTGGCGTAGGCGGCGGCGGCCTCGGGCACCCGGCGCCGTTCGTCGGCGAGCGCCACGAGGCGCCGGCGTACGTCCGGGTCGAGGCGGCGGGGATGGGCGAGCACCGCTCGCAGCGACGCGTCGACGAGGGTCTCGGGCCGCAACGCGAGCCGGGCCCGCACGATCGGGGTGGCGACCCGCGGCGCCAGGAGCGCGGCGAACCGGGCGCTGCGGGCCAGTTGTTCGAGGTTCCCGAGCGGGCGGGGGAAGGCGGCGTTCACCAGCAGCACCCCGTCGACCAGTTCGGGGTGACGGGCGGCGAGCGCAACGCTGAGCGCGCCGCCCATGGAGTTGCCGGCCACGAGTACCGGTCCGTGCCGGGCGGCGAAGAAGGCGAGCACGCCGAGGAACCCGTCGAAGGTGGCGGGCAGCGCCCCGGGGCGGGTGCGGCCGAATCCGGGGAGGTCCACCGCCAGGACGCGCCGACCGGTCGCCGCCGCCAGCCCGGGACCGACCGGCTCCCAGTTCACCGTCGATCCGCCCAGGCCGTGCACCGCGAGCAGGACCGGCCCGGTCGTGGGGCCCCACTCGGCGGTGTGCACCCAGGTGCCGTCGACCTCGACCCAGCGTTCGTGGGGCGCACCCGACCCGGGCGTCATCGCGATCGTCTCCGGTCCACGCCCAGGCGTGGCCGACGCTGCGGCACCGTGGCCTCCCCGTCCACCGCCACGATCTTCCCATACGATGCGGCCGTGCCGGACCCGCCCGCTGCCGTACCGGACCCGCCCGCTGCCGTACCGGACCCGCCCGCTGCCGGGTGGGCGACCGTGGCCGAAGGCGTCCCGGCGGCCCCGGCGGCCCCGGTACGCGGCACGTGGCGATCGTTGCGGGGTCCCGACGACGTCCTCGCGCTGCTCGACACCGGGGGGGCCGGGGTGGTCGCCGGGGTCAACGACGCCGGGGCCACCTTCCTCGCCCCCATCCTCGAGGAGCTCGCCGGGGTGGTGTGCACCGCCGGCACCCCCCAGAGCCACGTGGCGATCGTCAGCCGCGACTTCGGGGTGCCCGCCCTCATGGGTGCGGTGTTCCGGGGGCCGGTGCCGCACGACGGCACCCCGGTCGAGTTGGACTGCTCCTCCACCCCGGGCGTCCTGCGGGCCGTTCCGCCCGCCGGGTGAGCCGGTGGCGGTGATCACCGACCGGGCGGCTCTCGACAGGCTCATCGCCTACCACGGGCGGATCGCCCGGGCGATGACCGCCGAGCGCACCGCCCTCACCTCTGCGCTCATCCCGGTGACCCCCTACATCCTCGTCGCCTGCGTCGAGGCGTACCGGCGGTGGCCGGAGATGATCCGGGTGATCACCGGGGCGGCCGACCCGGCGGTGATCGGGGCGTCGGGTCGCCGGCCGGGATCGCAGGTCGACGCGGTGCGGCTGTGGTCGCTGGCGAACCTCCCCCTCGTCGGGCGGCAGGTGCTGCGCCCGCTCGGTGGCTGCGACCCCCAGGATGACGCGGCCCGCCTCGGGGTGATCCTGGGGTTGTGGGAACCGGCGGCGCGGGCGTTCCGGGGTGACGGCCACCGCCAGGCCGCCGATGCGGGCCTCGTCGTCCGCCGGTACGACCCGGAGGTGATCGAGACGGTCGCCGCAGGGCTGGACCCGGTCACCGATCCCGGTGACGCCGCCCGCCGGCAGCGCGACGCCGCCGCGCTCGCCGCCTACGCCTTCTTGTGCAACTTCGACACCCGCGCCGGCTACCAGGACAGCGGCCCGTACCCGGGGCCGGCCGGGACGCAGCTCATCGTGCGGGACGTGCTGCGCATCGGTCCCGACGCGTGGCCCTGGACCGCCCGGGCCTCGGCCGACCTGCCGGTCGGGGACGTGACCGTCGCCTTCGCCTACGACGACGGTGTGCGCATCACCTGCAACGACTGGGGTACCTCACGGGTGCAGGTCGTGGCCGGCCCGGACGACCCCCGCGCCCACCTGTGCGCCGCCGGGGCGTTCCTGCCCCGCGACGGCCGGTTCGTGCCGCTGCCGCCGGCCGACTTCGACGACCTCGTCACCGCGGTGCGCGCCGCCCAGCGGACCCTGTACCGGGAGATCGCCGCCATGGACCGCAACGCCCGTATCGACGCGGGTGCCCTCGTGTACTTCTCGTTCCTCCGTCCCTTCGCCGCGGCCGCCGGGGTGGACGAGCGGCTCGACTGGCGGGTGCCGCTGGCGAGCACCGACCTGTACCCGCTGCTGTGCGCGATCGAGGAGACCCCCGAGATCCGTGCCGACGACCCGACGCCGTACTACGCCCCGCTCGACCGGTGGTGATGGGCTCGGACTGGTTGCTGCGGATCAGCGCCCCCGGCCTCTCGGGTCACCTGTGTGCCCGGGTGCCGGCGAGCGGTCCCGCGGCGGTGGAGGTGATCCTGGCCGGACCGGCGCTCGGGGAGGGCACGGTGGTGGTGCGGGACCGTGCGCTGCCTCGGCCGGCGCCCGGGTCCTCCGCGATCCGGGGGGAGGGGCTGTGGCTCGAGGCGGTCTGCGAGACGCCCGGCGAGCACTGGAGCTTCGGGCTCGAGGCGTTCGGCCTGCGGGTCGAGTGCGCCCCGGAGGTGGTCGGCACCCTCTCCGACGACGAGCTGCGCGGGGAACGGATCCCGGTCGGCGCCGACCTGGAGTGGGAGGCCGACGGGCAGGTGCACGGTGAGGTGATGGTGGGGACGCGACGGGTCGATGTGGCCGGCACCGGTGAGCTCACCGTGGCGGACGCGGCACCTCGTTGAACACGGGTCGCAACGGCATCCCCGAGCGCCCGCGGTCGGGTTTGACCGCCAGCACCTGGTGCACCGAGATGTTCCCGTCCTCGAACCCGACCGCGCTCGCCGCCATGTACAGGCGCCAGATGCGCGCCCGGCGGGCACCCGCCGCGGCCACCGCGTCGTCCCATCCGGCCTCCAGGTTCGCCACCCAGGCCCGCAGCGTGAGCGCGTAGTGCTCGCGTAACGACTCCACGTGCCGCACCTCGAACCCGTGATCCTGCATGCGGCTCACCACCCGACCGACCTCGTGCAGCTCACCGTCGGGGAACACGTAGCGGTCGATGAACGACGCCCGGCGGAACCGGGCGCGCGGTCGGCCGCCGGGCCGGCTGATCCCGTGGTTCAGCAGGCGCGCCCCCGGTCGCGCCAGGGCGTGCAGGCGGGAGAAGTAGGCCGCGAGGCGGGCCTCCCCGACGTGCTCGAACATGCCGATCGAGGAGATCGCGTCGTAGGGTCCGTCGTCGACGTCGCGGTAGTCCTGGAGCCGGATCGTCACCCGGTCGCCGAGGCCGGCCTCCGCCACCCGCTTCGCGGCCACCTCGGCCTGGGCCCTCGACAGCGTGATCCCCACCGCCTCCACCCCGTGGTGCGCAGCGGCGTGGATGACCATCGAACCCCAGCCGCACCCCACGTCGAGGAGCCGCATTCCCGGCCGCAACCCCAACTTCGAGCAGACGAGCTCGTGCTTGGCCGCCTGCGCCACCTCCAGCCCCACCGACGGGTCGGTCCAGGTGGCGCACGAGTAGGTGAGCGACGGGCCGAGGACGGTGCGGAAGAACTCGACCGGCAGGTCGTAGTGGTGGGCGATCGCCGCGGCGTCACGCGCTTTGGAGTGACGACGGCCCCGCAGCCGGGCCTCCTCGGTCGGCCGGGGCACGGGACGCAACGCCTGCGGACCGGCCCGCCGCGCCAGCATGAGCCACTGGTCGGCCGACAGGCGGGTGGAGCCCAGGCGGTGCCGCAGGGCGAGCAGGGCGAACAGGTCGCCTTCCACGTCGAGGTCGCCGGCGACATAGGCGCGGCCGAAGCCCAGGTCGCCGGGTGCCTGCACCAGGTGGGCCAGGGCGGTGGGGGAACGCAGGACGAGGGTGGCCGCGGCGTCGGAGGGCCCGGCGCGGCTGCCGTCGTAGGCCCGCAAGGCCACCGGCAGGTCGTCGCCGAGGAGCGCGGTCACCAGATCGGCGATCGTCATGCCCGGAGCGTAGGGACGGTGAAGTCGACTGTCGAGAGGGCCTCCTCCCAATGCTGCGCCCGGGCGCGAGCGGCGCGCCAGCGGTCGCGGTCGGTGGCCCGCCGGGGCTCGACCACCCGGGCGGGCCGCCACAGCGTGCCGACGTGGGTGAGATCCGGGAACAGGCCGGTGGCGAGACCGGCGAGGTACCCGGCACCGACGGTGGTGGCCTCCTTCACCGGCGCGACCTCCACCGGCCGGCCGGCGGCGTCGGCGAGGGCCTGCAGGAACGTCGGGTTGGCGGCCATCCCGCCGTCGACCCGCAGGGAGCTGATCGGGCCGCCTCCGTCGGCCTCGGCCGCCTCCACGAGGTCGGCACCGGCGTGCGCCACCCCTTCGAGCACCGCGCGCACCACCTCCGGCGCGCCGGTGCCCCGGGTGAGGCCGAGCAGCGTGCCCCGGGCCCCGTAGTCCCACACCGGCGTACCCAGGCCGAGCAGGGCGGGCACGAACCACACCCCGCCGGTGTCGCCGCAGCGCGCCGCGACCTCGTGGCTTTGCTCGACCGTGGTGATGAGCCCGAGGTCGTCCCGTAGCCATTCGACGTTCGTCCCCGCGGCGAGCATCACCGCCTCCAGGCCCGGGGTGTCGCGCCCGTCGAGCCGCCAGCAGGTGATCGGGAACGTGCCCGCAGGCCCCCGGGTCTTGAACGGTGGCGGCGTCTCGAGCACCCGGTCGAGCATCGCGCCGGTGCCGAAGGTGATCTTCGCCGGTCCCGGGGCGACGCAACCCTGCCCGAGGAGGGAGGCCTGCTGGTCACCGACGAGTGCGGCGAGCGGCGGGTGGCCCGGCAGCGCGGTGGCGGGGGCGAGCACCTCGGCGCTGTCGACGACCTCGGGCAGGGAGGCGCGCGGGATGCCCAGTGCGTCGAGCAGCTCCGGGTCCCAGTCACTCCCGTCGGTGCACCGCAGCCCGGTGATCCCGGCGTTCGACGCGTCGGTGACGTGCGCCGCCCCGCCGGTGAGCGTCCAGGCGATCCAGGTGTCCACCGTCCCGGCCAGCAACGCGTGGCGATGAGCGGTCCCGGCCCGGGCGAGGAGCCATTCGAACTTCGTGGCCGCGAGGTTCGGGGCGATCGCCCATCCCCGGTCGCGCAGTTCCAGGCAGCGGCCCACGGTGCGCAGGTCCTGCCACCCCAGACCCGGCCCGACCGGTACGCCGGTGTCCCGTTCCCACACCACCGCCGAGCCCCGCTGGTTCGTGATCCCCACCGCCGCCACCGGGGCACCGAAGCGGGCGAGGCTGTCGGTGGCCACCGCCACGGCGGTCCGGGCCATCTCGACCGGGTCGAACTCCACGAGCCCGGGCGACGGGCTCGCCGGCAACGCCGGCTGCTGCACCTCGGCGTTGACCTGCCCGGCGGCGGTCAGCACCCCGGCCCGCACCGAGGAGGTGCCGACGTCGATGACGAGGACCGCGTCGGGGACCGCCACCTGCCGCCCTCAGCCCGCGACCGGGGCGCGCCGGCCTCGGCGGGTCCCGGTCACCACCCGACCGCCCCCCAGGGGTCGGGGAGACCCAGCTTGCCGGGGTTGAGGATCCCAGCCGGGTCGAGCGCCTGTTTCAGGGCCGCCAGCACCGCGTGCGCCCCGCCCAGGGCGTCGGCGACGAACCGGGCCCGGTTCAGGCCCACGCCGTGATGGTGGGACAGCGACGCGCCGTTGGCGAGCGCCGCCCGGGTCCCGGCGTCCCAGAGGTTCCGGTAGGTGGCGTCCCGGTCCTCGGCGGGGGGCCGGGCGGCGAAGGTGAAGTACAGGCAGGCACCGTCCGGGTAGGAGTGGCTCAGGTGCGCGCTGGCGACGAGGGCGTGCGGCACCGACCGCAGTGCTTCGCACACCGCCTCGTAGACGCGGGGTCCGTCGACCCAGCGGACCGACACCTCCATGGTGTCGACCACGTAACCCCGGCTGATGAGGGCCTCGAGGGCGGAGACGTCGTTGCGGTGCTCCAGCCAGCGTCCGACCAGCGCCGCGTCGAGGGTCTCGGTCCCGTCGGCGCCGCCCACCACCTCGTCGACGACCCGCATCGTCGCCTCCACGATCGCCGGGTCGCCCTCGTCGAGCACGAGCAGCACCGCCCGGTCGGGCCCGGTCCCGTAGGACCGGTCGGCCTCGGTGGCGTCGTAGCAGCGCAGCACCGCCGGGGTGGCGCCCCGTTGCAACACCCGGCGGCACACCTCGATCCCCACCGCGAACGATCGCAACCCGTACGCCGCCCGCTGCTCGGCCGCCGGGGCCGGGTGCAGGCGCAGCCGGGCCGCGGTGATGATCCCGAGGGTGCCCTCGGACCCGACGAACACCTGGGTGAGGTCGGGGCCCACCGCGGCCCGGGGCGTGCCGCCGGTCCGGAGCGTGCGCCCGTCGGCGAGCACCACGTCGAGGCCGACGGCCATGTCCTCGATCTTGCCGTAGCGGGTGGAGAGCTGCCCGGCGCTGCGGCACGCCAGCCATCCCCCCACCGTGGACAGGTCGATCGACTGGGGCCAGTGCCCGAGCGTGAAGCCGTGCCGCTCGCGCAGCTCCGCCTCGAGGGGCCGCCCGAACGTGCCGGCGGCGACGTCCACGACCCCCGAGACCTCGTCGAGGTCGCGGATCCCGGTCAGCCCGCACAGGTCGAGGATCACCCCGCCGTGCACCGGAACGCCCGCCCCGCACACGCCGCTGCGGCCCGCCGCCGCGGTCACCGGCACCCGTGCCTCCGAGCAGATGGCCAGCACCTCGGCCACCTGCGCCGCCTCGGTGGGGCGCACCACCGCGCCGGCTCGCCGGCCGATCCCACCGGTGGTGGCCCACGCCATCGCCAACGGCCACCAGTCCCGGCTCGCCTCCACCACCGTCTCGTCGTCGCTGCGCACCTCGGCGCCGGTCGCGGACAGCCGGGCCGCGGTGCGGTCGTCGACCGCGACCCGCACCCCGGTGACGTGCTCGCGCACCGAGGCGGGCTCGGCGGCGATGCGGATCGGCGGTACCGGGCCCGTCACCGGCTGGCCGTCCGTCACCGGGCGACCCCCGCCCCGAGCCCCGCCGCGTCCCGTTCGGCGGCCAGCGCGGCCCGGAAGCACGCCACCTCGTGCCGTCGCCGGGCGTCGTCCCAGCCGAGCTCGCGCCCGATCAGGGTCGCCACGTCGTCGACGGCGGACCAGGTGGCTTCCCACGACAGCAGCCGGGCCCGGGTCCGCCGGCTCAGGACGTCGTCGAGGGTGCAGGCCATCTCGTGGCGGACGGCGAAGACCGCCTCGGCGGCCCGGTAGGGCAGCCCGGGCACGAGTGGGCCGGCGAGCCCCGGTTCGCCCTCGGCGAGGCGCAGCACCTCGGCGGCCTCCGACCCGAACCGGCGGGCGAGGTGCGCGTCGTCGGGGACGGGTCCCTCGGCGCCCACCAGCGGCAGCCGCTTCGTGCGACACCGGCCTCCCCGACCGAGCCGGGCCACGACGACGTCCAGCGTGTCGGCCGCCATGCGCCGGTAGGTGGTGAGCTTCCCGCCGGTCACCGTGACCAGACCGCTCGGAGACGTGTGCACCTGGTGGCGGCGCGACAGGTCGGCCGTCTTGTCCCCGACGCTGCCGCCGCTCACCAGCGGCCGCAGCCCGGCCCAGGTGGCGACGACGGCGTCGGGGCCGGGCGGGTCCACCAACGCCGGGCGCAGCGCCCCGAGCAGGTACCCGACGTCGTCGGGGGTGCAGGTCACCTCGTCGAGCGGCCCGTCGTAGTCGGTGTCGGTGGTGCCGATGTAGGTGACGTCGCCCCAGGGCACGACGAAGATCGACCGGCGGTCCCTCGGGACGGGCAGGATCGCGGCGATGTCGTTGCGGACCCGTTCCCAGGGCACGGTGATGTGCACGCCCTTGGCCGGTCGGAGCGACCCGGGGTCGGCACCCTCGTCGAGGGCGCGCAGCTCGTCGGCCCACACCCCGGTGGCGTTCACCACACAGTCGGCCCGCACCTCGATCCGCTCACCGTCGGCTTCCACCACCGCCCCGGTGATGCGACCGGCCGGGCCGCCCGCCCCGGCTGGTGGTGGCGTCTCCGGGCCGGGAGCGACGCCGCGGGTGAACCCGACGACCCGGGCGTGGTTCAGGACCACCGCGCCGTGACGGGCGGCGGTGCGGGCCACGGCGAGGGTGAGCCGGGCGTCGTCGGCCTGGGCGTCGTAGTAGAGGTACGCCGCGGCGAGCCGGTCCTCCCGGAGGGTGGGCATGTGGGCGAGCGCCCGGCGGGTGCGGATCCGCCGGTGCACCTTGCCGATACGGGCGCCACCGGTGAGGTCGTACAGCCACAGCGCCGAGCCGAGGGCGCGGGCGAGGCGGCGGGGCAGGAGCCCGTCGCGGGTGAGCACGGGCAGGAGGAACGGGAGGACCCGCACCAGGTGCGGGGCGTTGCGGAGCGCGATCTGGCGCTCGTACAGCGCCTCGTACACCAGCGAGAAATCGCGCTGTTGCAGGTAGCGCAGGCCGCCGTGCACGAGCTTGGAGGACTTCGAGGACGTGCCCGCGGCGAAGTCGTCGCGTTCCACGAGCGCCACGTGCAGCCCCCGGGTCGCGGCGTCGAGCGCAACCCCGGCGCCGGTGATGCCTCCGCCCACGACGAGCACGTCGAAGCGGTCGCGCCGCAGCCGTGCGAGCATCTCCTCCCGCAGGAACGGGACGATCTCCACGAACATGGCAGGCTAGCGGTCGTCGGGGACGGTACCGAGGGGGGCGCGATGGAACAGGCGGTGAGACGCCGGACGCGATGGGGCGCGGCGCTGACCGGGTTGTTCCTGGTGGTCGGCGCGGCCTGCGGCGGTGGGGGCGGCGGGGACAGGGCCGACCGGGCCGGCTGCGATCCCGCCGCGATCGAACGGGCCCGCACCCCGGTGCGGATCACGATGTGGCACGTCATGAACGCCAGCCACGAGACGGCCTTGGAGGAGATGGTGCGGGCCTTCCATGCCCGCCAGGACACGGTGCGGGTCCGGCTCGTCCGCATCGCCTCCTACGACGACGTCCTCACGAAGTTCAAGGCCGGCCTGACCAGCGGCGACCTCCCCGACGTGTTGCAGGCCGAGTCCGGTCACCTCCAGGTGCTGGTCGATTCGCAGGCCACCGTGCCGGTGGGCGAGTGCGTGCGGGCCGAGGGCACCGACCTCGGCGACTTCCTCCGCCCGGCGCTGGCGCTGTGGACCACCAGCGGGGTGCTGCGGGCCGTGCCGTGGAACACGTCGAGCACGATCCTGTACTTCGACGCCGGTGCGTTCAAGCAGGCCGGGCTCGATCCCGCCCGGCCGCCCCGCACGCTCGCCGAGGTGCGCGCCGCCTCGGAGCAGATCGTGCGCAGCGGCGCCCGACCGCACGGCATCGCGCTCCGGTCGGCCGGGTACCTCATGAGCGCCCTGTACTCCCGGAACGGGCTCACCCTCGTGAACCGCGGCAACGGCCGGGCGGGGCGGGCCACCGCCGCCACGATCGCCTCGGCTCGGGCGCTGGCGCTGTGGGAGTGGTGGCACGACATGGCCCGCGACGGTCTCCTGCTCGACGTGGGCCCCAAGGAAGGCATCGATCACTTCCTCGCGGTGGGCAACAAGCAGGCGGCGATGACGATCGACGGGTCACCCTCGCTGGGCCCGATCCTGGCGGTGCTCGGAACCGGTCAGTTCCCCGGGGTGGAGCCCGGCGCCGGCCCGACGCCCGGGCTGCGGGTCGCCGGCGGTCCCGCCCTCGGCGACGGTGGCCTGTTCCTCTCGGCCCGTTCCAGCCCGGCGCGCCGGGCCGGGGCGTGGAGGTTCATCCGGTTCCTCACCGAGCCCGCCCAGATCGCCCGTCTCGGGGTCGAGGGGTTCATCCCGGTGCGCCGGTCGGCCACCGAGGTGCCGGCGCTGCGGCAGCGCTGGGCGGAGCAGCCGTACTTCCGGGTCGCCTACGACCAGCTGCTCGCCACCCCGCCGACGCCCGCCACCGCCGGCGCGGTCATCCCGGACGGGACGGCGTTCCTCGATGCGATCACCGACGCGCTCGTGGCCATGCTGTCCCGTGACGTCCCGCCGAGGCAGGCCATGGAGCAGGCACAACGGGCCGCCACGGCCACCATCCGGGAGTACAACGCCCGGCTCGGTCGTTGACGGGCGTCGGGGGCCGAGGCAGGCCGGGGACGGGTGCCGGCGGAGGCGGGCCGGGGACGGGTGCTCAGGGGACGAGCGCGGCGCGGACCTCGCGCACGGGGTAGGCGCGCGCCGCGAGGCGCGTCACCGGGTCGACCGCCTGCCACGGCCCGCCGTTCAGCCGCCACCGCACCCCGAGACGGATCACGGCCCGGATCTCGTACCCGGTCCCGTCGTGACGGGCCTCGAAGACGTGCGTGACCCCGGACCGGGCCGGCGGCGCCTCGCCCAGCCCCGGGGTGACGAACTCGGGCGTGCCGTCACCGAACGACCACCGCACCTCCTGCGGGACCGCCTCGACCTCCACCCGGAACCCGAAGCCGGTGACGGCGTCCCGGATCGGTGCCCCCGAATACCCGGTGACCCAGAACCACGACTCGAGCCCGGTCAGCCCACGCCCCTCGGGGCTGACCCCGATCCCCGCCGGGGGATACGGCAGGTGCCGCACGATCCACTCCACGAGGGCACCGAGGTCGACACCGCCGAACGCCGAGGGGAGCAACCACACGCTCGTGACGTAGGCGCCGTCGCAGTACACGTGGTAGGGCCGGTGCTGAGGGGTCGGGCGTGGCGGCATCGGTACCAGGTGCCGGTCGTCGGGTACCCGACCCCGGCGCAGGTAGAAGGGTGCCCGGGCCTCCACCCACCGGCGGAGGCATCCCCCCGTCTCCCCGGCGCGGTCCGGTCGCACCTCGGCCCACACCCGTTCCCGGACCAGCACGACGGTGGCGCCCGACGGGTCGGTCGACACCCCGGCGGTGCGGGCCCCGGACCCGTTGGGGGTCGCCGCCGCGTTCCCCGGCCCGGCCACGGTCGCCGCCGGTGCGGTGCCGGCGGGCCCGGCGGCGAGCCCCGCGCTCAGGAACAGGAGGGCGGCCCACCGACCCGCCGGACGCGTGACGGCACCTCGACGCATAGGAGCCTCCTTCCATGGGGCCGACCGGGGCCCGTCCCTGGGCCTGGGCCGATCGTAGGGCGGCGGCGCGACGCCGTCGAGGGTCAGCTCCGCCGGAGCGGCGCCTTCGCGGCCTTCTCCGCCGCCTTGTTTGCCGGGGCGGCTTTGCCGGTGGTCGCGGTCCTGGCGGTGGCCTTCTTGGCGGTGGCCTTCTTGGTGGGTGCGGCCTTCTTGGCGGCAGCCTTCTTGGCCGGCGGGGCCTTCTTGGCCGGTGCGGCCTTCTTGGCCGGCGGGGCCTTTTTGGCCGGCGGGGCCTTTTTGGCCGGTGCGGCCGTCTTGGCGGGGGCCTTCTTGGTGGGTGCGGCCTTCTTGGCCGGTGGGGCCTTCTTGGCCGGCGGGGCCTTCTTGGCCGGCGGGGCCTTCTTGGCCGGTGCGGCCTT
>Ga0308412_1001141_pt1 | contig 14320 bp, 10 predicted proteins | sample HotsprottomLayer_FD_202357 | JGI IMG/M metagenome (GOLD analysis project Ga0308412, IMG submission 202357) | Hot spring phototrophic mat microbial communities from Octopus Spring, Yellowstone National Park, Wyoming, United States -... | ecosystem: Environmental > Aquatic > Thermal springs > Hot...
CAACAACAACCCGTGATCGTCAAAGGTCTATCCGGTTCGGCAGGTAGCGACTTCCTTCGGGCAACAAGTTATGGCTAGAGCTAGGTTGCGATCCCAGGAGTAAATGCAGGATTTCCAGTGCTTCTGCCCCCGGTAGAGGGGAGGGACCAGCGGAAAGCTTTCGAAAGAGCGGTCGCTAATTGGGCGGGATGTGTCCAGGGAAAGCTAGTCTTCCCCGAAAATCCCACGTCCTTCCAGGTATGAGGCCTGGTGGGGCCTGGAAACCCGGAGCTGGGCTTCAGAAGCGGGTTTCCCCGTCGTCCTCGGAGAAGGATTCGAACTCCTCATAATGCTGCCGCAGGTTTTCGAACCGGGTGTACTTCTGTAACCAGGCGAGTTTCACCTCGCCGGTGGGCCCGTTTCGCTGCTTGGCCACGATGATTTCCGCAATCCCCGCTACCCCTTTCTCCTCAGCCTCTTCCCGGGAGTGGCAGTAATATTCTTCACGGTGAACAAACATTACAACATCAGCGTCCTGCTCGATTGCCCCGGACTCGCGGAGATGGCTCAGCCTCGGTCGATGACCTTCCCGTCCCTGCTCCACCTGGCGATTCAGCTGGGCCAAACAAAGCACGGGGATCTGGAGCTCACGGGCCATCGCCTTCAACCGGCGGGTGACGCGTGCCACCTGTTCCTGGCGGGGATCCTGAGGATTGTCCGGCTCGATAAGCTGCAAGTAGTCGATTATCACTAGCCCCAGGCCGACTTTCCGCCGCAGTCGCCGAGCACAGGCGGCAATCTCGGAGACAGTCCGGCTGGGTGTATCGTCAATATAAAGGGGAGCTTGGGCCAGCCGATTGGATGCACTCACCAGCTTATCGCGATCTGCACTGGAAATGAAACCAGAACGGAATTTCTTACCGTCGATCTTGCCCAAGGAACAAAGCATCCGCTGAGCCAGTTCCCGCCGGGCCATTTCCAAACTTACAAATAGACACGCAACCCCGCGATCCAGAGTGACATGCTCGGCGATATTGGTAGCCAAAGCCGTTTTACCCATGCTTGGCCGGGCCGCCAAAATGATCAGCTCGGATTCGTGTAGGCCACCGGTCAAATCGTCCAAATCCCGAAAGCCGGTGGGAAGCCCACCGGGGCTCCCCTCGGTCAGCCGGCGATCAATTTGGGCAAAGGCCTCCACCAACACGTCATGCATGGGGAAAATTTGATCATTGCTCCGACGGTCGCGGATGGCAAAGACCTGCTCTTCGGCCCGGGAAAGCAGCCTCTCTGGTTCCTCCGCTTCCTCGTAAGCATCCCGCATGATGGTGGCAGTAGCATGGATTAGCTGCCGGAGGGTGGCTTTGTCCCGGACAATCCGTGCATAATAAACGGCGTGGGCCGGTACCGCCACGGATTCGACGATTCTCCCCAAATAGGGAGCTCCCCCGACAGCTTCGTAATCGCCGGCCTTCTTCAGACGATCGACCAAGACCGTGGTATCCAGAGCTTGCCCGGCCTCGTGGAGAGCAAGCATGTGGGCAAAAAGCTTTTGATGGGCTTCCAGGTAGAAGTCCTCCGGCCGGACAATCAGCATTACCTCGTCGCACATTCGCGGATCCAGGAGCAAGCTGGCCAGCACCGCCCGCTCCGCATCCAAGTTTTGCGGCGGCAACCGGTCCAAAAGCTGCGGAGCTTCCTCGGAGATTGCCGACAACGAAGCTTTACCCCGCCTGCGTTTCTCTTGCCCGTCAGCTGCCACGATCATCTCCTCCCCTGGCCAAAAACTCTAGGCGGATAGGTTGGCATCCTCTCTGCCGCTCCTTTCAGGCAATCCTAACACAATCCCCTTTGGCAAGCTAGCGGACTGAGCCTCGGGGAAGCGGACCGATCACGAATGCAAGATCCGGGATTTTGTTTTAAAGAACTTTTTTATCAGCAACAATCCTCGTAAATGGCCCGGCTTCTTGTAAATATGCCGGCTTCCCCGCCAAAATCTTGAATCGGGAGAGATCCCGAGAAAACTGACTTCTGAGAAAATCGGCTTTGGAACAATTTTAAAATCTTTCCGGAGCTATTGTTGCTTGTTTTTCCGAATGTGTTGCTTCTTGGCCCTTTCACTGGGTGGGGCAGCCCCGTAGGTTTGAAGTTTGACACAAGTTGGGGCTTGTGTGAACGAAAATCGCCAGGTTAGGGTAGAAGAAAATCGCCCAATTAGGAACGAAAACTAATTCGGAGGTTTGATTGCCGATTCCGCAACGAACAAGTTGAAGGAGATGCTGGCAGGTTGCAACAGCAGAAGGGCAAGCCTGAGGTGCCACCTTGGGCTCCGACCTGCGGAAGAGGCCATAAATACTAATGGAGATACTGGCTATGTCACTTCGGAACATTTCATGTGCTTGGGCCCTCATCGGCTTTGTAGCGGTGTGGGGCAATGTAAACCTATACTCAGCAGAGCCGCCAGAGGTTGAGCCGGTTGTGCCGGCTGTGGTCTACCTCTTTTCCTACTTTACGGGCAACGGAGAGTCGGGACTTCATCTGGCATGGAGTACCGATGGGCTGCGGTGGGAAGCCCTAGCGGGCGGCAAACCCCTGTTAGCCCCACAGGTGGGCTCCCGGCTGATGCGAGATCCATATGTCGTCCGCGGGTCGGATGGCACCTTTTACCTCCTTTGGACCACCGGCTGGAAAGACCGCGGCTTTGGGCTGGCTCACTCGCCGGACCTAGTCCACTGGTCCCCTCAGCGATACATCCCCGTAATGGAAGGGATTCCAGGAGCCAAGAATTGCTGGGCACCGGAGATGATCTGGGATCCGGAAACCGAACAGTGGGTTCTTTTTTGGTCCTCCACCATTGAGGGTCGATTTCCCGAGACCTTGCCGGCCGGGGACAACGGGTGGAATCACCGCATCTATCGAACAACCTCCAAGGATTTGCAAGCCTTCGGGCCGGTTGAGCTTTTCTGTGAGCCTGGGTTTAACGTCATTGATGCCACCATCGCTCCTTGGCAGGGAAAATATGTGATGGTGATCAAGAACGAAACCCGTCATCCGCCGGCAAAAAACTTGTGTGTTGCCTTCGCCGAAAAAGTACTCGGGCCGTGGTCGGCTCCATCCTCCCCAATTTCGCCACCAGGAATCTGGGCGGAAGGACCATCGATCCTTCAGGTAGAGAATACTTATTACATTTACTACGATAGATACACGATGGGTCAATATGGCATCCTTAGGACCAAGGACTTCGAGAAGTTCGAGGACATTACCGCCCAGCTGCAGTATTCAGCCGGCATGAGGCATGGCACCGCCTTTGCTGTTTCGCGGGAGATCTTTCGAACCTTAAAAGCTCACTGTGATCGGCTAGCAACGAAGCCATCCCCATAGCCACCGGTAACCACCCCCACTACCTCCCCAAAAAACTCAAGAACACCCTGAAGCGGCAAGCAAAAACAACTGCCGTGGAGAGGTATTTGTCGTCAGAGGTGAAAGCCTAGTTTTTCTCCGCCAAGGACCGAACGATGAAAAGGAAAGATCAACCCTTGAGCATCGATCAACGTGGTATCCGTACTTATGTACCCAATTCCTCCGAGGAGCACTCCCCCTACCGATTTAGCCGGCGAGGATGGCTTCGGGCAGCGGCAGCCACGGCAGTTCTGGCCGGTGCTTGCCGGCAGAGTGTGCCGGCTCCCGTCGGCCGAAAATATCGGGTTGGCATTATTGGCCATACCGGCCGCGGGGATTATGGTCACGGGCTGGATGTGGCCTGGTTAGATATTCCTCAAGCAGAGGTTGTTGCCGTCGCCGATCCTGACCCGCAAGGACTGGCTGCCGCCGTGCAAAGGGTCAAAGCTTCCCAGGGTTTTCCTGATTATCGAGAGATGCTAGAGAAAGTTCGGCCGGATTTTGTAAGCATTTGTCCACGTTGGACCGACCAGCATTGCGAGATGGTTTTGGCGGCGGTCGAAGCCGGCGTCAAAGGGATCTATTTGGAGAAACCTATGTGCCGAACTCTCGCCGAGGCCGATGCCATCGTAGCCGCCTGCGAAAGCAAGGGGGTCAAACTGGTGCAGGCATTCCAAACACGTTATAGCCCAAAGCTGCGGTGGATCGACGAGCTCATTGCCTCCGGTCAATTGGGGGAAATTCTCGAGATCCGAGCCCGTGGGAAAGAGGATCATCGCGGGGGCGGAGAAGACCTCTTTGTGCTCGGCGTCCACATGTTCAACCTGATGCAGTACTTTGGCGGTGATCCCCTCTGGTGCTTTGGCACCGTCGAAAAGGAGCAAAAGCCGATTTCGCGGGAAGATGTCCAAGAAGGCAACGAAGGGCTAGGACCTCTTGCAGGCGACAGCGTCCATGCCATGTACAAACTCCAGAAAGGGCCGATCGGGTACTTCGATTCCAAAAAGAATGCCCAAGGCCGGCCCACCCGGTTTGGAATCCAAATCTTTGGATCCAAGGGAATTGTTCAGATGTTCAACACCGGCCAATTGCCAGAAACCTTTTTCCTGCCGGATTCCTCCTGGTCTCCCGGCCGATCGAAGAAAAATTGGATTCCTATCTCTTCCGCCGGGGTGAACAAACCGGAAACGATTGACGACCCTGCCCTCCACGGCGGCAATGTTCTCGCAATCCAAGATCTGATTGCCTCTGTGGAAGAGGACCGTCAACCGAAAGCAAACATGTATGAGGCCCGATGGTCCATCGAGATGGTGATGGCCGTCTTCGAATCTCAGCGGGTGGGCGGGCCCGTCACTTTCCCCTTAAAAACCCGCGAGAATCCGCTGACAAAACTGTAATCCACCCCGCACTCGCATTTCCCAGGTTACGCTTGGATAAGCTGAGCTCCCGACTCCTTGGTACCCCTTAACGACTTTCCGGCCTGCTTTGCGAGAGATTCCTTAGGAACTACATTTTCCCGTGGGGCAGAAGTCCGCTCCCCGTGAGGTAACAGTCCGCTTCGGGCCCGCGGGAAAGCGGGAGGTTATTCCGAGGCCCTTTCCGCGGAAACGCAAACTCTTTCGTCGCCGATCGGGATTTCCCCCGACTCATTGGCCTTAGAGGGAAAATCTGTTGGCTTGGCGGAGGAGGCTTTACTGGGCCTGATTTTGGGATCGGATCGCGGTCGCAACCGGGTTCGCCAGGCATCCCAGATATGGAGCAAAGCAAGAGTGGGGTGGTGCCTGAGCATTCGTGGACCTGCATACCGCATCACTGCGCGGATTCGCTCCCGCATTCCGGGTTTGTAACAGTGAATGGGACATTGGGCACACGTGGGCTTGTCGGCCGCAAAAGGGCACCGCGACAGACGTTCCAAGGCATAGGCGCGGAGAGATTTGCACTCCGGGCACAGTTCCGTCCCTGTGCCATGGTGTCCCCGGCAGTATAGGGCAATCATGAGCTGGACGGTCTTCTTCTCGCGGCGAATTCGGCCCGGCTCTTGCATCTTGCTCATGCTCAAAGACCCTTGCGGTAAGATCCAACTTGTGCGGTAAGATCCGACTTCTGCGGCAAGATCCGACTTCGGCGGTAAGGTCCCACTTCGGCGAGAAGAGCCGCCCGTTGTCCTCCCGCCATGCTTTTCTCCGGCAAGCCCCCTCCCCGTGGGTAGTTCTCAGGCCTCTGCGGCTCCTTGGCCGCCAGGCGGGTGTCCGAGGAGCTTAAATGACCTCAATCCTTGTAGTGCTCAGATGTACTCACTCCTTACAGGGCTCAGACCTCCTCAATCCTTGTAGTGATCAGATGTACTCAATCCTTGCAGTGCAGCAGATGTCCTGAATCCTTTAGTGCAGCAGATGTAGTAGTGCAGCAGATGTAACAGAACACCCATGGACTCACCGACTTTGTCAGCCGCCAAATCGGGAGGTCAAAAAGATATGCCGGGGACAGGTTACCCCTTCACCCCGCCACAACCGTTCCCTTCGGGGTAGCAAATCCGGAGGCGAACGTTTTCGTCTCCCCAGATCTTGCAATCCCATACCCGCCGGAGAGACGGGCAAGTTGCGACTTTTCCACCTCGGACCACCCTCAAGCTCCCGGAACAAACGGGGTCCGCGGCCCTCTCGCTAGCAGGTGCAATCAAACCAACGGGTTGCTTGCGGAAACAAGTGCCCTTGTTGCCCCGCACTTAGGTCGAGCAATGGGCCCTTCCGGCCAAGTGGATTCAAGAGGTTGCGGCCTAAGTGGTTTACCTTCCAAGGGTTCCGAGCAACCAGCCGAGTATCCTCCCCGCTCACGTCCCATGCCCCCAATCCAAGGGCGTTCCGTCGGGCCTCCTCCGGAAGAATCAGCAATCCGAAAGGAAGCAATTCGGCCCCTCCCATTTGCCACCGAGCTTGCTACGGAAAAAAACCGAACAAATCCGGTTTGGGAGAAAGGGATATAGCCCTTTCACCAATAGAATATCCCTCGTTAGCCCCCGAGGCCTTGATGCAAATCAAGGAAAAACACGATCAAACCCGTAGAACCGAGATCCTAGTTTCCGGCACAAAAGGCGGACTCCAAGATTTCGGAAAAGCCGTCACGAGGTGCAAGGCATCCCAAGGCAGACGAGGGAAAGCAAAGAAGCAAAGACCAGTCCCGCCCGGTGGGTGGTAGGATAACTCGATGAATGTTTCAAGGTTCCTCTTACTAATGCCGAGGGAGGCCCTTCGCCGGCCTCTTCGCCAGGTAGATCTCTTCGAGGCTTATACCCTCGGAATTTTCCTACCCCCGCGGGGGGCCAGCCCCAGGCGGCGACTCAACCAGCACCCCATCCCCTGCCCCCCCGAATTGCGAAGGAGGACCACTTCTCCCAGATAGTGAAAACTTCGGCGGAAATAATTCCGAAATACCCGGCCAGTGCTGGCAGCCCGGGGTTTCAAGCCCTCTTAGGTGGGGGGCTGAAAGACCTGCCGGTCCAAAGGGGATGACCGTACTTGGAACTTAGCAATTCCTGGGCTCGAGCAAGGACCTTTGAGGGAAGAGATCCCGGCACCATCCGGCACTTCAACTCCTCCTCAATGGCCGCCACAAAGGCATCAGCGAACTCGTCGAGGCCAATGGGTCGCCCAAGGAGCTCGGCCAAGCCAGGAAACTCAGGAGCAAATGGCGATCGTGCAAGGAGAATGCTCCCATGCTGAAGGATGCCGGCTTTTGTCCGCCGCTGGGCACTGCCGGCGATCTTTTCAGAACCGACGAGCAAATCCCCACAGGATCGCCGAGCAAAACACATAAAAGGCTGATTGGCGGACTCTTCGCCGGCTGCGGTGCATCCGATCTTGGCCGAGTCCAAATCTGGTTGCCAGCCGCCGATGGCTTCCGGCCTGCCCACCTGTCCATGCCCGCTACCTGCGAAGCCCCGTGCCGCGAAGATGCATGGCAGCTCCGCCGGGTTGTAAACGATCGCATCCACTGCCCAGTACCTAAGTGCAGTAGCAATGGCCCGGTGGACAGCAAAGTAAAGTTTCTCTCGGCTTCGGGTCCACATATCCTCAGCGGGGAGGACCAAAGCGTAGGTAAGTTCGGCATCGTGGAGGATGGCCCCTCCACCCGTGGGCCGACGCACCACAGGACAAGAAAGACTCGGTGGATGAAGCCTTCGGTCCTCAAGCACCTGAAAGTAACCCAGAGAAAGGGTGGCAGGCGACCATCTGTACAAACGCAACGTCGGACCAAACTCCCCTATCCCTTCCAACAGGGCCTCGTCCACAGCCATGTTCCACCCACCGCCGGCGGGCGGATCTTGGAGAAGGGTGCACACTTTCACTGCCTGTCCTCCCGCCAGGTGAGAATCAGTTGTCGAGCCGCCTGCACCTCGTCCGGCCGACTGATGGGCATCTTGTGAGGAGCTTGATGCAAAAGCTCGGGAGGCTCCGCCAAAATTGCCTCAATGGCCGCCGCAAAAGCATCCAGCGTTTCCTTGCTTTCCGTCTCGGTCGGCTCGATCATTAGGGCCTCGCGGACCACCAAAGGAAAGTACACCGTAGGAGCATGAAAGCCATAGTCGAGCAGCCGCTTCGCAATATCCATGGCGGAAACATTGCGTTCGGCCTTCACCTTGGCTGCCGAGGCCACAAATTCGTGCATGCATCGACGGGAATAAGGTATCGGAAGCAAGCGACCGATCCGAGACATTAGATAATTTGCGTTCAGCACCGCATGGTAGGCCACCTGACGAAGTCCCTCCGCACCTAAGGTCCGCAAATAGCAGTAGGTACGGAGCAACACCCCTATGTTGCCAAAGAAGCTTCGGACCCGCCCGATCGAAAGAGGTCGATCGTAGTCCAGCCGGTATTGGCCATTCTCACGAACAACCACCGGGACGGGCAGAAATGGAGCCAGTCGGGCAGTCACCGCCACCGGCCCCGCCCCCGGGCCCCCGCCCCCATGAGGAGTGCTAAAGGTCTTGTGGGTGTTGAAATGCATCATATCCACCCCGAATTTTCCCGGCTGGGCAATGCCGCAAATGGCATTCATATTCGCCCCGTCCAAATACACCAACCCCCCCACCGCATGGACCATCTGGCATAGACGCACCAAGTCTTTCTCAAAAAGTCCGAGGGTGTTCGGATTAGTGATCATAAAAACAGCTGTCTCCGGCCCCAAATGCTGAGCGAGGACCTCGGGATCGGCCAAACCCTCGGCAGAACTTCGCACCTGGATGACCTCCAACCCGGCCATTTTCGCACTTGCCGGGTTGGTTCCATGAGCGACATCGGGCACTAACACATAATGCCGAGCTTCCCCTCGGGAGCGAAAGTAAGCGGTAGCCACGAGCAAAGCAGTAAGCTCTCCCTGAGCCCCAGCCGCCGGATGCAAACTTACGGCATCTAATCCCGCGATCTCCGCCAGCATCTCCTGAAGCTCGAAAAGAATTGCCAGCAAACTTTGAACGGTCGACTCAGGCTGATAAGGATGCAAATCCCGGAATCCGGAAAGACCCGCAAGCGTCTCGTTCCGCTTTGGGTTGTATTTCATCGTGCAGGAGCCGAGCGGATAAAAATGGCTATCCACACACATATTTCGTCCGGCCAAGATGCTATAGTGCCGGACAAGATCCGGCTCTGCCACCTCCGGGAGCGGTGGCAGTTCCTCCCGTAAACTCTCGGCAGGGAGAAGTTCGGAGAGACTTTTTGTGGGTACATCGCACACCGGCCAGCGGACCGACGTACATCCCGGTTTGTGGAGCTCAAAGATGGTCCGGGGACCATAAGTTTCGTGCATTTCGCACTCCTTCCCCATCGAAACTATCGGATTCAAACGACAAATTTCGCTACCTTAGAAAATGTCCCACATCCAAGAAAAGGATAATGGGTCAGCCGAACGAGGGACATGCCGGGCGGGCTTACTCCTCCTAACGGAGATGGGGATGGGTGTTCTGGCCTTCGCCTCCCCATCGGAACTCTTTCGAAACATGTCTCCTGGACTGGCAGAGATCGAAAATTTGGTCGATCCAAGCCCAGACAACTCTGTTCCCGCAACCTCCTTATCTGGACCAAAGATCGCTTTATGCCGAAATGTTTCAATTATTCCCCCGGAATTCTGGGGAGAATAATCGGTCACCCCGCCGTTTTCCCATCCCCCGTTTTTTAGATACTTTGGAGGGCACTCACCAACCGGTCGATTTCCGCTCGGGTTCGCTTCTCCGTGACCGCCACCAGGAAGCAATCCCTAAACTCCGGAAACCAACGTCCCAACCACGGACCGACCAGAATGTCCTGCTTCTGGGCAGCGGCAAGCCGATCGTGGACCTTACCTGTAGAGTCCCACACCACAAACTCATGGAAGAAGGGGAGTGGGAACCGCAGGGATAATCCGGCAACTTCCGCAATCCTTCGTGCAGCATAGTGGGCCTTTTGCAAACAAAGCTCGGCGGCCTGCCGCAACCCCCTAGGCCCGAGGGCAGCCAAATAAACCGTAGCCCGCAAGGCCATCAACCCCTGATTGGTGCAAATGTTGCTCGTAGCTTTTTCGCGACGGATATGCTGTTCGCGAGTCTGCAGGGTCAACACCCAACATCTTCTTCCATGGCGGTCCACGGTCTGCCCAACCAATCGGCCCGGCATCCGGCGGACAAATTCTTGTCGCGTCGTCAAAATCCCAAGAAATGGGCCACCGAAGCTCATCGGGATCCCCAAGGGTTGTCCCTCCGCCACAGCGATATCCGCTCCATATCGGCCTGGGGGCCGAAGTAAACCCAGGCTGATTGGCGAAAAGATACTGATAAAAAGCCCACCAGCCTCTTTAATCACCTTGGAAAGCTCAGCCACCGGTTCCAGACACCCAAAGAAATTCGGATGTTGTACTACTAGACAGGCCGCCTCTTTGACGCCTACACCCGCCGCCTCCCCCGGATCGGTGGCACCCCGGCGATAATCTAGTAGGCAAATCTCTGCCCCAACATTCTGCAGGTAAGTCTGGATCACTTGCCGGTACTCAGGATGCACCGTTCCTGCCACCAGCACCCGACGTCGACCGGTGATCTCCAATGCCATCAAGACCGCTTCTGCTGCAGCACTGGCCCCGTCGTACATACTGGAATTGGAGACTTCCATTCCGGTAAGCCTGGCTATGAGGCTCTGGTATTCGAACATTGCCTGCAGGGTACCTTGACTCGCTTCCGGCTGGTAAGGGGTATAGGCAGTTACGAATTCTGGCCGGGAAGTCAAGGCCTCAACCACCGCCGGAATGAAATGATCATAGCATCCCCCACCGAGGAAGCACGCAGCCTGCTGGACGGACCGATTTTTCTCCACAAGTCCCCGCAAATGCCTTTCAAGCTCCAGCTCACTTAAAGCCGGAGGCAGAGCCAAAGCATCGTTTACCCGACACTCCTCGGGAATCTCCGAGAAGAGTTCCTCGAGACTTCCCACCCCAATGGCGGCAAGCATTTCTTGAATGGCAGATGAGGGGTTATTAATGAACATAAACAGCCCAAATACCTATCTCAAAATTCCGGTAATGTAACTCGAGCCTCCTACTTTTCCTGATTCCCGTAGAAATGCTTTCCCCTGAGATCCCTTCCCTCCACGAGATCACCCCCAAAGAGATCTCCCGCAAAAGATGTTGCTTTGTCACTGTAGGAATTTGGGGTTACATGGATATCCGGGTTTTCTTGGACACATCCGGTCCGCACCCTGTTAAGCAGAATTCCTTCATGGACCCTCCTAATTTTGACTCATGACGAAGCAGTAGTCTCGATGCCACAACAGTTTTGCTCGACCGTTTCAAAGAGAGCCCGGCATGTCGGCGGGCAGCCGGCACCACCGAAATTATCCCATGGTAGTCAGCGGCTAATGTGTTTCGCTAGCACACTGCTCCCGGTAAGCCTGGTAGTCCAGGAGACTCTCCGGCAACCGATTTTCCACGATCTTAATTTTCACGAGCCATCCCGCGCCGTAAGGATCCTGGCTCAACAAGTCCAAATTCTCCGTTACCGATTGGTTGACCTCAATCACCTCGCCATCCACAGGGCTGTAAATATCGCTGACTGCCTTGACGGATTCGACAACACCCAGCGGTTTGCCGGCTTGCACTTTTTGGCCCACCTGAGGAAGCTCGAGCAATACCAGGTCCGTAAGAGAATCCACTGCGAACTTGGTCAGCCCGACCGTAACCACAGGTACCCCGTTCTCCTCCCCCAAGGCAGCCCATTCGTGGGTTGGTGTATAACGCAATTGTTCCGGACCCATCAAAACATCCTCCTCACCTTTTCAACTTTGGGACGCAATCGCCTAATCAAGATGTGCAATTTCCCTCGCAAAGATTGCTTGCGGCCGCAACCTATAACCCAACTGCGGGAAACCACCGGAACTTAGGCATGGAGCTCAAAAACGCGATCAACTCCCGACAAGAGGTCTCCCTTCTGCCGCCTAGTCCTAGGGCTGGCAGAAGACCGGAACCAGATGCCCCTTTAGCCTCCCGAATTTTACCGCGTGGATACCCTGGGTCTGGGCCGGCGGTAAAAAGGCCTGGGGACCACACGAGCGGGCTCCAACTGACCGCGGATTTCTACCTGTACCTCTGTTCCGGGCTCCGCCAGTTCAGGGAGTACAAAACCCATGGCAATCGGCTTTTGCAAGGTGGGCGAATAGTTACCACTAGTGACCACCCCCACCGTTTGATCCTGAAATTTTATCGGATATCCAGAGCGAGCAATCCGCCTTCCGAGGATTTCCAAGCATACCAATCGCCTCTTTAGGGGCTCATTGCGAAGCCTAAGAAGTGCCTCGCAGCCAGGAAAGTCCCGTCCGTCCAGCTCACAAGCAAAATCGAGTCCTACCTCCCAAGGATTGACCTCTTCGGTAAGTTCATTTCCGTAAAGGGGAAGGGCAGCTTCCAATCGCAAGGTATCTCTTGCACCCAATCCTGCCGGGATTAGGCCGAAGGCTCTCCCCAGATCTAAAATCACTTCCCAAATAGGTACAGCAATCTCTGCAGCCACGATCAACTCAAAACCGTCTTCCCCCGTGTAACCGGTCCGAGTAAGAATCCCTCCTTGCCGGCTGGCCTTCGGATGCAACAGCCGGACGACACACCCCCGATAATATCCCATCGAAGCAAGGTCACAATCCACCAGAGGCTCCAAAACGGCAGCGGCCTGGGGTCCCTGAATGGCAAACATCGCCGTCAGGCGGGTAAGGTCATCAATCAAAAAATGCCCCAGCGATCCGCTCCTGCTTGGCCAATCTTCGCGGTGTCGCTGGATCCATTCCAGGATCTTCGCCCGATTGGCCGCGTTCACAACCATTAAATAAAAAGGCTGGCTGTAAGGGTTGGCAAAGTATCCTACCACGACATCATCCAAAATGCCCCCGCGGGCGTTCGTGACCAGAGAGTACCGAACATGGTTGAGTTTCAACCCGGCAACGTTGCGGGTTATCAGGCTGTTCAAAAAATCACCGGCCCCTGCTCCTTCAAACCGTAGACGCCCCATATGGGAAACATCAGTGATGGTGCAAGCATTTCGGGTAGCCCCATGTTCCTCAACGATCCCTCTGTATTGCAGGGGCATCCACCAGCCTGCAAACGGGACCATTCTGGCCCCATGGGCCAGATGCCACTCATAAAGGCGGGTTTGCAAAAGCTCGGCCATCGGACTTCGCAACCTCTGAACAATTCTCCCGGCCCTAAGTCGGGTTGTTCCCGCAACCCTCCAGGGATGGAACGGATGGTTTTATCCCGGCTTCCTCCACCCAGCCGGCCCAAAGCCGAAACAACCCATCTGCCTAGCACTCCCTCCGCAGCCGCCTTACATTCTGCCGGGAGATTATACGGACCCCAAAGACCCCGTGAAAACGACTTTCTCCAGCCCTGTTCTGAAACCTTCTTAGGACACGGACCTCCAGCCTTTTGTGGCTCGACCAAAGTGAGAGAATCCCAAACCAGCAGAAGTGTATGGCTCCAATAGCGTTGTGTAAACTTAATCTCTGATAGGAGCTCAACTTTTTTCCCAGAAAGTTCCAGCAGCCTCACGGTGCCCCAAGGTCTTGGCAAACTTCCAGCATGTCCAAGGTTGCCGAAAGACACAAGTCCCCTAAAAAAGGGCCGTTCCCCAGAGGTTCCTGAAGGCTCTCGGGCCCTGAATTTCGGAATCTTTAGCCAAACTCTCCTTCTGCTAAAAGGCTTCCGAACAAATCCCCGACCCATCGGCAGGGCGAAAATCGCATAGTGCTGAGTTTGGGAACAGAATTTTTGGATCAACCAAAGGAACAGCCCGGCCCCCACTACAACACGATCCCAAAGGAACAACCCCTGCCTCAATATAGGCCGGTTCGAGACACACAACCGCCCGCCACAGCAACGGGGTAAGCCTTGGAATCTGTCAACGCATAAGGCTTTTAAGAATTTTTCAACGCATAAGGCCTTTCATTTTCACGGTGTGTTGCGCGCACAGCTTTCAGAGGGTCCGCCCGGGCTTAACACCGGCAAATTCTGGGGTGCCAGTTGGGCTCTTAATGGGCCCTCGGAAGCCAGCCGCCCCGCAACCGACCCTGGCTCTCCCGACGACAGCCCCCCAGGGCTCGGTACCGAGAGGGAGGCTTCGACGGCATTTTCGCGGGAAATACCCCCGGACGACCCTCGGCAAACAGTTTTAAACAAAATGGGGGGCAACGCTCGTGATTCCGCCCAAATCCCCCGTTAATTCCACCAAGCTTACGGCAATTCCAGGCTAGTGAGAGTTGCCAAAAGCCCCGAAGGTCGCCCCTTTCCCAGTGAAACAGTTCCCGGCCCAGATCCGCACCAAAAACCCCACAATTTTTGCGGGAAATTTGGCAGCGTGAAACTAAGCCATTGACAGCAATATGGTTCACCATTAGGGTAAAAGAAGACGAGCTTCATATTTTGAACGTTGAGCTGTCCTTCT
>Ga0308412_1001143_pt1 | contig 14310 bp, 10 predicted proteins | sample HotsprottomLayer_FD_202357 | JGI IMG/M metagenome (GOLD analysis project Ga0308412, IMG submission 202357) | Hot spring phototrophic mat microbial communities from Octopus Spring, Yellowstone National Park, Wyoming, United States -... | ecosystem: Environmental > Aquatic > Thermal springs > Hot...
CGCCGGCACCGATGCTGACTGGGTAACCAGAATCCTTCAGGACAAGTTCCAATGCGGCCACGGCTCCGAGCACCTCAAAGGCATCGGTATACCCCATATGCGAAAGACGCCAGATTTTGCCTTTCATCGTGTCTTGTCCGTCCGCGAGTTTAAATCCATACTGCTTTTCGAGCTTTTTCAGTGTTCCAGTGCCATCCACACCCGGGGGAACCGTAATCACCGTCAAGGCATTGTTCGGCCGCTCCGCAAACAGTTGCAATCCCAGAGCCGCGACAGCGGCTCGGCATGCCGCGGCAATCCGTGCATGCCGCCGCCACAATTGTTCCATCCCCTCGGCACGAATTCGTTTCAAACTGATTCGCTGGGCTTTGATCAGCGTATTTGCCGGTGTAAACGGTGTATCGCTTTCCGCTAGCGATTTCCGATAGCGGCGGAGGTCGAAATAGAACGAGCGAATCGGAGTCGAATCGATTTTCTTCCAGGCTTTTTCCGAGACTCCGATATATGCCAACCCCGGCGGTAACATCAATGCTTTTTGTGAGCCAGTCACCAGTACATCGATCTTCCAGGCATCCATCCGGCATTCCATCGCCCCCAAGCCGCTAATCCCATCAACCACCAGGAGTGCGTCCGTACGACTAACAATTTTACCGAATGCTTCGATGTCGTGGCCGACCCCGGTAGAGGTTTCACTCAGCGTCGCAAACACGGCTTTGGCATCGGGGTGTGCTGTCAACGCTGATTCCAGCATCGCTGGCGTCACTGCCTGACCGTAGGGAACTTCCACGGCCACGATCTCGGCCTGATAAGCCTTCAAAATCGCTCGAAAACGCTCACCCCATCGGCCCGCGGTCAGTAGAATCGCTTTCTCACCGGCGGCCAAGGTATTGACCACAGCTGCTTCCATGCCCCCGGTCCCGGAACTGGTGAGAGTGTAGACCGGTTGTGTAGTTTGAAAGACATACTTCAGATCTTCAGAAACCTCGGCCAAGATCGCCTTGGCTTCGGGCGAACGATGATACCCGACCGGTTTCGCTAATTCAAGCAGGGTCTCTTCGGGAACAGGGGTCGGACCAGGTGTGAATAACCGCGACTTCATCGAACCGCGTCCGTAACAAAGGAATCGGAATAGCAACTCTGCTTCACCTGTTGTGCAATATACGAATTCAGTAGCCTGTTGACCTTCGGCGGAGGGGTGCCGCGGCTTCAACCTTGACAAGCTGGTCAGGATTTCACCGATTCTGACGGATCAACGCAGGATGCGAATCGTTCTGGCACGCAGGCTCAACGATGCATGCCTGAGTTGAAACTGATCGCTGATGTGTTGCCGGTAACTAGCCGTTTCGGCCTAAGTTTCCATTTCAACGTCAAAGTCACCGAGCCTACTGGAGGATCCGAGCGTTTTCTGAGCGGATTTTTCGAAAAATGCTTGCAAGGAGTTGACGCGAGGACGTTCTGGGGTTGTCGATAACAGATTCTGACCGGCGACGGACGCTTCAGAGGCAGCGATTGACAGCGACATGGGCCATGCCTTTAACACGGCCTAGTCGAGGAACAGCATCCGCGGCCGCAGTCAGTTCAGAATCAGCTTCCGGGTTGAAACGGTTGTTGGCGGTTGAAATCGAACCGGAAATCCTGAAGAATCGGTTTTCAGCGACAGTCGTCGTTACTGCAACGACAGACGCCGCGGATTTCGCCCCAGCAACCCTGCCCTGGATTCATGGAAATATAGCAACGGTAGAACTGGGGATTCTTCGGGTTGAAGCAATGACTTCCATTCCGCTCGATTCGCTGAGTCAGGATCACGCTGAAAACCTTCCGCTGAGAATTCACTCCGATTACCGAGTTGTGCGATTCCAGTAAATTCGGCAATTGCCGGTGGCTCGGCCGACAGCGACGATTTCTGGTCGGCCATCGCCGTTCAGATCGCCGACGGCGAGATCCTCCACGGCGACGCCGCCGTCTTCCAGCAGGGTTCGCTGCCAGCGCTTGCCACTGTGATCGAGTGCTTGATACAGTCGGACACCACGACGGAGTTTGTGGGTGTCGCTCAGCTTCGGATTCGGATCATCGCGCACGCCAATCACCAGTTCATCCGTTCCGTCGCCATCGAGATCGGCCCAGGCAACAGCATGGCCCCAGCGCAGTTGCTCATCGATGACGTGACGCTCCCAGAGTTGTCCTTCTTGTGTCGGCCGGGTGTAAACCACGACTTGATGGCCATGCCACGGCTCGATGGTGGCAATGACCGGTTTGCCGATCGAACCGATTTTCACTTCGCTGGCACCACGGCTAGCGTCCGGCCGCTCTTGATTTCCTGTGCCAATTTTCCGAGTCGTCCAGCGTTCCCCAACCTTCTCCACAATAAACACACCTTCGTAACTTGCCACGATTAAATCGTGACGATTGCTACTCCAATTCAATGGGGCAAAATTATGAGTAACGTGCAAGGAATCGGCCAGGATTTCCGGTTTCCAGGCATCGGGTTTCGTAGGTTCTGAAGGGATTTTGTAGGCGATAATCCGGACTGGCCGACCGTCGAGCCAATTTTTCTCCCGGGTCGCATCCCGACCCATTAAGGGAACGTGAACGATCTCTTGTCGTCCATCACCATCCAAGTCGATTGCCCGAACGCGATGGACGGTCGGTTCCTCACAGGGGATGGGATGCAGCGACCACTCGTCTTCAAGGGAGTTGCCGCGTTTCAGCCAATGCAACGTTCCGGGGTTCTGTGTGTCGAAGGGCTTCCAGCCGGAACCGAGTACGAGTTCCTTATGCCCGTCACCGGTGATGTCGATGGCGGTGATGCAAACATTATCCGCCGGTGTTTTTGCTCCAAGGAGAGTTCGCCGTTTCCAGGTCGGATTCTCGTACCAGAGCACGCGGTTGGTATCGACAACGATGATGTCCGGTTTGCCATCGTTGTTGAGATCTTCAAGGATCACCGCATAGCCAACCTTCAAACCCGACTCAATTTCTTGCATCTCGAATTTCAGGGCAGGCCGGGATTTTCCCTCCGTGTGGTTCGGTTCGGTTGCCCGGAGTGTTGCCGATGCCGTTCCGCAGGCAAGCAGGCAAGAAAGTAAGAAGCAGAACCGCGTCATCAAAAGTCCTCATCGGCGTCCCATCACCAGAGATGATGCTACATTAGCGAAAAATGGCCGTTGCTGCGAGCACTGACGGGGGATTTCCTTGTATTCGTTTTTCAAAGGAGTTGGAAGTGTCGGAGACCGCTGGGCTTGCCTTCGCGGGACAGTGTGCCAAGATTGAAAAAATCCTCGGCGGTGGACAACGTATTATTTATCATCAGGTGACGGCCTGACTTGATTTTTGACGATTCCAGGATCATCCATGACAATCCGTTCCCCCCAGCGACCGACTCGTGAATGGCTGTGGTTTACCATCGCTTTGACTGTCGTCGTTTTGGCAATCGCGCCGGTTTGGCAAAATTTCGGGACAGCGGAATCCCGTGAGGAACTCTTGGCGAAGTGGACCCCGGAACGGCTGGGTCGATTGTTCATTGGCCCCGAACAGGCGGCGTGTTATGTGTGTTTTCTCTGGGCAGGGCTGATTTTGTTGTCGCGACACCGGGAAGTTCGCCGTCAACGTCAGGCGTTCCGACTCGAGTTGTTGCCGACGGAAGAGGGATCGCGAATTCTTCCCGAGGATGCCCGACCGTATGCCCGAAAAATTGAACAAGTGACTCAGATCAAGGGTCCTTTCATTTTGGCGAATATGATCCGGCTTGGTCTGGGGAAATATGCCATCAGCAAGTCGGCACCGGATGTCGCCGAAGTCGTCCGCAATCAGGCCGAGGTAGAACAGTCGCGGTTGATTGCCAGCATGGCAACCGTGAATTACCTGGTCTGGGCCATCCCGGCGATCGGCTTTCTTGGAACAGTGCGCGGGCTTGCGGGCGGGATGAGTATGGCCGGCAGCCAAGAAGCCGATCTCGGCCGATTCATTAAACAGGCCACAGATCAACTCGGAATCGCATTTGATTGCACTTTTGTGGCGCTCGCTCTCAGCTTGGTGTTGATGTACTTTCTGCATGCCGTGCAACGCGACGAAGAAACATTGTTGATCGATTGCCAGGATTATTGTCAAGAACATTTGTTGCTGCGGCTTTATGATCCTTCACCGGACAAAGTGCTCGAGCCGGGGGTGGCTTAAGCTTGTACCCTCACGTGGCAGAGTGGATGGACAGAGTCGGCTACTCAGGAGTTGTCCTATGTTCTGGTCACGGAAAGTCGCCCCGGTGGTTCATGATCGGCATCGCCAAGTCGGTGTTGATCTCACCGCCACCCGGCTTCGCGCCAGTTCCATCGGGGTTGGCCGACCGCGAGTACTGCTTTTGGATGGAGCAGCAGATCATTTGCTGTTGTTTGTCAATCTCGATCGGCGAACACCAGAAATCGGGCAGATCGGTTACACTCTGTGCCGGCGTCTTCCTCATGCGGTTTGCAGCAATTTCTTACCGCAACTCGGCTTGAATCGGGTTTGGCAAGCGGGCCGGAATCGCCTGACGGCTGAGGCAGCGCTTCACTTGGCATTTCAAAAAGTGGCCGAGCCGATTCGGGCAGAAGCCGAAGCGGTTGCCTTGGCGTTGCCCACCTATCTTTCTCCTGCTCAGATCAAAAGTATTGTCGAAATCGCCGGACACTGCCGCTGGCCGCTGCGGGGAACCGTTGCCGCACCCTTGGCGGTGGTCGCGCACCGGCTGAGTCAACAGTCTCGGCAGGTGGAATCCGCTGAAGCCGGCGATCCGGAACATCCCGCAACTGCCGATCACCTCGATGGCCGCCCGGACTGGGTTGTTCCGTTACGAATCCACGAGGATCTTCCCGGTACCGCCACTGCCATCGTCGTGGTCGATGCGGATGATCACGCACTTTCCGCTGCCGTCGTCACCGTCTCTGCCGAGGAAATTCGCCTTGTTGGCCATGCGAACTGGCCTCGTCTGTCGGCGAAAGTCTGGAAAGATCGGTTGCTCGATGCGCTGGCGGATCGCTGTGTACGACTTTGCCGCCGAGATCCGCGCGATTCCGCAGAAGCGGAACAAGCCCTGTTTGAGCAACTCGATGACGCGCTAGAACGAACTCGCTACGGGCAGTCCGTGTGTTTGACCGTTCGCTCATCACACTGGTATCAAGATCTGCCCCAACGGAGCGAGGATTTTGACGGTTACTGCGCCAATTTGGCGGTGCAGGCTGGGGTGGGGCTGCAGTCGCTGGTCTCGGGAATTACCCTGGAAGCACCGCCCCGATCGCTGTGGTTAACACCCGCGGCGGCTCGCTTGCCCGGTTTGGCCGAAGAGTTGCTTCGGCATTCGTCAGAACAAGCGGAAATCAGCCTGCTACCCGGGACTGCGGTCGCGGAAGCGGCGGCGTCGCTGATTCCTCGCTGGCTTTCAGGAGAACTCCCGCGGGCACACCTCGACACCGTAATTCCGCGAGCCGCCCTTCCCGCTCCTGCTCGGGGCAATGCCCCGGCGATGAGCCAGAATGCCACGACACCTTTACGAAAAACACACTTTCCGACCGGCAGTTAATCCTTGCTTGCGGCCTAGGAGGCCCCTTCGATGCGGCAACGCCCGAAACCACCATCGCTGGTCAGCATGTGGATGCTGGATGTGTTTTGTTGCGCCCTGGGCTGCGTGACCTTACTGTGGCTGTTGAATAACCGCGAAGCGACAATCCAGACCCAGCGCGCCGGTTCGGCCTTGCAGCTTCTTTCCGAAACCGAATCCGAACTTACTCGCAACCGGAAAGAACTGGCCCGGCTGCAGCAGGAACTCGAGCAGACCCGGCTGGCCTTGAATCGCGAGATTCGCCAACTGCAAAACAAACTTGTAGCTACCGTTCACGAACGTGATGAAACCGCCACTAAATTAGCCCTGGCTGAAGCTGACCTGAGTCAAACACGGGAAAAACTCGCCACGGCCAGCACCCGGATCGAAGAACTGGATGATTTGCTGCTTCGCAAGCAACGTGACCTGAAGGAACTCTCTGCCAAATTGCTGGCATCGACAACAAGCTCGGCGGAACTGCAAAAATTATTGCGGCAAAAAGAGCAAGAACGGCTAGATCTCGTCAAAAAATCGCAACAAGTCGAAGAGCAACTTAGCGACCTGGATGCGAAATTCCGGATGGCTCGGAAAGAAGCCGCGGAAGCCACCGATGCCCTCGCGGCGATGCGGAAAGCCGGTGATGAACTGGCTCAAGTGAAAGCAGCGCTTGAAAAAACCACGAAAGAACTCACCGCAAGCCGCGCTGCCGTTCAGGCCATGCAATCGCAATTGCAACAATCGGCAGCAACCATTGTCGATTTACAGGGCGAAAAAGCCAAGCTCGCGGACAAATTCGACAAGCTGCGAATCGAATCGGACAACAAATTTGCTGGGATCGCGACTACTGGCAAACGGGTGGTGTTCATTGTCGATATGTCCGGGAGCATGAGTCTGCTGGATGATAAAACCCCCGCTCCTGGAAAATGGGATATCGTTGCCGAGACGGTCGGCAAAGTGATGAAAAGCATACCCGAGCTTGAGTTGTTTCAGGTCGTGCTCTTTTCCACTGAAGCATTCTACCTGTACTCCGACGGACGCTGGCAAAAGTATCAAGGACCACAAACCGCACTGCAAGTTACGGAACAGATCAAAAATATTACCCCGAAAGGCGACACGAATCTTTACATCGCCTTCGATCTGGCCTTTCGTTTCCGCGATCAGGGCCTTGACACCATTTATTTGTTTTCCGATGGCCTCCCGACGAGCGGACCGGGGCTGGAAGGAATTCGCGCAGACTCCCTGAGTTATCCGGAGAAATCGACAATTCTTGGCAACCACCTCCGCAATACCATCAAAACCGTCTGGAATCCGGAACGACGCCGCCCGCGAGTCAAAATCAACACGATCGGATTTTATTTCGAAAGCCCCGATCTGGGTGCGTTTCTCTGGTCGGTAGCCCGGGAAAATGAAGGTAGCTTCGTCGGCATGAGCCGACCCTGACCGATTTGTGATGAACAGTTCCCGATAATCGATGATCGTGGTTGCTTGAATCATGGTGTCGGTCAAAAAATTCTCATACACGGTCAAATCGAGCATATTGACGTGTTCTTTGCAAAATAGACTGGAGAGTCTTTGATGAGAATGTTAATGACCGCGATGCTTGGCTTCATTGCGCTCGGCGTATTCCTCGAACCGCTGCAAGCCGCGGGTCCCGCTCCCGGAAACTCTGTGCCGAACATTCTCGTTCTTCTTGGCGATGATTGGCGCTGGGACAGCCTCGGTTGTGCGGGCAGTCCGGTGGTGAAAACCCCTCACCTCGACCGTCTTGCCGCGGATGGCCTGCGATTCACGCAGTGCCGGGTCACAACCTCGATCTGTGCGGTCAGTCGAGCGACCATCCTCACCGGGCAGCACATGGCCAGGCACACGATCGATCGCTTCGGCAAAGCGATCCCACCCGATGCCTGGAAAATGACTTACCCCGCACAGTTGCGGGCGGCCGGTTATCATCTCGGATTTGTCGGCAAATACGGGGTCGGCAAGCCACGAGCCGAAGATTTCGATTTCCTTCGGGATTACGAGGGCAGGCACTGGATCAATGACAGTTCAGGCAAGCAAATTCATGTCACGGAGAAAAACACCCGTGATGCGATGGAATATCTGCAAACGCGGCCGAAGGATCGGCCATTCTGTCTGTCGGTTTCCTATTTTGCCCCACATGCTGAGGACCGGGCACCGGAACAATATCTGCCGCAGCCGATGAGTGCCAAGTGGTACGAAGGCGTCACCATCCCCACCGGCGAACTGGTCTCGGAAGCGGCGTTCCGGGCACTTCCCCCATTTCTTGCGGATGAGGCGAATGAAGGACGCATTCGCTGGCGAAAACGCTTCGACACCCCGGCGAAATATCAACAATTCATGACCAATTATTTTCGCCTGATCAGCGAAGTCGATGACAGTATCGGTCGTTTAATTACAGAACTGAAAAACCAAGGAATTTATGAAAACACATTGATTCTTTTTACTGGTGACAACGGATACTTCCATGGCGAACGCGGGCTCGCCGACAAGTGGTATCCGTACGAAGAAGCGTTGCGGGTGCCGTTAATCATCCACGACCCGCGAATACCGGCGTCGATGCGTGGTCAGACACGAGACGAGATGGTGCTGAACCTCGACATTGCCCCGACACTTGTCGCCGCCGCACAACGGCCAATTCCTTCGGTCATGCAAGGGAACGATCTTGCCGCCCTTTATTCGATTCCCTCGAACATGCGTTGGCGCCAGGAATTCTACTATCAGCATCCGACAATCAGTTCAAAGACGCGCATCCCCTCGTCGGAAGCCGTCGTGACACGACAAGCCAAATTGATCCGTTACCCCGAATGGAACTACGAGCAGTTGTTTGATCTTTGCCGTGATCCTCACGAGTTGCGAAATTTGATTTCCGAAGCAGGGGTACGGCTACAGCGGGAAGCCCTCGAGGCAGCCCTGACCCGGCTTCGAAGAGAGGCCGAGTGAATCCTCGAGGCCGAAACTGTTACGCGGGCTATTGACTCCGCTCGACCGTGATGAGCACATACTTCGAAGTCGGCGTGTGGCTGTGGTCGGCGATGCTGTTGAGTGGAACCAGCACATTCGCTTCGGGAAAATACGTTGCCGTGCATCCCCGGGGAATATCGTACGCAACGGTAATGAAGCGATTCGCGCGACGGGTTTCTCCCTCAAAGTGGCTGATCAGATCAACAACATCCCCCGGCTGCAACCCTCGATCTTTGAGATCATCCGCATTCATCAAGATGACTCGGCGTTCATGGTAAATGCCCCGGTAGCGATCATCGAGGCCGTAAACGGTCGTGTTGAATTGATCGTGGGTTCGGATGGTCATCATGGCAAGCTGGCCGGGACCGCGCTGTAAATCCGGCAGCGGGGTGACCGTGAATCGGGCCTTGCCGACCGGGGTGGGAAACTGCCCGTCCCGCGGTTTGTTTGGGAGGTAAAATCCGCCGGGCTGTCGGACACGCTGGTTGTAATTGTCAAAGCCGGGAATGACGCGCTCAATTCGGTCGCGGATGCGGTCATAATCTGCGGCCAGTTCCAGCCATGGAACTGTCGAACGTTTGCCGAGCGTGGCTTGCGCCAGATGAGCCACAATCGACACTTCACTTCGCAAATGTTCCGAGGCCGGGGCGAGCGTACCTTGAGAACGTTGGACCACCCCCATCGAATTTTCTGTGGTGACGAACTGCTCTTTCCCCCCGGTCATATCGCGTTCCGTCCGGCCCAGGCAGGGAAGAATCACGGCTGTACGTCCGGTTACCAGATGAGATCGATTTAGTTTGATCGACACGTGGGCTGTCAGTCGGCATTGCTTCAGAGCCTGTGCTGTTGCTAGGGTGTCCGGTGTGGCGGAAAGAAAATTCCCGCCGAGGGCAAAAAAGACTTTGACTTTGTGATCGAGCATGGCGCGGATGGTATGCACGGTATCGAGCCCAGGCTGCCGGGGCGGCTCGAAGTGAAACTCTTTTTGCAAATTGTCCAGCAACCATGCGGGCGGATGCTCCCAGATCCCCATCGTGCGATCGCCTTGGACGTTGCTGTGGCCGCGAACCGGGCAGAGCCCGGCACCCGGTTTGCCGATGCTGCCCCGGAGCAAAATGACATTTACCAGGTCTTGAATTGTTGCCACCGCATGCTTGTGCTGTGTCAACCCCATCGCCCAGCAAGCGATAATCCGTGAAGATGAACCGATCAGGCCGGCGAGGGTTTCAATTTCGGCACGGTTGATCCCCGACTGCTCAACAATGTCCTCCCAGGAGACCCCAGGCAACGCGGATTGCAGTGCTTCGAAGCCCTCGGTCTGGTCCCGGATAAATGACTGATCAATCTGGCCGTGATCAATCAGCAATTTCATGACCCCTTTCAGCAAGGCTTGATCGCCACCGAGTTTAACTTGCAAGTAGTGATCGGCGAGTGGCGTACTCAAGACCCCGGTCATGCCCCCGAGTTCCTGCGGGTTGTGAAACGCCAGCAAACCAGCCTCACGCAGAGGATTAATCGCAACGATTCGAGCACCGGCCCGTTTTGCTTTTTGCAGGGCCGTCAGCATCCGCGGATGATTCGTGCCAGGGTTCTGTCCGAGAATTAAAATCAACTCGGCTTTTTCGAAATCTTCGAGTTTTACGGTACCTTTGCCGATACCCACCGTTTGTGATAACGCGACACCCGAGGACTCGTGGCACATATTCGAACAATCCGGCAAATTATTGGTCCCGAATTGTCGAACAAAAAGCTGATATAAAAAAGCAGCCTCGTTACTGGTTCGTCCGGAGGTGTAAAACGCGGCTTCATCCGGCGAATCGAGCCCGTTTAACTCCTCGGCAATCAGGGCAAAGGCATCATCCCAGGTGATCGGTTCGTAGTGCCGAGAACCTGGACGCAACACAAGCGGCTCGGTGAGTCGGCCAAGTTGCCCGAGTTCGTAATCGGATAACCGAGCCAGATCATCGAGCGCATGCGACTGAAAGAATTCGGCGGTCAAACGCCGACGATCCGCTTCCCAGGCGACTGCTTTTGCACCGTTTTCGCAAAATTCCGCTCGTGAGCGGTGATCATCCGGATCGGGCCAGGCACAACTCGGGCAATCGATGCCGCCATCCTGATTCAGCGAAAGCAATATCCGGGTCCCGCGGAGCACCCCCGCCTGCCCCCAGACATGCTTCATTGATGACACAACCGCTGGCAATCCTGCCGCGACCGTCTTCGCGGGCGTCACCGACAATCCGGTAAAGACTTCAGGACACTCTGCTTCTGGAACAGCCGTCGCCTCGACTTCTGGCGGCATCGGAATTCCCCCCGGAGACATGGCTCGGCAACTCTCCCATTTCTCAACGACTTCTATTATAGCTCCCCTCAAACAAATAGAACGCTCGGAATCGGAGAGCATTCAATGTTCAGAATCGAAGAACAGTCGCTCACGAGCACTATACACATTGAAGCGATCGTCACGAACGAAGCCGAGCAGGGTCATCCGAAACTGACGGGCCAGTTGCACGGCCAGGCTCGACGGAGCCCCGACAGCCGCGACGATCGGAATTCGCGCTATCGCGGCTTTCTGAATCAATTCGAAACTGGCCCGGCCACTTAAAACAAGAACTCGATCATGGAGCGGCCACCGCTGGGCTCGAAACTCGGCCCCGAGAAGTTTATCGACTGCATTATGCCGACCGACATCTTCTCGCAATCCAAGCAACGCCCCAGTCGTGTCGAACAATCCGGCCGCATGCAACCCCCCGGTACGGGCAAAGGTCGGCTGCGCTTGGCGGAGCCGCTCCACCAGTTGCGGAACGATCCTTGCCGCGAGACGTGCACCTTCCTGACGCGGGCCTTCACACTCGGCTTCGACGGCCTCCAGCGATGACTTGCCGCAAACGCCGCAACTGGAAGTTGTGTAAAAGTGTCGTTGCAACCGCGCCAGATCGACCGTCACACCTGGGTGAAGATCGACGATGGCCACACCACGGCCGATCGTGACATGCTGAAGGTCGGAGGGTTCACGGAGAATCGCTTCACTGACCAGAAAGCCGACGGCGAGATCCTCATCCTGGCCCGGGGTCCGCATTGTAATCGCGACCGTCTGCCGTTGTCTGCGTCCCGATTCTGCTTGACCAAGCCGGATTTCAAGCGGTTCTTCCACGGCCACAGAATCAATCCGCTCGACGAAAGCCGCGCGAGTCCACGTACCTACCCGCACCGGCGACGCCGTCACGAGCGATTCCGGATGATCTGCATTCGGGTTCTCCGGAGTCCCCTGCATCGTTTCTGTCCTTCCCGGGATCGATTTCGCTGATGGTTTCAACGTCGCTGCCACGGCAGTCGATCATCATCATCGCCATAATCCCAGAAGCCAGAGCTTCGCTGTAGCCACTGCAGTTGTTGCCAGTTGCCGTATGCCAGCATGCCAAACAGCAACATTGTGTAGAAATCGCCCAGCGGCATCCAGTGAGGAAGTATTCGAATTAATTCCGAAACTGGCGTAATCATGCACCAAAGAGAGTAGACCACCATGAGCCCTGCCGTGCCCAAGGAAATCTTCAAGGCTGTTTCCAAGCCGTTCCGTAACCGCAGCAATCCACAGACTTCGCGGCAGACCTGACCCCCATCCAGCGGTATAATCGGCAATAAATTCACGAGGCCCCAGAGGAGATTAATCCAGATCAGTTGTCGATAAATTTCCCGGGGAATGACACCGAACTGCGACCAACCGCTGACCTGATCGGCAATGGAAACCAGACTCAGGAACAGGAACCCCGCCGCCGGTCCTGCCAATGAAATCACGATCTGTTGCACGGGTCGTGCGCGGAGCCGATCGGAAATCGCCAGACCGCCGAACCAGTAAAGCCAAATCCGGGCATCTCCGCCGTAGTAGCGATACGCAAGCGCATGACCGAGTTCATGAACCAGAATCGAGAGAAATACCATGGCGATCCAGCAAAGCAGGAAGATCACGCCGTATTGCGGATCAGCCAGTAATCGTGAGCCAAGCAGCGCCGCCACCAGCCAGAATAAAGGATGGACCCGAACGGGAAAGCCTAGCAAGCGAAAGCTCACGTCATACGGGCTGACCTGCGACTCGGCGATCATACAGTCCTCGTGTTCGGGTCAAAGGCCATTCGTTTCCCTTCACCTGGTGACATGATCATACTCGAAGTTGCAGACGAGGATGAGTCACGATGTCGGACTGGTCGTTGTTCCGAAGTCATTTTCCGGTTTGCCGCCGCTGGGCATTCCTGGATCATGCTGCCGTCTGCCCGATTCCCGATGTCGCCGTCGCCGCCATGATCGATTATGCTCATCGATCGGCTGAGAACGGCGTGGCTGGCTGGGTACACTGGGCGGATCAGATCGCGGAATGTCGTCGACTGGCCGCGCAACTGATCAATGCCCCGGACAGTCACGACATTTGTTTTATTCCAAACACGACCACAGGGATCGGAATCATCGCCGAGGGATTTCCCTGGCAACCAGGGGACGAGGTCGTCATCGCGGCCGAAGAGTACCCCTCGAATCAGTATCCGTGGCTGAATCTGGCGGATCGCGGCGTAATCACCCGAATCGTTCCGAGTCGGGGCAACAGGATCGCCATCGAAGACATCCGCAACAGTTTCACCTCTCGAACGCGGTTGCTCAGTATCAGCTTTGTCGAATTCGCCAGTGGCTTCCGCAACGACCTCGACGCCTTGGCCTCGCTGTGTCAGGCCAACAACGTTTTTTTCTTCGTCGATGCGATTCAAGGGCTCGGCGTTCTGCCGCTGGATGTGCAACGCACCCGGATTGATGCTCTGGCCGCTGACGGGCATAAGTGGTTGCTTGGCCCAGAAGGAGCAGGCATCGCCTACATTCGCCGGGACTGGATCGATCGGCTTCGGCCTGTCCTGGTCGGGGCCCACAGTACAGTCACTCCTTATGATTACAGTACAATCGCTTTCCGCTTGAAACCTCATGCCGGCCGTTACGAAGGCGGTTCCCCGAATCTTGCCGGACTCGTCGCGCTCGCAGCCAGCCTCGATCTTCTTCTCTCCGTGGGAATCGAAGCCATTGCTAGCCGAGTTCTGGAACTGACCGACTATTTTGTCGACCGAGCAACACGAGAGGGCTGGAAAGTCTTCAGCAGTCGCGATTCGGCGGAAAAATCAGGCATCGTCTCCCTCGAAACGGGCAAAACCGACCCGATCGTGCTGGTGCGGAAATGCCGGGCCGCGGGCGTGATCGTTAATGCTCGGGGTGGCCGGCTGCGGGTCAGCCCCCACGCATACAATACGGAAGAAGAACTGGATCGCTGCCTCGAGGCTCTTTCGGCCCCCGATTAACGTTGCCGCAATATCTGGCCAGAATGATGGTCTCCCACACGCGGTGGCAGCCAAGGGCGAACATCGACCCCGAGCATGCCTGCCCGTCGTGCTGCTTCCAGTCCGATGTCAGTATCTTCAAAGACCACGCATCGTTGCGGTTCTGTGACGCCGAGCCGCCGTGCTGCTTCGAGAAAAACGTCCGGCTCGGGTTTATGCCGCATCGTATCCTCGGCACAAACGACAACTGGAAACCAGTCGGCGACGCCGATGCGGTTGAGCGTCTGCATCACCACCGGTCGGTAACCCCCGCTTGCTACCGCCAAGGGTAACTGGCCTCGATATTTCTCGGCAAGCTGCAACACCGGAGGAATCGCCTGGACCGAGTTCAAATGTTGCAAAAAGGCCGATTCTTTCTCCGCCACCATCGAGTCCACATCGGGTAATGGCACC
>Ga0308412_1001144_pt1 | contig 14305 bp, 8 predicted proteins | sample HotsprottomLayer_FD_202357 | JGI IMG/M metagenome (GOLD analysis project Ga0308412, IMG submission 202357) | Hot spring phototrophic mat microbial communities from Octopus Spring, Yellowstone National Park, Wyoming, United States -... | ecosystem: Environmental > Aquatic > Thermal springs > Hot...
AGTCCCGAAAACGACACTCGCCGCAGAAGTTGCGCCACGCTGTCGGCGCCTGCGGCGCATAACCAGCCCAGATGTACGAGCATCCTTCATGGAGGCAACCTCGATATCAAAGGTGGGAACCGTTCTGTTCCGGATAGCCTGGCCACGGCAAGCACTAATTATTATTTCACGTGCCACGATGTTTTGCCAGCGGCACGAGATCGATACTTGCAGCATAGGGCGACGCGCAGGGTGGGGCTGCTTGCTTACCGAGCAGCGGCACCCAGCTACCATAGTTCTGCACCGGTAAACGGGTAAACCGGCTTTTCGGGCTGATCCGACCAGGTTTGCTACCCGCAATCAAAGTGCATGCACAGCGGGCCGTAGCTGTTCCGGTTGCTTGTGGCCGTCGCAGGGTCTAAGATGTTCTGCCAACTATGGCCTGCCGATGAGCGTGCATGGCGGGTCAGTTGTGCTCCGATATGCCCCAAAGCGGGCTGCGGGCACAATCAAATGGAGGCAGCGGAGGGACGCGTTGCGGTCGCGTCCGCTAGCACCGGGCACACGGCCACGACGGAGCGTGGCCCTCCAGGTCGCTTGAAAACGTAGGGGCAATCACTTGAAAACATGCGCGCAATCACACGAAAACATACGCGCAAAACACACACAAGTTACGCTTTAAGGGACTAACGCACAGCAGCGCGTGTCGCCGCTTGTCGCACCGGGTGTTGGGAGGGCGCCTTGCAACACAGTTTGTGGGAATGGGTCGGTTTTGGCGCGATCGTCGTTGCGCTATTGGTGCTCGACATGGTGGTCTTTCATCGCAAAGACCACGAGCCGTCGCTGCTGGAGTCGGCCGGCTGGTCGGCATTCTGGATCTTTCTGTCGCTGCTGTTCAACGTCTGGGTTTGGTTGAAAATGGGGGCCGGTGCCGCCACCGCCTTCTTCACCGGTTTCCTGGTGGAAAAATCGTTGTCGATGGACAACGTCTTCGTCTTCGCCGTGATCTTTCGTTTCTTTGGCATTCCCCTGATGTATCAATATCGGGTGCTGTTCTGGGGGATCATCGGCGCGATCGTGATGCGGCTGACTTTCATTCTGGCCGGCGCCGCGCTGATAAAACGGTTCGACTGGGTGATGGTGGTCTTCGGGGCGTTCTTGCTGGTCACGGCCGTCAAGCTTGCCCGCTCGCACGATGCCGAAGTGCATCCCGAGCGCAACATCCTGCTGCGCATCGCCCGCTGGCTGTTGCCGGTCACCCGCGGCGACCATCGCCAGCACGGCCACGCATTTTTCGCCCGCGAGGCCGGCCGGCTGTGCATCACCCCCATGTTCCTGGTACTGCTGGTTATCGAAAGCACCGACGTGGTATTCGCAATCGACAGCGTGCCGGCGATCTTCGGCATCACCAAAGACCCTTACATCGTCTTCACGTCGAACATCTGCGCCATTCTGGGGCTGCGGGCGCTTTACTTCTTGCTGGCCGGGGCGGTGCGGGTGTTCCGCTACCTGCACTATGGGCTGAGTGTCATCCTGGCGTTTGTGGGTCTGGTAATGATCGCCGATTACGTAGCCGAAACCTGGTACTTCGACTATCTGGCCGAAAACTGGGGATTCGTGGAAGGTCAGCATCTGGTGCCGACCGGAGTGAAGCTGCTCGTGGTCGGGGTCGTGCTGACGGTAGCCATCGGCGCTTCGATAATCGCCAACCGTATGGAAGCAGCTCGGCACGAACATCGCCCCGAAGCGTGACCGTCCGCTTGGCAGAAACGATCGAAAGCAAAGGTAATTAACCGTGTTGGTGGCGGCGGCAAGTTCGCCACCTGGCCCTTCGGCGGTTGCCCAACAGTCCCTTACGGCGTAACATGTGCGGCCCGGGCGCGCATGTTTTCGATTGATTTGGAGGGCCACGCTCCGTCGTGGCCGTGTTCCCAGTGCCAACGGACGCGACCGCAGCGCGTCCCTCCATTTGGTTGCGACCGCAGGCCGCGTTAAGTAACAGTTGCATGGATCGACATTCTCGCACAGGTGGGCACAGCTTCGTGTCTTGGTCTCTTGGTGGTTGATTCATAAATCGAAGTCCTCGCACAGCTATGCTTCGTTGCCTGATAACCGGCGGGGCGGGATTCATCGGCAGTCACCTGGCCGAAGAACTGATCGCCCAAGGCGAACAGGTGACCGTGATTGACGACCTATCGACCGGTTGCCTGCAAAACCTGGCAAGGGTTGGCGATCATCCCCGATTCCGCTTTGTGCAGGGCAGCATCCTCGATCGGGATGTAATCGCTGAGCTTCTGGCCGAGGCCGACGAGGTTTACCACCTTGCGGCCGTGGTGGGTGTGGGGCGGGTGGCGCAGAGCGCGATCCAGACCATCAAGACCAATCTCCACGGTACGCTCGTGTTGCTGGAGGAGCTGGCGCGCGTGGCCGGAGGCCGGCAAGTGCGCCTGCTGCTGCCCAGCAGCAGCGAAGTCTACGGCAACAACCCCAAGCCGCAATGGCAGGAAGACGACTGCCTGGTATTCGGCCCCACCACCAGCCGGCGCTGGTCTTACGGCCTTGCAAAGGCGTTGGACGAGGTTCTGGCGCTGGCTTACTGGCGCGAAAAGGGGCTTCCGGTGGTGGTTGTGCGGCTGTTCAACGTCAGCGGTCCGCGACAGACCGGCCAGCATGGAATGGTGCTGCCCCGACTGGTCGAGGCGGCACTGGCCGGCGGCCCGTTGATCGTCCACGACGACGGCCGGCAGGTGCGCTGTTTTGTGCATGTGGCCGACGTTGTTCCGGCCATGATCGCGCTGATGCGTCACCGGCAAGCAATTGGCGGCGTGTACAACATCGGCAGTGACGAGCCGGTTACGATCCTGGAATTGGCCCACCGCGTGGCGGCGATGGTCGATCCGGGGCTGAAGATCCAGTTCCGCCAGTTCGCGGCCGAATACGGGTCGAACTTCGAGGATTGCCGGCGGCGCGTTCCCGATCTTGGCCGGCTGCGCCAAACCATCGGCTTCGCCCCCAGGCACACGCTCCAGGACATCATCCGCGATGTTGTTGCCTGGCATCGTGGGCAAAGCTCTGCACAGCGGTAACGGCGAGTCGGCGCGTCGCGGGCTGTCAATCTGTCAGCCTGTCAGCCGCCCGTCGCGCCAGACGGCAGATTGGCAGATTGGCAGACCGCCAAACTTTTTCGGCGTTGCAAAGCTGCCAAAATCGGGTAGGATGGATAACAGCCCGGCGGGGTGTGGCCTGATCGGGCCGAGCGCTGCACTGCGAAGTTCCGGTCGTGACAAGCTGGTAACTGGGCTGTTGCCGGTGTGTTTCTTTAGGGGCGTAATCGGAATCTGCGCGAATATGCTTCGCCCGGGATGAAATGACATCTTTTTGCGCCGAAAATCCTACACTGCGGTCCGCGCGGAGAATAACTTCGGCGAGCAGATGATTCGCGCGCAAGGAACTTCACTGGCTTGTATGCAAGCAGGGAGAGTTGCCGATGTTGTCGCCGATCGTGACCCCTTTTTTGGGCTTGGTCGTTTGCTTTCTGGCCAGTGGGCTTTATCTGGTATCGCCGTTGGCCGCTGGGGCGGAAGGAGCTGATGAGCTTGCCGCTTACCCAGCGGCGGTGCAGGCCGATTGGGCCTTGCAAGAGGCCCGCCAAGGGCGCAAAGCCGGTTCGGTGGAAGCCATTCGCGTAGCGGCGCTGCGTGGCGAGCGGTTGCTGACCGCCTTGTCCAGTGTCAGCGGCGTCGGCGATCTCAGCGCACAAGCGCGAGAGCTAGAGGCCCTGAAAGCTCGCGTCGCCAAGGCCGACCAACTCGATCAGGCGGCGCGCATGGACCTGTACCACCGCCTGCGCTGGTTCAACCGCAATCTGGCGCTGATGAACCCACTGGTCACCGGCCAGCCGATTATCTTCCTGAAGCGACAGCGATTCATCTGCCAGATGTTGCACGAATACCTGGGCTATTACTACGGGCCGGATGCTCCGCTGATGGACGTTCCGCCCGGCGGCGGCGTGTGCATACTCGAGCAACCGGGACGCTCTACTGCGGTGCGGGATTTGACTGCTGGCCGGCTCCCGCCGGGAAGTTTTACCACGCTGGCTTTGTCGTTCGACGCCCGGACCGCTTATTTCGCCTACTGCCGGCGCGAGGCCAAGAAGCCCGATTACTACCGGCCGACCCCGGGCCGGCGGTATTTCCATCTTTACAGCATCAGCACCGACGGACAGAGGTTGCGGCAATTGACCAACGACCCTTACGACGATTTCGACCCCTGCCCGCTGCCCGATGGCGGGCTGGCTTTCATGTCGGCCCGCCGGGGCGGTTTCGGCCGCTGCAACAATCCCTGGGAGCCGCTGCCCACCTACACGCTGCACCGCATGGATGCCGACGGCCGCAACATTCGCACCCTTTCGCTGCACGAAACCAACCAGTGGCATCCGCAAGTATTGAACGACGGCCGGATCGTTTACTGCCGCTGGGATTACGTGGATCGCTCGGCGGCCAACTTTCACGGGTTGTGGGCAAGCAACCCCGACGGCACCAATCCGGTAATACTGTTTGGCAACTACACCATGAGGATCAATGCTTGTTACCAGCCACGTCCCATTCCCGGTTCGCGGAAGATCGCTTTCATCGCCGGGGCGCATCATGCGGCGGTGGGTGGTGCGCTGGTGATATTGGACCCGTCGCGGGCGCAACTGGATCCGCGCAGCGGGGAAGACAGCTACAAGTCGATCGAAGTGCTCACCCCGTGGATTTGTTTTCCCGAAGGCGTCGGCTGGCCCGATTGCTACTTCCACAGCCCCTGGCCGCTGTCGGAGGATTTCTTCCTGGTCTCGTACAGCAACGAGCCGTTGCCGGGCATGTCGGCCAAGGCCCGGCAGCAGACGCACACGGGAATCTATTACTTCGACCGTTTTGGGAACCTGGAGCTGCTGTACCGCGAGGATGGCATTTCCTGCATGTATCCGATTCCTCTGCGGCCGCGGCCCGTTCCGCCGGTCATCCCCAGCACGCTGTATGCCGATTTGCGCGACGAGGGCGAGTTCGTTCTGACCGATGTCGCCCGCAGCCTGTTTCCGCTGCCGCCAGAGCGTAAGATTACCCACCTGCGCATCTTCCAATTGCTGCCCAAGCCGAATCATGTGGTGAACGAACCGTGGATCGGCCACGCCAACGCCGAGAATGCGCGCATGCTGCTGGGCACAGTTCCCGTCGAGTCGGACGGTTCGGCGTACTTCCGCGCGCCGGCCCGAAAACTGCTGTACTTCCAGGCCGTAGATGCCAGCGGTCGGGCGGTGCAGAGCATGCGCAGCGCCACGTACTTGCAGCCGGGCGAGCGACGCGGCTGCGTGGGCTGTCACGAACCGCCCACCACCGCCGCACCAGCCAGGCAGTTGATGGCCATGAAGCGCCAGCCGTCGCTGATCGAACCTGGACCCGACGGCACACGGCCCATGTCTTATCCCCGTCTTGTGCAACCGGTGCTGGACCGTTACTGCGTAAGCTGTCATGATGGCACACAAGGGCCGGGCAAGGGAAAGACGGACCTCAGCGGCACGATCGACCCGCCGTTTACACGCTCGTACAAGAACCTCAAGCCGTATCTGAACTGGTACGCTTGGGGGCACGGGCATCACATCACTTTTCCCGGCACATTGGGCGCCGACACCAGCCGACTGACCGCTATCCTCACGGACAAAAATCACGTGGGCGTAAAACTCGACGACCAATCGCTGCGGAAGCTGTATCTGTGGATGGATGCCAACGTCCCCTTCTACGGCACTTACTGGCCTCAGGAGCAGGCAGCACAGCTAAAGGGCGCAGCAGTCGATCCGCCCGCCTTGCAGTAACACAGCAAGCTGCAACGCACCAGTGCGATTTCCCAGCCGCTGCTCCGGCTGCCAATTGCCTGTTGGCTCTCGTCGAGGCCGGCCGGGGAAACTCATCAGTCCTTTCCGGCGAAGCTTGTGCGCGTTTTGCGCGCACGTCGGATAACCATCCGGAGGGCCACGCTCTGTCGTGGCCGCATTTGGCGCTGGTGATTGGACGGCCATCGTCGGAAGCGCAAGGGACGCGACCGCAGCGTGTCCCTCCAAAGATGTCTTGACCGCCATCCTCCGAACATGGAGGGCCACGCTCTGTCGTGGCCGCCTTCTCACCGTCCTACCCGTTTGGAGGGCCACGCTCCGTCGTGGCCGTGCATCCAATACCGGCGGACGCGACCGCAGCGCGTCCCTCCAAAGATGGTTAGACCACCATCCTCCGAACATGGAGGGCCACGCTCTGTCGTGGCCGCCTTCTCACCGTCCTACCCGTTTGGAGGGCCACGCTCCGTCGTGGCCGTGGATACAATACAGGCGGACGCGACCGCAGCGTGTCCCTCCAATACCGCCATTTGGCTGCGGCCGTAGGCAGCCTCTGGGGCCATCTTTGCGCAAAAAACAACAGGGGCGAGCGTGATGCCCACCCCTGTTGTTCGGTCAAACCGCTTCGGCGGTGGCAAGCAGCTTTGCGCCGCGATGGGCTGCTTGCACTGCCGCTAAGCTGCCCATGACGACCCAGTGCGCCGCTACGGCTCGATCAGGTATGCCTGATCGCCTACGCTGATCAGTACTGGTTCGTCGAAGACCAGGTACTGGGCCAGCGTGCGTCCGTGTTTGGCTGCCAGCGCGAAGTATTCGTCGCTGAACTGCTTGATGCGTTTGGCCTTGGCCTCCTGCTCGGCAGTTACCTGCGAATCGACCCATTGGTTGCCCTGGCGGAAGAAGGTGCGGTTGCCGATGTTGCGCACGTTCACCTGTGCGCGGCCAAGCTCGCGCTGCGCGTCTTTGGCAAAGCCGATGCCCGAGTCGGCCTCGGCCGCTGGACCGGCCGAGAAGGATTCCATTGCCGCCCGCGGTGCAGCGTGTGCACCGCCGGGCGCCGCTGCGGCCTGCTGCAAGGCGCTTTTCATTGCCCGCTGGGCGAAGCCGCCCTTGCCCTCGGCGATGTTAAGCGCCGCCAGCCGGTCGTCGGCCCGACGCACATTGCCCGCCATATCGCGCAGGCTGGCGCCGTCGTCGGCCAGGAAGGAGGTGTAGGGCGTAAGGATGCCGTGCAAGGTGGCCAGTTGCACCAGTTCCTTGACCAGCTCTTCGTTCTTGCCCTTCAGGTCAAGCTCGTCGAGTATCTCGCTGACGCGGCGCACCGCCCACAGCTTCTCGATGAACGCGTTGGACTCGTCGACGCTCTTGGCGGTGAACTCCGCAGTGAACTCGACCTTCTGCTCCTTGTCGCCCACCCGGCCGCTGACGAGCACTTTGGCCGTGCCGGGCTTCTTGTAACGGCCTACCATCACCAACTGCTCGCCGGCGAACAGGTCGAAGCTGTCTTTGGGATACACGCGGCTGATGAGTTTGCCTTCTTCGGGCTTGGCGTCGAAGACGAACTCCACCTTGACGTCGGTCATCACCGGCGATTCGATGCGGTTGAAGAGCCTGGCCACGCGCTCCTCGACATCTTCGTTGGGCCGCACATACTCGCTTTGGCCGAAGTTCTCGCGCACCAGCCGATCCAGCAGCCGGCTGTTCACGTCGTAGCCCACGCCAAAGCTGAAGATCCGCGCCCGCACTTTGTTATTCTGCCGGGCGTTTTCGATGATCTTCATTTCGTTGGTTTCTCCGGCGGTGGGCAATCCGTCGGTCAAGAACAGCACATACGATGGACGGCTGCTGTCCTGCAACTGGGCCAGCGCGGTCTTCAGCGCCCCGTCGATGTTGGTGCTCCCGCCCGCGTAAATCCCCTCGATGAACCCCAGCGCCGCTTTGCGGGTATCTTCGTCGAAGCGCTGCAATTCGGGCCGGAAGGCCTCCACCGTGCTGTCGTAGGCGATGATGTTGAACAGATCGCCCTTGCGCAGCTTGTTCAGAATGTCTTTGGCCGCGGCCCGGGCCTGTTCGATCTTCTTGCCGCTCATGCTGCCCGAACGATCCAGCACGAACATAACCGTCTTCGGCGGACGTTCGGCATCGGGCGGTTTGATCTCCGGACTGGCCAGCAGCAGGAAGTACCCTTCCTCTTCTTTGGCCTTTTCCGGCTTGTAGCTCAGCAAGCGCGTGCTCACCACCCCTTTGCCGACATCGTAAAACAGGCGGAAATCGCTGGTGGGCACTTCGTTCTTCAGGGTGAAGCTTACCGTGGCCCGCTGCTGGTCGGTGCGTTTGATGTCGATCGGGTGTGTGGGGCTGTAGATGTTCTTTATCGGGTCCTGGCTTTCGATCGTTACCCGAAACTCCACCTTCTCCACCGGCTCGGATGTGTACTTGGCGGTGCTGAGCGGGAACAAGAAATCGGTCAGCCCATCCTGCTTGCGACACAATTGCGAATAACGCAGCGTTACGGTGCGTTTTGCCCCCGGCGGTATGGGAAATACACTGCTGCGGAACATCCCTGTGCCGATCCATTCCAGCAGCGCCGGGTCTTTGCTGCGGCGGACGATCTCTTCGTATATTCGCCGTGCCTCTTTGGCATCCATCAGCTTGGCAGCGTACTCTTTGCCGTCGACCAGCAGCGTCATCTGCTCCACTGCCCCGTCATAAGGCAGCGGGAAGACAAAAGACGCCTCGATCTGCCGGCTCCCCTTGTTGTGGAAGGTTTGCGAAACCTGCACCTGGGCGACCTGTTCGACCATCCGGGCCTGCACCTCGATCTGATCGACCTTGTACGTCACCGGCGGTGGGGGCGGCGGCGGGATGGGCCGCGGCGGTGGCGGATAAGGCGGCCACGGCGGTGGATAGATGATCACTGGCCGCGGCAGACGGACGTAGTCCGTCCCGTCAGAGATCACAAGCACCCCCTGCGCGTATCCCGGGGCTGCAAACGTCCCAAACACGACCAGCGCTGCCGCCAGTGCAAGCAGCGCCACCGGCAAGGTGACCGACCTGAACATAACCTGTCTCCCCATGAAAGGACCGCCCAAACTATTGTTCATCCGTAGGCTGACATGTATTAGACGATGCTGGTGACCGATTGGTTCCATTGCCGAACCTGTTGCGACGGCGCGACTATCGGACGGAACCTGCCGGGCTTGCAGACCGGCAGCCGGCATATTTTTCCCAGTCGCCCCATCTTTCTGGATCGACCGGGAACTCGGTACCTTCCCGCCGCACGGTAGCCGTGCCGGATTTGCTTGGCGATTCCTGCGACGCAACTGGTTGCTGTGCAAAAGATTACCAGTCGAAGGCTGCCGTGCTTCGTGCTGCAATCACGCACTGTAGCGTCCGGCCGGTGCCGGTCGCAGAAAATCAATTCTGTAAATGACTTACGTCGCCTCCGTGCCGGGCGTATGCCACAGCAGATTTCGATGGCCTATTTTTACCAAACCACAGAAAGAGGCCATTTACCGAACAATTCGCAATCTGCCCCATTGACATCTTTTGTCGCCTAACAACCTCCATAAGTTCCGACGTGCCCGCTGGTTACCACCGCGCAAAATCGGCCTTTACACCATCGCCCGGTTTTGGGACACTTCTGCCTCCAACGGGTGCATCGGCTGGGCATTTAGCAGATGCCGCTGCCGGTGCAACCTGATGGTTAGTTCCAACCAATCGGGTACTGCTACAGTTGTCGTGTGTGATGGAAGTTCGCCTGTCGTGTGTGTACCAGGAGGCTGTCGCCAATGCGCCGCTTTGATTTTCTGGTGTTCGTAGCGGGTATCGGCTTGATGCTGTTGCTGCCCAGGGTAGTGCTGGCCGCTTGGCCGTGGAGTTCAGAACCGAAGAAAAAGACCGCCGCCAAGCCGGCCGCCAGCGAGCCTTCGGTGCTGGAGAAAATGGCCGCTGGCACGCAGAAGTTCTTTCAAGACGTAGGCGATACCCTGACCCTGAAGAAAAAACCCTTTGCCAAACAAAGCACTACCAAACGCAGTTCCAACTTCGGACTGAACCCCTACCCGAAAAACACTTCCCGGCAGCCGCAGAAGAAATCCTGGTTCGGCTCGCTTTTCTCCAAAGAGCCTGAACCGGTGAAGTCGCCAAGCGAGTTCCTCGGCCAGAAGCGGCCGGACTGGTGGGAGTGAAAACTTCGACCCAGGCACAAGCCGCAGGGCCGGTTGGCGATGTCGCAATCCACTGGGCGACCGAGCACTTCTCCCAGCAAATGGCGATGGCCATTGCGCGCTATGGCCGCAGCCATGTTGTTGATCGGAATTGCCGCGGGCTGCAAGACCTCGTCTGCGCCGCACGCTGCGCTGGTCGATCAGATCAACCCACTGGCGGCGAAATCCAAGCAAGAGGCGTTGCGCAAGGCAGTCCAGTCGGACCCGTTTCCCACCGCTGCTCAGGCCGGACTGTAACTTGCCCCGTGCGCCTTCTGCCGTAGCAGAACACTACGCGGCGAAGTTTACGCGCCGAACTTCTCCAGTCGGCCGGCGTGGGCCATTGCCAGCGACATCAGGTACATTGCCGGAAACTGGCCCAGGCCGCCTTGCAGGCATTCCGCTTCGGAGAAGGCTTTGCAACCGTCGGGCCGACAAGTATCGGCCGCCAGCACCACGGGCACCGGGTGCCAGCTATGCGAGGCCAGCTTCGCCGGCGTGCTGTGATCGCCGGTAACGATCAGCACCGTAGGCCGCAATGCTACTACGCGCGGAATGATGGCGTCCAGTTGCTCGATCATCCGTACCTTTTCGGCAAAGTTGCCGTCTTCGCCGCGGCTGTCGGTGTACTTGAAGTGTACGAAGAAGAAGTCGTAATCGGCCCAGGCACGCTCCAGCACGTCGATCTGCTGTTCCAAAGTCTTTGGCTCGCCGACTACCTGCATGCCCACCAGTTGCGCCAGGCCCTTGTACATCGGGTAAACGGCGATGGCCGCGGCTCTCAGCCCATATACCTCTTGATAGCTGGCAATGCGCGGCGCGGCGGCGAACCCCCGCATGGTCAGGCCGTTTGCCTTGGGGTGATTGGCCAGCAATCGCTGCGCCTGGGCGACGAACTGCCGGGCGACTTCGGCGGTCCACTTGCTTTGCTCGTCGAGCGGTTTTGGGTCCAACGGGGGCACCCCGGTGCGCTGGGGGTCGGTGTCGGCCACGTTTTCGCCCAAATCGTCGCCGCGGAAAATGACCACGAAACGATGCTCTCGCACCGGTTCGACGAAGATTTCCACTCGCGGCACTTTGATCTGCCGCAGCATGATCGCCAGCGGTGCGCTTTCTTCGCTGGCGATGCGCCCCGCCCGACGGTCGATGATGTTCCCGGCCGCATCCAGCGTGCAAAAGTTGCAGCGGACGGCGACATCCTTCGGCCCCAGCTTGAAGCCTACTCCAGTGGCCTCCAAGGCGCCGCGGCCGATGATGTATCGCGTCGGATCGTAGCCGAACAGCGCCAGATGCCCCGGACCGCTGCCCGGCGTTATGCCAGGGGCGATCGGGTGCATCAGGCCGCATACGCCGTTGCGGGCCAGAGCGTCGAGATTTGGGGTGCGGGCCGCTTCCAGCTCCGTAGGTCCGCCTGGCTCGATTGGCAACCCGCCCAGCCCATCGGCCACAAGCAGTACGATCTTCGACTGGTTGCTGGTGCGTATCTGGCGAATCAGGCTTTGTATGTCCATCGTCTGGCATCCTCGGTTTGTGATGGTGTCACTTGTAGGCGTTTTGCGCGCATGTTTTTGGGTGATGTGGAGGGCCAAGCTTCATCGTGGCCGTATTCGGCGTTGGTGATTGGACGGCCATCTACGGAAGCGCAACGGACGCGACCGCAGCGCGTCCCTCCAACACTATTTGGTTGCCGCTGAACGCCGCTTTGAGTGCGGAGAACTGCTTTGAATGCGGAGAACTATGGTACCCAATCGAGCAAGATTGCCCAAGCCCACCGCCCAGCCCAGATCGACTCGTCCAGCCGGCCGGTTCACGACGGCGGCAACCCCGGCAGCGGCACCACGTTTTCCTTGTGGATTTCGACCGTGCCGTTCTCGAAATCCTCGGCCGTGGGTTTGAGCGTCAAGTTATAGATGTCCGGTTTCTTCTTGGGGGTCCACCATCATTTCGTCCCAGAAGACCTGCTTGCCGGTGTAGGCCGAAATGCGTCCCATCACCGCTGCCGCGGTGGACTCGGCCACTGCCCGGGCCTCGTCGTGCGGCTGCCCCTTGTTGATGTAATACAGCGTGTCGATCTGTTCCTGGTGATGGCTGGTCGGTCCGCGGAGCAGGTCGGGCGGTATGGGCGACTGCTGCGGTTTGGGATAATTGCTGCCGTTGCAATTCCCTTTTTCGTAGACGAAATCGTGGCCAACCCAGTTGTAGCAGTCGTTCACCTGCCGGCACATCGAGTGGATATGCACTCCATCGCCGTAGTCGTAGTCGATGCTGAAAAAGTCGTACATGTCGCCCGCCCGACGCTGCGCCCGGCCGCCGAATCCCACCGCGCTGACCGGCGGACGCATGCAGAACCAGTTGGCAATGTCGATGTTGTGTACGTGCTGCTCGACCAAATGATCGCCCGACAGCGCAATCCAGCTTTGCCAGGTTCGTACCAGGTCATCGGCACTCTGGGGATTGATCGGCCTGGTGGAGAACATCGACGCGATGCAGAACGATACCCGTCCCGCGTACAGTTTTCCCAATGCCTTTTCCACCGCCACGGCCTGGTGCGTCAGACGGAAGTTCCAGTCGTGACGCATCTCGGTGCCCGAGGTGATTACCAACCCTTTCTTCAGCGCCTCCTGACCGGCGGCGATCACCCTGCGGCAGCCAGGCGGATCGACCGCCACCGGCTTTTCGATGAATGCATGTTTGCCGGCCTTGATCGTCGCTTCCAGTTGCCGCGGGCGGAACAGCGGGGCCGCGCAGATCAGCACGATCTCGACGTCGGTTTCCAACAGCTTCTCGTAACCTCTTGCCCCGCCGAAGCAGAACTTCTCTGGCACATCAAAACGTTTTGCCGCTCGTAGAGCGCGTTCCAGAAAATAGTCGGCCAGCGCCACGATCTGCACGTCGAAACCCAGCAGTTTGCCGGCCTCCAAGGCGTCGTTTGCCGCGCCGGACCCTCGCCCGCCGCAGCCCACGAGCCCGACCTTGAACTTCCTGCCTGCACCCTTGTCCGCCGCACCGACCACCATCGGCGCGCCGATGGCCGCACCGGCTGCCGCCCCGCTGCGGACGAACTGGCGCCTCGTGATTGTCGAAAGCTTGTTCATGGCCTTGTCTCCCCCGAAATGCTTCGCTTCTGATACCACTGCTACACCGGCAATACCACAGTCGGCCCACACGTTGGGCAACCGCGAACTTGCGCCCTGATTGTCGGCGCGGAAAAGCGGTTGTCAACTTTGCTGCGAGGAAATGTTTTTCCGTCAGCCGCACAGCATCGGGCCAGAAAGACAAAGCCAGCCATCACTATCAGCCCAATTTTCGCCCGGCAAGGCGACACCAAGTTGAGAAAAACCCCAGCGTAGAGTATCCTAACGCAACCTGGAGCCGCAACCAAATGGCAGCGACGCGCTGCGGTCGCGTCCGCCTCGTGCCACCGCTGGCTTGCCCAGCAGTGCAGATTGACAAGGTCGAGACGGCCACGACGGCGCGTGGCCCTCCATGTTTGTCGCCCGGCCCTCCAACGTCCTCTGGAGGGACGCGCTCCGTCGCGTCCGCTATCGCCAGGCAGACGGCCACGACGGAGCGTGGCCCTCCAAGACGTATCCGGGGACAACCGAGCGTGGCCCTCCAGTTTGACCCGAAGCATGCGCGCACAGTGCTCACATGCTACGCCATAAGACATTCCAGTTGCATACATTCAGGTGGAACCATGAACATTCGGTATTTACATGCAGTAATCTTTGGCGGTTGGTTGGCCCTGGCAACGCTGTCGCTCGGCGCAAACGCACAACAAGTGGAAGTTACAGAGCAATCGGGAATCGTTCAGTTTTTGCTTGACAAACGACCGGTGATGGTTTACCGGGCGACCGGGGCACCGAAAAAACCTTATGTGCTCGAGCTTCGTACGCCCGGCGGAGTCAACGTGCTCCGCGACGCCCCGGCCGATCACAGGCATCACCACGGCCTGATGTTGGCTTTGGGAGTCGACGGCGTAGACTTCTGGTCCGAACAGTCCAACTGCGGCCGCCAGGTGCAGCATGACCTCCAGACGCACTGCACGTCGCAAAGCACCACCGATCTGGCCGGCAAGCAAACCACTCGCTTCCAGTTTACACTCCAGCAGCGACTGGCATGGCTAGCGCCGCAAGGCGCCGAGCAGCTTCTGGTCGAACAGCGACAGCTAACCCTGACGCGATCCGAAGATGGCAAAGCCACCCTGCTTTGCTGGCAGTCGCTGCTTGAGCCAGGCCCCGACAAACAGAAG
>Ga0308412_1001149_pt1 | contig 14280 bp, 23 predicted proteins | sample HotsprottomLayer_FD_202357 | JGI IMG/M metagenome (GOLD analysis project Ga0308412, IMG submission 202357) | Hot spring phototrophic mat microbial communities from Octopus Spring, Yellowstone National Park, Wyoming, United States -... | ecosystem: Environmental > Aquatic > Thermal springs > Hot...
CACAACTGGGGTTTGCTTCATGTTTGGGGCAACCTGCGCCTGAGGTTTAGGTAAATCCAGCTCGGGGTATAACCGACTTAAAAGCTCATCAACCGGACGATTGAGTGCAATGGAAAGCTTGATGAGAGTATCTAAGCTGGGCTTGATCCACTCTCCTTGAGATGTTTGCCTACCCAAGACCAATGAGTAGACCGTCGTTCGCCCAATTCCAAAGTGATCGGCAAACTGCTCGAGCTTTGTCCAACCTTTCTCCGCCATAACCTGGCGGATTTCAGCATTGAAGGGACCCCTGAGGTCATGTCGCTTTGCCCGTGCCATATTGACTTACACCCGTGAGTGAGTTTATGATACTCCCGGATGGGAGTAAAGCACAAAATGACAACCCTTAGCAGAAAGCTTCGGCAGGCACTGGCTGAGTCTGGGATTAATCAGGCTGAGCTAAGCCGGAGGACTTCGCTCTCTACGGGCTACATTGCCATGTTGATCAATGGAGAGCGCGGCCAAAATGTATCTGCTGAAACCCTTGTCAAGCTTGCTAAGGCCCTTGATAAGCCAATCGGTTATTTTTTGACCTCAGAAACTCACGCAGGGGAGTGAGTTTATTATTATGACAACGCGATTTGTCACCATCCCCGAAGCCGCGGAGCTGCTTGGAAAGGCAATCCGAACCATCAAGACCTACCTCAAGAACTCCTCGGTTGAGTCCATCTTGATCGAGGTACCCCTGGAACATGGGGGCTACACCCGCAAGCGCCTGGTCAACCTGGACTCGCTGCGGCGCGTATTCGAGCAGTCGCCCCTGGAAGAGCCGCCCACCCCATCAGATACCACAGATACCGCCCCCGCTTCCCAGCCGGAGGTCACCCCCGAGCTGCAGGAGGTTCACAGCTGGCTGCTGCCCTTCTACGCCGAGTACCGCGCGGCCAACCCCGGCGAGAGAAACCGCCTCTTGGAGCAGGCGGCCCGGCAGCACGGCTACTCCAAGCGACAGGTGATCCGCCTGGTGCAGCGCCTCCGGCAGTCTCCACAGGCGCTATCCCGCCGCGTGCGCCGGGACGCTGGCATGGTGCGGCTGCCACGGGAACTCCACGAGCTGGTGCTGGGGCTGTGGATGACCTACCCCCGCTACAGTGCCCCCCGCATCCGGCGCATCATCGAACTCAACGATCCAAACCTGCTGCGCTACCGCCCCTTCCCCAACAGCCGGGACTGGAGCACGCTATCCAGCTCCACCATCCGGCGCATCCGCAAACAGATGGAGTCCGACCCCGTACTGCGGGTCACGCTGATGGACGACCGCGCCCGCAAGGAACACCTGCGGATCTGGAGCGGGGAGATCCTCACCGAGCGGGCCAACCAGCTCTGGATGGTGGATATGACCCGCTGCGATGCGTTTGTGTACGACCCCTACACCAACCACGTGCTGCGGCTGCGCATCCACGCGGCCATCGACGTGTTCAGCGGCGCAGTGCCGGCCTTCGTATTCTCGCGCGACGAGGACCAGGCCGCCACCGACCGGATGCTCATGCTGGCCCTGCTGGAAAAGCCCGAGCCCTGGCGGGCCCACTGGCCCATCTGGGGCCGCCCGGAGCGCATCTACTGGGACAATGGCAAGGTCTACCGCTCGGAGAAATCCGAGCGCATCCTGGCCGACCTGGGCATCGAGTCCACCCACTCGCGGCCCTACGTCTCGCACAGCCGCGGCAACATCGAGCGCTTCTTCGGCCTCTTCCACCAGCAGTTCGAGGCGGGTCTGCCGGGCTACGCCGGCTCGGACGTGCACGAGCGGGACCACCAGCGCCTGGCCCGGCTGTTGCACAACACCCGCCGCTGGATGGCCGAGGGCGGCCCCGACCCCTACCCCGAGCGCCTCCTGACCGAGGAGGAGTTCAAACATAAAGCCCTGCTGTGGCTCACCCAGGACTACCACAAATCCCTGCTGGGCAGGAAAACCCGCGAGGAACTGTTCGTGGAGACCGCGCCCAGGAGCAGCCGGGTGCGCTACGACTTCGGCGACCTGATGCTGCTGTTTTCCCGCCAGGAGACCCGGCGGGTGCGCGGCAACGGCACCATCACCCTGCGCGGGCGGGCCTGGGGCCTGCCCGACGGCAGCCTGATCCGCTACCAGGGCATGGAGGTGGTGGTGCTCATCAACGAAATCCTCCCGGCGGCCCAGTACACCGTGGCCCTGCCCCGGCGGGACGGCAGCCTGCAGATCCTGGGCGCACTCGAATCCCAGAACTGGAGCGCCCTGGGCGAGGAGGCCCGCGAGATGCGGCGCCGGCTGCGCCAGCAGATTCGGGATATCCACGCGGCTGCCGACGAGATCCGGGCCCAGTTCATGAACCCTATGGTGCGGCTCGACCAGGCCCTCTCCCGCCGGGCCCCCGACCTACCCCAACCCGAAACCTTGCAAATCTCCGGCCCCCAGGCCCGTTTGGACCCGGTGCCAGGCGACCGCGAGGTGGAGCAGGCCCTGGCAGAGTTCCTGGCCGCCGGCTTCACCCTGGACGACGAATTAGACCTGTCGTCCCACCACAACATGGGCTCCAACGGGGAGTAGACCCCCGCTGAAGCAGAAAGGAGCTATATGGCTCAACAACCACCATACATCAACCCCGAGGACGTAGACAAGATCGTAGAGGACTGGCTGGCCAGCGAGTACGGGGACGTGCTCGACGACGAGACCGATTTCGTGCAGACCCGCGCCACCCGCATCATTGCGGCCCGGCTGCGCGACGCGGTGGAGGACGAGTTCCCCTTCGCTTTGGTCACCGGCCCGGCGGGCTGCAGCAAGACCATCACCTGCAGGCACTTCCTGCGCTATGTGCGGGAGCAGTGGCCCCAGCTCAACACGGCCTGGATCCACGCCCAGCCCAACTACGAGCCCAGCGCCCTGCTGGAGGCCCTGGCCCTCAACCTCTACATCACCCGCACCCGCCGCTTCCGCGACCTGCTGCACACCGTGCACACCCAGCTCAGCGCCAAGCGCATGGTGGCGGTGGTGGACGAGGCCCAGCGCATGCCGCGGGAGTCCTTCGAGGTGCTCAAATATCTGGCCGACGAAACATCCAGCACCTTCATCTTGATCTGCACCGAGGACTTCGCCCCCCAGATCCGCCGCTGGCGGGACATCGAGAGCCGGATCGGGGTGGTGGCCGAGGCGGAGCCGGTGAGCCCCGAGGAGCTAATCGAGATGCCCATGCTGGCCGGGCTGCCCAAGGCCAGTCGGCAGAAGGTCTACGAACTCACGGGCGGGGTGATGCGGGACGTGCTGCGGCTCGTGAAGCAGATCGACCGCACCATCGCCCGCAACGCCGATAAGGGCCTGAGCCGCGCCAACTTCACGGCCAAGGCGGTGGTGGCGGTCGCGCAAAAGCTCAACTTGGCGGGAGGAGGGCAATGACTGGAACGGAGGATATCGATGCGTAAGCGCCGGGAGATCGAGGTGGCAGGGGAGCGCATACCCCGCCTGGACGACATCGCCACCCTGCTGTACCTGGCCACCGAGACCGGCGACTGGCCGGCCAGGCCCATCAACTACATCCGCGGGGACATCCCCTGGCTGCAGGAGGGCGCGGTGATCACCCTGCGCAACCTGGACCCCCGCGGCGAGATGGGCGCCACCTACACCGTGCAGGTGCTGGCGACCCAGATCGAAATCCACCTGCTTCCCGGCAAGTGGGGGCAGGTGCTGAGAAAGGTTTTACTTGCCGAGCGCCCAACCAACGAAGAAATCGCCCAGATGTGGGAGGAGGAAAAATGACCGCTGACTTTGCCGAACAACGCCGCCGCCGGCTCTTGGAGATTCCGGTGGAGATCGCCCAGATCAACCGCCAGCTGGTGGCCATGCGGGCCGAGCGCGATAATGTCGAGCGGGCCCTGAAGCGCCGCGAGACCTACGTGCGCCAGGAGGCCCGCCTGCGCGAGCGCTACAAGCAGCTCAAAAGCGAGGCCGAGCGCAGTGACTACCTGCGGGTGCAGGTCTACGAGGACCCCGAGTACGAGCGGCTGGCCGACCGCCTGGCGCAGATCGCGGTGCAGGTTGACAAGCTGAACTTTGAGAAGGACGCCCTGGAGCATGAGCGCAAGGCCCTCTACGCCGCGCTGATCAGCTACGCCGCCGAGATTTTCGAGAAGAAGGTTGACGAAAAGACCCTGGCCGATATGGCCGGGCGGGGGCGGGTGCTCTCATGACCGGGGAACACCACTACACCCTGGACGAGAAGGGCCGCCTGCTGCTGCCCAAGGCCTTTCGGGGCGAGCTGCGCGACGGGCTGGTGATCACCCGTGGGCTGGAGGGCTGCCTCTACGGCTTCCCCTTGCTGGCCTGGCAGCGGCTGGAGGCCGAGCTGGCCCAGCTGCCCATCACCAACCCCAAGGCGGCGGCTTTGGCCCGCTTCCTGATCGGCGGGGCGCTCAAGGGCCGCCTCGACGCCGCCGGGCGCATCGCGCTCCCCCCCCAGCTGCTGCTGCACGCCGATATCCGCGAGGAGGTGGTGGTGATTGGGATGAAGAGCCGCTTTGAACTGTGGAGCCCCGGGCGCTGGAGCGAGGAGCTGGCCCGCCTGACCTCGCCCCAGGCCCAGCGCGACGGCCTGGAGCTGATCCAGACCCTGCTGAGGTAAGCATGCTAGAGAAAACCATCCAGTCCCTCTTCGCCCAGGCCCGGGCCCAGAACGGTCGGGCCCGCACCTGCCTGAGCAAAGGCCTCTGGCTGGAGGCCGATACCCGCAGCGCGCGCCGCACCCTGGTGCTCTTCCGCCAGGTGGGCCGGCCCTCCATGCAGGAGGCCCGCATCTGCGCCAAATACGCCGGCTTCAACAGCTACGCCATCGCCCCCCACGGGGACAAACTGGTCATTTTCGAAAAGGAGTAGGACATGAAAAAACCCGAAAACAAGCAGCCCGCCAACCCCCAGTCCGTATACGCCGATCTGGACAGCCTCCCGGCCCCCGAGTACAAGCCGGAGGACTACCTGCTTTTTCACCTGCAGGACCTGGCCTACGACCTGCTCGCCCAGGTTCGCGAGCTGAAGGAGACCGGGAGCCTGGAGCCCGGATCGCTCAAGGGCCTTTCCCGCCGCATGCTGGCTGCGTACCTTGCTGCGGCGGATATCTTCTTTGAGCAAGGCACCAAGGAAGCCATCGTCGAGACCCTGCGCAACCCCCACCGGCTGCGCGGAACGGAGATGCCGTGAGCGCCCTCGACCGCGCCTACCGGCGCTGCCAGACCCCGGCCCAGGCCCGGCATTATGCCCGCATCTGCGAGAAGAACCGCAACTGGCCTGCGGCCCAGCTCTACCACGAGGTGGCGGAAGCCCTGGAAGCCGCCGAGCGCCTCCGCGCGGCCATCCACCCCGCCTGCTCCCTCTGCGGCGGGCGGGGGATGCTCGACGACATCGAGTGCTGGCTATGCTCACCCCCGGCGAGATTCTAGTCCGGCTGCGGGAGAACCCCCGCCCCCACCTGCTCCTGCTGCGGGGTAAAGTGGCCATGCGGCTGTGCTACCTCTACCGGGCCTCTTTGCCGGAGCGCTTCGATCCCGAGCTGCCCCTGGGCTACGAGCCGGGGGAGGTGGTGCACATCTACGGCCTCTACAGCCCCAGCGCCCAGGAGTGGCTGGAACTCCCAGGCCGCACCCTGGGCTGTCTGTTGCACAACGTACGGGCGGTACGCCTTATGGAGGATCCCGATGACGACGAATGAAATCCGCAAACGCCTCATCGCTAAACGCATCCAGGTCTACGACCACCCGCGCCTGGTACTCAAGGGCACGTTTTACTCGGTCTGGAAGCGCCCCGACGGCACCTACATCAAGACTTACGAGGTGGAGCCCGAGCTGGAGGCCACCTATCCGAGCGAACAGCAGGTCTGGCGCTGGCTTAAACTGCACCTCACCGGCCTGCCCTGTCGTGGCATTGGCCTGGCCGGCCTCGAGCTGATCGAGCGGCGCATGGCCAGGGAGGAGGCCCATGCCTAGCGCCCGCGGCCTGCGAGCACAAAAACAGACCCAGCCCGATCGGGGGGCCAACCTCCAGCAGCTCCTCAGCTTCCTGCGCGAACGCCCCGGAGTAGCGGTGAACATCCGCTCTCCTCAGCTCGAGACCGCCGTGCGCTTCAACGGCCTGGAGGAAGAGAACGGCCAGGTGCAGCCGCGCTACGGCCTCTACCTGTACACCCTGCGGGAGTGGTGTGATATCAGCGAGGCCACCTTCCGCACCTACCTGGGCCAGTACGGCCCCTATACGTGGGAGGAAGCGTGAGCGACCCCAAGATCGAGCTGGCCCGCTCAGTCTTCAAAGCACTGTGGGAGGCCGGGCCCCAGGGCCTCGACCGCGACGCCCTGGCCCATGCCCTGGGCGTGGGGGATCGGGAGATGCGGGAGGCGGTGGAGCTGTGCGCCAAGCTCGCGGCCCGCCCCAGCGTAGCCGGGGCCAAGCCCGAGGTAGTGGGGTTCGATCCCATGACCCGGCGCTACCACATCGCCAACTCGCCCGAGCAGGCCGACCGGATCATGGCCTACGCCCTCTCCTACATCAAAAGCGGCCTGGAGCGGGTGCGGGCCTACCGCGAGGCCCGCACCCTGCGCTGGGGCGAGATCGAGCTGCCCCAGGCCATCCAGCAGGCGCTATTTGAGGCGGAGAACTCCATGCGGAGGTGGGGGCGTGATTGAACTCACCGAGCTGGGGCTATTAAGCCTGGCTGCCCTGGGCCTGGCGCTGCTGTCCGGAGGGCAGCTGGTGGGATATGGTTTTAGCCTGGCATTCGATCTCACCGGTGTGGAGGTCTACCTGACCCCCATCACCATCTGGCGGGTGGAGCATAGTCCGGGACGTGCATTGGTGGGCTTCAACCTGGCCGGGACGGCGGTGTACTTCGAGCCGGCAACCTGGCGCTCCATGCCCACCGACGCCCTGCGAACCCTGCGCGCAGAGGTGGAGCGCTACGAGCTGGGCCACACCCAGGGCTGGAAGCACTTCGGCCTGGGCTATCTCGTACAGGTACTCGCCGAGCCCTGCACCTTCGACCCGAAAGCGGGCTGGGCGGGGCACTGCCCCAACCCCGAACGCCCGCCCTATCGTCTGGCCCCTCGCACCGGGGCCATCAAGGCGGTGATGCCATGATCCATAAACTGATGATCGCTCTTCTGGTTCTGGCCTATCTTGCCACCCTCATCATGAGCACCGGCCACCTGGCCGAGTGGTACGCCCTTTCGCTGGGCAGGCTGCCGCGTGAGCTGGCCTGGGGCCTGGCCGGGTCCCTGGAGTTTACCGCCTTCCTGCTCTCGCTGCTCTCCAACTCGCTGCTGCGGCAGTCCCGCTGGGCAGGGGGTGGCGCCCTGGCCGCCCTGGGGCTGGTCTGGGTGGGCAACGCCCTCTCCATGCACCGGGGTGCCCCGGAACTGGCCCTATGGGAAGTTTTTCTCATGAGCCTCTTTGTACCGGTCGGTACCTACGCGGTGGGCAAGGTGGTCGGGGAGCTGCTCACTTGGCCAGCGGGTGGCCGGTCTGGTGCTCCGGTGGCCACCAAAATGGCCACGGGTGCCCAGAGGGTGGCCACCCAAGACACCAGCGCTGGCCACAATGAACGAGTAGTGGCCAGCGCTGGTGTCCACATGGCCGCACAAGGCGGCCACCTTTATGAACGAATGGACGAACCAGTGGCCACCCCTCAGGAGGCCAAGGCCACACTGCGTTACCACGAGCGCAGCCTGAACATGGAGCTAACCGTGGAAGGTAAAGCGGCGGAGTTGGTCAGTGCCCTGGCCGCTTACGCGGGGCCGGTGGCCGTGACCAGACTGGCCGCCGATCTGGGGTGGCCACGCACCACCGTGCGCCGGTACCTCGAGCGCCTCGAGGATGAAGGTGTGGTCAGGCGGACAGAGGACGGGTGGACACTCAACGGAGATCAGGATGGCCACTGACGTGACCACTGCTCAGGGGGTGGCCGCTGGCCAGGGGCCAGAAACAGGGGGCCACACCCCCGAGCGCAACCGGTACCTCTGGCAGGCCGAGCACGCCTTCCGGGCCATCTGGATGGTGGGGCGGGGCCGGATGAGCTGGCAGAAGGTACTGGGGGGCCACAACCCCCACCGCGCCAGCTACCTGCCCATCTACGTGCCCGAGCTGCCCGAGGCCGGCATCGAGGCCCATGAGCTGCGCCTGTGGCGCAGGGACTTTAACTCCTTCGTGGAGGAGCTATCCCCCGCCGAGCGGGAACTGCTGATCTACCAGATTGCGGGCAGCCGCTGGGCCACCATCTTCCGCTGGCGCAAAAGCCGGGGCCGCTTTGAGCGGGGCAACGTGGACGAGCGCATCGCCGAGCTGGCCATTCGCCTGCGGCAGATTTGCAAGGAGGTTCAACCTTGAATATCAAGGAACTGGACGCGGCGGTGCACGCCCACACCCGGGCCGTCCCCGTTTACCGTGGGATATCCCGTATGGGCCGGCCGATGACCCCCGATGGCAAAATCCTGCGGGAATGGTTCCGCTACCAGGGCAGCTGGATCTGGTACGCCGTGCAGGATGGCCGCGCACTGTACATGGTGCAGCCGCTGAACAATTAACCCAGGATTTGGCGCTATACTGGAGGTAACCTAGCCCCTGCCCTCGCGGCAGGGGCTCGTTCATGGACGGGGATGAATGACCTGGAGCGCTCACTACTGGAAGATATGCTGGACGAGCTGGCGGCACAGGCCCCGGATGGGCGGGAGGAGCAGATACGGAAGATGCGGGAAAAAATGCTGGCTATAAAGCTGTTGCAGCGCATGCCCCAGGGCCGCCCGCCCTTTTTCTGGTCGGTGGAATTCTGGAAGACCGCCCTGATCGTGGTGGGCATCCTGGCCGCGCTGCTGGGCGTGAAGATCCCCGCCATCCCCAACCCCTGAGAGGAGCTATGTCGAGACTGGGCAATCAACGCATCAAAATCCTGCGTGGCGAGGTTTTGTACGCCCTCTACCTATTTGCGACGGGCCTCGACGACAAACCCCTGTACCCCGATACGCCCTGGCGGCTGCCCGAGCGCTCCTTGAAGCTGACCCTGGAGGGCCTGCACATACTGCCCGCCGATGAGGAGCTGGAATCGGTGCTGCGCTATCTGAGCGCACCCGGCAAGGAGTACATCAACGTGGCCTGGCGCAACGATGGCCGGGGCGGCTTCGAGTACGCCGAGATCACCGCCCGGGGCATGGACCTGTGCAACGGCGACATCTCCGACCCCGGCATAGCGTTCCCGCGGAGGAGGGCATGAGCCCGGAGGAGCTGCGCGATATTCGGGAGGAGATCACCGCCCTGCGGCTGGCGGCCCAGGCCAGCCAGCAGCGCATCATGGAGCGCCTGGACGAGCTGGGGGCGCTCATTTTGCGCCGCACGGCCAAGCCGGGATGGCGGCTCTACAGCCTGCTGGCCATAGCGGCTTTTGTCGGCTGGATCATGCCCAGGTAGGGGGGAGTTGTGGCCATCTATGTGCAGTCCACCCGCTGTAGGGTCTGCCTCTCGCCCTTGCGCGAGGAGATCGATGCCATGCTGCTGGCGGACGTGCGCAAGCCGGACGGCACCCCCTATCGCATCGAGGACATCGTGGCCTGGGCCGCCGAGCGGGGCGAGGCGCTGAGCGCGGCCAGCCTCTCGCGCCACCGCACCAACCACCTGCTGCCGGCCCTGGGCGCGGCCCTCGAGGCCCAGCAGGTGATGGAGGCCATCGGCCAGGCCACCGGCAAGCAGATGAGCCTGCAGGCCGCCTTTACCAACGTGCTCATTCACAAGTTGCTGCGCTACCTGGAGACCTTCGACCCTTCAGAGATTGACCCGAAAGCCGTTGGGCGGATGCTCGAGACCGGCGTGCGGGCGGTGACGGCCAGCCTGCAGCTGGAAAAGGCCGAGCGGGTTTTCAGCAAGGACCAGGCCGCCATGATGGCCGAAAAGGTAGAGAAGCGGCTGGCGGCCCGCAACCTCGACCCCGAGACCCTGGCCACCATCCGCCAGGAGATTTACGGACTGGGCCAATAGTATGCTGCTGCCATACCAGAAGCGCTGGGTGCAGGATAAGAGCCGCTTCAAAATCTGGCTGGCGGCCCGCCAGATCGGCAAGAGCTTTGCCAGCACCCTCGAGGCTGTGGACGACAGCCTGGAGCGCAAAACCCTCTGGATTCATCTCTCCAGCGGCCAGCGGCAGAGCCTCGAGCTGGCCGAGAAGGTCAAACTCCACCTGGACGCCTACCGCATCGCGGCGGAAGCTCTGGAGGATTACTTTTTTGAGGGCGAGGAGAGGTACACCCAGCTCGAGTACCGCCTGCCCAACGGCTCGCGCCACCTGTTCCTCCCCGCCAACCCCGCGACCGCGCGGGGCTACAGCGGCAACCTGAACCTGGACGAGTTCGCCTTCCACCGCGACTCCAAGGCCATCTGGACTGCGGTTTTCCCCATCATCACCCGCAACCCCGAGTTCAAGGTGCGCATCACCAGCACCCCCAACGGCAAGGCCAACCAGTTCTTTGAGCTGTGGGAGCGGGGGGAGGGTTGGAGCCGCCACCGCACCACCATTTACGACGCCGTGCGCGAGGGCCTGCAGATCGACCCCGAGGAGCTGGAGCGGGCCATCGCCGACCCCATCGCCTGGCAGCAGGAGTACCTGCTGGAGTTCGTGGACGAGGGCAGCGCCTTCATCCCCTACGACCTGATCCTGGCCGCCGAGGCCGACACCCTCTCCGACGAGTGGGACCCCGACCAGGCCTACCTGGGCATGGACATCGCCCGGCGCCGTGACCTCACGGTGATCTGGGTGGATGAGGTGGTGGGGGATGTGGCCTGGGCCCGGAAGATCGTCGAGCTGCACAACACCCCCTTCCACGCCCAGCTCGAGGCCCTCTCGGCCCTGCTGCCGCGGGTGCGCCGGGCCTGCATAGACGCTACCGGGATGGGGGAGATGCTGGCCGAGGAGGCCCGGCGAAAATTTGGCTGGAAGGTGGAGCCGGTGCACTTCAACCTCGAGACCAAGGCCGATCTGGCCCAGGGCCTGCGCCTGGGCTTCGAGGATCGCAAGGAGCGCATCCCCGCAGGCAACCAGCGCATCCGCCAGTCGCTGCACAGCGTCAAGCGCCTTGTGACCAGCGCAGGCAACGTGCGCTACGACGCCGAGCGCAACGAGGGCGATCACGCCGACTTCTTCTGGGCCAAGGCCCTGGCCCGCCACGCCCGGGAGTCCCGCCGGGGGCCCATCGAATACCGCACCGTGGAAGCGGGGCGCTTCGCCGGGGGCCGAGGCACCCTCTGATACCCCCTGTGGGCCGCTGAGAGGCAAATCTAGCCGGGGGTTGACCCGGCCCTCGGCTCTCCCCCTAGACCTCCACCTCCCCCCGCCTAAAACGGCCTAAAAAACCCGGTGACATTTAGCGTGGCGCAAAATGGGCTGCACCTTTCCCACCTGGCCCGGCTATACTGGAGGTAACCTGGCCCCTGCCCTCGCGGCAGGGGCTTCTGCCTGGAGGCCCATGCCCATCCTGGATCAGTTTGGCAACCCCATCAGCGGCAAACCCCCGGCCCAGCACCCCAGCGCGGTAGTGGGGCTATCCCGGCCCTATGCGAACTACCCCAGCCGTGGGCTAACACCGGAGAAGCTGGCCCGCATCATCTACGAGGCCGACGAGGGGTACCTGGAGCAGCAGGCCGAGCTGTTCAGCGAGATGGAGGAGCGCGATGGGGTGCTCTCCCAGATCATGCAGGACCGCAAGCTCTCGGCCATCGGCATCGAGTGGCGCATCGAGCCGGCGGACAGCAGCCCCCAGGCCCGGCGGCTGGCCGAGGCCCTGCGGGAGTGGTGGGACAACTCCGATCGGGTGAGCTGGATGCTCGATCTGCAGGATGCCCTGGGGCAGGGCGTGAGCCTGGTGGGGATGGCCTGGCGGCGCGAAGGGGGGATGTGGTTTCCCGGGCAGCTCGAGCACATCGACCCCCGGCTGCTGATCTGGGATACCCAGCAGAAGCGCTTTCTGATCCAGGCCGAGGACTACCCCCAAGGCTATGCCCCCAAGTTCGGCCAGGTCATCGAGCACCGCTACAAGGCCCGCAGCGGCAGCCCCACCCGCGCGGGTCTGATGCGCACCAACGCCTGGTGGTATCTGTTCAAGCACTACGCCATCAAGGACTGGGTGGTCTACGCCGAGGTCTACGGCCAGCCCTACCGGCTGGGCAAGTACGACCCGGCCACCAGCAAGGAGGAGATGGAGGCCCTGGAGCGGGCGGTGCGGGCGCTGGGCAGCGATGCCGCGGGCATCATCAGCAAGGACACCGAGATCGAGATCATCGAGGTGGCTAAGGCCACCGGCGGCCCCGAGGTCTACCGGGGCATCTACGAGGTTGCCAACCGCGAGATGACCCTGGCTACCCTGGGCCAGACCCTCACCACGGGGGAGGGAGAGCACGGCACCCAGGCCCTGGGCCGGGAACACCGCCGCACCCGGCTGGATTTGCTCGAGGCCGATGTGGCAGCCCTGAGCAGCACCCTGCGGCGCGACCTGGCGACCCCCTTCGCAATTTTCAACGCGGGCACCGACAGCGCCCGCCTGGCCCCCAAGATCATCGGCATCGTGGGGGAGCCCGAGGACCTGGCCCAGCAGGCCAAGACCCTCGACATCCTGCAGCAGATGGGCTACCCCATCTCGCTGCGCTGGGTGGCGGAGAAGTTTGGCCTGCCGGAGCCTGCCCAGGATGAGCGGATTCTGCTGCGCCTGGGCACGCCCCAGATGGCCCCCCAGGAGGCCCGCAGCCCCCTGGCGGCGCTGGAACGGGAGCTGCGGCCCGGCATGATGAGCGGCCAGCAGTTCGTCTTCGAGATGATCGGGGCCGCCACCGAGGCCGCTGCCCAGGGCCTCTCGCCTGTGCTGGCCCGGCTCTTGCGGGAGATCGAGGCCGCCCAGAGCCCCCAGCAGCTGCGCGAGCGCCTGATTGAGCTGTTCCCCGACCTGGACACCCGCGCGCTGCGGCAGCTGGTGGAGGCGGGCTGGCTCATGGCAGAGCTGGCCGGGATGCTGGCCCAGCGAGAAGATAGCCGCTAACATGCCCTGGAACGTCGAGGCCAACCCCACCGACCCCGAGCAGGCCATCGCCTGGTTTCGCGCCCGGCTGCCCCTGCCCGACCCGGCCTACCGCGCCCTTGCTGAGGAGGCCCGCCGCCGGGCCTCCTTTGTGGCGGGGCTGGCCCAGCTCGATCTGGTGCAGGAGGCGCTGGACGCGCTGGAGGCCGCGCTCGCCAGGGGGGAGACCTTCGAGCAGTTCAAAAAGCGCCTGTCTGAGCGTGTGCAAAGGGCCTGGGGGGGTGCCAGCGCGCACCGGCTGCGCACCATCTTCGATACCAACCTGCAATCGGCCTACGGGGCGGGCCGCTGGAAGGCCGCCGACGAGCTGCGGCAAGAGCGGCCCTACTGGGGGCTCTCGGTGGTGCTGGATGGCCGCACCTCACGCATCTGCCTCAACCTGGCCGGGGTGGTGCTGCCTGCCGACCACCCCTTCTGGGACACGCACATCCCACCCCTGCACTACCGCTGCCGCACCGCCCTGGTAACGTACAGCGCGGCCCAGGCCGAGGGCCGCATCACCCAGCGCCCGCCGGAGCAGCCCCCCCTGGAGGGCTTTGGCCGCCCGCCAGGCCGAGAGGCCTGGAGCCCGGAGCCCAGGGACTACCACCCCGAGCTGTGGCGGGCTTACCTCAGGGCTCTAGGGCAGGGGATGCCGGATGCCGACGGTTACCTGGCGGGGCTTGTTAACACCCGCCAGCCCAGGGCTACCGACTGGATGCTGGCGGCGGGGAGGGTGGCGGTGGCGGCCTTCCCCCCCTATCCCATCCCCGTGCGGGCCCGGGACCGGGCCTACCTCCCAGGAAGCCCAAAACGGGCCTTGAGCCGCCGCCTTCACCTCACCAAGCGGATCGCCGAAGGCCAACTGGACCCCGGGGTAGGGGAGGAGGCCTATGAGGAGATGGCCCGCCGGGCAGCGGCTGACCCCGAAGCGGGTGTGCTCCTCTATGCGGGCGAGAAGGGGCCCGTGGTGGCGATCGTGAGCCGCACGGAGTGGGCCGTGCCCGCGGAGGCCCGGGGGCCCGCGGCTGGGCCCGTTTGGTTCGTGGTATACTCCTTGCGAAGCGGCGTGCTGGTAACCGCCTACGCAGCTTCCTCTCTGGCCGCGCTCACCATACCGGCGGACGCCATATGGCTACGGAAACCTTCCTGGCTCCACGCGATCCCCTAGGGTACGCCCGTTGGCTCTGGCAGGGCTACCTGGAGCTT
>Ga0308412_1001150_pt1 | contig 14272 bp, 13 predicted proteins | sample HotsprottomLayer_FD_202357 | JGI IMG/M metagenome (GOLD analysis project Ga0308412, IMG submission 202357) | Hot spring phototrophic mat microbial communities from Octopus Spring, Yellowstone National Park, Wyoming, United States -... | ecosystem: Environmental > Aquatic > Thermal springs > Hot...
GCAATCCCTGAATGGTTTGGGGAAGCCTTCCCGTGATCGGAGTGAGCCCTGAAGGGAGCGTTATCGTATATCAAGCCTCCGAAGCCCCAGTTCCGGTCCAACCCGTGGGAATCCATTGGACGAATCCTTTCCTCGCCATTAGGATTTGTTCCTTCTCAAAAGCTGCTAACAACCTTGTACCGCCAACAGGATTTAATAAGGATTTAATGATGAGCACTTGCCAAGAGCGGCTCCAGTGTGCCTTAGGAATTGCCCGGGAAGCAGGCGACCTTACCCTTCGCTATTTCCGGGCCACGAATTACGCCACGGAAATCAAGCCGGATGCTACCCCAGTTACCCAGGCCGACCGGGAGGCGGAACTTCTGTTACGGGAAAGGATAGCCGCGGCCTTTCCGGAGGATGAGATCCTAGGAGAGGAGTTCCCAAGCCGGCCTGGGACCAGCGGCTACCGTTGGATCCTCGACCCCCTAGATGGGACCAAATCCTTTATTCGGGGCGTTCCCCTTTATGGAACGTTGGTGGCCGTGGAATATCTAGGGCAGTTCGAAATCGGTGTGATTTACATCCCGGCCACTGAGGAGTGTGTCTATGCAGCTCGTGGTCAGGGAGCTTGGTATACAAACGGAAAAGGCCCGGAGCAACCTGCACGCGTTTCCGACTGCCAAGACCTGTCGCAAGCTTTGCTGCTGACCACCGACATTGCCCACTTTCGTCAAATCGGCCGCCCCGAGGTCTGGAGCCAATTGGCCAGCCGGGTTGCCCTAACTCGCACCTGGGGGGATTGCTATGGCTATCTGCTTGTTGCCACCGGTCGGGCAGAGATCATGATTGATCCGATAGTAAGCCTTTGGGATGCTGCCGCCCTCTTACCCATTTTGGAGGAAGCCGGAGGACATCTTACGGACTGGAACGGAGAGCGGCGACTGGATTCTGGCTCCATCGTTGCCACAAACGACAAGCTGTTTCAAGCAGTGCTGGAAATCACTGGCGGGAACACCTCCCGCAGCAGGGGACCTTTGCTGAGATGATCGAATCCTTCCCCCACCGGGAATTTTAGAGGGGTTTTTCCACGGACGGCTCTGCATATCCATGCATGCTTAAATTTGCACGGGAAGAACCCCAATTTTGCAGTGAACAGAAAACTGTAACCAAGCCAAGGCAGGCAAAGACTCGACCCAAAGATACTGAACAATTCCGTCGTTTGCGTGGTCAAATGTTTTGCCTTGGGCAACTTTTTCGGCTATTCCGGGAAATTCCGCGACTTGAAACGTTCGACAGTGCAGAACTCCTCTCGCACATCACCACCACCCAAACTCAGGTTCGGTTGGGGACTTGTTGGGGCCTGGCGGGCCCTCCGATCCAAGGGTGTAAAGCCTGGCAGACCTTCGACTCGTTTAATCATTTCAAGTTGGAAGCATCGAAATCGATCGGGATTTGATCCGACGTGGGACGGAGCTTCTGCTCTCCCTTGAGGAGTGCAACCTTATCGGCCCAGAATCTCTGCCCTATGGGCAGGCCCGAAGCCGCCTAAAATCTCAATCGAACTGGGGTTTCGCCAACCTCCAGGAAGACGGAGCCTGATCTCGGTCGGCAAGTGCAGAAAGTTTAGAAATGGGATCTCCCCCCGGTTATGATCCTTGGCTTGGAATAAATTCTTTGCACTAATTTGGACTAATTCGGAACAAATTGTTCGGAGTAACGATGTAGATTCACTCCAGCTCTAAGGGAAGTTTCTGGGTTTCGCCCACAAAGAGAGTCGAGGCCGAACACCGTGAAGCGGTGGAATCCTCAAGTCCCCAACATAAAGAGGCAAACCAAACCCATGGCTACCCATCGTACGAGTCCGCCGGGTCGTCGTCCGGAAAGTGAACTCCAAGACTCGCGGCCGCCTGGCCGAATTTCCCGCCGGCAGCTATTGGGGAGGGCAATTTGGGGTGGTATCGCAACACCAGCTTGGTTGGCCTTATCTTCGACAGAAACCGATTCGGCGATGCTTCCCGATTTCCGCTGGCTTCCCAAGGCACCTCTCCTTTCCCCTCCAAAAGGGCAGGTGATCCATGTTAGGAGTGTGGAAGAACTTTTTGCGGCGGCCGAGAAAGTAAAACCCGGGGGAACCATCCTCTTGGAAGATGGCCACTATTATCTGCCCCGGTACTTCGAGCTCCGAACGGACAACGTCACCCTTCGGAGTGCTTCCGGACATCGGGAGCGGGTCATCCTCGACGGGGCCTATAGCAAACATGGAGAGCTGGTGGGGGTCAGTGGTTGTTCAGGGGTTACGATAGCCCATCTCACCATTCAGAACATCCGCTACAACGGCTTCAAGTTGAATGCCGACCGGAAGTGCCACCAGGTCACCATTTACGACTGTGTGATCCACAACATTTGGCAGCGTGGGGTGAAAGGCCCCGCTGTTCCCGCAGATCAAACCGAGGAGCTTAGCCCGCGCGATTGTCGGATTCAATTTTGCCTTTTTTACAACGACCGGCCCAAAAGGTGGGAGGACGATCCCACGGATCGGCCCGATACATTCAACGGCAACTATATCGGAGGAATCGACGTCATGCAGGCGCGAGGCTGGGTCATTTCGGACAATGTCTTCTGGGGCATTCGGGGAAGAACAGGTGAGGCTCGGGGAGCTATTTTCGTCTGGATGGACAGTCGGGATGTACTTGTGGAACGCAATGTGATTGTGAATTGCGATTCCGGTATCTGCCTGGGAAACAGTCATCGGTCGCGATTTCCCATCCATGCTACACGATGCCTCGTTCGGAACAATTTTGTGGTGGGAGCTCCGGAAAATGGGATCCTGGCCGACTACACCCGCGATTGCAAAATCCTCCATAACACGGTGCATTGCCCGGAGTCTCGCCTGAGGCGGCTAATTCGAGTTGTCCACGATAACGAGGGGCTGCTCGTAGCTCATAATCTGCTGAGCGGACCGGAAATGCGAATCGAAACCGAAAGTGCAATTTCCATAGAGGGGAATTTTACGCGGGTCGTTACCGAATTTTTCCACGATCCATCCCAGGGAGATCTGCATCTGCGGCAGCCTCTGCCGGATGCCACGGCGTATGTTTCCAGGCTTGCGGAGGTGGAAGAGGACTTCGACCGGCAGCTGCGGTCCCCACAAACTCATGTGGGAGCTGATGAGCCCGGCAATCCTGAGCCGAGCCTTCTGGAAAGAAACCTTGTTTCCCGGGAGTTTGGTGTAGGTCTTTATCCGGGAAAGGACCTTGGAATTTGATCTGGACAGAGTTTTATCGGGAGCACAGGCACATCATCGGGAACTCAGGATGATTCCCCGAAGGCTTGGGCAATCTTTCGTGCCCACGAAACGCAGCGACACAAACGGGACATAGCGAGTAAACTAGGCTTTAACCTTTAAACTAGGCTTTAACCTTGGAGCTCCTGCCAGGTCTCGCCCAGTCGATCTTCATGGGCAACCAAAATCGCCGAGAGGGCCAACAAATTCCCCGGGAAGGTAAGAGTCGAATGGTTTGTCCACTTAATTCCGGCGAAGTTTCGAGGACTCATACCTTGTTTTTCGTTAACCGAGCCCCCTGGGGTTTGGTGCCGGCCGGGATTTCCGGCGAAAAACCCTCGACTTGAAAAGTATTCGTTGGTTTCCAAGGATAAAATGTCTAGCGATTCCAAAGCCTTGTCGCGAAAATATTTTAAAATTCGAGAGAGGCCTTCCCTAAGTGGGGAGCCCCGGGGCCGAAAATGGGTGAGCATACCCGGCTAGCAAAAATCGGTTTTTGCCCCCAAAGGAGCTCGGAGCATGGGTGACTATTCCGATTTGTATCAGGCCATCCTTGAGGGTAACGCAAAAAAGGCAAAGGAGGCTACAGAGCGGGCTTTGGCGGAAGGGGCCGATCCTAACGAGCTTCTCGATCGCTACATGATCCCCGCCATGGACGAAGTAGGACGCCGTTTCGAATGCCAGGAATACTTTGTGCCGGAACTTTTGATTGCCGCTCGGGCCATGAAAACCGCCCTGGAATTGTTGACCCCCCGACTGGCCCAGGCCGGTGGAAGAAAAGCCGGAAAGGTGATTATCGGCACCGTCAAAGGGGATATCCACGACATCGGTAAAAACTTGGTGGCTTCCATGCTCGAAGGAGGTGGCTTCGAAGTCACCGACCTCGGGGTAGATGTCCCGGCGGAAAAATTCGTCGAAGCCGTCGGCAATCAGGAAAATGTCATTGTTGCGATGTCTGCTCTTCTGACGACCACTATGGGCTATATGCGGGAGGTAATCAAAGCTTTGGAGCAAGCGGGCATCCGGAGTCGAGTGAAGGTGATGATTGGCGGAGCCCCCATCACCCAACGTTTTGCCGATGAAATTGGTGCCGACGGATATAGCGAAAATGCCAGTGGAGCTGTGGTTTTGGCTCGACGTCTCCTCGGCCTGGCTTCTTGAGCAATACTCCAAAGGCATTAACCACCCTCCTGGGGGGCTAGGATCACCGTGAAGTTTCTGCCTCGTATCCACTCTCATGATACCGGAGAGTTGATGCCTTACAGAAATTCTACGGGGGATTCGGGAATTTGACGGGCGAACAGCTGGGATCGGAAAAACCGCCAGGCAACACTTCAGCATTCACGGGTTTACGCGACGGATAGGAAAGGTTGCTGCCGATGCCAGGAATTCCGAGTCTGACAATTATTGGAGAAAGTATAAACGACTCGGTCCCGAGCACTCACGAGCTTCTGGAACGAGGAGATCTCCAGGGTATTTTGGCCTTAGCCCGGAAACAAGCAGATGAAGGAGCCCATTATCTCGATGTGAATATCGGTCCACGCTCTCCCGAGCTGATGGCTGACCTTGTCAAAGCGATTCAGGAAGTGGTTTCCTTGCCTTTGGTGATCGACTCACCGGATCCGGAAATTGCGGCAGCCGGCCTCCGAGCTTATGATCCTGCCAAAGCAGAAGGACGCAAGCCCATTCTCAACTCTATCTCTTCAGGCAGGTTGGGGATGCTCGAACTTTTGGCCATACAGCCTTGCCGCGTGATACTTTTGGTGTCGGAAAAATCGGGTAATGGGGGAAGCGGCTTTTGCCGGACCGCCGAAGAAAGCTGCCAAGTTGCTCGCGATCTGGTGGAGCGAGTCCGCCAGACGGGTTTTCCTCTTTGTAATGACGATCTGATCATCGATCCCGGCATAACCCCTTTAGCAAGCGACACAGGAGGGCAGTTGCGGCGGGTACTCGAGACAATCGGACGGATCCGCGGCGACAAGGATCTTGGAGGGGTCCATTTTAGTGTCGGCCTATCCAATCTGACCGTGATGCTGCCTTCCAAACGGCCCGATGGCTCTCCCGTGAAAGGCCCACTCCAAAATGCCTTCTTAACTAAGGCTGTCCCCCTGGGCCTGGATATGGTGGTTGCTACCACGGGTCGGAAGTACCAGTTTCTTCCTCCCGATCATCCAGCCATGAGGTGTTTGGAAGATTGTCTTTCCCAACCGGGGATGCAAGCAGTCCTGCGGATTCGGAAGTTCTATAGCTCAGTCTCATAACCCGAGGAAACTCTGGGCTGGCCAATGGGGCCACAACCGGTACTTCTGAGGGTAACTCCCTCGGGGTTGCCCCCCTATCGCAAATAGGGAGAAGAAAGGCCCCGGAAGGCAAGCAGTCCGGGCTTGGCCAAGCTGTTCGGCCCAGGGACTATCCCAGCGAAAGTATGCAGGTGAACAATGACTAATGAGCGAAAGTATTCAGGTGAACAATGACTAATGGAAGTAGGAGAGCACTATGCATCCACTGCTTGAAGAACTCTTGCAGCAAGTGCCTGTGATCTTGGACGGAGCTTGGGGGACACAGCTTCAGGAACAAGGATTGCCCGTCGGTACCCTCCCCGACCTTTGGAATCTGGACAATCCCGAGGCAGTCCTCCGGGTGGCAAAGAGCTATGTGGAAGCCGGTAGTCAGATCATTTTAACGAACACCTTTGGAGCGAATCGGGTGAACCTCAAACGCTACGGGGTGGTGGACCGGCTGGAGGCCATAAACCGGGAGGGAGTGGCGATTTCCCGGTCGGCGGCTAACGGTCGCGCGAAAGTCTTTGCCTCCATCGGGCCAAGCGGAGCCATGCTCGTCATGGGAGAGATTAGCGAAGAAGAACTCGAGCACGCTTTCGCCGAACAAGCGGAGATCCTTGCTGCCGCCGGTGCCGAGGGACTTGTGGTAGAAACCATGTCCGATCTTAAAGAGGCCCAAATCGCCGTACGGGCAGCAAAGCGGACGGGACTTCCGGTGGTAGGGTGCATGGCCTTTCAGGCAGGTAAAAACCTCGACCGGACCCTGATGGGAGTCTCCTGCAGGCAGGCTGCCGAAGGACTCCTCGAGGCCGGGGCTGACGTCCTTGGGGCTAATTGTGGTCGCGGCATTGAAGGGTTTGCGGAACTCCTCCGGCAATTCCGCGAAGTGACAGATGCCCCCCTGTGGCTTAAACCCAACGCAGGGATGCCCGAAATGGTAGAAGGCCGGGTAATCTATCGCACCACCCCAGAGGAATTCGCAAATCATGTCCCGAGCTTGGTAGCCGGAGGGGTCCACCTCATTGGAGGCTGTTGCGGGACCACACCCGACTTTATTCGGGCGATTTGTCGAGTACTTGGCCGAAGGGTGTAAGCTTCCGAATAGTTTCTATTTTTGTGGCATGGGCCTTTGTACAGAGCCAATCTTGATACAACTGGCGAAAAGGCGATAGGATGACAAGCCGCGAGAGGGTACTTGCAGCGATCGAACATCGCCAACCTGATCGGATTCCCATCGATTTTGGCGGGACAAGACTCTCTGGAATTGCCGCCAGTGCCTACTACCAGCTGAAACAATATCTGGGGCTTAGCGGGCCTACCCGGGTGTTCGACCTTTTCCAAATGTTGGCCGAGGTAGAGCGGCCCGTCATGGAACGTTTTGGAGCCGACGTGATCGGCATTTACAGGCCGACTGTAGTGTTCGGAATCCGCAATGAGCGGTGGAAACCCTGGAAGTTGTTCGACGGCACTCCCGTAGAGGTCCCGGGGGATTTCCGCCCGGTTGAGCAATCGGACGGTTCCCTTCTTATCTTTTCGCCGGAAGGCAAACCCATTGCTATTATGCCCCGGGACGGATTCTACTTTGATCGGCTGGAGAAATACCCTGGAGCCCTCCATGCCGACCCCGAGTCGTTGGAATTGCCCCTTCTTACGGATGAGGAATGTGACTTTCTGGCAGCTCAGGCCGAGGCCTACTATCAAAACACCGATTACGCCATCATTGTGCAGATGGGACCTCCCTACGAACTCTTTTTCGGCCTCGGTACAGGCGATTTTGCAAGTTGGATGATCACGCTGGCCACCGAACCCGAATATGTTCAGGTACTGTACGAAAAGTTAGTGGAGGCCTGGCTGGAAAATCTGCGTCGGCTTTACGCGGCTGTGGGAGACCGCGTGCAAATCGTCCACTTTAACGATGACCTCGGTACCCAGGAAGGGCCGTTCCTTTCGGTCGCTATGTTTCGCCGGTTGATCATGCCTTATTACAAACGGGGCCTGGACTGGATCCATCAAAATACCCCTTGGAAAGTCTTCATGCACAGTGACGGTGCTATCTTCGATTTTATTCCTAGTCTGATCGAAATGGGGATAGATATTATTAACCCGGTGCAAACAAGTGCCAAAGGAATGGACCCCCAGCGGTTGAAATCCACATTTGGGGACAAGATCACCTTTTGGGGTGGTTCGTGCGATTGCCAACATACCTTACCGTTTGCCAGCCCCGAAGAGGTCGCTCGGGAGGTCGAGGAACACATCCGCATCTTCGCTCCCGGGGGCGGGTACGTGTTCGCCCCCGTCCATAACATCCAAGCAAAGGTGCCACCAGAAAATATCGTGGCTATGTTTGACACAGCCCTCCGGGTAGGATCGTACCCGATTATGTGATACTTAGTACACAAACACCCTACGAATTCCTCGGCAGGCTTGCCCGGTAACTTGGGTGCTAACACAAACCTCTGGAGACGTTTTACTTCTGAGAACCGATTTAAAACGGCCCTCGCTAATGAAGCTCCACCAACGGGTGGATTGCGGGCGGTCAGGCGGCCGGTGCTCTCGCGAGTTCGGATTGCAAAGGAAACCGATGTGCGTTTGAAACTAGTAGCCTGCGAAATTCTGTACCGCGAGTTTTGTTGGGCGGTCTCCCGCTCCCCGAATCGCGTTGATGTCACCTTCCTGCCGAAAGGACTCCACGATTTGGGGCAGAGGGGGATGTATAGCCGGCTTCGGGAAGTATTAGGTCAGTTAGACCTGAACGGCTACGATGCCCTGCTCCTTGGGTACGGCCTGTGCAATAACGGGATCGTGGGACTGGAAGCCCGCGAGATTCCTCTGGTTGTCCCCCGGGCCCACGACTGCATCACTCTGTTTTTCGGCAGCAAGGAGCGGTATTTGGAGTACTTCTTTTCCCATCCCGGGGTATATTTCAAGACGACCGGGTGGATAGAACGGGGGGAAACACTCGAACAATTGCAGCCGCAATCGGTGCAACGGCGAACGGGCTTGGATATGACGTTCGAGGAGATGGTCGCCCGGTATGGTGAGGATAATGCCCGATATCTCTGGGAGCAGCTGCAACTTTTCACCCGACGGTATCATTGCCTAGCGTTTATCGAAATGGGAATCGAACCGGAGGACCGATTCGAGCGGCAGGTTCGGGAAGAAGCCCTCACCAAAGGCTGGAAATTCGAGAAAATCCGCGGTGACTTACGGCTAATCCGTCAACTAGTTGACGGCCAGTGGGACCCGGAGGATTTCCTCGTTGTTCCTCCAGGCTACCGGATTGCCCCCAGTTTCGATGAGGGGATTGTTAAGGCTGAGCCGGCATCCGCCACCACAGCGGCAAAAATCTGACCGGCGGAGCAGCTTGGGCAAATCCGTGGTTAGGCCGAGCAAGCCTAAGCTTTCAGTCCGGCGTTTTCTGAAGAGGAACTTTTTTAGAATCTCGAGGAGTACCGTTATGGGAAGCGAATTTCAGCAACTCTGCAATAATTCCGCAAACCTCTGCAACCATTAAATTCGGAGAGGGGGAACCCCCTGCGGGGTCCAACTGGATTTCGTCAATCAGATTCGCGAGAGAGCTCACAATTGCGTCCAGTTCGCCATCGGGAATTTGAAAGCCCCCGGAGCAAAAGGCCCCCTTCTCAATTGCCGAAGAATAAAGCCAACAGGACAATAAAGGGAGATACCCAGCACAATCCCATAGCGAAAATCGCGGTAATACCTGCAATCGGAAGTGTCAGTCAATCCGATCATTTTAAGTCCCGTGAATATCACCAAATAAGACCAGAACGCAACGAAGACGGGGAGGGCCGCTACCCATGAACGGTTATGAGCGGATGAAAGCGATACTCGCGGGGGAACCGGTAGACCGGCTTCCTTTCACCCCGATAACTATGATGTTTGCGGCCGACCAGGTAGGCATTCCTTACCGGGAATATGTCACCGACTACCGCAAGCTCGTGCAGGCTCAATTGCATACCGCCGAAAAATTTGGCTTCGATTCGGTGATGGCGATTTCCGACCCAGCGAGAGAGGCCGCCGACCTGGGAGCTGCTGTCCGCTTTTTTCCCAACCAGCCCCCGGCACTGTATGAGCAAAATGCCCTTCTGGCCGATAAAACAAACCTCGCCTGGCTAAAGGTTCCCGATCCTTGGGCCGGCAAACGGATGCGGGACCGGCTAGAGGCCATCCGCCTTTTCCGGGAAACGGTAGGTGGGCAGCTGTATATAGAAGGATGGGTGGAAGGCCCGATGGCCGAAGCCGCCGACCTGCGGGGCATCAACACCATCATGCTCGATCTGTACGATGATCCCAATTTTGTCCGCGATCTTTTCGACTTTATCCTGGAGATGCAGATCGGTTTTGCCAAAGCTCAACTGGAGGCCGGGGCCGATCTTATCGGTATTGGGGATTCCGCTGCCTCCTTGATTGGACCGGGATTTTACCGCTCGTTTGTGCTGCCCTACGAAAAGCGATTAGTGCAGGCCATCCATCAATCAGGGGGCAAAGCCCGACTGCATATCTGTGGGAACACCACTCGGATCTTGGCCGATATGGCCCAGGTGGGGGCCGACATTGTCGATCTGGACTTTCCGGTCTCTATGGCGAAGGCCCGCCAGGCTATGGGACCCGAGCAGATTTTGTCCGGCAATATCGACCCGGTGCGGGTCCTCCGCAACGGCAATCGGGAACTGATCTTCCGCGAGTTGGAGGCTTGCTACCAGGCTGCTGCCCCCCGATACATTGTAGCTGCCGGCTGCGAAGTTCCCCGAGATACCCCGGAAGACAATTTGCTAGCCATGCGCGAGTTCGCAGTCTCGCACGCGCCGGCTATAGCACCCCGCTCATAACCAAAAGATTAACCCGGGGCTTTTCCCTCCGAAAACCGGTGGGCTTCTCTCCGATTCTTGTTTACGAAAAAAACCGACAAGGCTTTTGCTCAAAGCCCGGGATTTTATCGGCTGGAAGAATTCCAAAGGTCTGTCAATGGCAAAGACAAACCTAAGTATCCATATTTCCACCGTGTACCACGGCAGCATCTTATTTCCCCGATGTGCCATGGAGCCACCTTGTTTCCAAAGATATCCACGGAGCCACCTTATTTCTGCATTTTCCTCGATATGCCTGGAAACATCGAGGATCTTCCCCTGAGGAAAGCCTAGTGAGATATGCCAGGAAAACATCGAGGATTTTCCCCTCAGGAAAGCCTAGTGCTCCGTGAGGAGGGAAAACTAGGATTGCCCATGAAGGAGTTATGTTTAAACCGAAAACAGATGTTGCGGCCGCAAAATAAATGTACATATATACAGAATGAAATAAATATGGTGACGAAGCTCTACAGATTAATATGCTGACAAAAGCCTAGGCTTTTGCGACGGGACGCAAGGCCGCCGTTGTGATCAAGCCCGGGGGAGTCTCGCCCTTTTCAAAAGCAGTAATATTGGCCAATGTCTCGCGAGCGATAGCTTCCATGGCTCCTTGGGTGAAGAAAGCTTGATGGGCCGTGATAATCACATTGGGGAATGTAAGCATTCGGGCAAAGACATCATCCTGAATCACCTGGTCGGAAAGATCTTCGTAGAAAAGATCTGCTTCCTCTTCGTAGACATCTAGTCCCATGGCTCCAATCCTGCCCGTCTTTAATCCCCTAATGGCCGCCTGAGTATCGATGAGTGCTCCCCGGCTTGTGTTGATCAACATAACACCCCTTTTCATCCGGGCAATAGCCTCTTCATTAATTAGATGCCACGTTTCTGGGACTAGAGGACAGTGCAAAGTGATGATATCACTTCGAGCAAAAAGCTCGTCCAAGGCAACGTACAGAGCACCAAGATTTTCCACCTCCGGGTTTTTCACGACATCGTAGGCCAGGATCTGGCAACCAAATCCCCGGAGAATCCGAGCGACACATGTACCAATCTTGCCCGTGCCGACAATTCCCACCGTCTGACGATGGAGATCGAATCCCAGGAGGCCCTCTAAAGCGAAATTTCCTTCCCGCACCCGGTTGTACGCCTTATGAAGTTTGCGGCCTAGAGCCAAAATCAGAGCTAAGGTGTGCTCGGCGACGGCCTCCGGCGAGTAAGCGGGTACCCGCGTAACTGTCAGTTCCAACTGCTCTGCCGCCCGCAAATCGACATTGTTAAAGCCGGCGGAACGCAGAGCAATGAGCTTCGTTCCATGCTTGGACAAGAAAAGAAGCACCCCGGCATCCAGCTCGTCGTTGACGAAGGCACATACTGCGGGAAAACCTTCGGCCAAACGGCAGGTTTCCGCCGTCAACCGAGGTTCGAAAAACACCAGCTCGTGGCCCACCGAGCGATTGGCCTTTGTGAGGAAGCGACGGTCGTAAGGTTTCGTGCTAAACACGGCAACTCGCATAGTAACTTTCCTTGGCAATGGGCTTATGATGCAACTGCGAAGAAGGGTCCCAGCCGGTTCCATATCTGCGTCGGCCCGGACAGTCCCTTCGCCGAGATCTCCCCTGGACGTCTATAAGCAATCTTCAACCTATAAGTAAGTAATCTTCAACCCTATAAAACGGCTATGCAAAGAGCCTCGGCCATCGGTCCTTAGATAAACGCCGATATTTCGTTCAGCTCCGAGAAAGTGTTTTTCCCACCTTTCCCGCTGATAAAATCAAGCGGCCCAAGACCGACTGGTACCATTCAGTATCAGGTTTGCTGATTCCCTCGGGGACCTTATGCAAACATCGGACACAGGTTCCGGGGCAGAAAACCAATAAACTTGTAGCTACCCAAATCAACCCACTGTTTAGAGATTAACTAACGAATCAGCGGGGTTTTCCGCTTGTCTTGTCCACACGATACCGAATACATCCGCCAACACTTAGAACGGTAACCACCAATAAATTTTAGACAGGGATAACCGACACATTGCAAATTCAGATTCTTTAATTCGAGGACTTGACTTCTTGACGGGTGCTTATTAAATTTGGTAGTGATGAGGCTGTCCAAGCAAAGCTTTAAGCTTGAGCGTTCACCCGAGCGGACTGTAAAAGCATTTTTTGCTTTCCGGCGGAATATAGTTTGTTACTTTCCGGGGAATAGCCTTAACGTCGGGAATACCCGGTTTGATGCGAGTGCCGCTTCACGAGAGCTCGTTTCAAAGTTAGACATCCCAAAGTCACATAACAAAGCAAGCTACTGATTTTAGGTGACGATCTGAAATAGGTTAGCAATCGTTTTAACAGACATCGGGCCACTAAAAGGGGTTCAAACTCTTTCGAGAGGCTAAAACCGGTGAGGGAAGTTCCCACGTTTTGTGGGCAACCGCTGATGCAGATGTTGTGAACGCGATACTAACCCGGCGAGTTGACTGAATTAATGACGAGTTGAGTGAGTTAACGAATTTTTGGCGGCCTTTACCAGCTATCTCTCCAGAAAAGTAATTAACTTGCGGCATACAGGAGGGTCTGTGGGCAGATATTGCCTTTTAATCGATGCTTGCGTGCCAACGAGCCAGCAAAAATGAGCCAGGAGAAATTCGTCGGGAAAAAAGGTAACCTCTTCTTTCACGGACTTCATTCGGTCCCCACGAAGGGGACCGAAAAATGCTTTCCTTTTGAATCCTTCTGCACCGTTTCCGCCCTTCTCTCAGTGCTCCGGCTGAAAAGCTTATGGGCGTAGGCAAATGAGCTCCTGAAGCCTCGGGCTCCTGCTTAAATGACTGAAACCGTGAGGGAAAGACTGCCGTTTCGGGGCAGAATTAGCGAAAAATGGGGTGAGCGTTTATCTAACTTGGAGCCTAGTCGTTGATTTCGCCGCTTGAACTAAACTAGGCGAGGAGCAGGCCCGGAGCAAAGACTTAATGGGAGAGATGGGGACGGGCTTCGGAACCCCCCATAGCCGATCGATGCCCGACTTTCGCGGGGTTGTGCCACTCCCGCGTTTTATCCGGCCAAAGTGAGGGGGTAGAAAAGCCATGCATTGGTGCATGGGAGAAACCATGCCTCCTTCGATTTCCGATCTCAGCTTGGTTGCACGACTAAGCGGGGAATGGCTTGCCGCGGAATATCCTCCCGCGTGCGGCGGACCCTAAATGTTCGGCGAAGGAGATTAATTTAGCTCGGAATATCCTCCTAGGTGGGGAAACCCCCGGCCACAAAAGAGACCGCCGACCCTGAGGCCGGAATATTCTCCTGCGTGGGGGAAACCCGGTGCTTTAGATGGTACCTTTCCGGAGGAACGACTTCTGGCTTTGGATAAGGTTGGTCTTGTGGCGGGATGGCCCCCGTAAAGAGGACAGGTCCCAAATTGCTTGTAAGCTTGTGAGGAACCAGGGTTAACACAAGGTTGTATGTGACTGAAATCACAAGGATATGGGTGACTGAAATCACAAGGAGAACTTTCCCATGAATCAGGTCCGAAATGAACAGGTGGTGATTATGCCGTGCCTGGATATGCAAGCCGGGCGGGTGGTCAAGGGCGTGAAATTCGTGGATATTCGGGACGCAGGAGACCCCGTGGAGTGTGCTCGAGCCTATTGCGAGGCCGGGGCCGACGAACTTGCAATGCTGGATATCACCGCGACGGTGGAAGGCCGAAAGCCTCTGTTGGATGTTGTTGCCCGGGTGGCCGAAGTCGCGACGGTCCCGTTCACCGTGGGCGGGGGAATCGAAAGTGTGGCCACAGCCTTTGCAGTCATCGAGCGGGGGGCTGACAAAATATCCGTAAGTTCCGCGGCATTTCGTCGGCCTAAACTC
>Ga0308412_1001153_pt1 | contig 14267 bp, 13 predicted proteins | sample HotsprottomLayer_FD_202357 | JGI IMG/M metagenome (GOLD analysis project Ga0308412, IMG submission 202357) | Hot spring phototrophic mat microbial communities from Octopus Spring, Yellowstone National Park, Wyoming, United States -... | ecosystem: Environmental > Aquatic > Thermal springs > Hot...
CGCCTGCAGCCAGGGCTGCCGCGCACCTATGTCCACTTTGGGCATCGCGACCCGTCGCGCGTGACGCCCGATAACCTCGTGAAGCAGATGCGCAAGGGCGACTTGGTGGTCAGCAGTGGTCCCGTGCTGACGATGACTGCCGTAGACCCGAAGCGTCCGCGCCAGCGCGTGCGCATTGGCGACACGCTGAAACTGCAGGGCGACGCAATTCAGCTCGAGGTGCAGGCGCGCGCGGCGTCGTGGGTGCGCGTGAAGTCGCTGCAGGTGATTGTCAACGGCGCGGTCGTACGCGAGGAGCCGCTGAACCAGCCCGACGGCAAGCCGCTGGACTACAAGGCGACGCTCACCGTACCCGTGCAGGGTGAGCGCGGCTGGGTGCTGGTGCGCATCGTCGGCGAACGGTTCACCGCGCTGCTCGGCGACGCGCCGATGGCGTTCACCAACCCTATCTATTGGGAGCGATAAGCCTCGCGGGGTGCGGCGCCGCGCCAGACTTCATAAAAAACAGCGGTCGTTCACCTCCTCCTTCAGGTTTCCCCTGCTCGCAGGGGGAACCTGAAGTCTGCCATTTTTAATACCAATCGCAAGGGCAGAGTTTATATTTGCCCCCCTCCGTAAGGTTCCCCCCGCTTCGCGAGGGGAACCGAACGGACGCACGGTTCGGTTCCCCCTGCAAGCAGGGGGAACCTGAAGGAGGGGGTCTTCAATCGCGTTTGTTTTCGTAAATTTTGCTCGCGCGATTGGTATTACCACTCGAGGACGCTTATCGACATCGGCGGGAACTGGTGTGAGATACGGTCGCCGCGGCTGCTAATTGTGCGCGCGCCCAACGACTTGCTGCGCGTGCTGTCCTGCGCTGCGGAGTAGAAATGCACCGTGACTCGGCTGCCAGCACGTAGCCCTTGCAGGCGAATCTCGGCAGTGACGGGAGTGCTGCGCATTTTGTTGATGACCATTACTCTGCCCTTGCCGTTCGGCGTGCGCACGGCATACACGGCGAGCATCGGATTGCTGCTGACGCCGCGCAGGAGGATGTCGCCAGGCTTGGCGAAGCGCGTAATCAGTTGCGCTGCGAAGAAGGTCGGGTACGGCGTGTTCAGCGGGTCGCCTACGCCCGACGGGTAGCCTGACGCGACAATCCCGTAGTCGCCCCAGTTGCGCCAGCCGTACAGGATGGGCGAGTTGTTATTGTTCACTTCGGTAGAGTTGTGCAAGTCCCACCACAGATAGGCATCGGCGCCTGCTGTGATTGCCCGCGCCCACGAATCTGCCATGTAGAGCGCATTTACCATGCTGGTGGTCTGCTTGCCCGGATTGTAGGCGACCGAATTGTTCTCGGTGACGAAAATCGGTACGGTATTGCCCGCCGCGCCAAGGTAGTCGCGCAGAATCTGGCGTGTTTGGGGGATAATTTCATCCCATGTGCGCGTGTCGTCCAGCACAAAGGCGTCATCCTCGTGTCCAGGCATTTGTGGATAGATGTGAATGTCGAAAAAGTCGGGAACGACGCCGAGGCTGTTCAGCCGATTCAGCAGCACGGGCGTCCAGCCGTTGTGCGATTGCCCTGTGCGCGGGTTCGTGACGCTGAATCGCTGGGGGTACTCATGCTCGTTGGGCACGCCGACCACGCCGACCTTAATCGTGGGGTCTACACTCTTCATGCGCTGAGCTGCATCCTGTGTGAAGTAGGCATAGGTGTGCGCGTCGTGCCGATGCGAGTGCGTATCGTATTCCCAAGTGCCGTAGTTCTCGTTGCCGATTGTCCAGTAGCGTACTCTACCGTTGCGCTGGATGTTGGCGTACCGCACCCAGTCGGCGGCTTCTTGGGGCGTGCCCGAGCCGTAGTTGACGCAGATTATCTTCTCTGCGCCGAGTTCGTTCGCTACGCTCAGAAAACCGTCCGTGTTCGTGCCGTAGCTTCCTCCGTTGCGGCGATTGCTATTGGTGCGCCAGTTGTACTCGTTGGAGATGGAGCCGCCGGGGTAGCGCATCACCCCGAAGCCTACTCGCTTGAGCAATTGGCGGCGTTCGGGCGTGGTCAGATACCAGTCCCAGCAGGCGACATTGATCCCGCGCATCGGCTGGGTAATCGTGCGTCCCGTCGCGTTGAAGTTGACGGTTAGCGTCGCGCGGTTGCTGACATTCGCCCGCAGAAAGCGGATGTCATCGAGGTAGAAGGTGGGTACATTCTGCCCAGAAAACTCGCGGAAGTGGATACCCGTGAGGCGATCGCCTGGATTGACCCCCAGCGCACTGAGCGGAACTTCCACGCGCGTCCACTGGTTCGCAGGCAAGCTACCAGCAAAGTTGGAGACAGGTACCAGCGAGCGGTCTACCCCATTTACCTCAGCCCGAATGTAGAAACGAGGATTGCCCGCACTGCCTCCATGCACCCAAAACTCCAGATGCGTGAAGCCATCCACTACAAAACCGCTTGGATTTTTGAAAAAGATAGACGACCACGGGTAGAAGTCCACGCGAACCGAGTGTTGTCCTGTACGCACAGGGTTCGTGTTCCGCATATCGCGGTTGGCCCACGACCAGTCTTCCCAGCGTCCTGCTGGATAATCGCGGTAGATTGCAGGGTGTGCGAAGTCGTCCGCATACGCGCATACCATCAAGCCTGCTAACAATACGATATACCAGCGCATCGTTTGCCTCCTGTCTTGAAACGGTTCAAAACGCACTCTATTATACCACAGGTTGGACGCGAGAGCCTGGGTAAGGGGAACCTGTAGGGCGCGACCCAGTTCGGTAGGTTTACTGAAAGCCGCCTTCGCAAGTACAACAGCGTGTTGTTCAGGAAGGCATTCGCTGGCGTCGCAAGGAAGAAGCAAGGTGGGCAGGGGCGTGTCGCCCCTGCCAGTTCCAGAGTTAGAGCAGTCGCACCCGTAGCTGCGCCGAGCGCGAGTCGCCTCCGTATGTTGCCGTGATGGTGACCGTCTCGCTGAGGTTGATGGGTACCGTAAGCGGCGGTCGCGTCTGAATCGTGAAAGTTGCGCTGGTTGCACCTGCAGGAACAGTGACGCTGCTGGGCACAGAGGCGCGGGTGGAGTTGCTACTGCTTAGCTGCACCACTGCGCCGCCTGCTGGCGCAGGACGATCCAGCCTAACCGTGCCTGTGGCAGTCTGACCCGCCTGAACCTCAGTGGGGTTGATAGCCAGCGACTGCAACCGTGCTGGCTGCACAGCCTGCAGGGCGCGGTATACATTCAACCGACCCGCGTTCGGCGCAAGGAAGCGGTTGCCCGAAGTCCGATACGGGTCTACATTCGTCTCCAGCGCCGAGCGCACCTGCGCGTTCGTCAGGCTGGGGTTATGCGACCACAACACCGCCGCTGCGCCCGCCACATGCGGACACGCCATCGAAGTGCCGTCATACGAGGTGTACCCATTATTCGGTATCGTGGACAACACCGCCACCCCAGGCGCTGCGATGTCTACCCACGAACCGAACTGGGAGAAAGTCGCAAGAAAGTCCGTGCTGTCAGTCGCTGCTACCGCAATACAGTTGGTATAGAACGCAGGGTAGAAGGGCGACGAGCTCCCGCCGTTGCCTGCAGCCGCCACCACTAAGCAACCGCGGTTCCAAGCATAGTCCACCGCGTTCTGCAACTGCTGCGAGCCGCTGCTAGCACCCAAACTCAGGCTTAGGATGTGCGCACCATTATCCGCCGCCCAAGTAATCCCACGCGCCACCGAATCCCAAGTGCCACCGCCGCTGTCGCTCAGCACCTTCACAGGCATCAACTGCACATAGGTGTGCGAGTTGGGCACACTCGGGTTCCAAGCCGCCACACCCGCAATACCCCTGCTGTTGTTGATGTCGGCGGCGGCAATCCCCGCGCAGTGCGTGCCGTGGCTGTTTCGGTCTGTCGTGTCCGTGTTGTTGTTCCAAGTATTGTAGCCATACACTTGACCATTGCTGTGGCGACGCATTTTGCGGTTCAGATCCTCGTGGTTGGCATCAATCCCCGTGTCCAAGATGGCGATGTAGACCGTGCGCTGAGGCTGCCAGATGTCCCACGCAAGGTTGGCTTGAATGCGCTGCGGACCGTACTGGCTGGAGTAGCGCGGGTCATTCGGGGTCGCCAAAGCGAACACAAGATAGTTGGGTTCCACATAGCGCACGCCTGGAATAGCACGGAGAAACTCGCCCGCATCCTGCATCGTGAGGTTCGGATGGAGTCTGACGAGAAAGCTACGAATAGGCGGGTTTTGCGAGGCGATGGTGCCAACCATCTCCATTGCGAGCAACGGAAGGGCAAGATCGTTGGACTCCACTCCAACAACCAGCTCTCCTGGTACGAAAGGCGCCTCTATCTGCTGGGGGTCCAGACTCGGCACCTCAACCACATCTGACTCGATTTGCGCCCAACCAAAGTGGGTCGCAAACAACACACCCAAAAGCCCTATTAACACGCTCCTGAATCGCATACGGGTTTCCTCCTGACTATCATTATACACCACTTTGAGCTCCGTTCCTGCCGTTTTGCGGGGGAATTTGCTCCTGATATTCGAGAATTCGCCCATTGACCGATACTCTGCGACACTGAGTGACCTAATTGTCGTTCCGACTCGCTCACCATGCATAGGCTTCAGGCGCGGGTCCGCCTGGACCGGGGAAGATTTCGTCCAGTCGTTTGAGCGCTTCCTCGTCGAGGCGGATTTCCAGCGCGCGCACGCTGCGCTCTAACTGTTCCGGCGTGCGCGGACCGATAATCGGCGCGGTGACAGCGGGCTGGTGCAGCAGCCATGCCAGCGCGACATTCGCAGGCTCCTCGCCTAACGCTTCGCAGAACACCTCGTACCGCTCGATGCGGTTGCGATCTTTTTCCAGCATCTTCTGCACGCCTTCCGAAGCGCGCCGTCCCTCCTGCACGCCCTTGAGAATGCCGCCCAGCAGCCCGCTCGCCAGCGGACTCCACGGGATGATGCCAATCCCGTAGTGCAAGCAGGCAGGGATGACCTCCAACTCAATCATCCGCGCGTTCAGATTGTACAGGCTCTGCTCGGAGACCAGCCCCATAAAGTGCCGCTGCTTGGCAAGCTCCTGCGCTTGGGCGATGTGCCAGCCCGCGAAGTTGCTGCTGCCCACATACAGAATCTTGCCCTCGCGATACAGTTGCTCCATCGCCTGCCAAATCTCCTCCCACGGACACTCGCGGTCGATGTGGTGCATCTGGTACAGGTCGATGTAGTCGGTTTTCAGTCGGCGCAGGCTGGCTTCGCACGCGCGCTTGATATGCAACGCCGACAGGCGCGACTCGTTGGGCCAGTCGCCCATCACGCCGTAGACCTTGGTGGCGATGACCACCTTCTCGCGTCGCCCGCCGCCTTGCGACCACCACCGCCCGATTATCTGCTCCGTAATCCCCTCGCCTTTGACCCAACCGTAGGTGTTCGCTGTGTCGAAAAAGTTGATGCCCAACTCAAGGGCACGATCCATAATCCGATACGAGTCTTCCTCGCTGGTGTGCGGACCGAAGTTCATCGTACCCAAGCATAGACGGCTCACCAGCAAGCCCGAACGACCCAGGTGCGTGTATTGCATGCCTACAGCCCTCCTTGCGCCAAGCATGTTCGGCGTTGACGGCAACTTCCCTATCCATTGAGAACCGTGAAATCTCTTTTTCGCAGGGCGAGCCTGTATCATCGGTTACACCCCGAATTTGTGAAGGCGTTGGGTATACTCCGCGTAATGGGCGCTGTGCGACAGGGAGGTTGGCTTGCGGTGCTGTTGATTACGCTTCTGCTGTGCCTGCCGTTAGGGGCGCAGCAAGACAAAGCGCAGCAGCGCCAGCAGTTGCAACGCGAGCTACAGTCGCTTCAAGGGGAGATAGGCAAGCTTCGGGGCGCGATTGACCAGAAGCGGCGCGAGGAGCGCAAGGTAAGGCGCGACCTCGCCGAGTTGGACGCGCAAATCACGCGCGTGTCGGCGCGCCTGCGCGAGACGCGCGACCGCCTCGCCCGCGCCCGCAAGGAGCAGGCGGCGCTGGCAAAGCAACTGGAGATTCTCACGCAACGCCTGCGCCGCCGCGAGAGCCTGCTGGCGCAACGGCTCCGCGCCGCCTACAAGTACCGCAGCGTGTCGTATCTGAGCCTGCTCACCAACGCCCGCAACCTCAGCGAGCTGAACAGCCGCAGCTATGTGCTGCGCCAAATTGTCAAGACCGACCGCGAGCTATTGGAGCAGGTGCGCGCCGACCAGCAGGAGGTCGCCCAGACGAAAGCCAAGATAGACGCGCTCGTGCGCCGAATCGACGCGCTTGTCGCCGACCTGCGCCACCAGCAGGCAGAACTCACCGACGCGCAGGACGAGAAACAGGCGCTCCTGCGAGACATTGCCCGCGAGCGTGCGCTGTATGAACGGCAACTGGCGGAGCTGGAGGCGGAGTCGCGCGCGATTGCCCGCCGCTTGCGCGCCTTGATGGAGACGCCTAAAGGGCGCGCCCGCGCCGATACGCCCTGGTCGGGACGCTTCATCCGCCCTGTGGATGGGCGACTCACTTCGGGCTACGGCATGCGCGTGCATCCCATTTTCAAAGTGCGCAAGATGCACACGGGCATCGACATCGCCGCGCCGACGGGCACGCCCATCCGCGCCGCCGACTCAGGCGTGGTGGTCGAAGCGGGCTACATTCGCGGCTACGGCTACACGGTGATTATCGATCACGGCGGCGGCGTGGCGACCCTGTACGCGCACTGCTCGGCAATTCTTGTCGCGGTTGGGCAAGAAGTCAAGCAGGGTCAGATTATCGCCCGCGTCGGCAGCACGGGCTACTCCACAGGACCACACCTGCACTTCGAGGTGCGCATCAACGGCGAACCCGTGAATCCGCTCAGCTACGGACTGTAGCCGACAGGAAAATTCGCCTCGAAGTCTTATATAGCCTCGTATGGAAGCAAACATCTTTACGAATGTTGTGCTGCCCGTAGCGCTGGCAGTGATTATGCTGGGCTTGGGGCTGACCCTCACGCGCTACGACTTTTTGCGCGTGGTGATTTTCCCGAAGGCGTTCGTGATTGGGCTGACCTGCCAGATGGTGCTGCTGCCGCTGGCGGGGTTTGTGATTGCGAAACTGTTCCCGATGGAGCCGCAGCTGGCGGTCGGCGTGATGATTCTCGCGCTCTGCCCCGCGGGCGCGACGGCGAACCTGATTACCTACCTCGCGCGGGGCGATGTCGCGCTGGGGATTACCCTGACCGCGTTCAACAGCATCATCATTATTCTCACGACGCCGATATTGATTAACCTGTCGTTGGCGCACTTTCTGGGCGAGACGCAGGAGATTCGGCTGCCTGTGCTGCGCACGATTATTCAGGTGGGCGCGATTATTCTCATCCCCGTCTCCATCGGGATGCTGATTCGGGCACGCAAACCCAAGTTCGCGTTTGCGGCGGAGCGCCCCGTGCGCTATTTGTCGATGGTGTTTATCGCAATTGCGGTGTTGGGCGCGGTGCTGCAGGATCGAGAAAACCTGCCGTCGCACTTTCGGCAAGCGGGCATATCGATGCTCGTGCTGAATGTGCTGACGATGTGGATGGGCTATAATGTGGCGCGCCTGTTCCGCCTGCCGCTCAAGCAGGCGATTGCGATTGCCATCGAGGGCGGCATCCAGAACGGCACGCTCGCGATTCTGATTGCCAGCACGATTCTGAAGCAACCTGCGATGTCGATTCCTGCGGCGGTCTACAGCCTGATTATGTTCGCGACGGGCGCGTTTATGGTCTACTACTTCGGGCGTCGGGCGCAAGCAGCCGCGCCTGAAGCGACCTCTTAGCCGCCCCAGCGCGGGTCTTCGAACCGCTGAATCTCGATTAGGTAGCCGTTCGGGTCGCGGGCGAACAGGTGGTAAATCTGATACCGCTCGTTGTAGGCGGGCGGTTTTGTGATTTCGACGCCGTGCGCTTGCAGGTGAGCGTACCACTCGTCGACGGCGTGGGTAACCAGCGTGAGGATGACGCGCTCGGCGGGCTGGGGCGTCTCGGCGCGACGGCAGAAGCCCAGATAGCCCGCCCCCGCGACTTGGTAGATGCAACAATCCACCTGCTCCAGCACGCAGGGCAAGCCCAGCGCCTGCTCGTAGAACTGGCGCGTCGCTTCCCAGTTCGGCGCGGGCAGAAACGCGATAAACTCACTAATCGGCAGGCGTGTCATACCGTAAATTATGGACTAAAGAAACCAAGCGTGCGATACCTAAGCTACCGCTTCAGGTCCTTGGCGACGCTGAGCATCTCGTCGGCGGTCTGGATAGCGCGGGAGTTGACCTCGTAGGCGCGTTGCGCCATAATCAGGCGCACCATCTCATCGACGATTTGCACATTCGAGGCTTCCAGCGCGCTGCCCGCAATGCTGCCGATACCGTTCGTACCAGGCGCGCCCTCAATCGGTTCGCCTGCGGCGGGCGTGAGGCGGTAGAGGTTCAGTCCGATGCGGTTTAGCCCCGCGGGGTTCACAAAGCGCACGAGCGTGATTTGCCCGATTTCCTCCACACCGTCTTGCCCGCCGCGCCGCACGCTAATCACCCCGTCGCGCCCAATCATAATCTGTTCGGCGTCAGGCGGGATGATGATTTCAGGTTCCAGCGGGTAGCCGTTGGAGGTCACGAGCCTGCCCTGCGCGTCGAGCTTGAACCCGCCGTCGCGCGTGTAGGCGATTGCGCCGTCGGGCAGCAGCACCTTGAAAAAGCCGTCGCCCTCTATCGCCATGTCGAGTGGGTTGCCCGTGACCTGCAGCGCGCCTGTCGTAAAAAGCCCGTAGGTAGCGGCAGGGCGCGACCCCAGCCCGACCTGCAAGCCGCTGGGCAGTTGCGTGCCCCCTGCCGCCGTCGCCCCCGCAGGACGCAGCGTCTGATAGAGCAAGTCCTCAAAGTCCGCACGCACAGTTTTGAAGCCGTTCGTGTTCACATTCGCCAAGTTATTTGCGATCACATCAATATTAAACTGCTGGGATTCCATACCCGCTGCGGCAGTGTGTAGTGCGCGTATCATGGATGCCCCTCCTATACCTTCGGTAGTTCGTTGATGGCGCGTCCGAGCGTCTCGTCGTGCGCGTGGATGATTTTCTGGTGCGTTTCGTAGGCACGAATGAGTTCAATCATCGCGACCATCTCGCGCACCATGCCGACATTCGAGGTTTCGAGTGCGCCTGCGACGACGCGCGGGTTCGCGACGGGCTGCGTCGCGCCGATGAAGTCGCCGTCGGGCGCTTTGGCGAGGTCGCCTTGCACAATCAACAGTCGCCCGACGCGCGTGCCGTTCGCCAGCACCGAGCCGTCCTCGCCGATTTGCACGGTCGCGCTTGGGGGCACACGAATCGGCTGGTTGCCCTCGCCCAGTACGGGGCTACCCGCTCGTGTGAGGAGGGTACCGCTGGCGTCTAACTGGAACGCGCCGTTGCGCGTGTAGCGGACGCCCTGCGGGGTCTGCACCGTGAAAAAGCCCACGCCGTCGATGGCGACATCCAGCGGATTGCCTGTGGTGATGAGCGCGCCCTGCTGGAAATCGGTGTAGAGTTCGCGCAGGATTGCCCCCGCCGAGAGCGCGCCGATAGGCTGCGCGCGTGTCCCCTCGAGGCGGTACAGTTGCCGTTCGTAGACCGTCGCGAAGGCGGGGCGGTCTGCCTTGAAGCCTGTAGTGTTCAGATTCGCCAGATTGTTGGCAATCGCGTCCTGCGCTTTTTGTCGGGCAGCCATTCCCTCGGCTGCCACATACAGTCCGCGTATCATCAGCGGGCATTATCGGCGTAAGGGCAGGCTTTCTGCAGGCGGCGCGTATTAGTGCGGTTAATAAGGTATACTTGACCATGCCATGACCAAGCGGGTGAGGGTGCGCTATCGGCGCGGGGTGTTAGAACTGCTGGAACCGTTGGAAACTTTGGCGTTGGAAGAAGGCGCGGAGCTGACCGTAGAGCTTTCCACCACAGAACCCACCCCTGCCGTAAGTGACGCGACGGCGGCGACAGCAGGCGCGTGGGAGATGCTTTTAGATGGCGAGGCGTTCGAGCAGGAAATCTATGCGAAACGCCTACATTCCAATCGCCCAGAGGTGAATCTGTGACGCCACAGTACCTCTTAGATACGGGCTGGATAGTGGGTCATCTGCGAGGTGTTCAAGCATATACCGAAAACTTGTTGAAGATTGGCGCGCCCCGATTAGCCGTGAGCATTCTCTCACTGGCGGAACTATATGAGGGCGTGTATCGCGCTCGCGATGCTGTGGCAGCAGAGCAGGCAGTACTGACTTTCGTTTCAGATAAGACTGTCTTGCCGATTACCGAGCCAATTGCCCAAGCGTTCGGTCGGGAGCGTGCGCGCCTGCGCCAGCAGAATCTGTCGATTGGCGATATTGACTTGCTAATAGCCGCGACTTGTCTTGTTCATGGGCTGACCTTGCTTACGACGAACCCGCGCCACTTTGAACGGGTAGATGGCCTCCAGATGATTTCGACGCCGTGGTAGCGGTTGGGCGTTTCCTGGCTATGATTACCCATCCCGCAGGGGTTCCCCAAGCTCTGTGCCGTCAGGCAACACGCGCAGGTAGCCCAGCTGCACCCAGCGCACAGGGTTCACCGAGCGCACAGGCGACAGCAGCTCCAGCGTGCGTGCCTTAAAGTCCAGCGATTCAATCAGCCCCAGCCCGTAGCAACGCCCCGTGTAGTCGATTAGCCCCACCAGCAGGTTGTGATACGCCGACTGCGGCAGCATCACCAGTTTGTCGACGCCTGCAAGCGTCATGAGCGTTTCGATTTGCGCGTCGCTGAGCGGCTGGCGCACAATCAGGTGCAGCGAGTCGCCGACCATCTCGGCGTGCAGCAGTTCGGCGCGTAGTTGGTCGGCGAGGTAGCGTCGGCGCGCCTCCGAAATCGGCTGTCCCCCGCCCAGACGCCTGCCGATGAAACTGAACTGATCGAGTGGGAGCGTATGCGAGTGCGCCCGTTCGAAGTAGCGGGCGAAGGCAGCGCGCCGATGCTGGGCGCGGAAAGGCGGCGACTTGCGCAAAACCGCTTGCGGCACGGGCAACTCGTACAGTTTCCAGTCGGCGCGGCGGCGCAAGGCGTCCAGAATCGGCGCGAGTTCGTCCTTGCGCTGCAACGCCACAATCGCCTGCGGGCGCACGAGGTCGATGAGCATCAGTTTGTAGGCGCGTCCGTGCCAGCCGCTGATGTAGCCGTCGGTATCGATCACGAGGCTGTCGGGCTGGAGCGGGGCGAGGTCGTCCAGCACGCGCCGCGCGCCACTGAGCGCAAGCGCGATATGGCGCACAGGCGACACATCCCCCAAAAACGCGAGGCTGTCAGGCGTCAACTCGTGCAACAACTCGTAGGGCTTGCGAATCAGCACGCTACTGAACGCCGCGGGCGGTCCGACGGTTGTCTGACCCGCGTCCAAGTCCACAAAGCCCACGCGCATCCCCGCCTGATGCTTGAGCTTGAGCAGCAGCGAGCAGAAGGTCGTCTTGCCCGAATCGATGCCGCCCAGCGCCAGCACCGTGTCGCGGCTGGCGACCAGTTCGTCGACTGCCTGCTGCCATTCGGGGTAGAGTTCGCGCCAGCGCATGCTAAAACTCCAGGTGCATCGGCAGGATGGGGGCGGAGTGGGTGAGTGCGCCGACGGAGATGTAATCCACGCCCGTTTCGGCGACCGCGCGCACAGTCTCCAGCGTGACGCCGCCTGATGCTTCCAGAAAGCGCACGCGCCCTTTGGCAAGGCGTACCGCCGCGCGCAGCGTCTCCAACGGCATGTTGTCCAGCAGGATGCCGTCCGCGCCTGCGGCGACGGCTTGCTCCACCTGTTCCAGCGTCGCGCATTCCACTTCGATGGCGAGCAGGTGGTGGGCATGCTGGCGTGCGCGGCGCACGGCTTCGGCAATATCGCCCCCTAGCGCGGCGAGGTGGTTGTCCTTGATGAGGATGCCGTCGTACAGTCCGACGCGGTGGTTGCGCCCGCCGCCGACGCGCACGGCGTACTTCTCCAGCAGGCGCAGGGCGGGGGTCGTCTTGCGCGTGTCCACAATCTGCGCGCCCGTGCCCGCGACAGCGTCCACGAACTGGCGCGTGCGCGTAGCGATGCCCGACAGATGCTGCAGGAAGTTCAGCGCAGTGCGTTCCGCCTTCAGCATGGCGCGCGTGTTGCCTTCAATCGCAAGGACGCGCGTGTCGGGTGCGAGGCGCGCCCCGTCTTCCAGCGCGTCGGTAAAGCGCACGCTCGAATCAAGTCGCTGGAACACCCGCTTCGCAATCGCCACCCCGCACAAGACTCCTTCCGCCTGCGCGAGGATAACGCATCGGATCTGATGGTCGGGGGGAATGAGACTGTCGGTGGTCCAGTCGCCCGCGCCAAGATCTTCCTGCAGGGCGAGTTCGATAAGCGTCTCCACCGCGCGCGCGTCCAGCGTCATGCGGCAAGGATTATACCTGTGGCGGGGGTGCATGCGCAGCGCCCCCGCCACGATTTAGTGCGTTCCCTGCCCGCTCACAGGTTGATGCTCCACTGGTTGTCGTCGATGGCGCGATAGGTCTGTGGGAAGCGCACATGCTTGGCGTGCCCGTCCGCGTAAAGAGCTGCCGTGCCGCCTTGATAGCGCGTTTTGGCGATTTGCTCGTCCCAGTTGCCACAGTCAGGCGCGTTCGGGAACAGGCTACACGGCGGTTGCGCGCGCCCTTTCGACCAGTGGTACGGGTGATTCACATCGGTGGTCTCCGCCCACGGGTCTAAGCACATGTCGAAGAACTCCGACACCCAGAAGGGGTGGTTCGGGTTGTCGATGGGCAACGGATTAGGCGGCGTGACGCCCGTGATTTGCGTCCACGGGTCGCCCCGCAGGATGGCGTAGATGGTGCTTGTGGGGCGCGTCACTTCCGCCAGTCGGCGCGGCATGCCCGTGAAGAAGCCGTTGTCGGTGAACGAGCCCCACATCGCGGGCACATTTCGGTCAGGGTCGGATGGATCCCACCAAACATTCTGCTTGTTGCGCAGTCCGCGATCCATCTTGATGTACGGCTCCAACGCCGCCTGATAGTTATGCACTGCCCAGTAGTTGACTGTGTTCGGCATCCCATTGATAATCGCCATGGTGAACGGGTAGCCCTCGTCGTAGTCGTTTAGGTACATCTGCACCGCCGTTCCAATCTGGCGCATGTTGCTCAAGCACTGCGTCTGTCGCGCTTTCGCGCGCGCCTGTGCGAACACAGGAAACAGTATCGCCGCCAGTATCGCGATAATCGCAATTACGACCAGCAGTTCGATTAGCGTAAAGCCGTTGCGTTTCATTGTGCATAGCCTCCTATCGGTGGTGTTGTGCCTGCCAACGATGGCAGTGCAGCCACAAGCGGAGTTTCTCCGCTCGCGCATCGGTAGCATCGCCAACGCAGGATGCGTCCGCGTATGCGCCCTACCGCGCGACGACAGGAGGTACGCGAATGGCGCGCGAGTGATTGACGGGGGAAGCGGGCAGAACCAACGAGTAGCAAGGGAGCGTCGTGAGTTCCACCCACGCGACTGCCAAAACGGGGTTCAGAACCGTCTCAGGCTGCGTGATTTGCCCGTGCGTCGAGTGGAACAGACACACGGGGCATTCGCGTTGCGTGGCGTGGCTGTTCTCCTCGATGGCGAAGTGCAGCAGTTCGGCAGATAGAATCGTCATCAGCCAAGCCGCTGCTGCCCAGACCGCTACACGCCGTAACGCCAGCCTGTGCATACCCCGATTATACCCCACAACCGAGCCGTTGGGGTATAATCGGGTCGCTATGAAACTCGGCAGTATCATAACGCTTGTGCTGGTGCTTGTGGGGATTGCGTTCACCGTGCGGGCGTTTATTACCAACACCAGCCCGTATGTGAAGGTCAACCAACTGGAGACTCGCGGGCACAATGTTCACCTACCGCTTAAGCCGCTCCACGAAACCGCGCGGTTCGACATCAAGACGATGACGCTCACTTTCGAGGGCGAAGATGAGACGGGGCGCGTGAAGGTGGTCTACCCCAAAGGCAAGCCGAACAACTTCGAGGCGGCGACTCAGGTCGTAGCGATTGGCAGCTACAAGGATGGCATTTTCTATGCCGAAGAGATGCTGGTGAAGTGCCCCAGCAAGTATCAGGGCGAGACCCAGACCGCCCGCAATTAGGCGCGAAGGGGTCGCCCATAAGTCGCTGGGCGCACTGCCCAGCCGATGAGGTGGTCTATGCTTATCGGATATGGCGTTGTATGGGCGGGCGTGCTGTGTGCGCTCGCGTCGGTCGGGTTGTACCTGCTCAGCGGCAAGT
>Ga0308412_1001157_pt1 | contig 14235 bp, 6 predicted proteins | sample HotsprottomLayer_FD_202357 | JGI IMG/M metagenome (GOLD analysis project Ga0308412, IMG submission 202357) | Hot spring phototrophic mat microbial communities from Octopus Spring, Yellowstone National Park, Wyoming, United States -... | ecosystem: Environmental > Aquatic > Thermal springs > Hot...
CTTCCAGCCGCGCATCGACCGCCGCGACGTGAAGGACAAGGACGAAGACCTCACCCCCGAGCCGGAGCAGATGAAAGTAATCCAGAAGAACAAGATGCTGACATTGACAACATCCTAGGAGGCGAGAAAGTGGAAAATTCTGTCCGGCCAGGAACAATCATTGAAGGAGACGTTCTCCCTGAACCCATGAGGGTAGTCTTGGTAGAATCTATCGGTCCGAGTCTGAAAATCGGAGGGCAAGGGCTACGCACCAAGCAGTACTACGAGCGTCTTCTGAGCCCGGACCAGGTCCATTCTCTGAAGGTCATCCCCGCCGAGGCGCCCTTTGATGGCAACGCGCTACGGTTCCGGTTGGGGATTGAAGCCGCCCGCCTGGGGTTGGCCTATGAGTATGACCCTTATTTTTCCCTGTCTATCGCCCGTGTGGATCCGCTGCCCCATCAGCTGGAAGCCGTTTACGAGTACATTTTGCCCTTGCCTCAGATTCGCTTCTTACTTGCTGACGATGCTGGGGCGGGGAAGACCATCATGGCGGGGTTGCTACTGAAGGAGCTGAAGTTGCGGGGGCTTGTTAGTCGGACTCTTATCGTGACGCCTGCGAACCTGGCTTTTCAGTGGCAGCGGGAGATGCGAGACCGGTTTCGGGAGCGGTTCGATATTATCCGGGGGATAGATCTGAGGAACGCCTATGGTGTGAATCCGTGGCAGGATAAGCCTCAAGTTATCACATCTATGGACTGGGCCAAGCGCGAGGAGGTGTTAGAAAGCCTGGGGCGCACCAGTTGGGATCTCATCATTGTGGACGAGGCGCACCGGATGAGCGCCAGCGATCCGGAGCACAAGACGGAGCGGTACCGGTTGGGTGAGCTCCTTTCACAGAAGACGCATCATTTTCTGCTGCTGACCGGCACACCTCATAAGGGAGACCCTGCCAACTTCTGTCTCTTCTTGCAACTGTTGGATCGGGACGTGTACGGGGATGTGCGCAGCCTTGAGGAGGCGATGAAGCGCAATCATGCTCCCTTCTATCTGCGGCGCACCAAGGAAGTGTTGGTGACCTTTCCCGATCCTGATACAGGGAAGGTCCGCCGGCTGTTCACCAACCGGGAGGTGCGCACGGTCCGGTTTGAGCTGGATGGCCAGGAGTTTGATTTCTACGAGGCCCTGACCCGCTATGTGCAGGACCAGTCCATTCGCGCTGCTGCGGACCCCTCGGCGCGTGGGCGGGCCTTGGGCTTCACCATGGCGATGTATCAGCGACGGTTTGCTTCCAGCATTCACGCTGTCCGACGGAGTCTTGAGCGGCGTCTCCAGAAGTTAGAGGACCGTCTGCGCCGCCCTCAATCAGAGACCCCAACAGACCTATCCCGCTTGGACGAGATCGACGAGCTTCCGGAAGATGAAGTCGCGCAATTGGAAGAGGAAGTGGAGCAAGTCTCTCTGCCATCGGAGCGTCAAGCCATCCAGCAGGAGATTGAGGCACTTCGGGCGTTAGTGCAGAGGGCTCGCTCCCTGGAAGAGCGAGAGATGGCCTCGAAGCTCATCAAGCTGCGAGAAGTGCTCACCAGCCAGAACATCTTTGGCGATCCGAACACGAAACTCCTGATCTTCACAGAGTTCAAGGAGACGGTGGACTACCTTGTAGCGACGTTGCGGCAGTGGGGATTGCGAGTGACCCAGATCCACGGGGGTATGAGGATTGGTGACCGAGACACGCCGGGGACGCGCATTTATGCCGAGCGGGAGTTCCGCGAGGAGGCCCAGGTGATGGTGGCTACCGAAGCCGCGGGCGAGGGCATTAACCTGCAGTTCTGCTGGCTCATGATCAACTACGACATCCCGTGGAACCCCATGCGGCTGGAGCAGCGCATGGGGCGTATCCATCGTTATGGGCAGGAGCGGGACTGCTTGATCTTCAACTTTGTCGCGGCCAACACGGGGGAGGGCCAGGTCTTGGAGCGGCTGTTGGAGCGGCTGCGGGAGATTCGCAGCGAGCTAGGCAGCGACCAGGTCTTTGATGTGGTCGGCAAGATTGTGCCCGCTAACTACCTGGAACGGCTGTTCCGGGAACTCTATGCCGGGCGCATGACCCAGCAGGCCATGTTGGATCGACTCATAAGGGACTTCGATCGGGAGCGTTTCGCTCGCATCTGCCAATCGACTTTGGAGGGGTTGGCGAAGAAGGAGCTAAACCTGTCAGCGATCCTGGGCCGTACCGCAGAAGCTAAAGAGCGGCGGCTGGTCCCGGAAGTGGTCGAGGAGTTTTTCGTACAAGCAGCGCCGATAGTTGGGCTGCCGACCCCCAAGGGGCGCGATGGCATCTATACCGTGGGGCGTCTCCCGCGCCATCTGCAGCTTGTGGGCGAGCGTCTGGAGCCTCGCTTCGGTCCGCTGGGACGCGAGTACCGGCGGATAACCTTTGACAAGAAGCGCCTGGCCGAAGACCCCACGCTGGAATGGGTAACCCCTGGTCATCCGCTCTTCGAGGCCGTCCGGGAGGAAGCCTGGGAGAGGGTCCAGGCCGATCTGCGCCGGGGCGGCGTCTTCTACGATCTCAATCGCAGCGCGCCCTCCCGCCTTGAGGTCTATGCGGCCTCCATCGCCGACGGGCGCGGCAACACGCTGCACCGACAGCTCTTCGTGGTAGAGATCGCCAGTCCGGGGAGCATGCGTCTTCGCCAGCCCACGGTCTTCCTGGACCTGATCCCCGCGAAAGCCCAAACCGCCGTGGACCCACCAATACCCTCGAACCCCCAAGAAGTTGAGCGCTTCTTGCTAGAGAAGGGGCTGGGGTCCTTGCTGCAGCAAGTGCGGCAGCAGCGCCAGAAAGAGCTGGACACCATCGCTCGGCACGTGGAAGTGAGCCTGCTCACCCTGATTGACCGCCAGCAGCGACAGGCGGCAGAGCTCTTGCAGCGCCAGCAACGCGGTGAGGATGTGGCTTTAGCGCTCAGCGAGGCAGAGCGTAGGCTGGATGAGCTCAACGCGCGGCTGGAGCGGCGACGACAGGAGATTGAGCGAGAGCGACAGTTGACCATCGCCGACCTCACGCACATCGGCTCGGCCCTCGTCCTGCCGCATCCCGAACGACAGAACTTTGCGCCGATGGTGCGCGACGAAGAGGTGGAGCGCCTCGCTATGGAAGAGGCCATGCGCTACGAGCGCGAGAGGGGCTGGATTCCCCACGATGTCTCTGCCGAAGACCGTGGCTTTGACATCCTATCGCGCAATCCCGAACGCGCAAGCGTGCGCTTCATCGAAGTGAAGGGGCGGGCTGGTGTGGGGCCGGTGGTGCTGACCCCCAACGAATACAAGACGGCAGAGCGGCTGCGAAACGACTATTGGCTCTATGTTGTCTTCGACTGTGCCACAACGCCACGACTGCTGCCCATCCCAGACCCTGTTCGCTTAAGTTGGCAACCTGTCGTCCATATCGAGTACTATCAAATTGCTCCTGAGCAAATCCCTACGGAGGAGCAGAGATGAAAGAGCGCCGGGGAGTCCGTCGCCTCATTGAAACCGACGAGATGCCCATCGGGGTGATTTCAGAGCACTCCCGCAAGGACCAGAACGTGCGCAAGGGGCACCTGCACACCCTGCATGTCTGGTGGGCCACGCGCCCCCTGGCCTCCTGCCGAGCGGTGCTGATGGCCACGATTTTGCCCGATCCCGCCGATGAAAATTGTCCAGAAGATTTTCGCCGTGAGGCGCAAGAGACGCTCAAGGACTTTAACTGGCGCTCCCCTTCCGACCCGCTCGGGCTTCGCAAAGCTCTGTTAGAATTCATCGCCCATTTCGCCGCCTGGGAGAACTCTAACAACCCTAACTACGTGAAGACTGCTCGTCGGCTGGTGCGCGCAGCCCATCCGGATGGCCCGCCCCTGGTGGTGGACCCCTTCGCCGGCATCGGGTCCATCCCCTTTGAGGCCCTGCGCATCGGCGCCGACGCCTTCGCCGGCGACCTCAACCCCGTGGCCGTGCTCCTCAACAAGGTGGCCCTGGAGTATCTGCCTACCTACGGCCAGGGCGGACAGGGCCGTCCGCCCCTACACGAAGCCGTCCGCAAGTGGGGCGAGTGGGTGCGGGAGCGGGCGATCGAGGAGCTCCGCCCCTTCTATCCCCTGGAGCCCGACGGCTCCGAGCCCCTGGCCTACCTCTGGGCCCGGACCATCCGCTGCGAGGGGCCCGGCTGCGGGGCCGAGGTGCCCCTGGTGGGGCTTCTGTGGCTCTCCCGCAAGGAGAAACACCGGGTGGCCCTGCGCTACCGGGGGGACAGGGCGCGCAAGGAGGTCGTGTTCGAGATCTTCGAGCCGAAGTCGGAGAGCGAGGTCCAGCCGCCCATCGTCAAGCGCTTTGCCGCCACCTGCCCGGTGTGCGGCTACACCACGCCCTACGCACGCGTGCGGGAGCAGATCCGGGCCAGGCGGGGCGGGACGCGGGATGCCCGCCTCATCGCTGTCATCACCCTGCGGCGGGACGGAAGCCGGGGCTTCCGCCTGGCGGCGGAGCAGGATGTGGCCATCGCCCGGCGGGCCGCCGAGGAGCTCGCCCGCCGGGAGCGGGAACACCAGGGACCCCTGCCGTTGGTGCCGGATGAGCCGCTCCCGCCGGAGGGTTCGCTTGGCTTTCGCGTGAACCTGTATGGCATGGAGACCTGGGGCGACCTATTCACCCCCCGGCAGGCGCTGGCGCTTTCCACCTTCGTGCGCCTGGTGCGGGAGGCCCATCAGGAGGTGCTGCGGAAGACGGGCGATGCGGGCTTTGCCCGGGCTGTCGCCACCTGCCTGGCGGTGGCGGTGAGCAATTTGGTGCACTATTCCAGCGCCATCTCGTTCTATGCGTTAGACCACATGATATCCGCCTTTGTTCAAGGCAGTGGTCTTCCCATGCGCCCCGATTTCGCCGAGGCCAACCCGCTCATGCCGACACTGGTCGGTGGGTTTGAATACGCCATGGAGCAGGTAGTCCAGGTGCTGGAACGGGAGGGCGGGCAGGGGTTCCGGCCCGGCACCGCCCGGCAGGGCTCGGCCACGGCCATCCCGCTCCCTGACCAGTCCGTCGCCTATGTGGTCACCGACCCGCCCTACTACGATGCCGTGCCCTATGCGTCTCTTTCCGATTTCTGCTATGTGTGGCTCCGGCGTATGCTCCATGAGCTGCATCCGGACCTTTTCCGCTGGCTTCTCACGCCAAAAGCCGAGGAGTGCATCATGGATCCCGGACCGCCACCCCCGGGCGAGCCGGAGAAGACCAAGGAGTTCTTTGAGACCACCATGGAGCGGGCCCTGGCCGAATGCCGCCGGGTCCTCCGGCCCGATGGAGTCGCCGTGGTGCTCTTCGCTCACAAGGGGACGGCCGGCTGGGAGGCGATGCTGAATGCCTTGATTCGGGCTGGCTGGACGGTCACCAACTCCTGGCCGATTGAAACGGAGCGCGGCGCCCGCATGCGGGCCAAGAACTCCGCCGTGCTGGCCTCCTCGGTCTTCCTGGTCTGCCGGCCCCGGCTGGAGAACGCCGGCGTGGGGGACTGGCGGCGGGTGCTGGAGGAGATGAACCGCAAGGTGGCGGCGTGGCTCCCCAGGCTGGAGCAGGAGGGCATCCACGGGGCGGACGCCATCTTCGCCTGCATCGGCCCCGCCCTGGAGGTCTACAGCCGCTACGAGCAGGTGGAGACGGCGGGCGGGCAGGTCATCCCCCTGGGGGATGTGCGGGACAGCCGCGGGCAGGTGGTCCAGCGGGGCTATCTCTCCTACGTCTGGGAGGCCGTGGCCCGGGAGGCGCTCAAGCTCATCTTCCCCGAGGCCGACCCCGCCGGGTTTGAGGAGGACGCACGGGTGACCGCCATGTGGCTCTGGACCCTCCGCGCCCGGGCCAATGGCCCCACGCCGGAGGAGGCGGAGGAGGCGGAGATGCTGGAAGACGAAGAAGAGAAGCCGACGACCGGTCGCAAGCGGCCCGCCGGCTACGCCCTGCCCTACGACGACGCCCGCCTCATCCTCCAGGCCCTGGGCGCCCAGGAGGAGTCCCTCCGGCGCCCCGGTGGCATCCTGGAGGTGAAAGGGAACATTGCCCGCCTCGTGCCGGTGGCCGAGCGGCGACGGTTTCTCTTCGGCCAGACCAGCGGAGGAGGGGAGACACCCCGTCGGCGCCGGCGCGGGCAAGCGAATCTTTTTGAAGAGCTAGCGGCAGAGCCCGAGCCTGAGATGGTCTTAGCGCCGGGCGCATCGACTTTGGACCGCCTGCACCAGGCGATGTTGCTGTTCGCCGAAGAGCGGAGCGAGGCGTTGCGGCACTTCCTGGTGGATGAGGGCGTGGGGAAGGACAGCCGCTTCTGGCGGCTGGCGGACGCCCTTTCCCGCCTCTATCCGGCCAACGCTCCGGAGAAGCGCTGGGTGGATGGGCTCCTGGCCCGAAAGAAGGTGCTGGGGCTATGAGGGGTCCAGCCCTGGAGTGGTATCGGACGTTCCAGCGGGAAGTGCGGGACGCACGCTGGGCCGACCCACTGCGGGAGGCGGCGCTGAACCAGCGCCTGGGGGACTGGACCCGGCATCTGACGGACGCGGTGGTTTCGGCCTGCCAGGCAATGGGATGGACGGCGGTCGGACGAGGGCATCTGGCCGAGGTCCTTCCCGTGGTCAAACAGGAATACCTGGCCCTGGATGTCATGGCCTTCCCCAGCGAGCCAAGGATGCCCTGGCCGCGCCCCGTGGCGGTTTTCGAGCTGGAGAACCAGGAGCGGGAGGAGATCATCGCCTATGCCCTCTGGAAGGTGAGCCTGATCCGTTGTCCCCTCAAAGGTGTGTTCTGTTACCGGCAGAAACCCGAGGAGATCGGAGAACTGCTGAGGGCCCTATCGACCCAGGTTCTGGCTAGAACGGAAGCTGAAGGGGACATCCTCCTAGTGGTGGGCACCCGGAGCCGGGCGGAGGACTTCCCCGATGGCTTCTTTAAACCCTACGTGTGGGACAGCGCGTTTCGGCAATTTCGTCCGTTGTGGTGAAAGATAGAGGAGGAGAGCCATGCCTGAGTTGAAACCCTGGCATCAGGTGGCAGTGCCGAGAGAGGACCTGCGCAAGGGTAGCCCCCTGGATGCCGCCGAATTCGCTATCCATCTGGATCAGGTGATGGACGGGCGAGCGCCGCTGGATTATCGGGAACCGGAGCGCTTCTTCGCCCGGACGTATCTGACCGCCGCTTTCTCCAAGATGGCAGCTGAAGTGATGCGGCGCCTAGCCGGTGAGGTCGTGGGGACATCCCCAGGCATCAACCTCACCACCCAGTTTGGCGGCGGCAAGACGCACTTCCTCACGCTTCTGTATCATCTGGCCCGCGCGGGCGATGAGGCCAAGGGGTGGCCTGGGGTCTCAGACCTTTTACAGCGGGCTCATCTGGCGTCAGTGCCCCGAGCGCGGGTGGCCGTTTTTATCGGCAACCGGTTTGACTTCGTGGTCGGTGCCGGTGCTGAAGGGGAGCCCAAGCGGAAGACTCCTTGGGGCGACCTGGCCTGGCAGCTCGGCGGTCCTAAGCTGTTTGAACTGGTGCGTGAGCACGACGAACAGGGCGTGGTGCCTGGCGGGGAGATTCTGCAAAGAGTATTTACTGGCGAACCCACCCTGATCCTCATGGACGAGGTGCTCAATTTTCTGCGCCGCACGCGTGAGGCTGGCGAACCTTATGTAAAGCTTGGCTCGCAGATGTACAGCTTCTTGGATGTTTTGACCCGGGAGGTTGTGGGAGCAACCAGAACCGTTCTCGTGGTCTCCCTGCCGATGTTGGAATATGAGATGACCCAAGAGGATGAAGAGAACTACCAGAGGTTGGACAAACTGCTGGGCCGGATCAGTAAAGCGGTGCTCTTGTCCGAGCAGATGGAGATCGCCGAGATCGTGCGGCGGCGTCTGTTTGAGGAGATCGGGGATGCGAAGGAGGTGCGGCGCACGGCGAAGGCTTACGCCGGTTGGGTGAGAGAGCACCGGCAGCAGCTCCCCGAGTGGTTTCCGGTGGATCGGGCAGAAGAACTTTTTGAAGCGACCTATCCCTTCCACCCTACAGTGATCTCGGTGTTTGAGCGCAAGTGGCAGTCGCTGCCCAGGTTTCAGCGCACCCGCGGGATACTGCGCCTTCTGGCGCTGTGGGTATCCCACGCCTACCAGCGAGCATTTCGAGAGGGGAGCAAGGAGCCTCTGATCACGCTGGGCTCAGCACCTCTTGCCGACAGCCTTTTCCGCGCCGCCGTCTTTGAGCAGTTGGGGGAGCAGCGCTTGGAGGCTGCCATCCTCTCAGACATCGCTGGGGATGAAGCCCATGCCGTGCGTCTAGACGCGGAGGCTCAAGCAACGATCAAGAGAGCTCGGCTCCATCAAAAGATAGCCACAGTCGTGTTTTTTGAGTCCTCCGGCGGCCAGGTGCGCAACGAGGCCAGCCTACCGGAAATCCGCCTGGCCGTAGGCGGGCCCGAGTTGGACATCGGGAACGTGGAAACTGCGCTGGATGATCTGGTTCGCCGTTGCTACTACCTGGATGCCAAAGGGACGGCCTACTGGATCAGCCACCGACCCACCCTCAACAAGATCCTGGCGGACTCCCGGGCGGCGCTTTCCGGAACTGAAGCCGACGAGGCGATTCGGGAGAAGGTGCGAGGGGCTATCCGAGAGGTGTTCAAGGCAGGCCCCCGCCTGGAGCGGCGGTTCTTCCCCGAAACATCAGGGGACATTCCAGATACGCCTTCTCTAACCCTGGTGGTACTTGCACCAGAGCACGGCTGGGAGAACGTGTCCCGCGAAGCCACTCAGCGCCTCATCACGAGCATGATCCAAGAGTGCGGGGGACGGGGACGGACCTTCAAGAGCGGGCTCCTCTTCGCTGTGGCTGAAGGCGGGGCGCAGCTATCCGATGCTGCCAAAACCCTGCTTGCCTTGGAAAAGCTATTGGACCCTACCGAGCAGGAGCGGCTCAAATTAGAAGCTTCGCAAGTCCGGGAACTGAAGGAGAAAAAGCTACGGGCAGAGCAGGACTTGAGAGAAGGGGTCTGGCGTGCCTACCGGCGTGTGCTGCTCCTGAGAGAGGATAACGAGCTCCGGGAGGTGGACCTGGGGCTCCTCCACTCCAGCGCCGCCGAATCCTTCGTGGACCTGATCATCTCCCGCCTCAAGCAGGAGGGGCTTCTGGAGGAGACCATCAGCCCCGACTTCCTGGTCCGCCACTGGCCGCCGGCCCTGGAGGAGTGGAGCACCAAGGACGTGCGGGACATGTTCTTTGCCTCCCCCAGCTTCCCTCGGCTTTTGAATCCCGAGGTCTTGCGGAACACCATAGCAGAGGGCGTGAAGATGGGGAGGTTCGGCTACGTGGGCAAGGCTTACGGGGGTTACTGGGGGACGCCGATTATTGGTGACCCGAATTTCGGACCGGAAGGGGTAGAGATTTCGGACCAGGTGGTTCTTCTGCCACGCGAAAAGGCATTGGTCCTGAAAGAGGCGCCACCCTCTCCGCCTGAGGAGCCGGAGCGCACCGCTCGAGTGGCCGAGGAGCCTGGAGCACGGCCAGAAGGTGCGCCAGAGCAAACGGTTGCACTATCAATGCCCGTCGGGCGGCACCTGTCCTGGGAGGGGGAGCTCCCTCCACAAAAATGGACGAACTTCTACATGAAGGTGCTGACCCTCTTCGCCACGGATCGGAGCCTGCGATTGACAGTCCGATTTGAAGTCACTCCAGAAACGGGTATCTCCCAAAAAGAACTGGAGGAAATAAAGATGAGCTTAAGAGAACTTGGCCTGGATATTTCGGCGTTGAAAACAGAAGACTGATGATAAGCGTGGCTGCTCTTAGTGCTCAGAGTCCCCGGGGCCTTTGAAAAACGCGTGGTACCATCTCGTTCCCCTTCCAACTTGGCGAGCATAGACGCATTGCCGTCAAGGTGATAGACTTTCGGGGGAACGAGGTGGTGCGGGTGGTAAACTTGCAAAATAAAGCCTGAACAAGCACGAGAGGTGGCTTATCATGGTTAAAAAATACGCAAAAACCCCCCATCGTAGAAGCAGTTTGCGAATTCAGACTGACATCCGAGACGCGATGGGACCTTACAGTACCCGGATTGCTTTATGAGAGGTTGAAAGGGTCATTTCCTCAGAAAGAGCAACGGATGATTCAAGAGGTGGAACTCATGCAAGGGCCAGAGGAGCTACAGCAGCAGATCCGCACGAGCGAACGCCTCTTGTTCTTCACCGAAGATAGGAAGATGCTTGTGCAAGTAGGTCCTCGGTTGCTGACGGTCAATGCGCTAAAACCCTATCCCCACTGGGAGGGCTTCAAACCTCGCATTGAGATGGCTTGGAAAAGCTTACAGGCTACTGTAGAGGTGCAGGGCCTGGAGCGCATGGGCTTGCGCTATATTAACCACATTGAGTTGCCTGCTCAGGGTGGAGAATTGGCCGAATATTTTGAGTTTTATCCATCTGTTGGCCAGAGGCTTCCTCAACAGATGGTATCTTTCCTCGCAGGTGTGGAGTTTTCCTATGCCGATGACAGAGATCGTTGCCGCGTGCAACTTACTCCCATCCCAGGTTCAGGAGGCAAAAGCTTATTCATGCTGGACATAGACTACTTCCTTGCACGACCAGGCGCTGTGGAAGTGGTAGATGCTCTCGCTTGGGTCGAGGAAGCCCACAACCGAGTGGAAGAGGTTTTTGAAGGATGTATCACCGACAAGCTGAGGGAAATGTTTGAGGAAGTGAAGTAAGATGCCCGTCATGGTGATGAGGAGCGAAGATCAGAGTTCCCCCCAATCTCTATGGGGTGTGCGCTTCGGTAAGTCTTCCGTCGCCTTGGAGAAACCGGGACTACTTGCGCAGGCACCAGTGCATGTCCGCGCCGAGGACTTACCCGTCCTCACAACCATCCCTAGCCTGAAATGGCGAATCGGCACTGAATCCATCTCCTCAAAAGTTAACCAGCTTTTCATCCAACTTCAGCTTCAAGGAGTTCAGGTCGGCCAGCAAGGTGACGTCTATGAGTACCTGCTGCGGTTCCCCGACATGATTGAGGTGGTGGAGCAAGCCGTTTCCGTCGCTCGGAATCATTTCAAAGAAGCGCAGCTTCAGTTAGAAGTTTATCGTGATCCAGAAAGCGAGGATGAACATCTGGTGCTTTATGCGAGGTTTCCGGCGTATGATGAGACCGTTATGGGAAAAATCAGGGCTGCCAGAGGTCAGTACAGGCATTTATTACGTGGCAAATCGGGGTGGTTCATTCTAACTACTGATTTTCAGCAACCGAAGTAGGCGAGGAATGCCTTTCGATTGGAGAGAATTCTTAGCTCTGGCGCGTGATTTAGGGAGATGTTCAGGTTCGTCTTACTCAACGGAGGCGGCAAGCCGGACGTCCGTCAGCCGGGCTTATTACGCCGCATTCTGTTACGCGCGCAACTAATGCTGAAAGCAAACTTGGCTTTCAGCGCACTCGGAAAGCACAAGATCATGGGTTACTCAGAAACTATCTGAGGAACCTTGATGCACCTTGGGAGGAAATTAGCGAGTATTTGGAAGACTTATATAAATGGCGTTGCCAGTGTGATTATGATGACGATATCCAGAACCTTGATGTACTGGTTTCGAGCGCAATAGACACTGCCGAAAAGATCATCCAGCAGTGTAGGTGACAAAGTCCATGTCCCTTCTCGTTGACAACCCCATCGTTAATTCGCCCTTTGAAGAACCCGCACGCTACTGGGCTTACGAGGAAGGCCAGCCGGTGCCCAAAGAGGGTCGCCGCCCGGCGGGCTACTATCTCAAAGCGCGCACGCGCGGGCCACAGACGTCCCTGCTCGAGGAAAAGTTCGTCCCGCTGGAGCAGGTCAACACCATCCGGGAACGGGTTAAGGTGTGGCGGGAGCGGGGATATCCGGGGGTGACCCCCATCACCCGCCAGCTCCTCAATCACTGGAACAATCCTGATCGGGAACGCAAGCTGTTCTTCTGCCAGCGTGAAGCTGTCGAAAGCCTTATCTGGCTAGTGGAAGCCTCTGCAGCGGAAAAGCAGGGCATCGCCATCCCTAAAGATAACGGCCTTACCCGCTATGCCTGCAAGATGGCCACCGGTTCTGGCAAGACGGTGGTCATGGGCATGGTCATCGCCTGGCAGGTGCTGAATAAGCTGGACAATCCACAGGATCGGCGTTTTTCGGACGCGGTGCTGCTGGTCTGTCCTAATCTCACTATCCGCGAACGGCTGCAGGTGCTTTTTCCCTGGAAGTCCGGCAACTACTACGACAAGTTCGACTTGGTGCCTCGCGGCGTACTCGAACGGCTGCGGCAAGGCAAATTCGAGGTCACGAACTGGCATCTCTTCCAGCCGCAGGACGACAGCCGCACGACAAGCGTCGTCCAGCGGGGCGCGGAAAGTGATGCCGCATTCTGTCGTCGCGTGCTCAAGGAACTGGGCAACAAGCAAAACATCCTGGTGATCAACGACGAGGCCCATCATGCGTACCGTCCGGCGCCGTTGCCGGAGGAGGTGAAGGCGCAGCTTTCCGCGGACGAGATCGCGGAGCGCGAGGAGGCGACGGTGTGGGTGAGCGGACTGGATCGCATCGCTAGGGCCCGGGGCATCAACTTCTGTGCCGACTTTTCCGCCACACCGTTTTACATCAAAGGCAGCGAATACTCCGAGGGCGAACCCTTCCCCTGGATCGTCTCGGACTTCAGCCTTGTGGACGCTATTGAATCGGGGATCGTGAAAATCCCGCGCGTGCCAGTGGACGACAACACGGGTGCGCTCATCCCCAAGTATTTCCGCTTGTGGGAACATATCAATCAGCAGTTGCCCGCATCCGAGCGTCAGACGGCACGGCGTCGTGCCAAGCCGGAATCGGTGCTGCGGGAAGCAGAGGGAGCACTGGCCACACTGGCTTCCGAATGGAAGAAAACGTTCGAGGAATTTCAGCGCGCGGGATCGGCTGTGCCGCCGGTGATGATTGTAGTTTGTGATAATACCGATTTAGCGAAGCTGGTGCACGAACATATCGCTGGTGGAAACGTTCTGCCGGAGCTTGCTAACGCTCAAAACGGTGAGGTAACGTTCCGAATAGATACCAAACTCCTCGCCGAGGCAGAGGCAGTGCTGGAGGGCGAGACGAAAGCCGATGCGGCGGAGCGGTTGCGTAAAGTTGTGGACACTATTGGCAAGATCGAATGGGAAGGCGAGGGCGAACCGCCGGGCAAAAATATCCGGTGTGTGGTCTCGGTGGGGATGCTCAACGAAGGCTGGGATGCCCAGAATGTGACCCAGATTCTGGGTCTGCGCGCCTTCACGTCCCAGCTTCTGTGCGAGCAGGTGGTGGGGCGCGGTTTGCGCAGGCTGAACTACGACGACTTCTCCGAACCCGAATATGTGGATGTTTACGGCGTGCCCTTTGAGGTGATCCCCGTCAAGAAGAAGCCCGTTAGCCGGACGGAGGTGCAGAAGGTCTCCACGCTCGTGCGGGCGCTGCCGGAACGCAAACACCTGGAGATCACCTTTCCGCGTGTCGAGGGCTACATTGTGGATGTTAGGAGCCGCATTCGATTGAATTTAAGCGGTGTCCCGTTTCTGCAAATAGGTGGAGAAGAACCGACGGAAGTTACGGTCAAGCCCGCGGTCGGCTACCGGATCGGGAGACCCGACCGACTGGGGCCTGGTTCAGAGGTAGTCCACGATCGCAATCCATTTCACCAGGAGAAGCGTCTTCAGGCGACGGTGTATGAGATTGCGGCAGAACTCACCCGCAGGCTCAAGGAGAAGCGTGAGGACTTGAGTGCACGGCACGTGCTTTTTCCCCAGGTGCTCGATGCAGTTTGGCGTTACCTGGAAGAGCGGGTTGTCGTTGAAAAAGACGTTCCACGTGAAGAAGTTGGTCTTTTGAAATACAAGCAGCGAATTATCGAACGGCTGACGGAAGCAATAGAGCCAGATACGCAAGCTGGCGAACCACCTATCCTGCCAGTCATAGAACGCTTTCGTCCTATTGGCTCGACCGCCGAGGTGCTATTCCGCACTGTGCGTCCATGCGTGGGCACTACTAAGAGCCACGTCAGCCACGTCGTGCTCGATGCCCCGAAGTGGGAGCACAGGGTGGCGTATCAGCTGGAGCGGATGCAGGAGGTCCTCACTTATGTTCGCAACGATCACCTTGACTTTACCATTCCCTACGAATGGCAGGGCGTGCGCCACGAGTATCGTCCGGACTACCTAATTCGCTGGCTT
>Ga0308412_1001166_pt1 | contig 14211 bp, 14 predicted proteins | sample HotsprottomLayer_FD_202357 | JGI IMG/M metagenome (GOLD analysis project Ga0308412, IMG submission 202357) | Hot spring phototrophic mat microbial communities from Octopus Spring, Yellowstone National Park, Wyoming, United States -... | ecosystem: Environmental > Aquatic > Thermal springs > Hot...
TCGTCACCGACAAACTGCTCCAGCGGCCCGAGGGGCTGGCGTTCGTGGAGTTCTACCTCGACAACGCATCGGACATCGCCGAGCGGGCGCTCTTCGTGCCGATGACCGCCGAGCAGACCGCCGAGTCCAGGCGCAAGATCCAGGACCTCGCCAAGCGCTTCGGCTGAGCCGCAGCGGTTCCCGCTCCCGCTAACGTCCGGTTCCCGATGTCCACCATCGACGTGGCGGTGGCGCAGGATCCCCGGGGGATCTTGCGCCACCGTCACCGCTACGGCGAGCGCCTCGTCATCGCATCGTTGGCGGCGTCGGCCACCCTGTCGGTCGCCGTCACCGTCGGCATCGTGGTGTCGCTCGTGGAGCCCACCGTCGCGTTCTTCCGCCAGGTGCGGGTGGGGGAGTTCCTCTTCGGCACCACATGGTCGCCGCTGTTCACACCGCCACGCTTCGGGGTTCTTCCGGTGGTCACCGGGACGTTGGTCGTCACCGTGGTGGCGATCGTGGTGGCGGTGCCGGTTGGTCTCGGTGCCGCCATCCACCTGAGCGAGTACGCCCACGAACGCATCCGCCGGGTCGTCAAGCCGGGGCTGGAGCTGTTGGAGGGCATCCCGACCGTGGTGTACGGGTACTTCGCGGTGACGTTCGTGAGCCCCTACGTCCAGCGCTGGTGGCCGATCGGCGACACCCCCGGGGTGTTCAGCGCCTTCGCGGCCGGGAGCGTGATGGGCGTCATGATCATCCCGACGATGGCCTCGCTGTCGGAGGACGCGCTGCGGGCCGTGCCGCGTGATCTCCGCCAAGGCGCCTACGCCCTCGGGGCGAGTCGATACGAGGTGGCGACGCGTGTCACCGTGCCGGCGGCGCTGTCGGGCATCGTGGCCGCGTTCGTCCTCTCCGTCTCCCGGGCGGTGGGCGAGACGATGATCGTGTTCATCGCCGCCGGCAACACCCCGAACCTCACCTTCAACCCCGGTGAGGCGGTGCAGACGATGACCGCGTTCATCGCCCAGGCCGGCACCGGTGACCTCCCGCAGGGCAGCACCGGCTACAAGACGATCTTCGCCGTCGGGTCGCTGCTCTTCGTGCTCACCTTCACGATGAACGTGCTCAGCAGACGGGTGGTGCGGCGCTACCGGGAGATCTACGACTGATGGCCGCAGTCGGTCTCTCGGCCACGCATCCCCGCAAACGGGTGCTCAACACCGGCTTCCTCGTCGTCCTGTGGTGCTGTCTGGCCGTGGGCGTCGTGTCCCTGGTGGTCCTGCTCGTGTACGTGGCGGTGCAGGGGGCACCGGCGTTCGGTCCCCGCCTCTGGCGGAGGTTCCCCTCGTTCGATCCCGAGCTGTCCGGGGCGCGTTCGGCGGTGTTCGGCACGATCTGGACGACGACCCTCACCGGGGTGTTGGCGGTGCCGCTCGGGGTCGGGGCTGCGGTGTACCTCGAGGAGTTCGCCGACAAACGTCACTGGTGGTCGCGGCTCATCGAGCTCAACATCCAGAACCTCGCCGGGGTGCCTTCCATCGTGTACGGGATCCTCGGCTTGGCGTTCATCGCCCGTGGGCCCATCGGCCTCGGGCCGGTCATCCTCACCGGTGGGATCATCCTCGCCCTGCTCGTGTTGCCCATGGTCATCATCGCTTCGCGTGAGGCGATCCGTGCCGTGCCGCCGTCGATCCGCGACGGGGCGATGGCCCTCGGCGCCACCCGGTGGCAGACGACGTGGCGGCAGGTGCTGCCCGCCGCGGTGCCCGGCATCGCCACCGGGGTCATCCTCGCGTTGTCGCGCGCCATCGGGGAGGCGGCGCCGCTCATCATGATCGGCGCGTTCACCTACGTGCCGTTCATGCCGACCGGCCTCGACTCGAAGTTCACCGTGCTGCCGATCCAGATCTTCGACTGGGTCGCCCGCCCCCAGGCCGGGTTCTCCCAGCTCGCCGCGGCGGCCAGCGTCCTGCTCCTCGTCATCCTGCTGAGCATGAACGCGATCGCGATCGCCCTGCGCAACCGCTACCAACGGCACTGGTGACCTCCCCGGGATGCTCAGGGGTCCCGGCTCAGCCGTCGCCGCCCCCGGTCGCGTCGCCCGAAGCGGCCGGCTCGCGGTCCCGATCCTGCCCGACCGTGCGCGGGAGCCGTCCCGAGATCACGAAGTCGGCCCATCGGGCGATCTGCACCGCGTGGTCACCGACCCGTTCGTAGAACCGGCCGAGCAGGGCGGTGGTCACCGCTTGGTGCAGCGCCCGCTCGTCGGCGGCGCCGGTGCTGAAGATCACCCTGTACAGCTGGGTCTGCAAGGTGTCCATCACGTCGTCCATGTCGGGCAGAGCCGCGGCCAGGGTGTGGTTGCCGTCGACGAACGCGTCGACGGCGGCGTGCAGCTGTACGCCGGCCTGCTCGCCCATCCGCTCCAGCAGGCCGCGTATGCGGGGCGGCAGGTCGAAGGGGTAGAGGCGGCGGGCGTTCTTGGCGACGCTCACCATCAGGTCGCCGGTGAGCTCCAGTTCCTGGAGGATGCGCAGCACCGCCAGCAGGGTGCGCAGGTCGCCGGCCATGGGTTGCTGTAGCGCGATGAGCTCGTAGGTGCGCTCCTCGATCGAGCCGCACAACCGATCGATCACCGCGTCGGCCTCGATCACCCGGTCGACGAGGTCGAGGTCGGCGTCGAGCAGCGCCCGGGTGCCGGCCTGGACGGCCTCCTCCACCAGCGCCGCCACCCGGATCAGGTCGGTGCGCACCTCGGTGAGGCGTTCGTCGAACTCGACCCGCAACTCGGGCACCGGTCCCTCCCTCGACGCCGTCAACGCATGCTCCTCCCTTTCGCTGCTTCCGGGCGACGGTCCCGTCGCGACGACGTCCCGACCGGACCTGCCGACGCCCGGCGGGCATTGTGCGCTCGCCGTCGCCGAGCCCCGGGGGCGAGAAGGAGTCCTCGCCCAGTGTTCACCGATCCTTTACCGGGGGGCAAGCGCCGCTCCCGGACCCGCCGCCGCCGGTGCCCCTATGCTGAGGCCGCCCGGTAGGCCGCCCGGGGCCGCAGTCGAGAGCGGGCGCTTCACCGTCCATCGGAGCACCCGAGGAGTTGGAGATGACCGACGCGCTGACCCGCCCCGCCGAGGCGACGCGGATACCGGCGATCCCGTCGAGGGCGGCCGGAACCTCCGGGTTCGAGGGGACCGACGCACCCGGCATCGTGTTCGAGTTGGAGGACGTGGCGGTCCACTACGGGTCGACGCCGGCGGTCGAAGGCGTGACGATGGACATCCCGGCCCGGCGGATCACCGCCCTCATCGGACCGTCCGGGTGTGGGAAGAGCACGCTCATCCGATGCCTCAACCGGATGAACGACCTGGTCGACGGGGCGCGGGTGAGCGGTCGGCTGACCTACCGCGGCATCGACCTCCACGACCCCCGCGTCGATCCGGTGGAGGTTCGGCGACGCATCGGGATGGTGTTCCAGAAACCGAACCCGTTCCCGAAGTCGGTCTACGACAACATCGCGTTCGGACCTCGGGTGAACGGCACCCGCCGCAACCTCGACGACATCGTGGAGAAGGCCCTCACCGACGCCGCCCTGTGGGACGAGGTGAAGGACAAGCTGCACGCGAGCGCGTTCGCCCTCTCCGGCGGCCAGCAGCAGCGTCTGTGCATCGCCCGGTGCCTCGCGGTGGATCCCGAGGTGATCCTCATGGACGAGCCGTGCTCGGCGCTCGACCCGATCGCCACCTCCCGCATCGAGGACCTCATGGCGGATCTGCGGGACCGCTACACCATCGTCATCGTGACCCACAACATGCAGCAGGCGGCCCGGGTGTCCGACTACACGGCCTTCATCACCACCGACGTGGTCGACGGCGGCTCGAGGGTCGGGCACCTCGTCGAGTTCGACCGGACCGAGAAGCTGTTCACGAACCCGTCCGACCCTCGAACCGAGGGCTACATCACCGGTCGGTTCGGCTGACCGTCACCCCGGTGAGGAGCGTGTAGGTGGCCACCACGGTGGCGCTGATCGGGTTGGGGATCGCGCTGGCCGCGGCGGTGGCGGCGCTGGTGGGGTTCGGTGTGTCGCTGCGACGCCTGCGCCCCGAGCTGGCTGCGCTGCGGGAGACGGTGGCCACCCTGGCCGAGCGGCCGGTCCCGGGGCCCGGGGACGCGGTGATGGAGTATCTCGAACAGGTGGCCGAGTCGGCCCACGACGCCGCGTACCGGGCCGAGGAGGAACGGGACCGGCTCGCCGGCGCGCTCGACGCGTCGCTCGACGCCGTGGTGGTCGTCGACCCCGACGGGCAGGTCGTGCGTTGGAACACGGCCGCGGAACGGTTCCGGGACGCTCGCCACGCCGATCTGCTCGCCCAGGACGCCATCTACGAGGTGCTCGACCGGGCGCGCAAGGGCGAGACCACCGAACGCGAGTTGCAGCTCTTCGGCCCGCCCCGCCGGGTGCTGTTCGTGCGGTCGGCGCCGCTGCGCGACCCGGTCAGCGACGAGCTCATCGGTGGGGTGGCCGTGATCCGCGACGTCACCGAGACCCGCCGGGTGGAGCAGGTGCGGCGGGACTTCGTCGCCAACGTGAGTCACGAGCTCAAGACCCCGATCGGCGCCTTGGCGCTCCTCGCCGACACGATGGCCGGCACCGACGACCGCGCCGTGCTGGGGGAGCTCGCCGTCCGGGTGCAGCGGGAGGCCGACCGTCTCGCCCGCCTGGTGGACGACCTGCTCGACCTCAGCCTCATCGAGTCGCAGGAGGCGCCGGTGCGGGAGCCGGTGCCGGTGGCCGCGATCGTGCTCGACGCCCAGGAGCAGGTGCGCACCGCGGCGGCCCAGGCCGGGGTCCCGCTCAGCGTGGAGGTCCCCGGGCACCTGACGGTGAGCTGCGACCGCCGCCAGCTCGTGAGCGCGGTGATGAACCTCCTCGACAACGCGGTGAAGTACTCGGAAGCCGGCCAGCCGGTGGAGGTGCGGGCGCGCGAGGCCGACGGCTTCGTGGCGATCACCGTGCGCGACCACGGGATCGGGATCCCGAGCCGGGACATCGAACGGATCTTCGAGCGCTTCTACCGCGTCGATCGGGCCCGCAGCCGCGCCACGGGTGGCACCGGGCTCGGGCTCGCCATCGTCCGGCACGTCGCCCAGGCACACGGTGGTGACGTGTCGGTCGAGTCACGCGAAGGCGAGGGTTCGACCTTCCGGTTGCGGATCCCGGCGGCAGACGTCGGCAGTGTCAGGGCGGGACCCGCCGAACACGCCGGGGAGGCGCGCTGATGGCAGACCCGCCGCTGGTGCTCGTGGTCGACGACGAGGAGTCGTACCGGGATGCGCTGGCCGTCGCGCTCCGGCGAGAGGGGTTCGCGGTGGACGTCGCCGCCGACGGGGCGGAGGCGCTCACCCGCTTCGAGCACGCCCGGCCGTCGGTGGTGCTGCTCGACGTGATGCTGCCGCAGGTGTCGGGGGTCGACGTGTGCCGGCAGATCCGCAGCCGCTCCCGGGTCCCGATCATCATGGTGACCGCCCGCAACGCGGAGATCGACGCGGTGGTCGGTCTCGAGGTGGGCGCCGACGACTACGTGACGAAGCCGTTCCGGTTGCGGGAGCTCATCGCCCGCGTCCGGGCCCAGTTGCGGCGCGGTCCGGGCGATGCAGCCGCCGGTGCGGACACCCCGGAACGGCTCGAGGTGGGGGATGTGCGCATGGACCTCGCCCGCCACGAGGTGTTCGTGCGGGGACAGCTCGTGGCGATGCCGCTCAAGGAGTTCGAGCTCCTCGCGTTGCTGTTGACGAATGCCGGCCGGGTGCTCACCCGGGACACGCTCATCGAACGGGTCTGGGGCCCGAACTACTTCGGGGACACGAAGACCCTCGATGTGCACGTGAAGCGGCTGCGGGCCAAGGTGGAGGAGGATCCCACGCAACCGCAGCGGATCGTGACCGTGCGCGGCGTCGGCTACCGTTACGAGCGGCCGGTCGATCCCGACGGTTGAGCCCGGCCCCGGCCCCGACGGGCGGGCAGGAGGTCGTCGCTCACCGGGACCAGGAACCCGAGGGGGTCCTCATCTTCCGGCGCCGGTGCGGATGCGGCCGGTGCGGATGCGTCGGTGACGCTGGGCTCGACGTGCCCTCCGGTGGCGGACCGTCCCGATTGCCCGGGCACTTCCGGTCGCCCCGACTGCTCCGGCGGCCGGGGGGCCGGTTCCTCCGGCTCGCCGAGCAGGTCGGAGAACCTCACGCGGCCACCTTGACGTGGGTCCACCGAGGGGTGCCGGTGCCGGGTGCCGGTCTCACGCCAGTTGCGCGAGGATCCGCTCGACCTCGGCGCGGTCCCGGGGGGTGCCGAGATCCGGTGAGGTGACGGTGCCCACCACGATCCCGTCGGGGTCGATGACGAACGTGGCCCGGTTGGCGCAGCCGAGCTGCTCGTTGAACACCCCGTAGGCCCGGGCCACCTCGCCGTGGGGCCAGAAGTCGGAGAGGACCGGGAACCCGAAGCCCTCCTGCTCCGCCCACACGGCCTGCGCGTGCCGGCTGTCACAGCTGATCGCGACGACCGCGGCACCGGCCCGTTCGTAGGCGGAGGGATCGTCGCGCAGGGCGCAGAGCTCCCCCCGGCACACCCCGGTGAACGTGAACGGGTAGAAGACGAGCACCACCGGCCGGCCGCGGAACTCCGTCAGGCTGACGTCGTTGCCGTGCTGGTCCTTGAGGGTGAACGCCGGGGCGGGGCTGCCGATCTCGACGGTCATCGTGCGGAACGCTCCTTTCGGTCATGACCTCCCGAGCCGGTCGCCGGGCAGGGCGGTGGCACCGGGTCACGGGTGGGTGTCGATCGGCGTGCAGCCTACGTGCCGCCGGTCCGGGTGCCGGGTCCGGTCGGCGCGCCGGTGGCGGTCGGTGCGCCGCTTGCGGTCGAGGCGCCGGAGGGACGCTCACCGAGCACCGCGGCCACCGCGGCGGCGGCGTCGGGCGCCGGGTCGGCGGCGATGCCGTGCAGCAGGGTGAGGGTGGCCCAGCCGGCGAGCACCGACGCCGCGTCGCTCTCGGGGCTCGGCTCGTGGTCGGCGCCCCGGAACTCGATGCGCACGTCCCCTTCCCGGACGTCGGCCGCGGCGACCCACACCTCCCCGTAGGGGGCGAGCTCGGCCCCTCGCACACCCCGCACCGCGTGCAGCGGGACGTTGGGGACGTTGAGGTTCAGCGCGGCGGGGGGACCGGGCCGGCGGGCCACCCACTCGAGCGCCGGGACGGCCAACTCCGCGGCGGTCGCCCACTCGTAGGGTTCCTCACTCCACTTCAGGCTCACCGCCAGCGCCGGGACCCCGAGGCCGACCGCGGTGAGCGCGGCCCCGACCGTGCCCGAGTGCAGCACGAGGTGCCCGGTGTTGGCGCCGGGGTTGATGCCGGAGGCGACGACTTCGGGCCGGAAGTCGAACGCGCCGAGGCAGGCGAGGTACACCGCGGTGGCCGGTGGGCGTTCGAGGGCGATGACCCGGACGCCTCCCAGCGCGGGCAGGTGCCGCTCGGCCATCGGGATCGGCTCCGAGCGGTGCAACGGCCCGATGGCGGCACCCGCCCCCGAACGGTCCGCATCGGGTCCGACGACGAGCACCTCGTGACCGGCGCGGTGGAGGCGGGCCGCGAGCGCCACGATGCCCGGCGCCTCGACCCCGTCGTCGTTGGTCACCAGGACGCGCACCCCCCCACCGTACCGACACGCCGGCGACGGGTCGGACCGCTCGGCGACCACGGGATGACCGGAGGGTGAAGCACCGCCCAAGACCGGGTGACGATCCGTGCCGCACCGCCCGTCTCGGCAGGCCCCACTTGCGGGAGGGGAACCCGCTCGGACACGCTCCTCTCATCGACGTTCCTGCCTGGAACACATCCCAACATGCACTGCAGGCGTCCGGTGGTGCGCGACGCGCCCGATGCCGATGAGCGCCTCGACGATCCGCCTGGCGGTGCTCGACATGGCCGGCACCACCGTCCGGGACGACGGGGTGGTGTCCGCCGCGTTCGACGCGGCGCTCGACGCCGTCGGCGTGGCGGGGGAAGGGCCCGAGCGCGAGCGGGCGGTGGCACACGTGCACGCGACGATGGGGCAGTCGAAGCTCGCGGTGTTCCGGTCGCTGCTGGGTGACGAGCACCGGGCGCAGGTCGCCGCGGCGGCGTTCGACGACGCCTACCTGGCCCGGCTCGCCGCCGGTTCGATCGAGCCGCTCCCCGGCGCCGAGGCGACGTTCGACGCGCTGGCGGCGCGGGGGATCCGGGTCTGCCTCACCACCGGCTTCTCCGACGCCGTCCGGCTGGCGGTCCTGGACGTGTTGGGATGGCGCGACCGGGTGGACCTCTCCCTCAGCCCGGGTGACGGCATCCGCGGCCGGCCGGCCCCGGACCTGGTGCTGGTGGCGCTCATGCGCCTCGAGATCGACGCGGTGTGGCAGGTGGCGGTGGCCGGTGACACCCGGGCCGACCTCGAAGCCGGGCACGCGGCGGGGGCGGCGGTGATCGCCGGCGTGGGGACCGGCGCGCACGGGCTCGACGAGCTCGGCGCCGCGCCGCACACCCACCTGCTCGACTCGGTGGCCGAGCTCCCGGCGGTGCTGTCGCGCCCTCCGGTCGAGCCCTCAGGCCGTCCCGCCCGCCGCTGAGGACACCTGTTCCAGCAGCGGCCGCCACGACGCCAGCGGGGCCGTCGGCGCGCCGGGCACCTTCGCCGCGTCGTCGGCCTGGCGCAACGCGACGAGCGCGTCGAGGTCGTCACCCGCCGCCGCCTCGAAGGCCCGGATCTCCTCCGGGCGCATCGTCCCGCCTTGGGCCTCGAGCGTCACGACGCTGCGGTGGGACAACGCCGCCCGGTAGGCGGGGTCGGTGGCCACGAGGTACCGCTTGGCCTGCGCATGGCCCCTGACGAGCCGGGCCACCCGGTCCCCGAGCAGTCCCCGCACGGCCGCGGCGCCGTGGCGGGCATGACCGGCCGGGTCGTCGGGGACGAGCACCGAACCGATGTCGTGGACGAGCCCGGCCACCACGAGCTCGGGATCCCGAGGGTGGGTCGCCTGCAACCGCCCGGCGCACTGGAGCAAATGGGTGAGGAGGGGCACCGGTTCGCCGTCGTCGAGGGTGGCGCCGGTGGCGAGCACCCGTACCAGTTCCTCGAGGTCGCCGATCCGGATCGGGCCTCCCATCGGCCTCAGGACGGAGGGGGGAGGTAGCGGGCCTTCGCCACCTCGCCCCCCTCGATCTGGAGCACCCAGGTGGCGCCCTTGTCGATCCGGTCCGTCTCCAGCGGCACCCCGGCGCGGGCGAGCCGGGCCAGGAGGTCTTCCAGCACGTCGCCGTGGGTGCAGAGCACGGCCGGGGCCGGGAGCTCGAACGCGAGGGCGAGCAGCCCGTCGGCCGCTCTCCCTTCGGCGAGCCGGTCGTCGGTCCGGACCCGGGTCCCGAGGGCCCCCGCCAGCGGCTCGAGGGTCTGGACGCAGCGGCGGTACGGGCTGGAGCACAGCGAGGCCGGCTGGACGGGCCCGAGCAGCGGGACGAGCGCCTCGGCCTGCCGCCTGCCGCCGGCGCTGAGCGGCCGCAGGTGATCCGGACCGTCGAAGCGGTGCCGGCTGCCCGCCTTCGCGTGGCGTACCACGAACACCTCCATGCCTGGCCCCACGTTAGGACCCGGCGGCGAAGCGGTCCAACACGGTCCGGTCGTGGTCGTAGGTGAGGAGGCGTCGGGCCTCCTCCAGCCCCACCCACCGGACCTCGTCGACCTCGGTCCCCGGCCGGAAGCCGTGGTCTCGTTCCGGCGACATCGCCCAGTAGCGCACCACCTTCGGCCGACCCCGGGCGTCGGGGTAGCGCACCGCGCCGAGGGCGCGGCCGACGCGGCACTCGAGGCCGGTCTCCTCGGCCACCTCGCGCCGTGCACATGCCCGGTCGTCCTCACCGGGTTCCGCCTTGCCTTTCGGGAGGGTCCAGTCGTCGTAGCGGGGTCGGTGCACGAGGAGGACCTCATGCCGTCCGGCAGGATCCCGCCGCCACACCACGCCCCCCGCGGCGCGCACCACTGCCATGCCGGGCCCGCTCGGGCCAGGGTCGGTCACGGGGTGCCGGCGCGCATCCAGCGACGCACGCGGGGTCGGCCCAGGCGCGCCCACGCGTCGGGCCAGGCGCGCCGCGCCGCACGTTCCTCGGCGAGGACGAGGCCGGCGAGCATGCCCAAGGCGTACGCGTCGGCGGGTGTGGGGTGCCGGTCGAGCTCGCCGTGCAGGTAGGCGCGGGCAACCACCGCGTCGTGGTGACGGCCGAGCACGTCCTGCAGGCGCGCCGCGGCCCGGGCGAAGCGGCGGGCGTCGGCACCGGCGACAGCGACCACGGCCTCCGCCGCGTAGCGGGCGCGCTTGGCGAGGATCCGCACCCGGTGCAGGGCCTCGTCGGGCGGTTCCTCGTCGAGCGCCGCCACCGCCCGGCGCAACTGCCGCCACGGGCGGCGGACGAGGCGGACGAGCCCCACCGCAGGTCGGTCTGCGTCGGGCACCTGGACCGCCGGGTTGCGGGCCGCCTCCACGAGGTGGTCGAGGAGGGTGAGGTACCGCTCGGTGCGCAGGGCGCGGCCCAGCGCCTCGCGTTCGGTGTGCCAACGGCGGCCCAGCCCGGCGGTCACCGAGGCGGCCACGGGGCGGGCGTCGGGGGGCAGCTCGGCGGCCCGCGCCTCGAGGAGTTCGAGCAGCACCTCGGTGTCGCGTACGACACCCAGTTCCGCACCCAGCCAGGCGAGCTCGTCCCGGAGGCGGTCCGCCCAGGCCGCGTCGAGCACCGGGCGGAACGTGCGCAGGTCGGACCGCAGCCTGCGGGTCGCGACCCGGGCCTGGTGCACGAACTCGGGGTCGCCGCCGAGACGGACGCCGGGATCGTGGAAGATGAGCCGGCGCACCGACGCGGCGATCGCCGCGCGCACGAGCGCCGCGACGGTCGCGTCGGCCCCGAGGTGCGGCACGGGGATCTCGGGTTCGGGTGGGCCGGTGAAGCCGAGCGCCCGGGCCACCTTCGGCAGGGGGGTGCCGCCACCGTTCCCGCCGCGGGCGGCCAGCGCGTGGGCGGCCTCGGCGGCGAGCGAAGCGTTGCCGGCCTCGAGCACTTCGATCTCGAGTTCCCGGAACCCCCCGGTGATCCGGCCATCGTCGACGACGAGCACGTCGTCGTCGGTCACCTCCAGCGCCGGGCCCGCATCGGGGCGGTACAACCGCACCCGGTGGCGCCGGGTACGGAGCCGGATGACCGGGCGGAGTGGGGCCCGGCGCACCAGGGCCCGGACCAGGTCGACCGCGGCGGCCGGGGGCTCCCCCGGCGGCCCCGGGAAGCGGTGCTCGGCCCGGACGAGCAGCGGCTCGACCGCCTCGGTGGGGAGCTTCACGACCCAGCCCTCATCGCTGCGGTGCCGCAGGCTCGCGCCGGCCCGGGTGAGCCGCAGGTCCGGGGTGTCGTGGTAGACGGCCTCGGTCTCCACCACCTCCACCGGTCCGGGCTCGAGGCCGTCGACGAGCCCGCGCAGGTCACCGAGTGTGAAGCCGGGTCGGGGAAGGAGCTTCAGCTCACGCTCGTGCATCGCTGCTTCGGGTATCCCCGCTCCGGGCCCTGGCCAACTCGGCGAGCACCCGGTGCGTGTCGACGCCTCGGGCCGGGGACACCCGGTGCCAGGTCCCGTCCCCGGCGAGTTCCCAGGCGAGGGTGTCGTCGGCGAGGTTCACGCGCAGGATCTCGTCGAGCCGGGCCCGCAACGCCGGGTCGGTGACCGGGGTGATCGCCTCCACCCGGCGGTCGAGGTTGCGGGGCATGAGATCGGCGGAGCCGATGAGGTAGTCGGCGGTGAGCGGGTCGGCGCCGAACCGGTAGATGCGGGAGTGCTCGAGAAACCGCCCCACGATGGAGCGCACCCGGATCGTCTCCGACAGGCCTGCGACTCCGGGACGGAGGCAGCAGATCCCCCGGATGATGAGGTCCACCGGGGTCCCCGACCGGGACGCCCGGTAGAGCGCGTCGATCATCGCCGGGTCGACGAGGCTGTTCATCTTCATCACGATCCGTCCGGCCGGTCCCAGCCTCGCCTCCCGTTCGATGAGCGCCTGGATGCCTTCCCGCAGCCCGACCGGCGCCACCAGCAGCTTCCGGTAGTCGTCCTGGCGGCTGTAGCCGGTCAGGTAGTTGAACAGGTCGGTGAGGTCCGCTCCGAGCTCGGGGTCCGCGGTGAACAGCCCGAGGTCCTCGTAGAGGGTCGCGGTCACCGGGTTGTAGTTGCCGGTCCCGATGTGGCAGTACCGGCGGATGCCATCCGACTCCTGCCGAACCACGAGCAGGATCTTCGTATGGGTCTTCAGGCCCACGAGGCCATAGGCGACGTGCACCCCGGCACGCTCGAGCTGCCGGGCCCGCTCGACGTTCGCGGCCTCGTCGAAACGGGCCTGCAACTCGACGAGCGCCACCACCTGCTTGCCGGCCTCGGCGGCCCGGATGAGCGATCGGATGATGCCGCTCTCGGCCCCGCCGGTGCGGTAGAGGGTCTGTTTGATGGCCAACACCCTGGGGTCCCGGGCGGCCCGGTCGAGGAACCGTTCGACGCTGGCGGCGAACGAGTCGTACGGGTGGTGGACGAGCAGGTCCCGCTCGGCGACGGCGCGGAACACCCCGTCGGGCTCATCGGCCCGGGCGAACGCCGGGATCGGCACGGGGGTCCACGGCTCGTCCTTCAGCTCCGGGCGGTCGAGGGCGTACAGGGTCCACAACCCGGAGAGGTCGAGGGGTCCGTCGACCGTGGTCACATCCGCGGGGGCGAGGTCGAGCTCCCGGCACAGCAGCGCGAGCGTCGCCGGGCTCATGCCGGTGTCGACCTCGAGGCGGACCACGTGTCCCGCGCGGCGGCGGCGGTGCAGCACATGCTCGATCGCCTCGAGGAGGTCCTCGGCCTCGTCCTCGAGCTCGAAGTCGGCGTCGCGGGTGACCCGGAACGGGTGGTGCTCCACGATCTCCATGCCGGGGAAGAGCCGGTCGAGGTGCGCGGCGATGACCTGTTCGATCGGCACGAACCGCTCACCGTCGGCGGTGACGATGAACCGGTCGAGCAGTGGCGGCACCTTCACCCGGGCGAAGCGCTCCTCACCGCTCGCCGGGCTCCGCACCACCACGGCCAGGTTCAGCGACAGGTTGGAGATGTAGGGGAACGGGTGGGCGGGGTCCACCGCCAGTGGGGTGAGGACCGGGAAGATGCGGTCCTCGAAGACCTGCACGAGGAAGGCGCGCTCGGGTGGGTCGAGGTCGGACCAGTTCGAGAAGCGGATGCCCACCTCCTCGAGGGCCGGGGCGAGCTCCTTCGTGAACACCCGGCACTGACGGGCGACGAGCCCCTCGACCCGGGTCCGCACCGCCCGCAGCTGTTCGGCCGCGTCGAGGCCGTCGGGGGAGCGGGACCGGACCCCCGACGCGAGCTGCTCCTGGAGACCGGAGACCCTGACCTGGAAGAACTCGTCGAGGTTGGTGGAGAAGATCGCCAGGAACTTCGCCCGTTCCAGCAACGGAACGTCCTGGCGTTCCGCGAGGGCGAGGACGCGGGCGTTGAAGTCGAGCCACGACAGCTCCCGGTTCAACAGGCGTCGGGGATCCCTCGACAGGGCCTCCATGCGCCGATGCTAGGCGGGAGGGTCCCGCCGGCACCCGGCGTCGGGCGGGCGTGCCGGCGCGTCGCGATCCGCCCGGGGAGAGGCGGATCGCGGGGGCCGGTTCCGGGGGGGCATCCGGACCCCGGCCGTTCGGGGCGCCGGAGGCGTCATCCCGAACGGATGCAGGGTAGGGAGGAGGGATGACGGCCGCCCCTCCGACGGACGACCGCCGTGTGACGTCGCGGTGAACAGCGCGCGACCCGGCGGCAGGGGGTCGTGCCGCCGCCGGGAGCGGTGCCGGCCACCCGGATCCGCGAACATCGCGTGGTGGCGACCCGCGACCCCCGGACCTACGCCCTGAGCCCGTTCGGGCGCCTCGTCGTCACGCAGGCCTTGGCGACGGTGGGCGACGCGTGCCTGACCGTGTCGTTGGCCGGGTCGATCTTCTTCAATCAGGATGTCGCCCGGTCCCGCAGCCAGGTGCTGCTCTATCTGCTGCTCACCCTCGCCCCGTTCGCGGTGGTGGCCCCGGTCATCGGGCCGGCCCTCGACCGCAGCCGCGCCGGTCGGCGCACCCTTCTCGCCA
>Ga0308412_1001173_pt1 | contig 14184 bp, 8 predicted proteins | sample HotsprottomLayer_FD_202357 | JGI IMG/M metagenome (GOLD analysis project Ga0308412, IMG submission 202357) | Hot spring phototrophic mat microbial communities from Octopus Spring, Yellowstone National Park, Wyoming, United States -... | ecosystem: Environmental > Aquatic > Thermal springs > Hot...
CCCCCCCGGAACCGCCGGTGGGTGTGCTAGTCGTCGAGCAGATCGAGGACCGCCGCGTGCCGCCCAGCATGTTGCAGCGGGTAGAGGTGGTCTGCCGCCACAGCGCGGCGGCGCTGGGCAACGCCTTGGAACATCACAGTCTGTTCTTGATGCCCGTGTGGAAGCTGCTGGGCAAGTCGCGCGTGGTAGTACAGGCGCGCAACCTGCCCTGGACCGTATCGATATCAGCGCTGTTGCTTGTGGCAGTGCTGTTCTTGAGCTTGTTTCCCAAGGAATTTCGGGTCGAGTCGCAGGGGACGCTCGAACCGGTCGTCGCGCGGGATGTTTTCGCCACGGTCAAGGGTGTGGTAGAGCAAACAAAGGTCAAGCACGGCGATATGGTCGCTCGCGGCGACGTACTGGTGCAATTGCGCGACCCAGAACTGGAGATGGCCTTGATCGAAAAGGAAGGATTGCGCGCCGAGACGCTCAAGCGCATCGAATGGCTGGAGCACGTGCTGGTCGATTCCGGCGATCGCAGCAGCGAAGACCGCGACCGCATCGCCGGCGAGCTGGCCGAAAACCGCGCTCGACTCACCAGCTTGGAAGCCGAAATCGGCGTGCTGAGCAACAAAAAAAGCGAACTATTGGTGCGCAGCCCGATCGACGGCCAGGTCATCACCTGGGACGTGGAAAAACGGCTCATCAATCGGCCGGTACAGCGCGGTCAGGTGCTGATGCGAATAGCAGATTTGGAAAAGGACTGGCAGCTCGAGTTGCACATGCCGGAGAATCGGATCGGGCACGTGGTGCGGGCGGCGGCCGAGGCCTCGCAGCGGGCGGCAGAACTTGGCCAGCCCCAACGCGGCCTGGACGTGCAGTACCAACTGGCCACCCATCCCGGACTGCGCTTCCACGGTGAGGTCATCGAAATACACCGCAGCGCCGAGGTCCGCAGCGACGAAGGAAACACGGTGCTGATCAAAGTCAAGATCGACAAGAACCGGCTCCTGGAAGCCACGGGAATGAATCAACTCCAGGCCGGGGCGACGGTGACCGGCAAGGTTTACTGCGGTCGGCGGGCGATCGGGTACGTTTGGTTCCACGATCTGGTGGCCTGGTTCCAGACGAAGGTCATTTTCCGCTACTTATGAAGACCGCTGCCGCATCGTAGTTGGCCAGTTGTCCTGACGCGGCCTGCGGCCTCAAACAGATAGAGGTGATGGAGGGACGCGCTGCGGTCGCGTCCGTTGGCACTGTGTGCAGGGCCACGACGGAGCGTGGCCCTCCAAATCATTTGAAAAAAGCGTGCAGAACTTTGAAAAAAAGCGCGCAACACGCGCAGAAGTTACGCCGTAAGGGCTGACTGCCCGTCGGTTCGGCGATAAAGGTATCTTCATGCCAGCTTCGATAACGACTTTGACAACTCTGGCGGTCTTGCTGGTCGGTGCTGCCCCGAGCAAGCCGCCGCCGGAGTCGATCACGCTCAGCAACTGCCTGGTGTGGCCTGTGCTTAACGGCGAGGCGCGCGTGCCCGCCCGCGAAGCAGGTGTGCTGGTAGAAGTGCGGGTCAAAGAAGGCGACGCCGTGAAGGCGGGCGAGCTGCTGGCACGCATCGACGACCTGGAAGCACAAGAGGCCTATAAGGTGGCCCGCTTCAACTGGGAAGTGGCCAAAGAGGAAGCGGCCAGCGACGTCAACGTCCGCTACGCCAAAGCAGCGGCAGCCGTCGCCCGCGCCGAATACCAGGCGGCAATAGTCGCCAACCAGCGCGTGCCGGGCACGGTGCCGGAAACCGAGATCAACCGCCTGCGGCTGACCTGGGAACGGACGATGCTGGAGATCGAAAAGGCGGAAACCGACCGCCGCATCGCCGCCCTGAAGGTGAACGTCAAACAGGCCGAAGCAGCCATGGCCCACGAAAACCTCCAGCGCCGCCAAATCCTTTCGCCGCTGGATGGGATCGTCGATGAGATTCGCGGGCGACAGGGCGAATGGGTCAAACCCGGCGACACCGTGGTGCGCGTCATCCGGCTGGACCGCTTGCGGATCGAAGGCTTCATCAATCGGGCCGAGGTAGGCCCGAACGAAGTAGCCGGCAAGCCGGTCACGGTGCGCGTCAAACTGGCGCGCGGACAGGAGGAAACCTTCTTTGGCCGAGTGGATTTCGCCAGCCCGACTGTGCCGGCCGGGGGACAGTTTCGCGTGTGCGCCGAGGTAGAGAATCGCCAGCAGAACGGCCACTGGCTGCTGGGCCGCGGCATGACCGCCGAAATGACCATTCACTTGACGCAGAGCAAATGACCAACAACCCAAAGCAGCCTATGGCCGCAACTGAATGGAGCGAATGTGTTTGATGTCAAGTGGTGGCCGGGGCGGGACGCGCTGCGGTCGCGTCCGGGGTGTCTCGATACCGGCCAGGTAGCAAGGCCAAATACGGCCACGACGGAGCGTGGCCCTCCAGATAAGATGGAAAACACGCGCCGAAGACGCGCGCAAGTTACGCCATAAGAGACTTAGCCGGACCGCGGGCAATCGATGCCCGCTGAGCGTATGGCCACGCTGCACGATAGCCTGCTGTCCAGTTCGGCCCGCAAGCTGCCGCTGCGAAAACGGGCAGACCTGTCGGCGCGGCGGCACCAGTATCTGGGGCGGACTTACTGGGTGGTCAAGGAACCGCTGGGGCTGAACTACTTCCGCTTTCAAGAGGAGGAGTTCGCCATCCTGCAAATGCTCGACGGGAACATCAGCCTCGACGAACTGAAGGAACGCTTCGAGGCCATGTTCCCCCCGCAGAAAATCTCCCTGGAGGAATTGCAGCAGTTCCTGGGGATGCTTCACCGCAGCGGGCTGATCGTGGCCGACGCCCCAGGCCAAGGATACCAGCTCCGCAAACGCCGCAGCGAGCGTCGTCGCCAGGAGTGGATCAACAAGTGGACCAACCTGCTGGCCATCCGCTTTCGCGGCGTTGATCCCGAACGACTGCTCAACTGGCTCTATCCCAAGCTGCGCTGGTGTTTTTCCGCGCCGGTGCTGATCGGCGGGCTGCTGCTGGCCCTTTCTGCGCTGCTGCTGGTGATGGTGGAATTCGAGGCCTTCCGCCGTAAGCTGCCGGCGTTTCACGACTTCTTCACCCTGCAAAATGCCTTGTGGATGGCCGTGGTGCTGGCCATCTCGAAGATCATTCACGAGTTCGGCCACGGGCTGGCCTGCAAGCACTTCGGCGGCGAATGCCACGAGATGGGCGTAATGATCCTGGTGCTTACCCCATGCCTGTACTGCAACGTATCCGACTCGTGGATGCTGCCCAGCAAGTGGCACCGGGCGGCCATCGGCGCGGCGGGCATTTTCGTGGAAGTTGTGCTGGCCGCGGCGGCAACCTACGTGTGGTGGTTTACGCAGCCAGGCTTTGTGCACTTCATGGCGTTGAACGTGATGTTTGTCTGCTCGGTGAGCACTATCGTCTTCAATGGCAATCCTCTGCTGCGCTACGACGGCTATTACGTGCTGGCCGATCTGGTGGAAATCCCCAACCTCCGCCAGAAGGCAACCACCCTGCTGAGCAATAAACTGGCACAGTGGCTGCTGGGCATCGAGCCGCCGGAAGACCCATTCCTGCCCCAGCGCCGCCAGTTGTTCTTCGTGCTTTACAGTGTTGCCGCGGCAGCCTACCGCTGGCTGGTGCTGGCTTCGATCCTGTGGTTCCTGTATCAGTTTTTCAAGCCCTACGGGCTACAGGTGATCGGCTGGACGATCATTGGCGTTTCGCTGATAGGGCTCGTTTGCATGCCGCTGTACAAGGTGGCGAAGTTCTTCTACGTGCCGGGGAGATTGGAAAAAGTGAAAAAGCCTCGCATGTATACCAGCCTTGCCCTGATCGGCCTGCTGCTTGCCGCTGTGCTGCTGGTGCCCTTGCCGCATAGCATCATCTGCACCCTGGAAATACAGCCCCGTGATGCCACCCCGGTGTACGTCGATAACGTCGACGGGGGGCTGCTGGCCGAGTGTTACGTGCGGCAGGGAGACGAGGTTCAAGCCGGGCAACTGTTGGCTCAGCTTAGCAACGTGGAGTTGGAACTGAAGATTGTACAGCTTACGGGCGAGCGCGAGCGATTCAAGGCGCGGCTGGACGCCCGTCGCCGCCAGGGCGAGGCAGGCCGAGGCGAAGTGGCCCAACTGGAAAAGGCACTGCGGAACGTGGAAGAACAGCTCGAGAAGCGCTTGCAGGATTGGCGTCGTTTGCAACTGACGGCCCCGGTCAGCGGCACGGTGTTGCCGCCGCCGGAAACCCCTGCCCATCCCGACCCCGAAGGCCAGTTGCCCGCCTGGTCCGGCACGCCGCTTGACCCGGAGAACATCGGCGCGTATCTGGAAGAAGGAACGCTGCTGTGCCAGATCGGCGATCCGACCAAGTACGAAGCGATTCTGGTGATCGACGAGGCGGACGTGGATTTGATCCGGGCGATGCTTGCGCGAGGCCAGTACCCCGAGGTCCATATCAAGGTCTATGCCTTGCCGGAGCGGACGTTTCGCACGCAACTGGTCAGCGTATCGAACGTCGATTTGAAGATTGCGCCGCGCCGACTGGGCGCACGGGCCGGCGGAGAACTGCCTACCAAACCAGATCCGGTGCTGAATGTCGAGCGCCCCTTGCGGCGGAGCTATCAGGCGCAGGCCCCGCTGGATGATCCCGATGGAGTGCTGCGGCTGGGGTTGCGCGGCTCGGCCCGCGTTTACACTTCGTGGATGCCGCTGGGCAAGCGGATATGGCGATTGATCTGGCACACGGTAAACTTCCGCATGTAGCATGGCTGCGCACTTGAAAAACCTGCCAAAGTCGCCCTGAGATTGTCCCTTACCGCTGCGCGTGCTACGCTGCCAGTGCCGCGAAGCCGCCTGCGAGCAACGGCGTGCTGATTGCTGTTTGCGCCATACTGCGGGATGGCAGCACTGGTCTGGCTGCCGGCAATTGCAAACGTTTGCGTAACTTGCCCTTTTGCCCACCGTCGATTGCGAGAATCGCGATATGAACCCTATCCTTCGCCCGACTCACGCGGCCGAGCTGGCCAGAAACTCGCAACATTCATCAGTCAAAGCAGCGTCGAGCAACGATTGGGCGCCCATCGGGTGCCGCGCAGCACTGCCCGGCCGGTTGCGATGGGTGGCCACATCTCTGTTGGCGGGCGGCGCGATAGCACTGTGCTGTGTGCCCGCATCGGCTGCCGACTGGCCTACCTACAGGCACGACAACGCCCGCAGCGGCCGAACCGACGAAGGGCCGCCCTTGCCCTTGATGCAACGCTGGGTGTTCAAACCGCTTCATGGGCCGCGGCCGGCGTGGGGGGAGCCTAATCCACGGCCTTCTGGCGGCTGGTACGGTCTGACGGAGTTGCGGCGAGTCCATTTCGACGACGCCTTTCACACCGTAGTGGCCGGCGGAGCGGTCTTCTTCGCTTCCTCAGCCGATGGAAAGGTGTATTGTCTGGACCTGCACACAGGCGCGCTGCGATGGGCTGCGCCGACCGGCGCGCCGGTCAGACTGGCGCCGACGGTTTGGAACGGCCGGGTTTACATAGGCTCGGACGACGGATGGGTTTACTGTTTCGGGGCTTCTGACGGAAGGTTGTCTGGAAATTCCGTGCCGCCCCCAACGATCAGAGGGTGCTGGGCAGCGGGAGGATGATCTCGCTCTGGCCGGTGCGCACCGGCGTACTGGTAGATGGGGGAGTTGCATACTTTGGAGCAGGCGTCTTTCCAGGCGAGGGTGTCTATCTGTACGCACTCGACGCAGAAGACGGAAAGCTGCTGTGGTGCAACGACTGGTCGGCAGCAGCCCCGCAAAGCCGCTTTTCACCCCAAGGGTATCTACTGGCGTCCGAGCAGATGCTGTTTGTTCCGCTGGGACGCGCGATGCCGGCTGCGCTGGATCGCAAAGACGGCCAACTGCTTTATCAGACCGATTTCGGACACTCTATCGGCGGCACGTATGCCCTATTGACCGAGGACGCGGTTTTCACCGGCACCGAAGAGTTGATAGCTTACGATCGCCAGTCGCGCACCAAACTTGCCTGGTTTGCTGGAAGGCAACCGGTGGTAACTCCCACCGTCGCGTACCTGGCTGCCGATCGCCAGTTGCAAGCCCTGGACCGCCAGAAATATCCCCAAGCAAGCCTGCGCCTTCAGGCAACAATTGCAAAGCGGCAACGCCTGGGCGACCCGGTAACAGCCGCCAGAAGAAAACAGAAAACCTTCCAGTCCACGCTGACACAACTCAAGCAGGAATTGACGGCGCTGGACCAGCAAATTGCACGCCCGGACGGCCAGAACAAACCTGCCGAACTTCGGCAGTTGAAACTCAAGCGCGATGATACCGCCAAGAAACTGCAAGCAGCCAGCGTCGATCTTGCTTCCGCCGAGCAGGAGGAGGTCAAAGCTCAGCAGCAAGTTCAGGCGTTGGCCGAGGAACTGAAAGAGGCTCAGAACGCCCTAGCGGCCTGCACAATTTGGCAGACGCCCGCTGAGGCTCCCGAGTCGATGATCTTGGCGGGCAAGCTGATCGTGTGCGGAGGAGCAGGTCGTGTGATGGCCTTTGATGCCGACGATGGCAAGCTGCTGTGGAGCGCGGAGGTTGAAGGCTGCGCGAAAGGGCTGGCCGTCGCCGATGGGCGGCTGCTGGTCAGCAGCACCACCGGGGCGATCTACTGCTTCGGCTCCCCACGGCCCGAACCTTCCGCCACCATCGTGCAGGACTTTGCCCGCTGGCTGCCTGCCGACGAGTCGGCACAGCTCCTACAGCACAGCGCAGAGCAGATTCTCCAGCGCACGAATATCAAGCGGGGATATTGTCTGGTGCTGGGTTGCGGCAGCGGCCGGCTGGCCTGGGAGCTGGCACGCCGAACGGAGCTGACCATCCACTGTATTGACACCGACGCGCAAAGGCTGTCGGCAGCGCAGAAGCTGATCGACTGGGTGGGCTACTTGGGCGCCAGGATCACCTTCCAGCACGCCGATCCGGCCCGAGTGCCCTGCCCGGATTACTTTGCCAACCTCATCGTGTCCGAAACGGCGATCACCGAGGGGCAGGTGCCGTTCAGCGCCGATGAGGCATTCCGCATGCTCAAGCCGCTGGGGGCGTCATTTGCCTTGGTCAACCCAGCGAAGTTCCAGATAAGGCGAAAAAGTTGTCGGCCGATCAGTTGCGCCACTGGGCTGCCGGCACGCCGCTTCAGCAGGGCATGGTCAGCGGCGACGATGGGGTGTGGCTGAAGTACACACGTGGCCCGTTGCCGGGTGCAGCAAACTGGACCCATCAGTACTGCGACCCCGGCAATACCACGTGCAGCGAAGACCAGCTCGTTCGCTTGCCTTTGCGGGTGTTGTGGTTCGGGGACCCTGGCCCGGGCGAAATGGCCGAACGCCACGCCGATCCAGCTACGCCGCTGGCGGTAAACGGGCGGCTGTTCGTGCAAGGAGAAGGCCCCAGTTCGCGGTTGGGTGCCGGCGAAAACGTGATCATGGCCTACGATGCCTACAACGGCCTGAGGCTTTGGCGCCGCGTTATCCCTGGAATACTTCGGACGGGCGTAGCAGCGGAGACCAGTAACATGGTGGCCGATGACGATAGCCTGTTCATAGCAGCAGGTAGTAATTGTCTCCGTCTGGACGCCAACAGCGGCGAAACGCTATTCACTTACCGGGTACCGGACGCCGATCAAACGCCCGGCTGCCGATGGGGATATGTCGCTCGTTTCGGAAGACTTCTTTACGGCACCCGCAGCGCCCGCGGTCGCACCGGCGAATGCCTGTTCGCGCTTGACGCCGAGACGGGGAAGACGGCATGGGTGCATCAGGGCGGCGCGATCATTCATACCGCGATAGCAATTGGCGACAACAAAGTGTTTCTGGTCGATTCCTCGGTGGGCCAGGCCGAGCGACAGGCTGCGCTTGCACGCCAGTTGGCGGAACTCCGGCAGCTTCCCGACGCCGATAAGTCGGAAGCGGAAAGGAAGCTCCACGCCCGCCAGTTGCGCACTGTCGCTGCCCTGGACGCAACCACTGGCCGAAAGCTATGGGAAAAGGTTGTGGACTTGACCGATTGCTACAGTGGGCCTTACTGGACCGCGCTGGGCGCCATCTACAAAGACGGAGTGTTGCTGCTTTTCGGGGTTTACAAGAATGGGCATTACTGGAGCGAGTTCCTGGCGGGAAAATTCGCCCAGCGGGAGATGGTGGCACTTTCGGGTGAGGACGGCCAGTTGCTGTGGCGACGCCACACCGGACACCGCGTGCGCCCCTTGGTTGTCGGCCAGACTGTCCACGCCGAACCATGGTGCTACGACCTTCGCACAGGCCAGCCCCGGATGCGCGTCAACCCCATCACCGGCGCACAGGAACAATGGCAGTTCGCTCGGCCCGGCCATCACTGCGGCTGCGTGGCCGCCTCGCCGTACGCGATGTTCTTCCGTTCCTACTGTCTGGGTTATTACGATCTAGTCGAGGATTGCGGCACGGCACACTTCGGATCGCTGCGCCCCAACTGCTGGATCAACTTCATTCCCGCCAATGGCTTGTTGCTCATGCCGGAAGGCAGTTCGGGCTGCATGTGCCCGTTTCCTAACACTTGCACGGTAGCCTTCCAACATCGGGCGGATAACCGCGCCTGGGCGTATTTCAGCCATCCCGGCCCGATCCTCCCGGTCAAACACCTGGCGATTAACTTCGGTGCCCCAGGGGATCGCAAGGACCGCTCGGGCGTATTGTGGCTGGGCTACCCCCGCCCTTCCGGCCAATTGGTGCTGAACTTCAAATTGGATGTATCGCTGTATTCCCAAGGCAGTTACTTCTGCTACGACCCTGCCCGGCACGCTGTCGCTAACACCGATGCGCCGTGGCTATTCCTTTCGGGCGTACGGGGACTGAAACGGTGCGCCATACCGGTGCAAGCCAGCGGCGAGCGGCCCGCCCGATATTCCGTGCGACTGGCCTTCGCAGAGCTGGGGGATGCGCGGCTTGGCCAGCGCGTTTTCGACATCAAACTTCAGGACCGAACCGTAGCATCCGGCTTCGACATAGTGAAACACGCTGGCGGAACGGGCCGGGCAGTGGTGCTGAAGTTCGAGAACATCTGGGCCCGCGATACATTGGCCATCGAACTGCTCTGTCCGAGCGACAAGCCCAATTCTGAGCAGATGCCCGTGCTTCAGGCGATCGAGATCATCCGGGAAGGCTCCGAATGAGTAATTGACTGTTGGGCCAGCCAATGGCAGCCATTGCGTGGCGCCGGTCGTTGTTGCAACGTTGGCGTGGCCATCAGTGCGGCATAGGGTTCTCTTCTGTGCCAGTCCAGCAGCAACTTTGACTGCTAATGGGGACTGTCCAAAACGGGCAAACAGCCGATGTTCACAACGGCGGCTGCCGCCGGTGCCAGTCGGTAACTGTTTGATACATGAATGCCGCGCGGAGCAACTGCTCTTCGGCAAACGGCGGCCCTTGCAAATGCAAGCCGATCGGCAGCCCCTTCGAGGAGAAGCCGCAGGGAATGGACATTCCCGGCAACCCCGCCAGGTTGGCGCCCACGGTGTACAGATCGAACAGATACATGGCCAGCGGATCGCCCAGCTTTTCGCCCAGCTTGAAGGCCGGAGTGGGCGTGACGGGGCCGGCGATGATGTCCACCTGTTGAAAAGCCTGGTGATAGTCGTTGCGGATCAGTCGCCGTACTTTCGAGGCCTTCTTGTAATAGGCGTCGTAATATCCGGCGCTAAGGGCATAAGTGCCTAACATTATCCGCCGTTTGACTTCCGGCCCGAACGCTTCCGAGCGCGAACGACGGTACATGCTTACCAGTGCGCTGTCCAGTTCGTGCAAGGCGGCTTCCGCGCCGCTTGCTGCCAGGGCCTTGCGCTTTTGCTCCAGATCAGCCATCATCTGCTCGACGTCGGTTCGATAGCCGTAGTGCACCCCGTCGTAACGGGCCAGATTGCTGCTGGCTTCGCACGAGGAGACTATGTAATACGTGGCCACCGCATACTTACTGTGAGGCAGAGAGATTTCCTTGACCGTAGCGCCCAACGACTGGAAAACCCGCACCGCTTCGCGGACCGCCGCCTCGACTTCGGCGTCCAGTCCCGGCCCGTAGTGCTCGCGGACCAGACCCAGCCGTAGCTTTTCCAGCGGCTGCCGCACCGTGTGGCTGTAAGGGGGAACCGGAACATCTGCCGAGGTGGAGTCCTGCGGATCGTAGCCGGCCACTGCTTCCAATAGCAGCGCTGCGTCTTCGGCCGTCTGGGCGATCGGCCCCACTTGGTCCAGACTGCTCGCAAAGGCTACCAGTCCCAGCCGGCTCACCCGCCCGTAACTGGGCTTCAAGCCGGTCACTCCGCACAGCGCCGAGGGGGATCGGATCGATCCGCCGGTATCGCTTCCCAGTGCCAGCGGGGCAAATCTGGCAGCCACACATGCGGCCGAGCCGCCGCTGGAGCCGCCAGGGATGTAATCGGTGTTCCACGGATTGTGTGTAGGAAAGAAGGCCGAGTTCTCGGTCGAGGCGCCCATGGCGAACTCGTCCATGTTCGTTCGCCCGATGATCACTGCGTCGGCAGCCTTCAGCCGGGCAATTGTTGTGGCGTCATACGGGGGCCGAAACGTCTCGAGCATCCTCGAAGCGCAGGTAGTTGGCTGGTCTTTGGCGCATAGCACATCTTTGACGGCTACCGGTACACCTGCCAGCCGACCCAGCCGATGGCCGTTGCGGCGACGACGGTCGATCTGCTCGGCTTGCTCCAGCGCCGCTTGAGCGTCTAGGTAGAGAAAGGCCTTCACTCGAGGCTCGTACCGGTCTATGCGCTCCAAGAAAGCCCGCACGGTCTCGACCGCAGTTTGCTGGCCCGACTGAAGCGCACGCAGCAACTCACAAGCCGTGCAATTGACAAGCGACATGCATTCGACCTACAGGAGAGGACCTACAAGTTGATCTTTGCGAAATGTAGCGACCGCTTGATATAAGGTTTTTCCCGGTGATCCGTGTCACCACGTATTGCGAAGGTCAATTAGACGTACCGAAGAAATAGTGCCTTACGCCGTACCATGTGCCCGCGGTGTACCATGTTCGCGCGGTGTGCGCACGCTTTCGGGCGATCTGGAGGGCCACGCTCCGTTGTCCCCGGATACGTGTTGGAGGGCCACGCTCCGTCGTGGCCGTCTGCCCATTGCTAGCGGACGCGACCGCAGCGCGTCGCTGCCATTTGGTTGCGGCCGCAGGCTGCATTGGGAGAGGCACTAAACGCTACAGTTCGCCCAGCACCGCCGGGACCAGATAGCACTGGCCGTCGTGTTGTGGGGCGTTGCGCAAGGCCTCTTGGCGATCCAAGCTGGGGCCGACCTGATCCGGCCGAAATACGTTGCACAGTTCCAAAGGATGCGAAAACGGCTCCACCTGATCGGTGTCGGCTTCCTTGAGCAGGTCGATGTGCTCCAAGATCGCGCCGAGTTGGCCGGTCATGGTATCCAACTCTTGCTCGCTTAGCATTAAGCGGGCAAGCAAAGCTACCTTTTCGACCTCCGCCCGCGAAATCTTCATGATGAGCTATACCCTCCGGCCGCGCTATCGAATCGGAAAGTCCGTCGCAGTGTGGTGCGCTTTGGATATCCGGCCAGATTGTAGCGAGAATTGCCCCGCGGCGCGACTGTCCCAACCGCCAGCGGCCAAACCTTGCGCGGTGTATACCGGCAAAGTGTGGCGGCTAATGGGTTTGGAGTGCCTTCGGCAGACGAAATGGTTTGCTGCGGATGCGCTTGGTCACCGCCCCGCTGCGAATGCATTGCGTGCATACCCGGATTGTTTGGTTACCTCCATCGGGCAAAGTAACCCGCACCCGCTGCAAATTCGGCTTGAACTTCCGTCTGCTGATGCCGGTTATCTTGGTACCGACACCGCCGAGGTACTTGGCTTTACCACGATGGGTGACCTGATTGCCCAATGCTGGCTTTTTTCCGCAAACCTGGCACTGTTGACCCATACGCTTCTCCAATGCTGTTGCGCCGCGCCGCAACCGGCCGGAGCATCTCGAAACTTTTAGTGTACCCCAACCGGCCGCCGTTACAAGGCGGTCGGCCGCGGAACTTTGCGGCCTTGCCGTCCGTTCAGCGGGTCTGGGAGTACTGGTACCACGCTTCCCGCGGGCCCGACCACCCGTGGCACGATCCGGCAGCCCAGTAGCTTTACCGCTGCGCAGGCGGCTGGCCTTGCAGCGCTATTTCAAAACGCTGCAACAGCGCCTTGGCTGCCGGATGTTCTGGCTGGATTTCCAGCGCTTGTTGGGCGGCGCGGAAGGCTTCCGGCCGGCGTCCGCAAAGCCACAGTGCTTCGGCCAGCCGGCACCACAGTTCCGACGAGCCTTTTCCGCGGCTCAGCGCGGCTGCCAGCGTCTCGGCCGCCTCCTCCGCACGCCCTAAAGCGAGCTGTGCTTCGCCGGTCAGTTCCAGAACCTCCGCTGGTTCTTGGCCTGGATGATAATTGTCGGCCAGCGTCTGAAGGGTCTGCAAGGCACGGTGTGGTTCGTTGAGTTGCCTGTACAACTTGGCGATCTGTAGCAAGATCGCTTTGTCTTCCGGGGCATAGCCTAAAGCGCGGTGAGCGTCGGCCAGCGCCTGGCGAAGCTGTCCGCTGGCGGCCATCACCTGACCGCGAACCGCCCAGGCCGGCGCCGAGCGAGGATTCAGGTCGATCGCTTTTTCTGCGCTTTGTCGGGCCAGTTCCACACGGCCGGCGGCCAGTTGCATTTCTGCCAGACGCACCCAAAGGGCGGTGTCGTCGGCCGAGTGCTGCAAAGCCTGCTGTATCTGGGCTATCGCCTCGGTTTGTGCCCCGCGCAGCCAGAGGACTTCGGCATATCGGCGGCGGGCTTCGATGTCTGCCGGACAGGTCTTGACCGCTTTGGCCAGCAGTTGTTCGGCCCGCTGGTGTTGCCCCTGTTCCAGGGCTGCCATGCCCTCGCGCGAAAGTTGTCGGCAGGCAGCCAGCGACTGCGAGACAGGGCCATCCCGGCCGGCCAGCCGGCACCCCGATATCGTCAGCCAACAAAGCCACGCGGCAACAATCAACCCGCCCCACGACGCTACGGCTCGCCCTGGCCGAATTGAGAAGTTCTTGTTCCGAAAACGCTCCACTACTCCCCGCGCGTAGTACAAGCACCCACCAGCTAGCACACCTGCGCGCCAGAGGGATTGTCGAGCCTCAAACAAACGGGTGCTGGGCACAACTGGGTGACCCTGTTATACACCTGAAGGGGGCAGTATTCGCGTCGTTTTCGCCGCTGGACGCGAAGATTATCAAACTTGCACCAGATTTGCTATGCCGATTTGGAGAAAATGGGCAACAGTGCGCCGAGTCTGGCTCGGCGCCGCCGGGTTCTCGAACTTGCAAGTGGCGATATAATTGCGCTTCACTTCGGTGCGCTACATTTTTCGATCCAAAAACAGAATCTTAGCCCCTTGGACTGCAATGCCCCAAACAACATCCGCAATAACTTACGATTATTCCGAACTGCTGGCGGCCGAGGACGCTCCGGCGTTGCAACGCGATACGGGGATTCTGCCCAGCGATCTGTATTGGCTGGTCCCCCGCCTGGAGGCAGCCAGGAAAGAAGTGCTCGACGACACGGCAGCGTGGAACTCTGGCGCACCGGTCGCAAAAGAAAAACAACCCCTCGACGCCGGCTTCTTCGAACTGCCCGAAAGACTGCTGCGAACCGACCGGGCGGTTGTGGATCGGGTGGTGGCAGTGGCCGATCGGCTGGCCGGGGAGGTCGACCGGGTGGTAGTGCTGGGCATCGGCGGTTCTTACATGGGGGCCCGGGCACTGATGGAAGCCTGTTGCCACCCCTACCACAACGAATTGCCCCGCCAACGTCGCAATGGCCGACCGCGAATGTACTTCGAGGGAAACAACGTCGATAACGACGCCGTGTGCGGACTGCTGGACCTGCTCGAAGGCGCCGACGACTGGGCGCTGGTGGTAATCAGCAAAAGCGGCGGCACGCTGGAAACGGCCGTGGCTTTCCGTATCTTCTTCCAGGCATTGAAACACGTCTGTGCCAACCACCCTGAAAAGCTCCGTCGCAGAGTTGTCCCCATTACAGGCCGGACCGGCAAACTTCGGGCACTGGCCCGCCGGCTGGGATTGTCCGACCAGGATATGTTCGACAT
>Ga0308412_1001174_pt1 | contig 14178 bp, 13 predicted proteins | sample HotsprottomLayer_FD_202357 | JGI IMG/M metagenome (GOLD analysis project Ga0308412, IMG submission 202357) | Hot spring phototrophic mat microbial communities from Octopus Spring, Yellowstone National Park, Wyoming, United States -... | ecosystem: Environmental > Aquatic > Thermal springs > Hot...
AGGGTAGCCAAGTACGGGAGAGATAACCGCTGAAAGCATCTAAGCGGGAAACTTGCCCCAAGATGAGCCTTCTCACGGAGTCGATCCGGTAAGGACCCCGGTAGAATACCGGGTGGATCGGCGGGGGGTGTACGCGCAGCGATGCGCTGAGCCGACCCGTGCGAATCGTCCGAGGTCTTGACCTTCGTGCACTCATGATTTTGACCTTCCTTATCTCGCTACCCCGCTGATCCAACTTTGAAAAGCAGAAGATTGGATGCCTCTGTGCTCATAGCGGCATGGTCCCACCCGTTCCCATTCCGAACACGGCAGTGAAACGTGCCTGCGCCGATGGTACTTGGCCCGAAGGGGCCTGGGAGAGTAGGGCAGTGCAGAGGTTTTTTCTTTGCGGGAATAGCTCAGTTGGTAGAGCACAACCTTGCCAAGGTTGGGGTCGCGGGTTCGAGTCCCGTTTCCCGCTCCAGTTGGCGCCCACCTAGGGCCCATCATACCCCCACCCCATCCAAGGGGGGGGTTTTGTTTTGAGCGGAGGCCCATCGCCTTCGCGTCACGTCCTCATCCCAACCCTGCTTGAGCCTGGGGGATGGACGGGATACTATGCCCCCATGCTGCTCTATGGGCGCGTAGAAACCATGACCGAGGCCAAAGAGGTGGAAGCGGTGTACCTAGATGGCGACCGCATTGTCGATGTGGGTAGCCTGCAAGACTTGAGCGCCCGGTATCCTGGCGTCAAAAAACATTTTTTCGAGCAGATTACCCCGGGTCTGCACGAGGCCCACGCCCACCCGCAGATGTGGGGCATGCAGCTGGAAAGCCTGGATCTGGAAGGGCTGAACGACCCCCAGGCGGTGGCTCAGGTGGTGGCTGAGAAGGCCCATACCCTGCCCCCCGGCACCTGGATTCGCGGCGGGGGCTACCTGTTTCGGGCCTACCCCACGCGTGCGCTTTTGGATGCGGCGGCGCCCCACCACCCGGTTTTTTTGCAAAGTCGCGACCGGCACTCGGCCTGGGTCAACGCTCGAGCCCTGGAACGGGCTGGCATCACCGCGCAAACCCCCGACCTGCCCGACGGGGCTTTGGTACGGGATGCCCGGGGCGAGCCGACCGGTTATCTGCTGGAAGCGGCCCAGGAGCTGGTTCAGCGGGCCATGCCAAAGCCAGGCCTGGCCGAGCTAGAGCGGGGCCTGCAAGACCTGGCCCGCCGAGGCTACACCGCGGTGCACCACATGGGCTGGTGCCACCACAGCCTCGCGGAACAACTCGCGGCTTCAGGCCGGCTGCCGGTGCGGCTGTGGTGGGCCTTGGACCGCGATCACTGGCGCGAAACCCAGCCAGGCTGGCGAGGCGACCGGCTGGAGATTGCTGCGGTAAAGTTTTTCGCTGACGGGGCCCTGGGTAGCCGCACGGCTTGGATGATTGAGCCATACCCCGACGGCACACATGGCCTCGCGCTCGACCCGCTCGAGCTGATCGAATGCGAGGGGCGGGCTGCGCTGCAAGCGGGCTTTGGTCTGGCCGTGCATGCCATCGGCACCCGGGCGGTGCAGGGTGTGCTGGAGGTCTTCCACCGCCTGCAAGCGCCATCGCATCCCCCAGCCCAGCGTATCTTCAGGCTCGAGCATGCCCAGCATGTGCGCGATCAGGAGCTGACGCGGTTTGCCGGGTTGAACCTGGCCATTTCCATGCAGCCCATGCACCTGCTGGGGGACGTCGAGCTGGTGCGCTTTCATTTGAAGGGCCATGAACACGAGGCTTTCCGGCTGCGCGACCTCTGGGATACCGGCCTGCCGCTGGCCTTTGGCTCGGATGCCCCGGTGATGAAGCCGCTTTATGAGTTGAATCTGCAGGCTGCAACCCAGCACCCCCTGAACCCGGCCCAGAGCCTGACCCCTGCCGAGGTTTTGTGGGCCCACACCCGCGGCGCGGCCCTGGCGGCAGGCTGGCCCCGGCACGGCCAGATTTGTTCGGGGGCCCCTGCCGACCTGACCCTGTGGGGGCAGGGCCGCCCGGTGGGGCGGGTGTTTGCTGGGGTGCTCGAGCTGGCCTGATTCCTGGAGCGTTTTGCTTGCCCGAGGTCTGCCAGTGGCCTCCCCAAAAGGATTTCGTACCTTTCTCAGACGCCCTCCCCTGATCTGGAAGGCCAGGGTACAGCCATTAAGCCGTCAAGAAGCTCAACGATTGTGAAGGGTGTTCTAGCGACCCTGGGCTTCTCTGGCCAGTAAAAAGCTTTCCAGCGCCCGCCCTGCGTTGCGCACGTGGGTGCGCATGGCGTCTTCGGCGGCCTGGGGGTCTTTGTCACGCACCGCCTGCAGGATGGTCTCGTGTTCGGCCCGGGACTGGGGCAGGCGCCCGGGAATGGCCGCCGAGCTGCTGATGAGCATACGAATCTGGCCGTCGATGGTCTCGGCGGTGGCGAGCAGGCGTCTGCTGCCGGCGGCTTCCCAGAAGGTGCGGTGGAAGGCCAGATCGAGGTCGCCATAGGCCTCAATATCGCCCTGCTCGGCGGCCTCGCACTGCTTGCCGAACAGCCGCTCGAGCTTCCTCAAAAGCGCCCTGCCGTCTTTTTCGACCGCCAGCCGCGCTGCCAGCCCCTCCAGCACCTCGCGCAGGCTGTAAATCTCGCGCACATCGGCCAGGCTCGGCTCCAGCACATAATAGCCCCGGTGCGGTACCGCCACCACCAGCCCCTCACGCTCGAGCGCCGCTAGGGCCTCCTTGACTGGGGTGGGGGAGAGTCCCAGCTCCTCGGCCAGCACCCGCACCACCAGCTTCTGGCCGGGGGGAATTTTACGCCCCAGAATGGCCTGCCTGAGCGCCTTGTAGGCTTCGCGGTTCAGGGTGGTGCGGTTCAGGGTCATCCCTAGTGTTTCAGTTTAGCACATTGACCATAAAAGATTTTAGATATAAAATCTTGCACAAATCAAAGGAGGACGCGTGGCATACAGGGCCTTGGCGCACAAAAGCACCGATGATGTGGCGATCGCGGTGGCCGACTTGAAAGCCGGTGAGGAGCTGACCATCCATTGCCTCGAGGGCGGGAAGTTTCACAAGGTCAAGCTGCTGGAGGACATCCCGCTGGGACACAAAATCGCCCTTAGGGACTTGCCCGAAGGCCACGTGGTCATCGAGTATGGCGAGAAGGTGGGCCGCATGACCCAGCCCGTTAAAAAAGGCGGCTATGTACACGTGCATAACATCCGTACCCTGCGCTGGGATTACGGTAAAGGCAAGGGTAAGTCTAAACCAAAGGGGGCCGGTGATGCCCAGGAAAGTGGCTTCTAAAGGCCTAGAGCTCACCGGCTACCGTCGCCCCAACGGGGCGGTGGGGGTGCGCAACCACGTGCTCATCCTGCCGGTGGACGACCTCTCCAACGCCGCTGCCGAGGGCGTGGCCCGCCTGATCAACGGAACCACTGCCCTGCCGCACCCCTACGGACGCTTGCAGTTTGGCGCGGACCTCGAGCTCACCTTCCGTACCCTCTCGGGCCACGGGGCCAACGCCAACGTGTACGGGGTGGTAGTGATCGGCATCGAGCCCAAGTGGACCGAGCGGGTGGCCTCGGCCATCGCCAAGACCGGCAAGCCCGTCGAGACCTTCTCCATTGAGCGCCACGGTGACCTTAACGTGATCAACGCGGCCAGCCGGGTGGCCTACCGACTGGTGCAGGACGCCTCCGAGCTCAAGCGCGAGCCGATCCAGGTATCCGAGCTGGTGCTCTCCATCAAGTGCGGCGAGTCCGACCCCACCTTGGGCTTGGCCGGCAACAAGGCCCAGGGCCGCGCGGTGGATCGGCTGGTGGATATGGGGGCCTCGGTCATCTTTGGCGAGACCTCCGAGCTCACCGGCGGCGAGCACCTGATTGCCAACCGCTGCGCCACGCCCGCCCTAAAGCGCAGGTTCATGCGGATCTACAACGACTACATCCGTATGATCGAGGCCCAGGGGGTCGACCTGCTGGGCTCCCAGCCCACCGAGGGCAACATCCGCGGAGGGCTTTCCACCATCGAAGAAAAGGCCCTGGGCAACATCCAGAAAACCGGTACCCGCCCTGTCAACGCGGTGCTGGACTACGCCGAGCCGGTCAGGCCGGGCCAGGGCCTGGTCTTCATGAACAGCTCCTCTGCTGGGGCTGAGCAGGTCACGCTCTGCGCAGCGGGGGGCAGCGTGCTGCACTTCTTCACCACCGGCCAGGGCAACATTGTGGGGCACCCGATCATCCCGGTCATCAAGGTCTCGCCCAACCCCATCACCTGCACCACCATGGGCGAGCACATCGACGTGAAGTTGCCGGATCTGCTGGTGGGTGAGATCAACCTCGATCAGGCCGCCGACCGCATCCTGGAGGTGTTCGCCCGCACCGTCAACGGCCGCCTAACCGCCGCCGAGCTCCTGCGGCATAACGAGTTCGTCATCACCAAGCTATACCCCAGCGCCTGAGACATGATTGTGGTTTGCGAGTTCATCACACCCAGCGGGCTTGAGCGCCTCCAACAAAGTGGCCTCGAGGTTCATTACGACCCCAACCTCTGGAAGGATCGGGCGGCCCTCAAGGCCCGCTTGGCCGGGGCCACTGCGCTCGTTGTGCGCAACCAAACCCAGGTAGACGCCGACCTGCTGGCCGCCGCGCCCAAGCTAAAGGTGGTGGGGCGGCTGGGGGTGGGCCTGGACAACATCGCGCAGCCCGAACTCAAAGCCCGCGGTGTAGGGCTTTACTTTGCTCGAGGCATCAACGCAGGTGCGGTGGCCGAGTACGTGCTGGCGGCCATGCTGCACCTAGCCCGCAACATTGCGGGGGCGGCGGCCCACGTGGCGGAGGGCGGTTGGAACCGCAGCGCTTTTGGCGGCTTCGAGCTGGCGGGCAAGACCCTGGGCCTGGTGGGTCTGGGCGAGGTGGGCTTGCGGGTGGCGAAGCGGGCCCGCGCCTTCGGCATGCGGGTGGTGGCTTCCGACCCTGTGCGCCTGCCCTGGGAGAGCGCGGTGGAAGACCTTGAGATCGAGCTGGTTTCTACTGCCCAGGTTATGCAAAAAGCCCACTTTCTCTCGCTGCACGCCCCCTTGACGCCCGAGACCAAAGAACTGATCCGGGCCGAGACCATCGCCACCATGCCCAAGGGCAGCTATCTTATCAACACCGCCCGGGGCGAGCTGGTCCATCAGGCCGACCTGGTGGCGGCCCTGCGCGCAGGCCACCTGGCTGGGGCCGTGCTGGACGTGGTAGATCCCGAGCCCCTGCCCGCGCAGCACCTGCTGCGGGGTGTGGAGAACCTGTGGATAACCCCCCACGTGGCCGGCCTGACCGCCGAGGCCCAGGAAGCGGTGGGGTTGCGGGTGGCCGAAGGGGTTTTGCAGATGCTGGGGGCGGCATGAGGGTGCCTTACCAAAAGCTCAGGCAGGCGGTCTCGAGCCACTTCCATAACCTGGGGCTGGTCCGGGCTCACGCCGAGGAGTTCGCCGAGGTGATCCTCGAGGCCGAGCTCGAGGGCAACCTGGGCCATGGCCTGGCCCGCGTTGCCCAGTACACCAGCCAACTCCAAGCGGGTGGCTTGAACGCTAAACCCCAGATGCGCCTGGAACGAAGCAGACCCGGCGTGGCCGTTCTCCATGCCGATCGTGCGCCGGGGCCGGTGGCCGGGCTTTTTGCGGTGCGGGCGCTGGCCCAGATGGCCCGGGAGCAGGGTTGTGCAACCCTGGCTGTCCGCAGCGCCGGACATTCCGGGGTCTTGTCGGCCTATGTGGGTCGGCTGGCCCAGCAAGGCCTGGTGGCCCTGGCTTTTGCCAACACCCCGCCCGCCATTGCCCCTGGGCCGGTGTTGGGCACCAACCCCATCGCCCTGGGCGCGCCGGCCGAGCCACAGCCGGTCATCATCGACACCTCTATCTCGGTGGTGGCCCGAGGCAAGATCATCGCCGCGGCCAAGAAAGGGGAGCCCATCCCGGAGGGCTGGGCGCTCGACAAGGAGGGCCGACCCACCACCGATGCCCAGGCCGCGCTGGAAGGCGCCCTGATTCCCATTGGGGAAGGAAAGGGGCTGGCCCTAGCGGTGCTGGTGGAGATCCTGGCCGGGGCCCTGGCGGGCGAGGTGCTCTCGCCCGAGCTGCCCCTGCCCTGGATGCCCCCCGAGCAGGCTGCCAAGCCGGGGCTTTTGCTGCTGGCGCTCGAGCCCAGCGCCTTCGGCACGGGTTACGCCAGTCGGGTAGCCCAGCTTATCCAGGCTCTTAAGGCGGTCGGAGGCCGGATCCCTGGTTCGCGCCGGGCCGCTTTACGAGAAAAAGCCATGGTAGAAGGAGTGGAGGTCAACAAGACACTACAGGCCGAACTCGCTAAACTAGGCATACATCTACACGAAGGAGGAAACCTATGAAGAAGCTTTTTTGGCTCTTGGTCGCTGTGCTGGTGATGTCCACTGCGCTGGCGCAGCAAACCCGCTTGCGGGTGTTTGTGGGGGGGCAGCAGCGCCCCGATGTGATGCGGAAAATCCTGGATATCTACCAGCAGCGCAACCCGGGGGTGCGGGTAGAGATCGAGGTCGGTGGGGCTACTTCCGACCAACAACAGCAATACCTCACTACGGTGCTGGCCTCGCGCGACCCCTCGATTGACGTGATCCTGATCGACGTCATCCGGCCGGCCCAGTATGCGGCGGCCAAGTGGGCTGATACCCTGGACAAGTACCTGCCGGCGGCCTCCCGCCAGGCCTTGTTGCGGCAGTACCTGCCAGCCTACGCCCAGGCCAACGTCATCAACGGACAGCTTATCGCCCTGCCCAGCTTCGCCGACGCCCAGTTCCTCTACTACCGCAAGGATCTGCTGGAGAAGTATAACCTGAAGCCACCCACCACCTGGGACGAGGTGATCCAGCAGGCCCAGACCATCCTGCGAGGTGAGAACAACCCCAATCTGAACGGGGTAGGCTTCATGGGCAATATCTCCGAGGGCACCGTGTGCAGTTTCCTGCTGCCGATCTGGGCGGCGGGCGGGGATGTCAACGACAGCGCGGGCCGCTTGATTCTGACCGAGGCCCAGGCCCGCAACTCGCTGCAATTCTGGCTGGACATGATGGACAAACACCGGGTCTCGCCGCCCAACATGGCTGAGAAGGCCCAGGACACCATCCGCCAGGAGATGCAGGCGGGGCGCTGGATCTTCGGCACCCTCTTCGCCTATGCCTGGGCCCGCTTCCAGAACGACGCCGATAGCCAGGTCAAGGGCAAGATCGGGGTGGTGCCGCTGCCCAAGTTCGAGGGTGGCCGCCAGGCCTCCTGCCTGGGCGGCTGGCAGTGGACCATCTCCGACTTTAGCCGCAACAAGGCCCAGGCCTATAAGCTGGTGCGCTATCTCTCGAGCCCCGAGGTCTCCAAGATCCTAGCCATCGAGGCCTCCAACCTGCCGGTTTTCCCCGCGCTCTACCGCGACCCCGACATCCTGCGGGTCAACCCCTGGTTCGCCGACGCCCTGCCGGTGGTGCAAAGCGCGCGCGCCCGCCCGGTGAACCCGCGCTACCCAGAGGTGGCGGATGTGATGCGCAAAGCCCTTAACGCTGTGCTGGCCCGCACCAAGACCCCTGAGGTAGCAGCTAGAGAGGTCATCGAGGGCCTGCGGGCGCTCTACCCCAGATAAGCAGCCTGGGGGTGGCGGCCTGGGCTGCCACCCCCTATTTTTGCGAGTCTGTTTGTCGGAGTGATTTTTTTACTGGCTCATAAACAAAGATCACTTTTTTTGAAATGTTTTCCAGCATGGAGGGATGAACAGATGATGCGGCCACAACCTTACCGACGCAGCTTTGGCGACCTGTCCGAACGGACTTTGGCGCTGTGGCTACTGCTTCCAGCTGCGCTACTGCTGGGCTTTGTGGCCCTGTATCCGGTGGTCCGGCTAGTTTATACCAGCTTTTTCCAGTACCAGCTCACCCTGAGCCCCGAGGCCAGCTTCAACGGACTGGGCAACTATGCAGCCGCCCTAGGCGATCCTCGCTTCTGGAACGCTCTTAAGAATACTGCCCTGATCGTATTGATTACGGTGCCGGGAGCGTTGGTGCTGGGCCTGGGGCTGGCCCTGCTGGCGAACCTGCCCTTTCGCTACAAGTGGCCGGTGCGGCTGGGGCTGCTGCTGCCCTGGGCGCTGCCGTTGGTGTTTGTTGGCCTGATCTTCCAGTGGTTTTTCGACAGCCAGTACGGGGTGGTGAACGACGTGATCGTGCGGCTGGGGGGCGAGCGGCAATTCTGGCTGTTTAAGCCCGACCTGGCCTTTATCGCTATCTGCTGGACCATCATCTGGAAGACCAGCTCCTTTGTGGCCCTGATTCTGCTGGCCGGCCTGCAGACCATCCCCAAAGAACTTTACGAGGCCGCCGCAGTGGACGGCGCTACCCGTTGGCAAGCGTTCTGGCGGGTGACCCTACCACTTTTGGTGCCCTCGATACTGGTGGCCCTAATTTTCCGCACCATCACGGCCTTCCAAACCTTTGACATTCCCTATGCCATGACCAAAGGCGGCCCTGGGAACGCCACCGAGACCCTGGCCATGTACGTGCGGGTGACCAGCATCGAAAACCTCAACTTTGGCTATGGCTCGGCCCTAGCGGTGCTGCTGTTTTTGCTTAGCATGGCTATTACCTTGGTTTATCTGCGCTACATTCGGGGGGCCGAAGATTAGGGGGGTGGCATGAATCCTTTCAAGAACCCGCGAATCTGGCTGTGGATTGCAGCAGCCATTGTGGTGGTCAACGGCTTTTTCCCTTCCGTCTGGATTTTCTTCACCTCCATCAAAGGTGAGGCCGAGCTGACCCGCATTCCCATCACCTACTGGCCAGAGAAGCCCACCCTACAGAACTATGTTCAGGCCTTCCGTGAACAACCACTGGGCCGCTACTTCCTCAACAGCACGATCGTGGCGGTGGGCTCGACAGTGCTCTGCGTGGGGGTGGCCAGCCTGGCGGCCTACGCCTTGGCCCGCCTGCAGGTGCCCCGACGCAACCTGATAATGTCGCTCTTGGTGGGGGTCTCGATGTTTCCGGTGGCCTCGCTGATGGTGCCGCTGTACCAGATTTTTGTCGAGCTAGGCTTGCGCAACACCTACCTGGCCCTGATCCTGCCCCACGCCGCGCTCTCCTTACCGGTGGCCACCCTGACCCTGGTGAGCTTTTTCGCTGGGATTCCCAAAGACCTCGAGTCCGCCGCCATGGTGGACGGCAGTACCCGCTTGGGGGCTTTGTGGTATGTGGTGGTGCCGCTCTCGGCGCCGGGGGTGTTTACCGCAGCCATTTTGGCTTTCGTAAACAGTTGGGACGAGTTTCTGCTGGCTTCTACCCTGCTACCGGCCAAGGCCATGCGCACCCTGCCGGTGGGCATTCAGCTGTATCAGGGCGAGTACGTGTTTCCCTGGCCCCTGATCTCGGCGGCGCTGGTGGTGGCCCTGGTGCCGCTGGCCCTGGTTATCGCGCTGTTTCAGGAGCGGGTGGTGGGCGGTTTGACCCAAGGTGGCGTGAAAGGATAGGGTAAATGCAGCGCGAACCATAACCGAACCAACATGCAGAACCTCAGAATCGGACTCGTTCCCATCGTACGGCCCCTTTTTCGTGGCTCGAGGTTGGGCCTCGAGCGCACCTCGCGCCAGGCCCTCGAGGCCCTGGGGGCCAGGCTGGGCTTTGAACTGGCGTATGTCGCGGAGCCGGTGGCCGAGGCGGCCCAAGCCGAAGCCGCGGCCCGTGCGGCTCAGGCCGCAAAGCTGGACTTATTGCTGGTGCAGCACGTGACCTTTGCTACCGGCGATGCGTTTGCGCCGTTGCTGGAGCTGCCCATCCCCATAGGGCTGTGGGCCCTGCCCGAGGTGTGGGACAGTGGCCCGCTGCCGCAGAACGCGATTTGCGGCCTAAATTTAGGGGTTTCGCTGGCGGCCAGGCCCGCCAAGTGGTTTTATGGGGCGGTGGAGGATACCTGGTTTCAGACCCGCCTGCGGCTCACCTTACAGGCCCTGCGCGGCGCCAAGGTGCTGCGCGAGGCTCGGGTACTCTGGCTGGGCGGCCACGCGCCGGGTTTTTTTGCCTTCGCCGCCCTGCCCGAGACCGGCCTTACCGTCGAGAAAGCCGACCTGAGCGAGCTGTGGGCGGCCCTGGCGGCGGTCTCGGAGGCCGAGGTAGAGCAGAGGGCTGCAGAGTTTCGTGAGCTTTCTGAGTACCCGCTCGAGGCCCTGCGCGAGAGCTTTCGCCTCGAGCTGGCCCTAGAACAGCTAGCCCGGCCCTACGACGGGGTAGCTTTGCGCGAGTGGCCGGAAATCCCCGACAAAACCGGAGTGATGGCCTATGCGGCCATGGCCCGCCTGGCCGATGCTGGCCTTACCCTGGCCCCTGAGGGCGATGTGATGGGACTGGCCTGCTTGCTGGCCCTGAAGGCCATCTCGGGCCAGCCCGCCATTCTGCTAGACATCTCGCACTTCTCGGCCAGGGGGGTGATGCTATGGCATGGGGGCGAAGCCCCTAGGGCCTGGGCCGCTGGCCCCACCCGGCTGGTGCCGCACTTCAACCGCAACCTGCCCGTGGTGCGCGATATGCCCCTGCGGGCGGGTCCTATTAGCGGCCTGCGCCTGTTGCCGGGTCGCCGGGCCGTGGTGTACGGGGGGGTGTTGAGCGGGGAAAAAGGCTACGACGGCGACTCAGGGTACCTCACCCGCCCCACCTGGGCCGGCGAACCCCTCACCCCCCGGCAGTTTCTGGCGAGCTGGTTCAACCACCGCATCCCGCACCACCTGGCCGTGGGAATGGGTCTGCACGAAGAGGCCTTGCTGGAGATGTGTGACTGGCTAGGGCTGGAGGTGCTGCCGGCCCAGCCCGAGGAAAACCGACTGATATGGCGAAGATACTGACCGTGGGCTGGGCTAACCTGGACCAGCGTTACTACATCGAAGAGTTCCCGCCCCGCGCCAGCCGCACTGGGGTGCGGGCCTACCGCGAGACCATCGGGGGGCCAGCCGCGGTGGCCGCGGTGGCCCTTGCTCGACTGGGCGCAGAGGCCCACCTAGTCAGCCGGCGGGGCGACGACGCGACCGGCGAGCGCTTGCAGGCGATGCTCGAGGCTGAACGGGTCAGGCCCCACTTCCAGCTTGGCGCGGCCACCCCGGTCTCGGCGGTGCTGGTCACGCCCGAGGGGGATCGCTACATCTTTCCCTATCGGCCCGTGCTGCCCGACGAACTGGCGTTGAACAGCGAAAGGCTGCTCAAAAATGCCGACGCCCTGCTGCTGGATGGGCGCTGGGCTTCGGCTGGGTATGGCCTGGGGCAGGCGGCCCGCGAGCGCGGCATCCCGGTGATTCTGGATCTGGATCGCGACCAGGACTGGCTGCTGACCCAGGTGGCCACGCACGTGGTGGCTTCGGAAGAGCTGGCGCTAAAAAAAGGCGGCGTGGATGTGCTGTTGGCCCAGCTACAAGCGCTGGAGGTATTCGCTGCCATCACGCTAGGGGCCGAGGGGGTGGCGTATGTGGGGGGACGGGTGGCGGCCTACAAGGTTCAAGCGCGCGACACCACCGGGGCAGGCGACGTGTTCCACGGTGCGTTTGCCCTGGCCGTGGCCGAAGGCAGGGGCGAGGTGGAGGCGCTTGAGTTTGCCGCTGCAGTAGCAGCCCTGCACTGCGCCAACGCCACCCCGCCGCGCCTGGCTGAGGTGCAAGCCTTTCTGGCTTCTTTGCCTTGAACCCTAACCTTGGGCCAGGGCCAGGGCAATCTGGCCAGCCAGGTGGGCGTTTTCTTCCAGTAGACGCAGGTTGGCTTCATCGGTCTGTCCCCCGCTGAGCTCGGATATGCGCCGGAGCAGAAAGGGTGTGAGGGCCTTGCCGCCCACCCCGAGCCGGGCCGCCTCCTGGGTGGCTTGTTCCACCCAGCGCTGTACCTGGGCGAAGTCCAGGCCCTTGGAGACAGGGTTGAGCACCAGGCTGGCCCCTGGCAGCCCCAGCGCCCTGGCGGCCCGAAAAGCATTGGCTGCCTCGCGGGCCGACTCCACCCGGGCTGGCAGCAGATAAGGGCTGGAAGGGCTATGAAAAGCGGGCAGGTGATTGGTTTTGTAACCTAGCAGGGCTACCCCCAGCGATTCTTGCCGCTCCAGGGTGGCGGCGAGGTCGAGGATGCTTTTAGGGCCGGCTGATACCACCAGGATGGGGGTGCGGGAGAGCTCGAGCAGGTCCGCTGATTCGTCGTAGGGATGGGGGTGTACCCCGCCGATGCCACCGGTGGCAAAGACCTGGATGCCAGCTTTGTGGGCTAGAAAAGTTGTGGAAGCCACGGTGGTGCCCGCGCTTTTGCCCTGGGCCAGCAGCGCCCCTAGGTTCCACAGGCTGGCTTTGTCGGCGGTGTCGTCGGTGGCGATGGCCTCGAGCTCATCTGGGGTCAGGCCCACCACCACTTCGCCTTTCAAGATGGCAATGGTGGCGGGAATAGCCCCCGCCTGCCGCACGGTGTCCTCGAGCTTGCGGGCGGTCTCCAGGTTCAGGGGGCGGGGCAGGCCATGGGTGATGACGGTGGACTCGAGGGCCACCACAGCCCGCTGGGTTTGCAAGGCCTGGGCGACTTCGGGGTGTAGGCGCATAACCACAGCATATAGCGGTGGGGCTTATGCGCGGCCAGGCTTGGCGAGGTTGTCAAAGTGCAAGGTTCTGAAGTTGAGGGCACACCCGGTTGCGCCCGGCGCGCTTGGCGGCATAGAGTTGCTCATCGGCAGCTTGGAGCAGTTTTTCGTGGTTGGGGAGGGTGGGATCGCAGCTCACACCGATGCTCACCGTGACCTTTAGATAGGGGCGTAGACTGGCCCAGTTGTGCTGTTCGATGCGCTGCCGCACCCGTTCGCATGCAATCAAAGCGCCGGCGAGGTTGGTCTGGGAGAAGACCAGGGCAAATTCCTCGCCCCCGTAGCGGGCTGCAAAATCTATACCGCGGCAGCTCGACTCGAGAATCTGCCCAACGATGCGTAGCACATCGTCCCCAACCTGATGGGAAAAGGTATCGTTGATTTGCTTGAAATGGTCGATATCCACCAGCGCGACGCTCAGGGGAAATTTGTAGCGCCTGGAGGCGGCGAACTCGCGCTCGAGGTTTTCCTCTAGATAGCGACGGTTGTTGAGTCGGGTCAGGGGATCCTGACGGGCCAGGCGTTCCAGCTCGGCGGACTGCTGGCGTAGCTTGTCCAGCAGGCGCGATTTCTCGGCGTTGGCTTCCCTCAGGCTTTCGATGGCCAGGGCCAGCTCGCGGTTGGCGCGGGCCAGCTCGGTGTTGCGCAAGCGCTCGATTTCTGCTTCTTGACGGGCTTTTTCTATCTGAAACCCGGCCAGTAGGGCCGCGGTTTTTTGCGCTTGTTGTTCTCTGTACAGCCTGCGCTCTATTTCGATGGCCTGCCGCAGGTGCTGCAGAGCCGGTGCGGGCTTGCGCTCAGCTTCGAAAACATCCGCCAGGGCCTGGTGGAATTCAAGCAGGAGCTTTTGCGTTCCCTGCTCCCTGGCCAACCCGAGGCCTTGCTGCAGGGTCTGCAGGGCGGCCTTTATGTGTCCTAAGCGGCCTTGCAGCGACCCGACCTGCAGCATTGCGCTGAGTTCACCCGTCCGATGGTTCAGTTCTTGGTAAAGGCCCTGAGAGGTCTGGAACAACCCTAGCGCCGTTTCCAGGTTGCCTAGGGCTGCCTGGCAAAGACCCAGGTTTTCCAGGCAGGTGGCCCGCACCTGGGGGCTGCCCAGGCCTTCGGCGATTTCCAAGGCTTGTTGGTGGTAGCCCAGGGCCTCCTGAATCCGGCCCAGCCGCTGAAATACCACGCCAAGGTTGGAAAGCGCATTGGCCTCGCCCTGGCGGTTGCCCAGGGCTTGTTGGATGGCCAGGCTTTCGCGGTAGAGCTGGGCTGCGCCGGAAAGGTCGCCTACCTCGAGGTAGACCAGGCCTAGGTTGGTCAGGGTTTCAGCCTCGCTCAGGCGGTCGTCCAGCTCACGCTTAAGGGACAGGCTGCGCAGGAGGTACTTGGCGGCTTCTTGGTGGTTGCCCAGGGCGTGCTGAACCAGGCCCACGCCGTTCAGCGCCTCGGCTTCCAGGGCCTTGAGCTCGTAGTTCCGACTGGCGTTGTTGCATAAATAAAGAGCTACGCACCCCGTGGTAGCTTGATAACTGATGAAGAAAGCAAGCAAAGACCACTATAAGGTGCGTAACTGGCCC
>Ga0308412_1001175_pt1 | contig 14167 bp, 10 predicted proteins | sample HotsprottomLayer_FD_202357 | JGI IMG/M metagenome (GOLD analysis project Ga0308412, IMG submission 202357) | Hot spring phototrophic mat microbial communities from Octopus Spring, Yellowstone National Park, Wyoming, United States -... | ecosystem: Environmental > Aquatic > Thermal springs > Hot...
AGTTGAACCGGTGCAACGTGTCGAGGACGGCCCGTGGCGCGTCGGGGTCCTGTTCTCGAGCAGCGGCTACACCGCGATCGTCGAGAGCACGCAGCTTCAGGGCACCTTGGTGGCGATCGACGAGATCAACACGCGCGGTGGGGTTCTCGGTCGGCCCATCGAGCCCGTGATCTACGATCCCGGCTCCGATCCCTGCGCGTTCGCGCGCTGTGCGCGCCGCCTCATGGTCGAGGATCGGGTCCGAACGATCTTCGGGTGTTACACCTCTTCGAGCCGCAAGGCGGTCGTACCCGTCGTCGAACGCCTCGATGGTCTGCTGTGGTACCCTACGGTTTACGAGGGCTTCGAATGTTCCCCGAATGTCATCTACACTGGAGCTGCACCGAATCAAACCTGTGTGATCCTTTGCCGCTATCTGATGCGGCAATTCGGAACTCGCTTCTTTTTTGTTGGATCGGATTATGTATACCCGCGAGAAACGAACCGTATCATGCGCAACCTGATCGTCGAAAACGGCGGGTCGGTGGTCGGGGAACGATACCTGCCGCTCTGGGCCCCCAGAAGCGATTTCCTCGCACTCCTCGCGGAAGTGCGGTCAGCCGCCCCCGACGTCATCTTTTCGACGGTGGTCGGAGAGGCGACCGTGTATCTGTACCAAAGCTACGCGGATGTCGGTTTCGATCCGAAAACGACGCCGATCGCCTCGATCACGACCACCGAGGCCGAAATCTCGGCGATGGGAGCCGATGTCGGCGAAGGCCACTTCACGGCCTCCCCCTATTTCGCGAGCGTCACCAACCGAACGAACAGCGAGCTCCTCGACAAGTTGCGGGCTCGTTTGGGTGAGGGCGTTTGCCTCAACGCCGCGTTCGAAGCCGCCTATTTCCAAGTACACTTGTTCGCCGAGGCCTTGGCGCGGGCAGGCTCGACCCATCCGGACATCCTCCGGCCGTTCGCGCTCCGGAGCGAGGTCGAGGCTCCACAGGGGCGCGTCAGCCTGGACCCCGCGACCGGCCATGCGGCTCTGTGGGCTCGGATCGGCAAGGCGAATCGAAAGGGCCAATTCGACGTGATCTTCGAAACCCGCGAGCCGGTCGCCGCCGACCCCTACTTGATCGGTACCGGGCGCGGTTCGGCCCTGTGCCCGACATGAGGGCGGGATCGACGACGTTGGCCCCCGGGCTGCTCGTCCGCATCGTAGCGTCGCCGGGTCCGGCTACGGAAACGCTGCGGCGGGCGCTTCAACGCCGTCACGCGCGGGTATCGGTGGACTGGCCCGCACCCGATCCCCTGCCCGCAGCCGGAGATCTGTTGTTCTGCACCTATCTCCCGGATCTGCCGCGGCGGATCCCGTGGACGCCGGGGGAGGCACCGCTCGCCCTGATCGTCCTGCTGGAGGCCGGCCAGGCGGCGGATCCCGAGCTCTTGCGCCTCGCCACCTGCGATGCCGTCCTGCCGCATCCGGCGTCGCCCGAATTGGTCGCGGCCACCGTCGCGGTCGCCCGCGACAAGTTCCTCTACGAGCGACGTCTGCGCGGACGGATCGAACGCCTGGAGGAAACGTTGCGCGCCCTGCGCACGGTGGAACGCGCGAAGGCGCTGTTGATCGCCGAGCGCAACATGACCGAGGAGCAGGCTTATGCCTTCCTCCGTGAACGAGCCATGGAGCGGCGGGTGACCGTCGGGGCCGTGGCGGCCGCCTACCTTGACAGCCACGACCTCCTCGAACTATCTAGGCAACGCCGGGGAGGGTGAGTCTCCTTCCTCGGGGGCGGCAGCGCAGCCGCCGACATCTTCGGCATCGTCGCCGAATTGTCCGCTCGGACCGGTCGGCCGGCGGGGCGATGATGTTTTTTTCCACAAGTCGGCTGATCTCCCCGAGCGGGCTCGGAACGTCGGAGCTCGCGCGATCGTCCGCGCACCGCACGAGCTCGATCACTTGGTGCCGCGTGGAGGGAGAGTGCACGCCATGTCGATCAACCGTCGCCATGTCTTGGGCGGAGCGGCTGCCGCCGCGGCCGGTGTCGTGGCACCCGTGCCTCATCTCTGGCGCAGGATCGCCGATACCGCTTGGGCCCGCAGTGGTGAAATCAAGGTCGGGATCTTGTTTTCCCTGACGGGCACGACCGCGATCATCGAGGAGTCGCTCCACAAGGCGACTTTGCTCGCAATCGAGGAAATCAATGCGGCGGGCGGCATCAACGGCCTGCGCATCGTCCCGGTCCAGGAAGACCCCGCCTCCGATCCCGCGACCTTCGCCGAGAAGGCCCGCAAGCTCGTGATTTCCGACCGCTGTGTCAGTGTGTTCGGCTCCTACACTTCGGCCAGTCGCAAAGCGGTTCTCCCGGTCTTCGAGCGGCAGCGCAACCTTTACTTCTACCCCACGCTCTACGAGGGCCGTGAGTGCTCGAAGAACGTCATTTACACCGGCGCCGTGCCGAACCAGCAGCAAGACGACTTCGTCCCCTGGCTGGTGGAGAAGTTCGGCAAGCGATGGTACTTGCTCGGCTCGAACTACATCTATCCGAAGGAGGAAAACAACTACTGCAAGAAGCTTCTCGCGGAGCTCGGCGCCGAGGTGATCGCCGAAGAATACGTCCCGCTCGGTCATTCGGAATTTTCGTCCGTGGTCAACAAATTCCGCAGCGAGCGACCGAACGTGATCTTTTCGACGGTAGTCGGCGACTCGGTTGTCGCCTTGCATCGGCAATATCGTGCGGCCGGTCTCGATCCCGACACCATGCCCATGGCAAGTCTCACCACGTCGGAGAACGAGGTTGCGGCCATGGGTGGCGACGCCGCCGCGGGTCATTTCACTAGTGCTCCGTATTTCATGGTCTGGCAATCGCCGGAGAACGAGCGCTTCGTCGAGGCCTACCGCCGACGGTGGGGGCGGGATAAAGTCACCCATTTCGTCTCCGAGCCCGCGTATTTCCAAGTCTACTTGTTCAAACAGGCCGTGCAGAAGCTTTCACCCTCCGATATCACGCCCGAGAACATTCGCGAAGCGATCAAAGGCGAAGAGATGACCGCACCCCAAGGGCGTGTGCGTATCGAGCCGGAGAACTTGCACACCTGGTTGTGGCCCAAGATCGGCCGCTGCGGTCCGGACGGCCAGTTCACGATCCTCAAGCAGTCGGATCGCTGGATCGAGCCCGATCCTTACAAGGCCTATCCGAACCAGCGCTGCACCGCCACCGGGCTCAAGGAAGTCTGATCGCGGGCCGGGCGGACCGCGGGTCCGCCCGGCGGCGGGGGGAAGTCGGATGATCGACGTCGCGGGACAGCTCTTCACGGGCCTCTCGATCGCCGCGATCCTGCTCATGGTCGCCCTCGGCTTGGCGGTGATCTACGGTGTCACCGGTGTCATCAACTTGGCGCACGGCGAATTCGTGATGCTCGGGGCCTACGCGGCGTGGTTCGCTCAGAGCTTCCTCGGACTGGGCCTGATCGAAAGCTTGCCACTCGTCTTCCTGGCGGTCGGGCTACTGGGCCTCGCGATCGAACGATCGGTCATCCGCTGGCTCTACAGCCGCCCGCTGGACACCATCCTCGCCACCTGGGGTATCGGCGTGGTGTTCCAACAGCTCATCCGACTTTCGGCCGGCGGCGAGCTGCGGTACGTCGCGACGCCACCCTCCCTGGAGCACAGCGTCGTCCTGCTCGGTGTCTCGATTTCCGCTTATCGAGCATTTGTCTTGATCGTCGCCTTGGCGGCCTTCGCCGCGACGTGGCTGCTGATCTTCCGGACGACACTCGGACTTCAATTACGGGCGGTCACCCAGAATCGCGAAGTCGCCGAGTCTTTCGGTGTGAACGCCGGTCGCGTCTATGCATCGGTGTTCGCCTTCGGTGCAGCCCTGGCCGGTCTGGCCGGTGCCCTCGTGGCGCCGCTGAAGAGCGTGGCGCCCGAGATGGGGACGACCTACGTCGTCGAAGCCTTCATGGTCGTGGTGCTCGGCGGGGTGCAGAGTCTGTTCGGTACGGTCGCGAGTTCCGCCCTCCTCGGTGAGCTCACGGCCTTCATCGCCTACGTCAGTAACGACACCATCGCCAAAGCACTCGTCCTGCTCGCGGTCGTGATACTGATCCGCTCCCGACCGCGCGGCCTGTTCACCAAAGCTGCGAGGGCTTGAGCGATGCGCCACCAGACCGTCTTCAGTTTCGTTTCGGTCGCGGCGCTCGGAGCGGTCCTCCTCGCCGTGCCGATCGTGATCGACGACGCGTTCCTGATCAACAAATGGGCGCGTTACTGTTGTTTGGCCATGCTGGCGGTGGCTCTGAGCTTCTCGTGGGGGTACGCCGGCATCCTCAATCTCGGCCAGGCGGTGAGCTTCGGGGTGGGGGCCTACGCGATGGCCATGCACCTCAAGCTCAAGACGACGCCCATCCACACCGGCGCCGACGGCCTACCGGACTTCATGGTCTGGAACAATGTCGAGCGACTGCCGCTCTTCTGGGTACCCTTCCGGTCGGAGGCGTTCGCGTTGGCGGCGGGTGTGCTGCTGCCGGTGCTCCTCGCGAGCCTCCTCGGCTGGTTCATGTTCCGCGGCCGCGTCACGGGTGTCTACGTGGCGATCATCACTCTTGCGACGATGGTCGTGATCAACCTCCTGGTCATCGATCAACAGGCCTATACCGGAGGCTTCAACGGTATCACCGACCTCGGTTATCTGGTGGTTTTCGGCCACGAGTTCGACCCGTATGCGCTCGACGTCTACTTCTTGGCCGCGGGCGGACTGATCGCGGCGCTCCTGCTCGGCTATCTCGTGGTGCACAGTCGGGCCGGCCTCGTCCTCCAGGCGATCCGCGACAGCGAAGACCGCGTTCGCTTCTTCGGCTTCGACGTCGCTCGGTTCAAGATCGGTGCATTCGCCTTCTCGGCCGCCGTCGCCGGTGCGGCGGGCATGATCTACACCGTGGTGATGGAGTTCGCGTCGCCGACCTTCATGGACGTCCCGTTCTCGCTAGCCGTCGTCATCTGGGTGGCGGTCGGCGGCCGCCAAAGCCTGCTCGGTGCCGCCATCGGGGCCCTGCTGGTCAACGGCGTGCAAGGCGCGCTGTCGGAAACGCCACTGTTCCTCAAGTCCTGGTCGTTGGTGATGGGTCTGCTGTTCATCGCCGTGGTGCTGTTCCTGCCGCAGGGTCTGGCCGGCCTGATCGGGCAGCTGAGCACGCGTGTGCGGCGCGCGGTCGCCCAGAGCGACCGCGCCCTCGCGACGCCCGTGGCCCGGAGCGAAGCATGAGCGCCGGTCCCGCGGGGGCGCCGGGGACCCCGGGTCATCTCCGCCTCGACGCGGTCGAGGTCGACTTCGGCGGCTTCAAAGCGGTCGCCGGGCTCACGCTTTCGGTGGCGCGTGGCGAATTGCGTTGCCTGATCGGGCCGAACGGCGCCGGCAAGACCACCGCGCTCGACATGATCTGCGGCAAGGTCAGACCGACCAAGGGCTCGATCTGGCTCGATTCGACCCGCCTCGACCGGCTCGAGGAGCATGCCATCGCGCGCGCCGGGGTCGGCCGCAAGTTCCAGGTACCGAGTGTATTCCGTGCGCTCACGGTGCGCCAGAACCTGCGCGTGGCACGCGCTCGCGGGACCGGCGTTTTCGCCAACCTCGTCCGGTCTGCTCACCGCGGCGAGGACGACCGGATCGAAGCGATCGCCCGGCTCGTCGGCTTGACCGAGCGCCTCGACCAGCCGGCGGATCAGCTCTCGCACGGCCAGACCCAATGGCTCGAGATCGGGATGGTCCTCGCCCAGGATCCGGAGGTGATCCTCATGGACGAGCCCACCGCCGGTATGACCGAAGCCGAGACCCGCAAGACCGCCGAGCTCTTCAACGAGCTTCGCGGCCAGCACACTCTCTTGGTCGTTGAACACGACATGTCGTTCGTCAAAGCCATTGCCGATCGTATTTCAGTGATGCATCAAGGTAAGCTGCTCGCCGAAGGCAGTGTGTCGGACATCGAACGTGACGACGCGGTACGGTCGGCATATCTCGGGGGACGGGGATTCACGGATGCTTGAGATACACCGACTCGATGCCTATTATGGACATTCGCGCGCGCTGCACGGATTGTCACTCAGTATACCCCGTGGCTCGTTGACCTGCGTCATGGGACGCAACGGTGTCGGCAAGACGACGCTCATGCGAGCGTTGATGGGCCACATGGACCGCTGCACCGGCTCCGTGCGTTTGGACGACGTCGACGTGCTGGCCCTGCCGCCACACGCCCGGGTGAGGGCCGGGCTCGGCTACGTGCCGCAGGGCCGCGGCATCCTGGCCGATCTCACGGTGCGCGAAAACCTCGCGCTCGGCGCGCTGGCCGGCACTCGGAGCACGACGATCGAGGACCGCATCCTGGATCTCTTCCCGGTACTGCGGACCTTTCTCGACCGCCGTGGCGGCGATCTTTCGGGAGGCCAACAACAGCAGCTCGCGATCGCCCGAGCCTTGCTCACCCGGCCCAAGATGCTGCTCCTCGACGAGCCGACCGAAGGCATCCAGCCGAACGTGGTCGAGTTGATTGAGCAAGTTCTGCTTCGGCTCAACGGTGACGGCCTGACCATCTTGTTGGTCGAGCAGAACGTCGCCTTCGTCCGCCGCGCGGCGCAGCGCTTCGCCATCCTGGAGCGCGGCGCGGTGGCGGCCGAAGGGCCGATCGAGGCGCTGACCGATGAACTCGTCCACCGACACATCGCGGTGTGAACGGGCGGTCACTGCACGGAGCAACCCAACAGACTAGGGAGTCCGAACGATGTACCACGGTGACATCTCAAGTAGCAAAGACACGGTCGGTGTGGCAGTCGTCAACTACAAGATGCCGCGACTCCATACCAAGGCCGAAGTTCTCGCCAACGCTCGGAAGATCGCCGACATGGTCAAGGGCATGAAGGTCGGTCTCCCCGGAATGGACCTCGTGATTTTTCCCGAGTACTCGACGCATGGAATCATGTACGACCAGCGGGAGCTGTACGAGACTGCGTCGACCATCCCGGGTGAGGAGACGGAGATATTCGCCGAGGCCTGCCGCGTCGCGAAGACGTGGGGTGTCTTTTCCCTGACCGGCGAGCGACACGAGGAGCATCCCCGGAAGGCGCCCTACAACACACTCATCTTGATGAACGACCGGGGTGAAATCGTTCAGAAATATCGCAAGATCATGCCCTGGGTGCCCATCGAGGGTTGGTATCCGGGGAACTGCACCTATGTCAGCGAGGGTCCCAAGGGTCTCAAGATCAGTCTGATCATCTGTGACGATGGCAATTATCCTGAGATCTGGCGCGATTGTGCCATGCGGGGCGCCGAACTCGTTGTCCGTTGCCAGGGATACATGTATCCTGCAAAAGAACAGCAGGTGATCATGGCCAAGGCGATGGCTTGGGCAAACAACGTCTACGTCGCAGTGGCCAACGCCGCGGGCTTCGATGGCGTCTATTCCTACTTCGGCCATTCGGCGATCGTCGGGTTCGACGGCCGGACGCTCGGCGAGTGCGGCGAGGAAGAGAACGGCATACAGTATGCGCAACTCTCGATCTCGGCGATCCGCGATGCCCGGCGCAATGGACAGTCGCAGAATCACCTCTTCAAGTTGCTGCACCGCGGCTACACGGGGCTGATCAATTCGGGTGAGGACGCACGCGGTGTCGCTGCCTGCCCCTATCAATTCTACACGAAATGGGTGAACGATCCCGAGGGGACCCGGGAAATGGTGGAAGCCTTCACGCGTTCGACGGTCGGGACACCGGAGTGCCCGATCGAAGGTATCCCGCACCAAAGGGCTCCTGTGCACCGTTGAGCCGAACGGGCCGAGGCCGTGGCCTCGGCCCGTTCCTTCCGTTTTGTCGGGAGGCAGCGTGGATCTCGAGCCGTACCGCATCCGGCGCCGGCCCTATTACCGGCCCTCGGGTAACGAAGTTCAGCTGTTCGCGGCCGCCTACGCCAGCCGACTGCCGGTCATGCTCAAAGGACCGACCGGCTGCGGGAAGACCCGGTTCATGGAATTCATGGCCTGGCACCTGGAGCGGCCCCTGGTCACCGTCTCCTGCCACGAGGACATGACGGCGTCGGATCTCGTCGGCCGCTTCCTTCTCGACCCCAACGGGACGGTCTGGACGGACGGGCCGCTAACGGTCGCGGTGCGTTGTGGCGCCATTTGTTATCTGGACGAGGTCGTGGAGGCCCGTCAGGATACGACCGTGGTGATCCACGCCCTCACGGACCATCGGCGGATGCTCCCGCTCGAAAAGAAGGGTGAGGTGGTCACCGCCCATCCCGACTTCCAGCTCGTGATCTCCTACAATCCCGGGTACCAATCCGTTCTCAAAGATCTCAAAGTGTCTACCAAGCAGCGCTTCGTCGCCCTCGATTTCGGCTGGCCCGATCCTGCCGTGGAGACCGAAATCGTGGCGAGCGAAGCAGGTGTCGACCTCGACCTTGCAGGACGTGTCGTGGAGATCGGCCGACGGTCGCGCAACCTTCGAGGGCACGGCTTGGAGGAAGGCGCCTCGACACGGATGCTGATCCACGCAGCGAAACTCGTCGCCAGCGGCGTACCTCTGGAGGAGGCGTGTGCGGTCGCGTTGATCCTGCCGATGACCGACGACACGGATCTGCGCGACGCACTCGACCATGTCGTCCAAGCGGCTCTCTGACCGGGCCAGCGCCGCCGGGGACCACCCGGTTTCCGGTGGCGATATGGCCGACCCGATCCGACGTGCTTTCCCGTCCCCTTGGCGTGACGCCTGGCTCGACTCCTTCGAACGGCTGGCCCATGCGGGGTACGGCGCGGCGGTGACCACGGCGTTCCGCGAGGCGAGCGTTTCCGCCGTCCAATTGGTCGGCCCGCAGGCCATCATCGAGTTCGCGATCCCGGTCTCGACGGTCGCCATCCGGGTCGGCCCGGATGCTGCTCGAGCGTTCTGCGAAGCCGCCCCGATCGCCGCCGCGCGCCTTGCGGGTGCGACCGACTTCCTTCGTTGGGCGGCGCTGGTCGGACGCGTCGCCGCCAGCGCACCCGAGGTGGTCCCATTCCTTCTCGACCGGACCCGTGAGCTGCTCGCCTCGCTCGACGTCGCCGGGCTCGAGACGTGGGTGCTCGCGGGCCTGCGCGCCGGTAGCGGCGATCCCGGCCGGCGACGCGCCTTCTTCACCGGCGGCGACGCCGGTTCGGCGCGCCTCCTCGCACGCGCCAGCGCCGAAATCACCTTCGGCGACGTCGAGCGACGCATGAGGGCATATTTCGCGGCGCTCTGGGGACGGCGTCCCTCGATCCGGGAGCTGGCGAACTTCGACGACGTCGACCGCCCGAGGCGGGCCACCTTCACCCCGCACCTCGTCTTGCTGCCCCCGACGTTCCCCGGCTTTCGCGGTCGACGAGCGGAGGAGATTTTTCGTGCCACGCTGGCCCACATCGGCGCGCATCTCACTTTCTCGCCGCCGCGGGCCTCCGCAGCCGGGCTCCGGCCATTACAGATCGCCGTCATCTCGCTGATCGAGGACGCACGGGTCGAGCAATTGGCCATCCGAGCCCTGCCCGGACTTGCTCGCCTCTGGCGTCCGTTCCACGGCCCGGTCCCCGCGGGGGTCTCGACCGTACCCGCTCTGCTGGCTCGGCTCGCCCGCGTGCTCCTGGACCCGACCGTACAGGACGCCGATGGTTGGGTGCAAAAGGGCCGAGAGCTGTTCTTCGCCGCCCGGGAACGTTGGAACGATCCCACGATCAGCCGTTCGATCGGCGATCGGTTGAGCCACGACCTCGGGCAGATGCGCGTGCGCTTCGACCTCCGCACCTACCTGGTCGAGCCCGCCTATCGCGACGACCACGCCGGTTTGTGGGATTTCGGAGCGGAGGATGCGAGCGAAGCGCTGCGACTCGACGTGGCGCTCGACGGGGCGAAGGTCCGCGAGGAGGAGCGCGACGGCGGCCAGGTCCGAAGCGAGCCGACCGCTGACCGCGGGGCCTCGACCGATGAGCCGGCGGAGCACGACGGTGCGGTCGTGGCGAGGCTGCCGGAATGGGACTACGAAGCCCGTTGCGAACGAGCGGAATGGACCACGATCGTCGAGCTGCCGCCCGTGCGGACCTCGTCGCACTACCTCGACGAGGTCAAGGAACGACACCCTGGTGTGGCAACGCGGATCGATCGCCTCGTCAAGGCGGCCCGGATCAGCCGGCTGGAGCGCCTGAATCGGCGAGTTGAAGGCGAGCTCCTCGATCTCGACGCGGCGATCGAGGCGGTCGCCGATCTCCGGAATGGTCGTACTCCGGACACTCGGGTCTATCGGACCTTGGTGCGCCGCCGGCGCGACCTCGCGGTGAGCCTCTTGCTCGACGTCTCTCGCTCGACGGGCGATCCCGTGGCCGATGGCCGGCGAACCGTCCTCGACCTCGAACGCGACGCCGTTGCGCTCTTGGCCCAAGCGATGTCGACCATGGGCGACCGGCTCGAGATCTTGGCATTCGACTCCGCCGGCCGGGAGTCCGTCCACATCCGCCGCCTGAAACGCTTCGACGAACCTTTGGGACCATCCGTCGCGGCCGCCCTGGCCGGGACCGCTCCCGGACTTTCGACCCGCGTCGGCGCCGTGCTCCGCTTCGCCGGCCTGGACCTCGCCCGCGAGCGAACCTGGCGTCGCCTTGCCCTGCTCGTGACCGATGGGGAACCGGCCGACATCGACTGCCCCGACCCGCGCTATCTGGTCGAGGACGCACGTAGCGCCGTGGCCGGTCTGCGGCGCCAGGGCATCGATGTGTTCTGCTTGGCATTGGGAGCGCGCGACCCCGCGACGTTGCGGCGCATGTTCGGGCCGCGGGGGTTCGCGATCTCGCCTCGAATCGAGACCGTGCCCGAACGGTTGCCGGCGCTCTACTTCGCCCTTTCCCGCTGAGCCGCACGGTGCCGCGAGAGCCCGCGCCGATCGCCGGAGCCCACTCACCCCTGCCCTTCGGGTAGGATCAGGACGGTGAGGCGGCGCTCCGGCACGAGGTAGGTCCGGGCGAGGGCCGCGAGGCTCGCCGCATCCAGGCTCGCGATGTCGGCTGTGAGCGTGCGGGCGTGTGCCAGCCGCTCGGGCGCCCGGTGGCGGCCGGTCAGCACCCGCTCGAGCCAGAAGCCGTTGCTCCGAACGGCCCGCTCCGCCCGGGCCCGGCGGGGTGCCAGGACGCCCGCCAGCTCCTCCGCGCTCGGCCCCTCGGCTGCGAGCCGGTCGATCTCCGCCGCGACGAGCCGGGCGAGCTCGCGGGCCCGGTCGGCCGGGAGGTCCACCAGGACCCGGACCGCCCCGCGTCCCGGGATCAGGAAGGAGCCGAAGCTCGATACCTGCGGCGCGTAGCTCGCCCCGAGCGTTTCCCGGATCCGCGCGCGCAGCCGCTCGCGCAAGACGTCGGCGAGCACGCCCAGGCCCTCGGCCCGGCGTTGGTCGCGGGCGTCATCGGTGGCGAGGTGGACGAGGAGGATCGCCTGATCGCTCGGCCCGCCGTGCTCGACGACGACCGTCTCGGCGCCCGCGGGCCAGGGCGGAGGGGGCGGCGGCGTTTCGGCCTCGACCCTCGGCGGGAGCCGGCCGAGCGTGCGGGCCACCGCCTCGATCGCCCGCTCGGGGTCCACGGCCCCGACGATCGCCACGTCGAGCGGGCCCGCTCCGGTCTCCGCACGCCACCAATCGGCGAGCTCCTCGAGCGTGCGGGCCTCGGCCACCTCGCGCGCCGGTAACCCGAATCGCGGGTCCCCCCTGTGGAGGAGCCGCTCGACCGGCCCCTCGAGCGTGGCGCGCGCGACGCTCGCGAGCCGGCGCCAGGTGGCCTCGAGCGCCCGCCGCCAGGGAACGAGCCCCTCGGCCCGGAAGCCCGGGTCCTCGAGCCAGGCCCGCGCGAGCACGAGCGCGGTCTCGAGCTCGTCCGCGCCGGCCTCGACGGTCAACAGACTCGCCGCTTCGGCGAGCGTGAAGCCGAGCGTGAGGCGCCGGCCGGCCAGGATCCGATCGAGCTCCTCCGCCGGATGGCGGCCGAGGCCGCCGGCCAGGAGCGCGTGGCGGGCCAACAGGTCGAGGCCGGGGCGGTCCGCCGGCAGGCCCAGCCGGCCACGCCCGAAGCGGATCGTGAGGCGGACCGTGTCGGCCTCGAACTCGGTCGGCTTGACGTCGAGCCGCACGCCGTTGGCGAATTGCACGGCGTAGAGGTCGAGATCGGGAACGTGCTCGCGCGCGACCAGCGGGGCGGGCTCGGGATCGGGGCCGTAGGCGAGCTGCGGCGCCGGCGCGAAGCGCGGCGGCTCGACCGGCTCGGCGCGACCGGCGCGCCAAGCGGCGAGCAGCCGCTCGCGGGCCGCCTCGAGACCGTCCGCGGGCTCGGCCGGCAGCGTGACTTCGATCAGGGGTTCGCCCGAGACGAGCGCACGGGCCCTGTCGGAGACGGTCGGCGCGTCGATCGCGGGAGCGAGGTGCTCGAAGAGCGTGAGCGCGCCGGCTTCGTCGAGGAACGAGGTGCGGTCGCGAGCGGCCGCGACGAGCGCCTCGACCCGGCTGCGTGAGAGGCGCGTGGGCGCGGTCCGCAGCCGGTCCTCGAGCGCGGAACGGCGCACCGCGAGCGCCTCCTCGACTTCGCCGGCCGACACCCCGTGCGCCGAGAGCCGAGCGACCTCGCGGCCGAGCGTGCGCAGCGCCGCCTCGGCCCGTTCGGGTTCGATCCCGGCGCGCAGCCGGACCAGACGAGCGACCGGGTCCCACTCCTCGACGGCGACCCGTGGGCCCGTGAGCTCGGGGTCGGTTCCGGCGGCGAGTCGGCGGAGCCGCTCGCCGAGCGCGCGTAGCACTATGCCATCGATCAGGCCGTCGCGGCGCACCTCGAGCCCGTCCGGTCGAAGGTCGGGCGGGTGGCGGAAGGCCACCGACACGGCTGCCGGCAGGCCCGGCTCGATCCGGAGCGCGAGCTCGAGGCCGCGCGTGGCGAGCGGCGGCGGAGCGGGCTCCTGTGGTGGCGGGCCGCGCGCTTCGAGGTCGGCGAAGAGCCGGGCGATCCGCTCGCCCACCTCGCCCGGCTCGACGGACCCGGCCACTGCCACGACCATCCGCTCGGGCCGGTACCAAAGCCGGTAGAACCCTTCCACGAGCGATCGATCGGCCCGGGCTACGACCTCGGGGTCGCCGATCGGCAGCCGTTCGGCGAGGCCGCTCTCGGGCAAAAGGAAGGCGAGCGACTCGGCGAACGCCCGCTGGCCCGGGCCGTCGCGCTGGCGCGCCTCGGCCAGCACCACGCCACGTTCGATCTCGAGGAGCTCGGCCGGGATGGTGAGCCGATCGGCGATCTCGCGCAGGACGAAAAGCCCGTGCTCGAGCGCATCGGGCGCGGCACGCGGCAGCTCGAGCTGGTAGACGGTCGCATCGAAGCCCGTGCGGGCGTTGGTGTCCGGGCCCATCGCCGCGCCGAACCGGGCGAGCGAGGCGGCGAGCTCGCCCGGTGCCAAGCCCGCGGAGCCGCGGAAGGCCATGTGCTCGAGCAGATGCGCGATCCCGCGCTCGTCCTTGCGCTCGTGGCGCGAGCCGACCTCGACCAGAAGGCGCAGGCTCGCCGCCCCTTCCGGCTCCGCAACGGGCAGGACCACCCAACGGAGGCCGTTCTCGAGCCGGCCCCAACGCGCTGCGGGGTGCGGCGGGGGGCCACCCTCGAGGACGATGGGCCAGGGCTCGCTTCCCACCCGGGCCTCGGCCGGAGCCGCGCTCAGGAGGAGGGCCGGGAGGAGAAGGCCGGCTACGACCCGGGTCGCTCGCAACCCACTACTCCTCCTCCTCCCGATCCCGCGGGCTCAGCGCTTGAACCGGGCCCAAGCGAATTGCGGGCTGTCGTTGGGCTCGATCGGCATCTCGATCGTGTCGCGCAAGGCCCAGGTGATGACCTGGTGGTGGAGCGGCACGTAGACCATGTCCTCTTTCACGATTTTCCAGGCCTCGGCGATCAGCCGGTCGCGTTCCGCGAGGTCGATCGTCCGCTCCATCGCGGCGGTGAGCTCGTCGACCCGGGGGTTGCTGTAGCCGGTATGGTTCCAGCCGCCGCCGGTCCTGTAGAGGAAGTTGAACACGTAGTGGCTGTCGAGCGTCGGCACGCCCCAGCCGAGCATGTAGAAATCCTGCTCCTTGTTCTGCAACTCCTTGAAATGGATCGTCTTGGTCTG
>Ga0308412_1001180_pt1 | contig 14139 bp, 9 predicted proteins | sample HotsprottomLayer_FD_202357 | JGI IMG/M metagenome (GOLD analysis project Ga0308412, IMG submission 202357) | Hot spring phototrophic mat microbial communities from Octopus Spring, Yellowstone National Park, Wyoming, United States -... | ecosystem: Environmental > Aquatic > Thermal springs > Hot...
AGACGGTCCGTGCGGCTCGTGTAGATCCGGCGCCAGCGCCCAGACTCCAAGAGGATGGCGGTTTTGCTCCACGGATCCCCGGGTGCCTCCCCGACCAGGAAAAGTCGCCCGCCGGAGGCCGGGCGCGGGTTCTGGAATCGAACGCACCCGAGCTCCGCCGGAATGAACTCCTGCCAGAGAAAAGCGCTGCCGGGCTGGGGCAGCAGCCGCGCCACTCCTCGATCGCCTGTGACCCAAGGAAAGCCTTCGAAAGCGAGAGCCACGTCCAGGAACCGCCGCAAGCCGGTTTCCGCGGCGCGCCGGATGATCCATTCCCGTCGGGTGCCAGCTCGATACTCGAGCAGCAAGCCGGGCAGCAAGACGAGCACTCGATCGTTGGCAAGGGGCAGGCAGCGGGCCGACTGGCGATCCTGGGAGGAAGCTTCCCGCAGTGCCCTCAAGGGATGGTCAATCCAGATGCCGTCGCGGTACTCGCGCAGCCCCGTTCCCCCCAGGACCCAGATCGAACCCGCAGGGCCGCTCATCAGTTTCAGCCCCACGCCCGGTGAGGGCAGCGAGTGGAGGCGGTAGCCATCCAGGAGGCTGAACCAGCGCACGTGGCCGTGGCGGGCGAGGACGCGGCCTGCCGGGTCCACGCTGATAGCCGCGGTGTAGGACTCGGGCAGACCATCGCCGACCTGCCAGGAACGCCAGTCCGGAGGCAGATCGGCTCGCAGCAACTGGCAAAGCCCGAAAGTGAGAAGAACGACGCCGCGACGCATGGGTGTGGGTCGGCGCACACCTGACCCTCAACTCTCATCGGCAGACGCCGGCTTCCTCTTCAACGTTGCGCCCGCCCGCGCGCCGCCCCGGCTACACTGGATAGAAACGGGAAGCTCATGAATACGGGCCATTACGAAGTCCTGGAAGCAGAAGGCCACTTGATTGATTCGCACATCATGGAGCGGATCTTCGACACGGTGGTCGAATACCAGGGAGAGTTCCACGTCGAAGACTTCCGCATCGGCAGAACCAACAGCGAGCCTTCGCACCTGCGGTTGCGCGTGCACGCGCCCACGCGCACGCTCCTCGATCAGATGCTGCAAGCGTTGCTCGCTCTGGGCTGCTCGCGCGCCGAAGCCGGCGAAGTCGAGCTGGCGACCGTCGAGCGAGATCGCTGCGCCCCGGACGATTTTTACTCGACCACGAATCACCGGACGCTGATTCGCCTGAACGGGCGCTGGATCGAGGTCGAGGATCAGCGCATGGATGCGCTCATCGTCGTGGAGGGGGAGCGGGCCTTCTGCCGACGGCTGCGCGACCTGCGGGCGGGCGATCGCGTCGTGGTCGGGCTGCGCGGCATCCGCGTGGTTCCCGAGGCCAAGGAGCGCGACCGGCTCGCCTTCGCCTTCATGACCAACGGGGTTTCCTCCGAGCGCCAGGTGGAGACCGCCGTCCGCCAGACGGCGGCTCTCATTCGCCATACGCGGGAGCACGGCAAGAAAGTCGCCGTGGTGGCGGGCCCGGTCGTCGTGCACACGGGAGGCGGGCCGGGCCTGGCCAGCCTGATCCGCCGGGGTTACGTGCAGGCGCTGCTCAGCGGCAACGCCCTGGCCGTGCACGATGTGGAAGCCGCCCTGTTCGGCACTTCGCTGGGGGTCCGCCTCTCGGACGGCCGCCAGGAGGAGCACGGCCACCGCAATCACATGCGGGCCATCAACGCCATTTACCGCGCGGGCGGCATCCGCCGGGCCGTGGAAACCGGGGTCCTCAACAGCGGCATCCTTTACGAGTGTGTGCGCTCGGGCGCGGAGTTCGTTCTGGCAGGCAGCCTCCGGGATGACGGCCCGCTGCCCGAGACCATCACCGACATGAACGAGGCCCAGGACGCTTACGCGCGCGCCCTGAAAGGCGCCGGGCTGGTGCTCTGCCTGGGCACCATGCTGCATTCCATCGCGGTCGGAAACATGCTTCCCAGTTGGGTCAAGGTGGTTTGCGTGGACATCAACCCGGCAGTCGTCACCAAGGTCAGCGACCGCGGCACCGGGCAGGCCGTGGGCGTGGTTACCGACGTCGGCCTGTTCCTCGAGCTGCTTGCCCGAACCATGCAGGAGGGAGCATGAAGACAGGCGGTTACACCGAAGAACACGCCAAAGCCGGCATCAGCGCGCCGCTGCCCGAAATTGAAACCTGGCCGAATCAATATCCGGGCTACGAGATCGAAATCGTGATTCCGGAATTTACTTCCGTATGCCCGAAAACGGGCCTGCCTGATTTCGGAAAGATAACCATCCGGTATGTACCCGACAAGCAGTGCATTGAACTGAAATCGCTCAAAATGTACATACTGGGTTACCGGAATCTGGGAATCTTCTACGAAAATGTCGTAAACCGCATCCTGCAAGACATCGTAAAAGCGGCGCGGCCGGTAACTGCGACAGTGACCGGCGAGTTTACGCCGCGCGGCGGCATTTACTCGAAGGTTACGGCAAGCTGGCCCCGGCCGCGCGGAGGGAAGAAGCGCCGTGGCGGCTGAGGCAGACGACGCCGCAGCCCGCGAGCTGGCGGCTATCGTTCAGGCCATCCGGGAACGCGTGCGTGCGCGCTATCCCGCCGCCGGGGAAACGGGCGAGGTCCGTATCCCGCTCACCGACCTGATGCCTCTGCTGCACGCGCGGGATGCGGCCGAGGGGAAAGTGGCGGCCATCGGCACGGTGAACCCGCGCCCCCCGGGATTGGTCAACGACGCCATCCAGTTGCTCAAACGCATCGTCGCCAGGCTTCTGGACTGGCACGTTCGGGAACAGGTCGAGTTCAACCGGGCGGTGGTAGCCTCGCTGGACGCCATTCTGGAAGCCCTCAACGAGAACAACCGCACCTTTGCACGTATCGCCGCAGCGCTGGATGAAACCCACCTCGAGTTCCGGCAGCGGCTCGAAGAGGTGGCTGCGGAAGCCGGCCGCCGGGCCGAGTTGCTCGAGTCGGAAGCGCGCGATCTCAAATCGGAAGCTCGCGAACTCAAGGATGTCCGCACGCACTGGGCTGCCTGGCGGGCCGACTGGGAGCAAAAACTGGCCACCAACGAGATCCAGTTCCTGCGCGCGGTGGCGGACCTTCAGGCCGGCTTCCAGCACCGGGCCGATTTGATGGAAGCGAACTTCCGTGATCTGGTGCGCAGCCAGCACAAGGATTTTGTCACCGAGCTGGAGCGATCCGCGCTGGAGATCCAGAAGCGGCTCTGGGCCGATCTCGAAAAGGTACGACTCGAGTTCGAGCGGCTGATTCACGCCGAGCTGCGCTTGATCCGCCAGCGGGCTGCCGCAGCACGCCGCGAGCCCGCCCCGCCGTCACCCGCGCCCCCAGCCCCGCAAGGGGGCCTCCCGCCCGAAGACTGGCTGCAATTCGCCGAGCGCTTCCGCGGCAGCGAGGAATACGTGAAGGTGCAGCAGCGCTTCTACGTGCCCTTCTTCCAAGGGCGCCAGGCGGTGGCCGACCTGGGCTGCGGCCGCGGCGAGTTTCTCGAGCTGATGCGCGAGGCGGGCGTTCCCGCGCGCGGCGTGGACTCGAATGAGGAAGCCGTCGCGCTTTGCCGCAACAAGGGATTGGATGCGGAGACGGCGGACCTGTTCGAGTGGCTGGATCTTCAGCCGGACGCAAGCCTGGACGGCATCTTTTGCGCGCAGGTGATCGAGCACCTGCCCGCAGAACGCCTGCCGCAACTGATCCGCCTGGCGGCGCGCAAACTGATGCCGCGAGGACTGCTGGTCGTCGAGACGCCCAATCCCGAGTGTCTCGCCATCTTCGCGACTCATTACTATCTGGATCCCGACCACCGCCATCCCGTCCCGCCCGCCTTGCTCGTGTTTTATTTCGAGGAAGCCGGCTTCGGCGGCATTCGCGTGGAACGAAGGTCCCCGGCCATCGAGGCCTTTCCGGCGTTGCAGGCGCTGCCGCCTGATTTCCGCGAGGCCTTTTTCGGCGCATTGGACTACGCGGTCATCGGGCGCAAACTCGCCTGAGAACAGGCTACCCGCACCGGCTGGACCAGTTCGTGCGAACTCTGACCCCGCGACGACCGCACCCGGCCGCCGCAGCCCGCTGGGTCTGGGCAAACTTCTCGTCGAACATCGTTCTTGACAGGGAGCTCGAATCGCGTTAAAACAGAGCAGACAGCCGTGAAAGGGTTGTCAATGCAACAGGGGGTTCCAAGAATGAGTGAATCCAGACGTTTCCTGATCCCAGCCCTTGCGCTCGCGCTGGGGTTGATGCTTGCGGTATGGCTCGTGCAACCGGCGGCCGCGCAGGTGCTCTACGGTTCCATCGTGGGCGCCATCGAAGATCCCACGGGAGCCGTGGTGCCCAAGGCGACCGTGACCATCACCAGCAAGGCCACCGGCTTGACGCGAGAAACCACGACCGATGAGGGAGGCCGTTACTCCTTCGTGAACGTTCTTCCCGGGACTTACGATCTCAAGGTGACCGCCAGCGGCTTCCGCACCTTCGTGCGGGAGAACGTGGAGGTCACCATCAATACGGTGGCGCGTGTGGACGCGAGGCTCGAAGTCGGCGCGGTGACGGAGCAGGTGACTGTGGCGGCCGCGGCGGTGATGCTTCAGACCGACAAGAGCGACGTTCGCCATGAGGTCACTTCGCTAGCGGTCACCGAATTGCCCCTGCCGTTCTACCGCAATTACCAGAGCTTGCTCGATCTGCTGCCCGGAACCACGCCGTCCGCATTTCAGAACGCCATCGTGGACACGCCCGCGCGCGCCTTGACCACCCGGGTCAACGGCACGCCGCGCAACATGAACACCACGCTGACCGACGGGGCGGTAAACGTCTTCGTCTGGCTGCCGCACCACACGGCTTACGTGCAGCCGGTCGAAAGCATCGAAACCGTCAATATCTCGACCAACGCCTTTGACGCCGAGCAGGGACTCGCCGGCGGCGCCGCCATCACCGTGGCCACCAAGTCCGGCACCAACGAAGTTCATGGTTCCGCCTTCTGGTTCCATAACAACCAGCGCTGGCTGGCGGCGCCCTATTACCGCGCCGCGGGCTTCCGCAAACCCAAGGATATTTTCAACCAGTTCGGCGGGACCGTCGGCGGGCCCATCAAGAAGGACAAACTCTTTTACTTTTTCAGCTTCGAGGGCACTTACTTCCGCCAGGGCGGCTCGGGCAACTGGTCGGTTCCCCCGGCTACGTTCCGGGATGGGGATTTCAGCACCTGGCCGGGCTGCACGGTGTGCGGCGCGGCCTTTTCGGTGGTTTACGATCCGGCGACGACGGTGGGGGGCGATCCGCGAACCCGGCAGCCGTTCCCCAACAACCGGATCCCCAGGAACCGCATCAGCCCGATCTTCGATTCCATTCAGAAACTGATTCCCTTGCCGAATCAGGTTTCCCCGGTGGATCCCGCGAATAATCTCTCCGGTAACTTCGGGGCGTCCGGCAGCCTGAAATTCGACCGCAGAAATTATGACATCAAGGTCAACTGGAACCCGTCCGGCAAGGCCGTGGTTTGGGGCAAGCTGAGCCGCATGGGAGCTCCCGTGACGGGCAAGCACATCTTTGGCGATATGGTCGGCCCGAACATCGGGACTGCGGGTGTCGGCGATGTTCGCGTCAACATGCCCAGCTTTGGGGTCACCTACACGTTCTCCCCGACTTTCATGTTCGACGCTGTGTTCGGTTACCAGCGGCATGACCAGGACGTGCTGGGCATCGGCCAGGGCAAGAACTGGGGCCTGGATGTGTTCAGGATCCCGGGCACCAACGGTGGCCGGCAGTACGCCAACGATATGCGTTACAGCGGCGTGCCCTGCTTCTCCACCGGTTTCAGCGGCTGGGGTCTGTGTGAGACCTGGCTCCCGCTGGAGCGCCGCGAGCGCACCTATACGGGGCCGGTGAACTTCAGCAAGATCCACGGCGCCCACGAGTTCCGCTGGGGCTTCGAGCCGCGACGCTTGGAGATGAACCACTGGCAGCCGGAGACCGCCAACCCTCGCGGGGCCATCACCTTCGGCAGCGGCCCGACGGTCGTGCCCGGCCAGACCGCGCGGGTGCTGAACAGCTATGCCACGGCTCTGCTGGGACTGGCGACCAGCTACTCCAAGTCTATCCAGTTCTTCCTCATGAAAACCCGCGAGTGGCAGTACGCCTGGTACTTCCGCGATCGCTGGCAGGCCACGCGCCGGCTGACGCTCAACCTCGGCCTGCGCTACGAGTACTTCCCGTTGATCAACCGCGGCGACCGTGGCATCGAGCGCTGGGACCCCTACACGAACACCGTGTATCTGGGCGGCATCGGCGCCGTGCCTTGGAACGCCGGCATCGAGGTCAGCAAGAAGCTGTTCGCGCCGCGCGTGGGCTTCGCCTACCGCCTGGGCGAAAACTGGGTGGTGCGCAGCGGTTACGGCATCACCTACGACCCGCTGCCCTTCGGGCGACCGTTGCGTGGGCTCTATCCGGCGACTCTGACCGGAAGCTGGAGCGCAGGTACGGCAGGCGCCGAATTCCGCGATCCCACCTACGGGTGGTTCAACACCCTGGACAAGGGCATCCCGGACGTTCCCACGCCTGACATCAGCAAGGGTACGCTCGAGCTGCCGGTCAATATTGACATGGGTCCGCGCAGCCCCTGGGGCGGGATGCTCAACCGCGGTTACATCCAAAGCTGGAATTTCATTGTCGAGCGCAAGCTCCCCTTCGATACGGTGATATCGGCGGGCTATGTCGCCACCCGCACCATCCACCAGATGCTCGACCGCAACATCAACACGGTGGGGCCGGGCCTGGGCGGCGATACGCGGAATTTGCCCCTGGCCAAGCTGCATGGCCGCACGATCGCGGCCAACATGTGGGACGGCATCGGGTATGGAACCTACAACTCCCTGCAAGTGACCATGAACAAGTCGTTCAGCAAGGGGCTGTTCTTCAAGGGCGCCTATACCTGGGGCCGCTACATGAACATGGCCGAGGACAATGGCTGGGCCGGGCTTTCGCTGTGGCACTGGGAGCCCATGATCTACCGCAACTACGCTCCTTCGAGCGAAGACCGCCGGCACAGCTTCAGCATTGGCTGGGTTTACGAGCTGCCCTTCGGCGCCGGCCGGACCTACAATCTGAGCGGCATCGTGGACAAGGTCCTGGGCGGCTGGAAGATCAACGGCATGTTCTTCGCCTACACGGGCACGCCGTTCACGGTCACCGGCAGCGGCTCCTCGCTGATGTGCATCGGCTGCACGCAGACGGCCGACCAGGTGGGTCCCGTGCGCAAGCTGGGAGGCAAGGGCCCCAACCAGCCCTACTACGATCCCAACTCGTTCCGCGACCCGCTGTTTTACTTCGATCCGCGCAACCCGGTCTACCGGCCGGGCAGCATGGGGCGCAACGTGCTTTACGGTCCGGGCTTCTGGCGGATTGATCCCGCGCTGTACAAGGAGTTCCGGCTGACCGAGCGGGTGAGGATGGAGTTTCGCATGGAAGCGCGCAACGGCACCAACACGCCGCGCTGGGGCAACCCGGGCAGTGGAGCGGGGGCCATGCGCTTGAACCCGGACGGCAGCATTGCCGCGCTGAACAACTTCATGTGCATCACCTCGGCCATTGCGGAGCGTCAATTCCGCATGGGCATCCGCTTCCAGTACTGAGACCTTCCTGCTCACCGAACCGGCCGGTCGCGCCCCCCGCGGCCGGCCGGTCTATCATTCTGATCAGCCCGGGATGTCCGCCCGCCGGTAGGGTGTGTTGAGGTACCGGCGCGATTCCTTGGCCGCGTCGGATTCCGGGGCGTACGCGATGGCCTGACGGTAGGCCTGGATGGCTTCCTGGCGCCGGCCTTTCAGATCGTAAATCTGACCTAGACGCATCAAGGCCAACACGCCGGTGTTCAGGTCGAGGTGGTCCGCATGGGCCGCCGCCTTGCGGATGTTCTCCAGGGCCTCGTCCAGATCGCGATACCAGAACTGGATGTTTCCGCGGGCGAAGTAAATCTTCTCCAAAACCACGCGCCCGAATCCGGGCGCGCCCGAGCTGCGTAAGGCCTCCAGCCGGGCCAGCACCTCCAGGGCTTGACCTTTTTCGCCCGCGTCGCTGTACATCTGCGCCAGCTCGAAGTAGAGCAGATAATTGCGCGGATACGCCGCGATCAGTTCCTGGATGAGCGGAATGGCCAGTTCCGGTTTGCGCTCGCGCCGATAAATCGCGCATAGCAAAACCTTGGCGTCAAGTTTGTTGACGTCGCCCTTTTCGGCCACCTGCTGAAGGATCTTGATCCCGGTCTCCTTGTTGCCGCGGAAGCCGATCAAAAACCCCAGCGTGCGCCAGTGCCACGGGAGACTGCCCACCACGTACTCGTGGACCCCCTGCACCAGGCGGGCATCGGTGAAATTCGGGTCCAGCTCGGTGACGCGGTTGTGAAGTTTGCGTGCCTGGGTGGCGTCGCGCAGCGCGTCCATCCACGCCTTGCGCACGAGGAAGTTGTAATTGGCTCTCAGGCCGTGGGCCACACCCAGCGTGTACAGGGCCTGCGTGTCGCGCGGGTTCTGCTTCAGACGAGCCTGCGAAAGCTCCATCGCGCGCCGGATGGCGTCGTCGAACTCTTTCTGATCCTCCGGGCTCGGATTCATCTTGGGGCGGCGCAGGAAGGGATTGTTGCCACTGACAAGCTCGGTTTCGAGCGCGCCGGTCCGGTACATTTCCCGGTACAGAATGGACTGCGCCAGGTGGTTGTAGCCGCGCGGCTCCTCGGGTTGACGCGCGACGTACTGGCGGAAAGCAGCGATGGCTTCGTCGTACTCGAGGTTGTAGAAGTGTTCGAAACCTCTCTGGATGAGCGGATCAGGAAAACCGGCCGACAGCAAGACGCAAGCGAGCAGCGCCGCCATCATCCCCGCTGCTACCATTCTACTGACCTCGAGCCGCGAGCTTGGCCAGCGCCCAGCGCGCGTGCTCGCTCACCACGCCGTCTGGCCTGTCGGCAAGCCGCTCCAGGGCTGGAGCTTGCTCCGGCAAGCCGGCGTTGCCCATCGCCACGGCCAGGTTTCGCAACAGGCCTTCGTAGCGGGCGCGGCGCACGGGGCTGCGGGCGAAACGCTGCGAAAACTCGTCTTCGGAAAGCGCGGCCAGCCCGGCCAGCGGCGGTGCATAGTTCTGCGGCTGAAACGCCGGCTCCGCACTGACGGACGCTTTGCGGTTCCAGGGACACACTTCCTGACAGATGTCGCAACCAAACACGTGCCGGCCCATCGGCGCGCGCAGCGGCTCGGGGATGGATCCCCGCAGCTCGATCGTCAGGTACGAGATGCACCGCCGCGCATCCAGCGCCCAGGCCGGTCCGTCCTTGCGTCCCGTGGGCACGATCGCTCCCGTAGGGCAAGCCTCCACGCAGCGCATGCAACTGCCGCAACGATCGGGCGGAGGCGCGTCCGGCTCGATTTCCAGCGAAACCATCAGTTCGCCCAGAAAGAACCACGAGCCGTGCCGCTGGTTGATGAGGCAGGTGTTGCGCCCGATCCAGCCCAGCCCCGCCCGCCGGGCCAGCGCGCGCTCGAGCAGAGGGGCCGAATCCACAACCGGGCGGGCCGCGAAATCTCTGCGTACTTTCCGGCGCAGGCGTTCGAGCAACGTCCTCAGGCCCCGGCGCAGGACTGCGTGGTAGTCTTCGCCCCAGGCGTAACGGGAAATCCAGCCGCGCGCGGGATCGGTGAGGGCGCCGTAGCCGGCCGCCGGCGCGTTGTAGAGTTTGCCCACGCAGATCACCGAACGCGCCTCCGGCAGCAGCGAGCGGGGATCGGCGCGCAAGGCGGCGCGATGGTCCGTCAGGTACTTCATCTCACCTGCCATGCCGGCCTCGACCCATTCGCGGTAATAGGCGAACTCATCGAGCGGCCCGGCGCGCGCCACGCCCGCCAGTTCGAAGCCGCATTCGCGAGCCAACTGTCGGATGGTCTCCCCGTCCATCTCTCCTCATCATTGTCGCGGAAGCGCAAGACGACGGGCGGCGACGGGATGCGAAGATAGAAGAGGATCCCCTTGCTCGCTCCCGGCGACAACCTCCGGCAAAGTCTCCACGCCCTGGCCGCGCACAAGTTGCGCGTCTCGCTGACCGTGCTTGGAATCATGATGGGCGTGGCCACCCTGATCACTGTGATGACGCTGATTCAGGGCGCCAACCTCTATGTCGAAGAGAAGATCGCCAACCTCGGCACCAACGTTTTCCAGATCAGTCGGCTGCCGTTCGCCGTCACCGATTTCAACGTGTTCATCAAAGCCTTGCGCAATCGCTACCTCACGCTGGAGGACATGCGCGCCATCGCCGAGCGCTGCCCGGACTGCCAGGCCGTGGGCGCGCAGGCGCAGACCACCCGCTCCAGTCGCTATCAGGACCGCGAACTGCAGGATACGGTTGTGATCGGCCACACCGCTTCCATGGTGGACATAGACACGCGCACCATTCAGGAAGGCCGCTATTTCACCCCCATGGAAGACGAGCGCGGAGCCAACGTATGTTTGGTCGGCGCCCGCCTGGTGGAAGAGTTTTTCCCGGGACGGGACCCGCTGGGACGCAAGGTCCGGCTCGGCAAGGAAGAATTTACCGTGATCGGCGTTTACGAGAAGATCGGCGCCATTCTGGGGCAGGAGCAGGATAACTTCGCCGTCATCCCCATGGGCGCTTTTCAGCGGCTGCGGGGCGGACGCTTCAGCGTCATGCTGAGCGTGAAGGCCGCCGGCGGGGGCGCAGTTTTCGAACGGGCCCAGGACCAGGCCCGCCTGGTGTTGCGCTCCCGACGACGGATCACGGGCAATCGCGAGGAGGATTTTTTCATCGGTACGGCGGAGAGCTATATCGAGTTGTGGCGCTCCATCAGCTCGGCCTTCTTCGCCACCTTCGTGATGGTGAGTTCGATTGCGGCCGTGGTGGGCGGGATCGTCATCATGAACGTGATGCTGGTCAGCGTGACGCAGCGGACCAAAGAAATCGGCGTGCGGCGCGCCGTGGGCGCTTCCCAGCGAGACATCCTGCGCCAGTTCCTGACCGAGAGCGTGCTGCAATGCTTGGCCGGCGGCGCGCTGGGAGTGGGCGCGGGGTTCTTGTGCGCCCTGGCGCTGCGCACCTGGACTTCGTTCCCCGCCTCGGTGGAAACCTGGGTGGCGCTGCTCGGGCTGGGATTGAGTTCAGGCATCGGCTTGTTCTTCGGGATCTATCCGGCGATTCGGGCGGCGCGGCTTGATCCGGTCGCGGCCCTGCGAGCCGAATGAGTATGACGGCAGCCGAAATCCGTGAGAACCTGCTGGTAGGGCTGGCCAACCTGCGCGCTCACAAGGTGCGTTCGGGCCTGACCGTGCTCGGCATCGTCATCGGCGTCACCAGCGTGATCGCGGTGGCCGCCATCATCCAGGGACTCAATCGTCACATCCAGGAACGTGTTGAGGGCATCGGCTCGCGGACGTACTTCATCAGCCGGCTGCCGCCGGCGCAGTTCGGGCGCTTGCCCGAGAAGATCCGCCGGCGCAAGTATCTGAACTTCTCCGACGCGCGGTATCTTCGAGAAGCTGTTCCCTCGCTGGCCTTTGCCACCGCGTTTGCCCAACGCCCCAGCCCGGGCGCGGGCTTCGGCGGCCGCCGCGCGGAGCCGAACGAAATCCGCTACGCCGGCGAGAGGGTAGACCAGGTGATCCTGCGCGGCGTCGAACCCGAGTACGCCGACGCGATCCCCCTGTTCAGCGTGGCGCAGGGGCGATTCATCTCGCGCTACGACCTGGAACATTCCCGCCCGGTTGTGGTTTTGGGCGACGCCATCGCTTCGGCCCTGTTCGGTCCGCTGGATCCCGTCGGGCGCACGGTGCGCCTGAACGGCAAGCTTTATGAGGTGATCGGCGTGTTCGAGAAGGATCCCGGGCTGTTCGGCGGCCCCGGCGTGGATCAGTTCGCCGTGATTCCTCTGAGCGACTTCCGCAAGCACTATCCGGAGGTCCGCGAGGTCTTCCTTGCCTTCTCGGTTCGCCCGGACGCCAACCCCGTCCAGGTCCGCAACGAGGTGATCGAGGCCATGCGCCGGCTGCGGCGCGTCCCCTATCACGAGGAGAACGATTTCGAAGTCATCTCGCCCGACTTTCTGACCAATCTGTGGGACCAGCTTACCGGCGCCCTGGTGATTCTCACCGGCGTCATCAGCTCGGTGGGCCTGCTGGTGGGCGGCATCGGCGTGATGAACATCATGCTCATTTCAGTCACCGAGCGAACGCAGGAAATCGGGGTGCGCAAGGCGGTAGGGGCGCGGCAGTCCGACATACGCGCGCAGTTCCTTCTGGAGGCCGTGGTGGTCACCGTGATGGGCGGCGTCATCGGCATCCTGCTGGGCGCCGCCGTTGCCTATGCTGTGAAGAGCCTGGTTCCTTCGATTCCCGCCCAGGTTTCTCCCTTCTGGATTTTCATGGGAGTGAGCATCTCGGCCGCCGTCGGGGTGTTTTTCGGTTACTATCCGGCGAACCGTGCGGCGCGGCTCGACCCCGTAGTGTGCCTGCGCTACGAGTGAACGGGCAGCGGCCTTGCGCGCGCGCTCGGCGACATGCGGAGAAGCCGGGCAGCGGACGCTGTGCACCGAAATCCTGCACTTTTGGATTTCAGGGAGTGTACCTTTGCCCGATTCCCCAAAAACGGGACCCGCAGGTGATCGAGCGCCTGCGGATGCGTTGAAAAGAAACAGGATTTCAGGGTTCTGAGATTTGGCCCGCGACTTGCTCCCTGACGGACACCAAGCCGCATTCCAGAGGTGTGGCGGGCCCAAGCACCACAACGGCCTCCTGGCGGCCTGCGGCCGTCATTGAGCCGCTCGCGGGGCGCGGCTTGCAGGAGCCTTCCAATATCGCGAAGCGCTGAGGTTTCGCAGAAGGCCGCGAAATCGGGGCGGTCCGCGCTGTTAGCAGGCGCCGGCGGTAAGACGAAGATCGCCTTCCCATCTCCGAATCTTTTCGATCGAGGAGGAAAATAAGATGGAGCGGTTGACATTGCTGGCGGCGGCGACTCTGTGCCTGATGTCGGTCGCGCCGCGGGCGCAGGCCGAGCCTGTCTCTTTGGGAGTCTGGTATCCGGTTAACTTTGCGTATCCGGCGCCGAGCTTCGGCTACGGCATTCTCCACACACCCCCAGCGCCTTGGACGTTCACCTTGGGCGGGCCCGGACAATTTGGTCGTCACCGATATCTTGCTGATCGGCGATCAGTTCCGGGTGTACAATTTTGGCGCCAGCCTGGGATTGACGTCGGCGCCGGGATCAGGGACCTCGTGTGGCTTTGACCCGGAAGTTTGCCTTGCCGATCCGAACGTCAGCTCGGGTACGTTCCCGTTGGGCCCGGGCAACTACTCGATCGAGATCGAGGGTGTGCTGTTACCGTACCGCGAGGGGGCCACGGCTTACTTCCGGGCAGTCGGACCGGAAGGCGTCGTTCCGGAACCGGGGAGTTGGGCGCTGGTTGCGGGTGTCCTGGCCTTGCTGGGGGGCAGCCGCCTGCGGCGCATCCGGCGCGCGGCGCCGCCTGCCGCTTAAACCGGGGCCGTAAAGCCGCTTTGGATCGGGCCGCCGCCTGAGCCGACGGGTTCGGCGGCGGCCATTTTCTGCATGGCCTGATCGGGCGCGCGCGGCCGGCCGCCGGACGCCCTCGCCGTTCTTCCTTGCCTCCCGCCCCGATTTGCTGCATAATGGCGCGAAGCGGGGATCGTCCATGCCCAAGCCCTTCGACTTCGGAAAAATCGAGCTGGAGGCCGCGCCGCAAACCCAGCCCGCCGCCTTGCTCGAATCCGAGACTCCGTTCCGCATTCTGATTCTGGGCGATTTCAGCGGGCGCGCCAACCGCGGCCTGCGCGAGATCGGACCGGCGCTCGCCCAGCGGCCGGTGGTGCGCGTGGATCGCGACAACTTCGACCATGTGCTGGGCCGGCTCAAGCCTTCCCTCCGGCTGGGACCGCACCTGAGCTTGACCTTCCACGAGCTCGACGATTTCCATCCGGACCGCCTCTACGACTCCCTGGAAATTTTCGGCCGGCTGCGTGCACTGCGGCAGAAGCTGGCCGATGCCGCTACTTTCTCGACCGCTGCCGCCGAACTGGGGCTCGACGCCGCGGCCCCGCCGCCCGAGCCGGCCGAGCTGACCTCGG
>Ga0308412_1001187_pt1 | contig 14097 bp, 12 predicted proteins | sample HotsprottomLayer_FD_202357 | JGI IMG/M metagenome (GOLD analysis project Ga0308412, IMG submission 202357) | Hot spring phototrophic mat microbial communities from Octopus Spring, Yellowstone National Park, Wyoming, United States -... | ecosystem: Environmental > Aquatic > Thermal springs > Hot...
CTCTGGGCCAAGCTCAAGAAAGAAAACAACTTAAGAATAAAGCAGTTTTCCACATCCATCCACAGCCAAGCTGCCCTTCAAACAATATTCAGAGCAGAATCAATCGCTTGCGATGTGCCCGGGGTGTGAGTTTTTATTCGTTTTTTCTTCGCCATGTTATCCTGAAAATTCGCTGCGTCCGTCTTTGGGATTATGGGCTCTCAGCCCCTCCCGAGCATGCACGTGTCGGGAGTAGAAGCACGTGGCCGCCGAAGCACGACCATGCGCGGAGCCCCCCACAAAATCAGGAGGGCCCACTGTGCCGAACGTCTTCAATCCTTTATCTTTCTTTCGTCACGTTCCGAACGCTTCGCTTGAGCGCTTCTTTACTTCTGTTCCCGAGTTCGCCGGTTTCGACTGGGGGGCGGTGAGCGAACGGCGCGTCGATTCCATTCTGGAACGGTGCCATATGATCGCTCCCGTCCGCACGGTCGAATCCCTGGCTAATCCGACCGGTACGCAGGTGTCGATCGAGGCGGCCCGCGACATCGGCCTCGACATTGCTGAGACGATCAGCGCTCGACAGAACGCCTACGACCGCGCACTCTGGTGCTACATGGAAGACAAGCGCATTGTGGAGGGGGCGCGGACCCTTGCGCACATCGAAAACCTCCCAAAGCGGTCTTGGGAGACACTGAAAAACCTCCCCGTCAGGACTGTCGGCGTCACGCCGGAGATGCAGGTGGAACTCGGACGGCAGCTTTCCGAATTCTTCTGGACCACCCAGGGCCGCGGCGACAAATGCAAAGTCGAGTTCCGGCGCCGGGACGGCGACGTCGATTGCTTCTTTGCGTATCCAGCGGACTACATCGACGAGCGCTTTGGCTATGACCAAGACGGGGAGTTCGAGTTCCGGAGTTGGAATCCGGAATTCGAGGTCGTCTTCGGCTACCACCGCGACAACGGCACGATCGATATTTATGCCCAAGGCGGCCGGAAGATTCGCCAGTGCTTGTCGCGAATCTTCGCACGTGTCGTCCTCGGTGTGGAGGAGCTTCCCGAGACACACGAACAGGATTGCTTCGATCTGGAAGTCTTCAAGGACCCGAACATCACGTTTCCGACGCACCCAGCCGACAACATCACCTGGGTCCGGGTACTGGCGATGCGGCTCCAGTTCCACGGGCGCCGCGGCGGGCGAATCACGGTCGCGATTGACGGAAGGTCGAAGGAGGGATCTGTTTACGAGGTGATGGCGGACAAGCTGGCGGAAAGGCACGCCCGGCTGAGCAGTGCCACAGTTCTCGGGGTGACGATTTGCAGGCCTTCCTTCGAGACGCTGGCGGTAAGGAGCGGAGCCTGACATTCAAGATCTCGGCGCCGGCGTTCTGCGACCTTGAGGACAGCCCCGAGGAGCAGACACTGCGGAAATACCTGGGCGAGTGGAAGATCGAAAGACATGCCGGCGACTTGGCAACGGCTGCTTGAGAGGCTGGCCTCCGGAGATCCTGTCGTCGGCGTCGACGATATTCGGTCGTGGAACAAGGCCGAATTCGAGTGCGCCGTCACGATGGGCCTTCTGCGCGAAACTGAAGCGGCAAGATGGATCCTGTGTGATGCCTGCTCCGACAGACACTGGTCGGAGGTCATCACCGTGGCGGGCGGCCGCCGCATGTTCCTCTCATGCCCGGAGGAAGGTTCTGTAAACGTGGAACCCTCACGGCTGCGGCAATGGCGGATCGACACCGGGCGGCTGGCCGAACTGGTCGCGCTGGCCGTGGGTCTGCCGGGGACCGTCCGTCCCATCGATCTTGGGCGGCTCTTTCACCTCGGCCGGCGGTTGGCCGGGCGGTTCCGGGGTCTCTTCCTCGTCGCCGGCGACACCGGTGATCTGAGCGCCGACTTCGAGAAGCTGTTGCGATACGACGGATGGAGTTCGGGCGTGGTCTTCGTCCCTTCTGTCAACGGTTGTGGCGCCGGAGTTCCATCGAAGTTGAGGGTCGTTGATTTATCTTCGGTGGGTCAATTGAGTGGCGGCGCCTTGTCAGTTGACCTCGACTACATTGCGGACTGCTTTGGGTATGACGCACCAGCCCGGACGGACCGCAGCCAGACCATCACCGCCCCGGCGGATGCCGCATGGAGCGAGGTTGGTATGGTTCTGCACGATACCTTTCTGCGGGTGACAATCCGCGGTAAGGAGTCAGAGCGGGACTTTGCGCGGGCGGGCTTCCGGGATCCGGACCAACGTCTCGAACTGCTCAGGCTGTTTGCCGCAGCACGGGGGACGCTCGATAGCGATAGGATCTCCTCCGTCCTCCACGGAGATACTCCCTTGAGAACGCGCATCAGCCGGCTTCGCCAGCTCTTGCAGGACCTGGTCGAAGTGGACGGTGATCCGATTGAGCACAAAAAAAAGGCCAACACCTACTCCTGTCAATTTGGAGTTCGACTGGCCGAACACTGGGGGCATCCCACGCCGGAAGGCGCCACCTGGATCGATTTCAGCTTTCATGAGTGCCAGGACGGACGCCTGCTGGTGAGCGTGACCCAGGAGCAGAGGTACCGCGTCAGAGGCCGGGCGGAGGAAGACGGTCCGCCGACGCACGAGGTCGCTCGGCGTGACGCGCTGAACAGCCGCCTCTACTCGCTCGAAGAAATGCGCCTCCGGACACCCGCCGGCAAGCTGACGCCGGAAGGCACGGCGTTCACTAAAATGCTCCGGTCGCGCGGCCGCCTCCCGCGCCGGGGAGATGACCTGACGGTGCTCAATCTGGCCAAGCTCCTCCGGGACTGGGCCGGGGTCGAAGAACAGCCATTTCGGCTGAGTGAAGGCACTGATTCATGGACCGCGCTGTTCGCCTGTTCGAGTGAAATGCGCACGGCGCAGTGACAAGTCACTCTGCGTCCCCACCCTGCCCGGAAAAATCCTTGAACTAAATCACTCCTGTTTTCAGCCACATAACGAATCAGGCCGTCCAGCCAGGCCGGGTTGTGTGACATGTCACACAGCCGGTAGCAGAGGCAACGATGAATTCGGCACCTACTGCTACCAGATCCAATCACGACCAGAACCAAGCGCCTTCTTGCGCCAGCGCCGGCACCGAGAGCCTGGTTCGGGAGGCTTTTAACGACGTGGCCCTTGTCATTGGCGGCGTCGCGGTTCTCCACCACCTCGATGACGATCTGACCTGGACGCTGATGAAGCGGCTGGATCGGATTCGGGTCCGGCTCCTGCGCGATCTCAAGGGGATCTCGCGCCGCGAGGACTTCGAACCGCCTTCTGCTCAGCCCCCGCGTGTGCATGCGGCCGTGGACGAATTCCTGGTCCGCAACCGCGCCGGGATGGGGGAGTGAGGTGGCCATGGAGCGATGCATGCGTTTCTCTCAACTCTCTGCGCCCCGGCAGGCCTTGGTGAGGCTCCTTCAGTCGATCAATTTCGGCCGCGTGGAAGACCTCGAGATTCGACGTAACGATCCCGTGTTCTGCCCCGCGCCGATGGTGTTCGTGGAGGTGAAGTTGCACGCTGAGAGCGACCCTCGGCCCGAGGCCGATCTGGCGGACTTCGAACTGCGAAATGAAGTCGTCCGGCTCCTGGAGCAGTTTGATGAGGTCGGCGATGGTGCGATCGAGCGGATCGACATCCGCTACGGCATTCCGCGGCGCGTTGTCATCAAGCGCCCTATTCAGGGGGTGCGGCGATGATGCCCGCGGCCGAGTTCACCCCTTATCTGCTCCAGCAGACAGCGCTGCGGGCCAGCCTCTTGCAGTCGAGCTTTGGATTCGCTGCAGGCGATTGGGATGACCTGCGGCAGGATCTGGCGCTCGACTGTCTCCGGCGGCTGCCAAGGTTCGACGGGGCCCGCGGGAGTTGGAAAGGGTTCGTGCGTGGCGTCGTTCGTAACCACGCTTGCGTCTTGGCTGCGCGGCAGGTCCAACGCCCTACGTTCGAGCCTTTGGAAAGCGACGCGGCCGCCGACGGCATGGCTGGCCATGTGCGTGACTTACCCGCTGCCGACATCCGTCCGGCCCTGGAGCTGAGCCTCGACACGGAGCGCGTGCTCGCGGGCCTGCCGGATGATCTGCGAACCATCGCCCGTTACCTGGCCCATCTGCCGATCTCGGCTGTGTGCCGGAGGACCGGGCTCACGCCGTCCCAGATGAACCGCCAGATCCGGCGGATTCGCGCGGCCTTCACTGCGGCCGGCCTCGCGCCGGCGAATGGCGGAGGCGGCAGATGATGCGCCTTCCCATCTCCAGCATCCGGCTTGACGGCGGCACGCAGCCGCGGGCCGCAATTCACGCTCAAACCGTATCCGACTACATGAAGGACATGGCCAGCGGCGCGGAGTTTCCGCCAGTGGACGTCTTCTATGACGGCAGTAACTACTGGCTGGCCGATGGATTTCATCGCATCAAGGCCGCCAAAAACTCCGGCCGCGGTGAAATCGCCTGCCAGGTGCATCAGGGCACCCAACAGGACGCCCAATGGTACAGCTTCGGCGCGAACAAGGGGAATGGACTCCGCCGCACGAATCAGGACTAGCAGCGTGCGGTGAAGGCCGCCCTTCAGCATCCGGGCGGGGCCGAGCTGAGCGACGGCCAGATCGCATCGCATGTCGGCGTGAGCGACCAGATGGTCCGCAATTACCGGCGCCGGATGGAAGCCACTCCAAAAGATTTGAAGTCAGCCAAACGCAAGGGCCGTGATGGACGGACGATCAACGTGGTCAATATCGGCAAGACTGTGGCGGCGTCCCAGAATCCACCACTACCACCGCCCTCTGCCGAGTTGACCGTGAGCGACACCGTTGCGGATCGCCAAGTGGGGCTTCAGCGTGCGCCAGGCCGGACCAAGCGGGCGCAAAGGGTCGACCGGCTGGCCCGGCTGACCCTGTCGTTCATCGAAGCCACAAAACATCTCGCCCTCCTCGCCGGCTGGCTGGGCGAAACAGCGGGTGAGTTCGACGAAGCCGAACGGTTGTTGACCGAGGTCAATAACGCCGTCGCGGCGGTGATCGTGCAAATCGAACGGAAGGCGGTCGCAGCCAATCCGCTCAACGCTTTCCGGTTGGGAATCAAGGAGAACAAATTATGCAACTGAAGGTCCTGTCCGGCGCGCTGGACGAATTGACGGAAGGCCGGATCGTGCTGCGAGGGGTAATTGATCCCGCTTCGTTGGGCGGTTTGCTACAGCCCGCCTACCAACGCGAAACGCTGCGGAGGGCCAAAACGCAGGAGCTGATGGAGGCCTTCCGCAGCGGCGCCGGGCGCGTTCCCGACGTGGAGCTCGCTGTCCGCGGGGACCGCTATGGATGCACCGACTCCAATGGCACCTACACCATCACGGGCGACGTGTACATTATCGACGGCCTGCAAAGGATCAGCGCGGCCAGGGAGTTTGTATCTGAAGGTGGCAAGCCGCTGGTCGGCGCGATGATCCACTTCGAGACGACCGAGGAATGGGAAAGGGAGCGGTTTGACATCCTGAACATGCGCCGGACGCGGCTCTCCCCGAACATTCTCCTGCGCAACCGCGCCGCCCAATGTCCAGCGCTCGGCCGCCTGTGCGACCTCTGCTCGGATGAATCGTTCGCGCTCTACCAGCGGGTATCGTGGTCGCAGTACATGCGGCGCGAGGAGTTGCTGACGGCGCTGTCCTTCCTGAAGGCGGTCATGCGCCTCCACTCCAAGTTTGGCGCCGGCCGCTATGTCGCCGTGTCCGATCTTTGGCAGGCTCTGCCGCCCATGATGGCCACGGTGGGACACGCCACGATGGTCGCGAACATCAAGGCGTTCTTCCAGCTTCTCGATAGTGTGTGGGGCATCCGGGGCATCCTTTACAAGGACCGCGCCACGCATTTGAAGTCTGGCTTCCTCTTCGCTCTTGCGGATGTGATCTCGTCGTACCCGGCATTCTGGTCCGGCAAGAGCCTGTCGATCGACCGCGACATGCAGAAGAAGATCGGCCAGTTCGGATTGAACGACCCCAACGTCCGGGCGATGGCATGCAGCACGTCCAGCATCGGCCTCCTGAGCAGGCTCCTTGTCGATCACATCAACTCCGGCAAACGGACTCGCCGGCTGGTGGCGCCCGATCCCTATCAGGGCGGCGTCCGGCGCGAGGTGTAGGAGTGCGAGGACAACCAACTATGACTGGCGCTCCCATGGTCTCTACCTACTCGATGTGGTCGCTGTTCCGGAACTGCCGCAAGGCAGTGGACTGGCGCTACCTCCAGCAGCTTGTTCCGTTCGAACGCGACCGGAACCTGCACTTCGGCTCAATCATTCACGAGTGTCTCCAGACCTGGCACCAGCGGCGCGACCTCGAGGAGGTTCTGGCTCTGATCGGCCGGCTCTACCCCAACCGGCTTCAGGATGAGAACCAGCGCCGGGATTGGCACCTCGCCACCGCGATGATGAGGGGCTACGCCGCGCGCTATCCGGCCGAGGAGTTCGAGATCCTTGCGTTGGAAAAGACGTTCGAAGGCCCGATCACCAATCCGGCGACCGGCGCGGCGTCCCGCAGCTTCGTACTCGCCGGCAAGGTGGACGGAATCGTTCGCATCGGCGGCGACCACTTCATCCTCGAACACAAGACCGCTGGGCAGGTCGATGGAGATTACCTGGAAAAGCTCTGGACCGATTTCCAGATCACCATCTACGCCTACTATATCGAGCAGACAATGGGCATTCCAATCACGGGCATCCTCTACAACGTGCTCGTGAAAGCGAAGCTTCAGCAGGGCAAGGGTGAGACGGAAGAAGAATATCAGGCCCGGCGCGCGGAGTTGCTGGCCGAATCGAAAACCGGCAAGACAACCGCCAAACGGAGGCTTCCGGAATCGGATGACGAGTTCCAGCAGCGCCTCGAGGAGAAGTACGCCGATGCCGAGATGTTCCACCGCGAGATGCTGTATCTCTCGCGGGACCGCTTTGACATTCTCCGCGCTGAGTTGTGGGAGCTGACGCAAGCCTTCCTTAACGCACGCCGGCGCGGAGTCTTTTACCAGAACACCGCATTCTGCTTCAACTACCAGCGGCCTTGCGCCTACTTCGCCCTCTGCCGCTCCAACGGCAATCCTAACGTGATCGAGAACTTCTACCAGCGCGTGGCGCCCAACGAGGAGTTGCGGGTGCCCCCTGAGAAAACCACTGAACCAGCTTTCTGAAAAGGAGAATTATGCCACTGCTACCCACTGCAAGAACGCAACCCAAGCCCGCGCTCGCCGATCTCACCGTCCTGGTGTACGGCCAGACGAAGATTGGCAAGTCTACCCTCTGCTCCAACGCCGACGGGGCCGTCTTCCTAGCCACCGAGCCGGGGCTGAACGCCCTCGATGTCTTTCAGGTTCCGATCCAGTCCTGGGAAGACCTGCTGAACGCGTGCGCCGAGATCGGTGAAGGCAACCACCCGTTCAAGACCGTCATCATCGACACGGTCGACAACGCCTACAAGTTCTGCACCGACTACATCCTGAAGAAGTTCAAGATCGACCATGAATCGGATCTCGGCTATGGCAAAGGCTATGCCATCGTCAACAACGAGTTCCAGCGGGTGCTCACCAAGCTGGCCTTCCTGCCCTACGGCTTGTTCCTGGTCTCCCACGCTAAGGAGATCGAGGTCGAGACGCGCACGGGCAAGTATACCCGCATCGTGCCGACGCTTCCGGACAAGGCCCGCAAGATTGTGCTCGGCATGGTGGACATGGTGTTGTTCTGCGACCTGGAACTGACCACCGGCGAGGACGGCGCCCAGAACATCCGGCGGGTCATCCGCACCAAACCGAGCCTTTATTACGAAGCCGGCGACCGCACCGGGCGGCTGCCGGAGACGATCGATCTCGACTTCAAGCAGCTCCTCGAGGCGTTCACCGCGGCGGTGACGCCGTTGAAGTCCCCGGCGCAGGCGAAGTCGGCTGCCGCGGCAGTGAAGTGATCTTTCCGAAGGAGACCAGCATATGAGCAAACGCACGATTGACCTTTCCCAATTCGACGACGGTTTTCGCGACGAGCAGCCGGAGGAGCGCGGCGATTTCGAAAGCGTGCCGGACGGCAAGTACCAAGTGACCGTCGAAAAAGTTGAGCTGACCGAAGCCCAAACGAGCGGCAACCCGATGCTCAAGTGGACACTTCGCGTCATCGCGCCGAAGTTCGTCAACCGGCTGATGTGGCGCAACACTGTCATCACCCACAACACGTTGAAGTACGTCAAGACCGACCTGCACACCTGCGGACTCGATCTCGACAAGCTGTCCGATCTGCCGAAGCACCTGGAGAAGTTGCTGGACGTGAAGCTTGAGGTCACCAAGAAGACCAAAGGCGATAACGAGAACATCTTTTTCAATCGGCGCATCGAAAACGACCGCACGCCTGGCAAGTTCCGGCAGGAGGCCGGCGACGCCCTTGTCCCGTTCTAGCCAAAGACTGGCGACGATCATCATTGACACGCGGGAACAGGAGCCGTACTCGTTTGATCCCCGGCAGGCGGCCGCGGTGCGGCGCGCGCTGCCGGCCGGGGATTACTCCGTCGAAGGCGTGGAAGAGCGGGTCGCAGTAGAGCGAAAGACGCTGGATGACTTCGTGTCGACCGTGATCCACAAGCGGGCGCGTTTTCGAAAGGAACTGCGGAAACTTGCCGGATACCCGGCGGCATGCGTAGTTGTCGAAGCCGGTGTGCTGGATGTCCTGGTCCACCGCTACAGTGGCGACGCGCATCCAAACGCCGTGCTCGGCAATGCGCTGTCCGTCATTCTCGACTACCGCGTCCCGGTGTTCTTTTGCGGGAACCGCCCGGCCGCCTGCCAGTTCGTCCAGGCGTATCTTCTTGCCGCGTTCGCGAGGTGGGGATGAGGAGGACACAACGTTCGAGCATTCGCGGAGTCGTGGACACGGTCTTCTATTCCGGGCCTACCTTCAGCGCGGGCCGGCTTCTGTGCGCCGACGGGAGTGTGGTGAAGTTTGCGGGTAAGGTGTTCGTCCGGGAGAACGATGCAGTCCGGCTGGAAGGCCGATGGGTAGATCACCCGAAATACGGACGGCAGTTCGAGGCCGAGTTCATGGGCCATGACCTCGAGATGGACCCCGAGGGCCTTGCCACCTTCCTCGCCAACCATCCGGACGTGAAAGGAATTGGACCTGTCAAAGCCCGCTTAATCGCCGACGAATTCGGCCGCGGCTTCGACGCTGCCATCCGTACCAGGCCGGAGGCGGTGGCATCCGTGGCCAAGGTGCCCGTCGAGATCGTTCTTGAATTGCAGCGCGTTTGGGTTGCCAACGGCGACTTCAACACGGCGATGGCGCATCTTCCCGCGTTCGGGTTGACCTATCACCAGGTTACGACGCTGGTGGGAAAGTTCGGCAGCCAGGTGGTGCCAATGCTGGAAAGCGATCCGTACATGCTGATGCGCGAGATCTCCGGCTTCGGCTTCAAACGGGTGGATAAGATCGCGCGCAAGATGGGCACGCCGAAGGATCTGCCGTCGCGGATTCGCGCCGGGATTCACTACTCGGTGTTCGCCGCGCTCGATGACGGCGATTGCTGGGTTGAGTACGAAGACCTGCTCGACCGCGCCAATACCTTACTGGTCATGGACACGCTCGACAGCCGGGAGGTCATTGAAGGGCATCTCAAAGCGATGATCGCCGAAGGTGTGCTTGTGTCCCAACCTTTTGAGCGGCTGGTCGTCGCCGATCCGGAGATCCAAAGGATGGAGACGGAACTCGCAGATATCCTCGAGATGGCTCACCATCCAAGCCCGCACGCCGTGGGCAATGTGGCGGGGTTGCTGAACGCGGAGGGCGCCGAACTGAACCCGGAACAGCGGGAAGCGGTCAAGAACGCGCTCGCCTATTCGATCTCTCTGATGACCGGCGGCGCTGGCAGCGGAAAGACGTATGCGGTCTCGACCATCACCACCATTGCCGAGAGGTTGGAGTTGCGGGTGGTTCTGGCTGCGCCCACCGGAAAGGCGGCCAAACGCCTCGAGCAGGTCGTTGGGCACGAAGCCGGCACGATTCATCGCCTGCTCGGCTTCAACGGCCACACCTACTCTCGCGATGCGCTCAATCCAATCGAGACCGACATCCTTGTTGTCGATGAAGTTTCGATGGTGGACGTGCCGCTTGCCTGGCGGCTGTTCCAGGCAGTCGACCTGAAGCGCACCGCCGTTGTCCTGGTCGGCGACCACAACCAGTTACCGCCGGTGGGGCCGGGGAACTTGCTCCGGGACCTCGTGAAGTCGCGAGCGATTCCGACCACCGTACTCACTCGCATCATCCGCCAAGCCGGCGTTCTGAAAGAGAACTCCACGGCTATCCTGTCCGGCGAAGTGCGCCCTACTAGCGAGGTCAAGAACGGCGCGCGACGCCCGTGGTACGTGATCGACAAGTTCACCGACGCCGGCGACGTCCGGCGCATGCTGCTGCTTCTGTTCGAGGAAGTGCTTCAGGAACGGCTCGGCTACGACCTGCTCCGCGATGTCCAGGTTCTCACGCCTACGCACAAGGGGCCGCTGGGAACGATCGAGTTAAACGTCGAGTTGCAACGCCTGCACCAGAAAAAGCTGTTCGGCTTCGGGGTGCCGGACGTGGAACCGGGATACAGACCGCGCTTCTATGCGGGCGATAAGGTCATTCAGACAAAGAACGATTACGAACTGGGTGTAATGAACGGCGCGATGGGCATTGTACTCAGCGTCGGGCAAAACGGCGGCCTGACGATCGATTTCGACGGCCGGGCGGCAGAGATTGAGCCCGGCGGCGACGCGCTCGGCAACATCCAACTTGCCTATGCAACCTCAATTCACAAACAGCAGGGCTCGGAATTTCCGCGCGCCATCGTCATCGCTCACAAGTCGCACTCCTTCATGCACCACCGCAATCTGCTCTACACGGCGGTCACGCGCGCCAGGGAATCCGTCATCATCCTGGGCGACCGCTGGGGCATTGAAAACTGCGCAGCCAAACGCCAGGTGGACCGCCGCAACACAGTCCTGTCTTTCCTGCTTCACGCGGAGGCCAAGCCGTGATGAGGCCGCCGGTGGATGTCCATGCGTACTACCGGCAGGTCACCGATGTGGATATCGGCGAGATCGCCCGCGAGCTGCTCAGTGGCCGCATCACGCACGAATCGCGGCAGACGCTGTTCTGCGACTGTCCAAACCACTGTAGCCAGTCACACCGGTCGCTTCATATCTGGCTCGACAAACAGGGCTGGTACTGCCACGCGTGTGGCGTTGGTGGCGACGTCCTGCAACTGGTGGAGTTCGTCCACTATGGCGCCGTCACCCGCGGGCACTCCGGCCCCATGCCCGAGTCCCACCGCCGGGCACGCGATTTCCTCGCCGCGCGCCTCCATTTGCCGCCGCTGTCGAAGGCCGCGTCTGGCAGCCCGGACCAGGTCGAAGAGGCTCACCGGCTCACGCTGCGCGTCCGCGAGGCACTGACCGCCCTGGCGGATCTGTACCACCAGCGGCTCGCCGGCAATCCGGAAGTCCTGGCATGGTTCCGCGCCAAGTATGGCATCGGAGAGGAAATGGTTGCGCGCCTGAAGATCGGCTATGCCGACAGCGGCGGTCCCAGCGTGGCGCGCACGTTGATGGATGGGCCGGGCGCCTTCACCATGGCGGAACTGACAGCTACATCCGCGTTCCGGCCGACGCCGCAAGACGGGATCGTCCCTTTTTTTGACAGCCGGATCGTGTTCCCGTACTGGAGCCGGGGCCACGTCGTATTCATGATCGGCCGGCGCACGCCATGGACGCCCGACCAAGTCTGGGAGAAGGCCAAGTACAAAAAACTCGCGGTCCGCAACGAGCGCGATCACAGCCACGTGGCTCCCTGCATCCGGAACGACGTGCTCTACAACGAGGACGTGCTGTTAACGTGCCCGGAGCGCGTTGTCATCACCGAAGGCGTCACAGATTGCATTTCGCTGATGGAGCATGGATTCCCGGCGGTTTCGCCGGTGACCGTGCAGATCCGCGAAGCGGACTGGGAGCGGCTGTTGCCGAAGCTCGCCGGCGTGAAGACTGTCTACACTTGCCAGGACAACGAGGTGTCCGAGGCTGGGATGCAGGGGGCATTGAGGACGGCGCGCGCCTGGAATGGCCACGGCATTCTCACGCGAGTCGCTGTGCTTCCCCTCGGCGAAAAGCAGCGCGCGGCGCGGGAGCGGCTCGCCAGACTGCCGGAAGGAAGCTCCGAGGCCGAAGCCGCGATGGCCGACGCGAAGATCGATGGGAACGAGTTCTTCGCCTCCGGAAGAACCGCTGCTGATTTCGATGCGATCCTTGCCGCGGCTGAGACTCCACTGGAACTGGCCATTTTGAAGCTCAGCACCGAGGTTGCCGACGCGGATCTCGGCCGGCTGCTCGAGCCGATCCTGTCGGAAATCGGCCGGCTCGATCCCATTGAACAGGACCGTCATCTCCGGCTGATCCAGACGCGCTGTGGGAAAGTCCGGATGCCGGTCACCACACTGCGGAAGCAGCTAAAGGTAGTGGAGATTGCCCGCCCGCGACGCGCCGGTGGTGGGTTCGGCGGCAGTCGTCCGCGAGGGGCAGCCGCGGCGCAGCCGGCTGGCCAGCCGGAGTCTGCCCCGCTGCGAAGCATCCAGGTCAACAACAGGCAGTTGCGCGACGTGATCGCCGATGCCTGGGCCGCCATTCACGCGATCAACGAGCCGGAGGAGCCCAATAGCCCCGATAGGCCATTTCTCTTTCAGAAAGGAGGCGCCCTTGTCCGCGTTGCCGGCGCGGGCGCTCACGCCAGAATCGAAACGCTGGGCGAGACGGCCATGTACGGCATTTTGGCGCGGAGCGCCAACTGGCAGAAGGTCACCGAAGAGGCGGTGCTCGCCGCGCCGCCCTCGAGAGACACCGCCCGCGACATGCTGGTGAACCCGGATCCAGTGCTGCCGCCGCTCGAATCCCTTGTTCGCACCCCAACCTTTGGGAAGGACGCCACTCTCATCACCACTCCCGGTTACCATCGCGCTGACGCGCTCTGGATGTTTTCCGACGAATCGCTGGACGTCCCGGAAGTTCCCATCCACCCCAACAAGGAACAGATCGCGCAGGCCCGATCTCTGCTTGTCGATGAGTTGCTCGTCGACTTCCCGTTTGTCAAGGATTCGGATCGTGCGCATACCGTCGCGGCGGTCCTTCTGCCCTTTCTTCAGCGCATCATCGGCGGACTTGCCCCGATGCACCTCATCGAGGCGCCCACGCACGGTTCCGGTAAGGGACTGCTGGCCAGCTTGATCAGTATTGTGACGACTGGCTCGGTGGCCGAGGGGCGGACCGTGCCGGAAAGCGAAGACGAGATCCGGAAGATGATCACAGCGGAGCTGATCACGGGCCGGCCCATCATTCTCCTGGACAACCTGAGCGAGAAACGGAAACTCGATTCGGCCGCGGTGGCGTCCGTGGTGACCGTGCCCTGGTGGACGGACCGGCTCCTGGGCGTCTCCGAAATGCTGACACTTCGGAACAACGCTCTGTGGCTGATCACCGGCAACAATCCGCGGCTCTCGGATGAGTTGAGCCGGCGCTGCATCCGGCTCCGCATTGATCCAAGGATCGACATGCCGTGGCTGCGCTCCGGATTCAAACATCCTCAGATTCTCGAATGGGCCCGAGAGAACCGTTCGGCGCTCGTCCATGCAGCGCTCACGCTGATCCAGGCCTGGATCGCAGCCGGGCGGCCCTTGCATGCAACGCGATTAGGCTCGTTTGAAAGCTGGTCCGAAGTCATGGGCGGGGTGTTGCAAGTCGCGGGGATTCCTGGATTCCTCGGCAATCTCAACGAGCTCTACGAGGCGGCCGATACTGACGGTCAACTGTGGCGGGAGTTCACGGGCGCCTGGTGGGAGGCGCACCGCCAGGATCCAAAAAAGGTCAGTGAACTGAATCAGCTTTGCGAGGAACGCGACCTCATGGTCGAGTTACGCGGCGATGGCTCGGCGCGCTCACAACAGACACGGCTGGGCAAGGCGCTCGCCGCCAAGCGCGACCGCGTGTTCAACGGGCTCACGGTAAAGCGGATCACCCAAGGCAAGCACAAGGGCTGCATCCTTTACGCTCTCGCGCCGGCGGACGGCCCGAATCAACCGA
>Ga0308412_1001190_pt1 | contig 14077 bp, 10 predicted proteins | sample HotsprottomLayer_FD_202357 | JGI IMG/M metagenome (GOLD analysis project Ga0308412, IMG submission 202357) | Hot spring phototrophic mat microbial communities from Octopus Spring, Yellowstone National Park, Wyoming, United States -... | ecosystem: Environmental > Aquatic > Thermal springs > Hot...
CTGGACGCCCTGGTCGCCCTGACAGGCCAGAACTTCCACTTCGATCAGCAGGCCTGGCGCTACTGGCTGGCCTCTCAACGCCGGCCAGAGAGCATCGAAGGCCGCCGCGACCAGTAGAAGTTTGGCCTTATACACCGCATGGTCAGGAATGCACCATCCGTAGGTGTGAAAACCTATTATTTCACCTCGCGCGAAGCATATCTTTTCACTGCTAGAGCTTTCGTTTGTACACCCCCGGAGCCGAATTACCAGTGTAAAGCCCGTGTTACGGTTCCGCTACCGGCATCTGCATGCGACATTCCCCCGCAGCATGGCCAGCCAGCTTTCAGCGGTCGATTGCTTACTATCGGGTCTATCGGCTGACAACACTTCATACGGAACCAGCAGTCTTTCTGCCGTCCGAGAAACTGAAGCAGCCTTTCTGCCGCTGGGAACACTGAGGCAGTCTTTCCGCCGCCTGGCAGCCCCCCGATGCTCAGCCCTGCGGCACGTTCACGCTTCCCCCTGTGAATCGGAGCATGTGCGGGTTACGATACGCTCATGCGCGGAACTGTAGCACTGGCAACTGTTATATTACTGGTTTTCCTCGGCAGTTGGGCGGCGCAAGCGCTGGTGGTTGGCCGCCAGAGCCAGCCGGCCGAACAGGGCTTCCCGAAACGCATACTCTGTTTGGCCCCCAGCGTGACTGAAACAGTGTTCGCCTTGGGATTAGGCGAGCGAGTGGTGGGCGTGTCGCGGTTTTGCAAGTATCCGCCGGAGGTGCAGCGCCTGCCCAAAGTGGGCGGTTACTTCGATCCGAACTTCGAGGCCATCCTCGCCTTGCAGCCCGACCTGGTAGTTCTGCTGGAAGAGCAGCGTCAATCGATGCCGGCGCTGGAAAAACTCGGCCTGCGCGTGCTTCCCGTGCGCCATAAGGATGCTGCCGGCATCTTGGAGTCACTGGAGAAGATCGGCGCGGCTTGCGGGACGCTGCGCCAGGCAGCAGAACTGAAGGCGAGCTTGGAGCAGCGCATCGAGCAACTGCGGGGGCGAACCGCCGCGTTGAAGCGTCCCAGAGTGCTGCTGGTGGTCGATCGGAATTATTTTAGCCCTAAACTGGAAGACGTGCAGGCCGGCGGAACCACCGGCCACCTGGCCGAAGTGATCGAACTGGCCGGCGGACGCAGCGCACTGGCTGAAGGCCGAGTGCAATACCCCATCCTCTCCAGAGAGGGCCTGCTACGGCTCGACCCGGATGTGATCGTGGAACTAGCGCCGGCGTCGCTGGTCGCCCAGTTGGGCCTGGAGCGTCTGGTGGCGCCTTGGCGCGAGCTGACCGAGTTGACCGCCGTGCGTCACGGGCATGTACATGTGCTGGCCGACGATCGGGCGATATTGCCCGGGCCGAACTTCGTAGAACTCGCTCAGCGGCTGGCAAACCTCATTCATCCAGAGCTTCGCGTGGGCAATGCCGAAGATTCCTCGGGCGGTGCCAAGCCCTCAACCGAGCCGGAAAAGTCAGACAAGACGGAAAAATCACACAAGATGGAAAAATCAGACAAGATGGAAAGACCAGACACGATGGAAAAACACAACATGATGGAAAAAGCAGACATGCTGGAACAATCAGGCAAGCCGGAACAATCAGGCAAGCAGTTACAATCAGACGTGGCAAGGCGAACCGATTAGCGCATGAACCACCAGGGGCCAATCATCCAGGTGCGAGGGTTGTCGCTGGCCATCGGCGGCAAAGCGATCCTGCGCGACGTGAGTCTGTCGGTGCAGCCGGGCGAGTACCTGTCGATCGTCGGCCCGAACGGGGCGGGCAAGACCACGCTGCTGCGCTGCCTGTTGCGCATCGTGCGCGGAGCAAGCGGAGAAGTGCTCATCGCCGGCCGTCGGCTGGAGTCTTACTCGCAGCGGCAGTTGGCATGTCAACTCGGTTACGTGCCGCAGACCATCGAAGCCAACCTGCCGTACACGGTGGCCGAGATGGTAATGATGGGCCGATACGCATATTTTCGGCCTTTGGCCCCGGTTAGCAGGCGCGACCGGCAGATTGTGGCCGAGGTGCTGGAGCGGACCGGCCTGACGGAACTGGCCGATCGGCCGATCGGCACGCTCAGCGGCGGGGAACGTCAAAAGGTGTTCATTGCCGCAGCGCTGGCGCAGCAAGCCCAAGTGCTGCTGCTAGATGAACCAACAGCATTTCTCGACTATCATCATCAGGCCGAAGTCTGCCGTCTGCTGGTTGAAGCCAACCGCACGCTGGGCACTACGATCGTTGCGGTGACCCACGATGTCAATACCGCCGTCCTGCACAGCCAGCGGATCGTGGCACTGCGTCAGGGAGAGGTGGTGTTTGCCGGCACGCCGCAGCAATTGATGCACTCGGAAGTACTGGCTCGAATTTACGGCAGTCCGCTGCTGATGGTCCTCCATCCTACAGCCAATCTGCCGGTGATCGTGCCGCAGTGAAGACGATGACTCTACTGCAAAACCGGGAGTATCGGCGGCAGGCACGACCTTGACTTTTAGCCGACAACCAGATGAGTACCGCCTTACGATTGCAAAAATCCGTTTGCAGGTTGCCCACGCAAGTTAGGGCGCCGCTACAAGGCTAACCGCGCAAGTTACGGCATCAGCGATGAGCCGAGTTACTGTACTGTTGTTGCTGGTCTGTCTGGCGCTTGTGGTGGTGGCGGCTGCGCCGTTCGTGGGAATCGAATCGGTTCCGCTGCGGGCCGTCTGGTCGCAGCAGGAGCAGGCCGCGGCGCTGGTGTTGTGGAAGATTCGCGTTCCGCGGGTGGCGATGGCACTGCTGGCCGGTGCGGCCCTTTCGAGCGGCGGAGCGGTCTTCCAATCGCTGTTCCGCAATCCATTGGCCGAGCCGTACACGCTGGGCGTCTCGGCCGGAGCGGCCTTGGGCGCAGTGCTGAGCATGCAACTGGAAGTCAGCCCGCCGCTGTGGGGACTTTCGGCAGTTTCTTTGGGCGCATTTATCGGGGCAGGTGCTGTGGTCGCCTTCGTGTACGCCTTGGCCCGGTTGCGCCGCGATTTCTCTGTGACCACCATGTTGCTGGCCGGAGTGGCTATCAGCTTCTTCTGCTCCAGCTTGATATTGCTGGTGCAGTACCTTAGCGATTTCACTCGCACGCTACGGATGCTCCGCTGGACTATGGGCGGTCTGGAAAGCGTGGTGGGCATGGCCGAGGTGTTGCAACTGCTCCCCTTTGTGGTGACCGGGTGTCTGCTGGCGATGTACCTCAGCCACGAGTTGAATCTGCTTTCTACTGGCGAAGAACTTGCCGCGTCGCGCGGCGTGGAAGTGCAGCACACCAAAATCGTCCTCCTGGCAACTGCTGCTTTGATGGTCGGGGCAGTAGTTTCGCTGTGCGGCCCGATAGGCTTTGTGGGACTGATGACGCCCCACATCTGCCGCCTGCTGGTCGGCGCCGACCATCGCTGGCTGCTGCCGGCTACAATTTTGCTGGGTGGGCCGTTCTTGGTGATCTGCGACACCATCGGACGGACCGTGATGGCGCCGGTCGAATTGCCTGTGGGCATCATCACGGCTCTGCTCGGCGGGCCGTTCTTCCTTTGGTTGCTGCTGAGCCGACGACCGGCCGGCGGCTAATGTTTACAGTTCTGTAATGCTCTCGCGGCCGGTTGTTACGCTCCGCGTGGGCACAATAGCGTGTTTTCGCGGGACGAAACTCGTCAATTCATCCAGCGCGATGCGTAGTTGCTTTTCGCCGCACGGGCAGGATAACATGTTATGGCTGCCGCAGCGTGTGCGCAGAGCAACAGTGGGTAGTACAAAACAAGTGGGTAGTAGAAAACAACGCCTTAACTAGCAGTAGGAGGTCGCCGATGGCTGTTACGTGGCAGAATGGTTCGGGGGCAAGCAAATCGCTTAGCCGTAGGGAATGGTTGGCATATTCGAGCTTCTTCGGCGGTTCGTTCCTGGCCGCTCAAGGTTTGGCTGCTGAAGGCTATGGCGGCAGCTCAGGGGCGAAGAAAGAATCGCCGAAGGAAGAATCGGTTTTTCGCAGCGCTCCGGCTGCGGCCGAAAGCCGCCGCACGCCCACGAAGCGCTACGACATGAAAAAGTCGATCAACCTTTGGGCGCTTCCTTATCCGCAGAAGATGACGCTGCGGCAGTGTCTGGAGATTTGCAAGGATGCGGGCTTCGAGGGCGTGGAGCTTAACTACGCTCTGGAAGGCGACCTGTCGCCGCAGGCTTCCGATGCCGATCTGAAACAGATCGCCAGGATGCTGGAAAAAATAGGTCTGCAAGTAAGCGGCTTGTGTTCGTTCCTGTTCTGGCCGTATTCGTTTACTCATGCCGACCCGCAGCGGCGACAAAAAGGCGTGGAACTGGCGCTGGGAATGATCCGTGCGTGCCGGCTGCTGGGCACCGAAAATCTGCTGGTTGTGCCCGGGGCGACTTATGCGCCCTGGCTGCCCGACGATCCGCCGGTGCCCTTCGACGTCTGCGCCCAGCGTGCCCGTCAGGCCGTCGAGCGACTGATTCCCGAGGCCGAGAAACAGGGCGTTTATCTGAACATCGAGAACATCTTCGCCAATGGTTTCCTGCACAGTCCGGAAGAGATGATTGCCTTCGTCGACAGTTTCAAGTCGGAGCGGGTGCAGGTACATTTCGACACGGGCAACATCGCTCAGTATCACTTCCCCGAGCACTGGATACCGCTGTTGGGAAAGCGCATCCGCAACGTGCACTTGAAGGAGTATTCCAAGAAGTGCCACGAGTTCAATCTGAACGCCTTCCGGCCTCTGCTGGACGGCACGATCAACTGGCCGGCCGTGCTGGACGCCCTGGAGCAGGTCGGCTACCGGGGCTATCTGACGTTCGAGTACTTCAATCCCTTCCCCCACTGGCCGGAGGCGCTGGTGTACCATACCTCCGACGCCCTGGACCGCATGTTGGGCCGCAAGGCTTGAGGCTGTAGCAATAACCGCCGCGATAACCATCGGCTGGCAGTCCGTTGAAAAAGCAGCAAAGGCCAGCGTGCGCCTGCATCGAAATCGTGTGAAAACGGGTTAGCGATGCTGGCCAGCATGACTTTTTGACCGGCTTTTGGTACGACAGCGCTAAGTTACCAGAAAACCACAATACCTTGGGGTAATAGCGGCCACAGCACTACAACCGCTCGCAGGTGAATGGCAACTTAGCGCTGTCGGCTTAGTGCTTCCCCATAATCGTCCACCATACTGTCCCCATTTCTTCATTTCTTGTGGATCGCACAAATGTTCACCCGACCGATGTTATGTGCCTTCTGTTTTGGACTGCTGCTAGGGCTTTGCAGCGCGGCGTGGACGGACGAGGAGTTCGTCGGCCCGCTGGCTGGCTGGAAGAACGTCAAGACCGACTACGGTGCGATCGGCGACGGACGCGCCGACGATACGGCTGCCATTCAGCGCGCCTTGGACGAGCTGCGCAAACACGAGTCGTCTTGCGTGCTGTACTTTCCGGCGGGAACGTACCGCATCACCGACACGCTAAAGACAGTCCGTAAAGCGCACACCGAGTGCATGGGCGTAAGCATTGTGGGCGAAGACCCGGCCAGCACCATCATCCGCTGGGATGGCCCCAAAGATGGCATGATGCTCAAGTACGACGCCTGGTATTCGACCATCCGCCGCATCACACTTGACGGAGCAGGACTCGCCGGCGTGGCTCTGGCCTACGGCGATGCCTTCTCGACCTACAACGAAACCTCGGACATGGTCTTTCAGGACGTCGGCGTGGGCATGTCGATGGGTACAGGCGCCCACGGTCAAGCCGAAAACGCCGTGTGGCGCTGCACCTTCCGCCGCTGCCGACACGGCCTGCAAACCAACAACTTCAACTCGATGGATATCTGGCTCTGGTTCTGCCGCTTCGAGGACTGCCAGTACGGGCTGTACAACAACGCGGGCAACTTCCACGCTTACGGCTGCCTGTTCTTGCGCTCCACGGCAGCCGACATCGGCAGCAAGAATCTGATGGTGTTTTCTTTCGTCGCCAACACTTCCATCGGCTCGCGCTGCTTTGTGGATTTCGCCGGTGGACACACCTGGGGCTCGCCGACGACTATCGCTGCTAACCGAATCATCGACCCGGTGGATGCGGCGATCCGCCTGGGCAACGGCGGTCAGTATCTGGTGCTCGATAACGTCATCCGCAGCCGCGCGCAGAACACCAAACCGGCCGTCACCATGACCTGGGCCGACCAGCTTTTCTTCGGCAATACCTACAGCAGCGCCGACGCGGTGCGCGAGGCTGGACGGTTCTTTCGCGCGGGCGAACGAGTCGTGCCGCCCGAACAGATCGATGCAAACCCACCAAAACTGCCCTCTGTTCCGCCGCGCCGGCAACGCCGGATATTCGAGCTGTCGGCTGCGGCCGATGCGGCTGCGATCCAGCGGGCAATCGACGAAGCCGCCAGGTTTGCAGGCCAGCGCCCCGTGATTCACCTGCCCAAAGGCACATACAAGATCGACCGCACGCTGGTCGTTCCACCCGGCTGCGACCTGCAAATCGTCGGCGACGGAGCTGCCGAAACCGCCACGGTGCTGCGCGGCACTCAGCCAGAGGGCAAACCGATATTGCACCTGCTCGGCCCCAGCCAGGCGACGATCCGCGACCTGAGCCTGGTAGCCGAGCGCGGCACGGCCCTGTTGCTCGATAACTGCGACCAGCCTGAAGCGAAGGTCTTTGCCGATCAGCTCAACGTCGCTGGCCGAGGCGGTTCGCCGGGTGCCACGGGCCTGTTGGTCAATCGACTGCGCAACTGCGACGTGCTTCTGACCTGCGCGCAGGGCGGCGCATTCTGCTCGCGGTGGATCAGTGTGCTCGGGCACCCCGACAAAGCCGCTGCCAAGCCTCCGGCCGGCCAGGTTTCGGTCTTCTGTGGAGCGACAGGCACAGCAGATGCCCAGTACCATGTGGCCCAGGGCGGACAGTTGGTGGTGCGCAGCGTGTACCACGAAATGGACCGCGCCAGTCCGCAGGGAATCTTGCTGGACGATTCCGGCGTGTTGGCCATCGACGCTACCCGTTTCTCGTACAAGACATCGCCGGAAAAGCCGCTGATCGATATTCGCGGCTTCCACGGCCAATTCGCACTACTGAGCAGCATGTTGTTGCCGGTCGACTCTCTGCATCCGGCGCGCGTGCTGATAAGCGGCGATGGCAGCCGCTGCCGCGTGCTGTGCGCCGCCAACATGTTTTGGGCGCCCTGTAAAGACGTGCAGGCCGACACACTGTGGATCGACCAGACCCAGCCGCCTGCCAAAGCCGCGCTGCTCAACTGCAACCTTAACGGTGGGGCGGAAAGCGGTTTGAAAAACGGCTTCGGACAGCTTGACAATCGCGGCCAGGTGGACCAGGCGTTTGTGGCGCAGATGCTTGCGCCCTTGCGGCAGGCCCGCTTGTGGCTTCCCAACGCCGCGCCGCCTGGGACGACTAACGTCCGGCTTTACCGCCTGCTGTGCAGTGCCGGCAAGGGCCAAGTGTGCGTGGAGCTTCGGGCCCAGAAGTAACCGAAGGCACATATCATCAGTTAATACCTGCCGAGATAGGCCTGGCCCGGCGGGCAGTCCGCCAGATTGTCATAATCGACGCGGCGGTAAAGTTCGTCTAGTGCGTCATCTTCGCGCAATCGGGAATTCTCGCTTTATGCGACTTGTTTTCGCAGCCGCTTGAGTTTGCGCAGGCGATTTTCCGATGCGTTTCGACAAGGAGGATGTATACTTCCTGGGCAAAGTGTTTTTACTGTTTGGCGCTTGGTAACACGGTTTTCGACGCCGGCTGGCTTCGGCAAGCTAACGGCGATTTGCCCAGGAACGCCATGCCCGGTACGTCTCGCTCACGGACGTCGCAACCTGCAAGTTCTGTAGTTCGGCAAAGCACCAGGGGGTTAGTCGCGTGGCCAAGAATAAGAAGCCCCAGTGTAGCGGCAAAATCCAAAACGGCGGAACAAGCGCGGCGGAAGGCAAAGCCGGCAAGTCCGATCACCAGCGGAAGGACATCGTTACCCTTGATCGGCGAACAAGCGGCGATCGGCGCAGCGGGGTCGATCGGCGACAACGCAACGAGCCGGTGGCTGTGGAGCGCCGGGTGCTACAGCGCCGGGCGAAAGTCAACCGCCGCCGACAAATCGACCCTACTACCTGCGAACGCGACTACACCGCTGAAGAAATCGAGTTCATGAACGCGCTGGACCAGTACAAGCGGGCCAGCGGGCGGATGTTTCCCACTTGCAGCGAAATCTTGGAGGTGCTGCGCAGCCTGGGCTACGAAAAACGCCCGCCACAGCAGGCCCACACCTCCCAAGTCGGCTCCCCCGGCAGCAGCTCCGGCGCAGCCGACACTGCGCCGCCTGCGTCGAACGTTTCTACCGCCTCGCGGCAGGAGTGCGACTAGCACGGTGTGCGCGACTTTGACGGCGGACGCAGCCAGCGACTAACGCACCCTACGGCCACAACCAAATGGTGTTGTGGAGGGACGCGCTGCGTAACCAAATGGTGTTATGGAGGGACGCGCTGCGGTCGCGTCCGCTAGCACTGGGCACACGGCCACGACGGAGCGTGGCCCTCCAGGTTGTCCTGCAACATGCGGGCACATGCTACGACGCAAGTTGCTTACGCTGACCGGACTGGCAGTCTATTCCGGCAGCGGCGTGCCGAAGCTCAGCTTGCCAGATACTCGCGGATCAGCCGAATATTCTCCAGCGGCGTTTCCAGCGGCATCGCGCCGGTTCCCATCACGCAGTTGGTGCGTGGGCCGACGATTTCCAGCACATGATCCACCGCGCGGTAAATCCGTTGCGGATCGCGGCAGGCCACCACCACTGGGTCCAGGTTCACGCGCACCGTCACATGTGGATGGGTCTGCCACACGCGGGCCACAAAGGCGCGCTGGTCGGTTTCGACATTGCACGCCAGATAATTCGTGCCAGTGGAGAGAAGCTCGTCGAGCACCGGATAAGTATTGCCGCCCATGATGCACGGCACCGGATGCCCCATGCACTGACTGGCTATTTCCAACACCCGGCGGAGCGCCGGCATCTCGATCTGCCGGAATTGTTGCGGCGACAACAGCGGCGGCGCGGCGGCCGACTCGAAGAAGGCCACTTTCAGGCCGGCGTCCGCCACAGCCCGGCACAAAACGGCCTGGTTCTCCGCCAGCCGCATGAGCATCCGGCCCAGCTTCTCCGGTTCGGTGGCAGCGGCCAGACAAATGTTGGTCACGCCCAGCAGGTTCGAGGCAATGGAAAACGGGCCGGATACGGGGATGCGCACGTCGGCTTCGGGAAACTCGCGCTTCAGCCGCTGGCCGACCGAGATCATCATCGATATCCGCCCGTCCCGCTGCGGATCGAACGGCCGCAGATTCACTCCCTCATCGACCGAGCGCAACAGCGGTTGGTGAATGGCCGGGATGGCCAGGGCGGTGGGCGCCTCGACCTTGACGCCGTATGCCTCGGCCTCCAGATTGTAAATGTCGATGGCTACCGCAATCACCTGCTGCCGATAGTGAAGGTATGCCGCCCGATGTGCCGCAAACAGCAGTTCCGGATCGCGCGACACTTGCCAGGGCGCGGCATCGACGAAGCGGGCGGCGTGCTCGTAAACTACCGGCGTGAAAGCAATACGCATCAGGCCACTCCGAACCGCGACGGCCCACTGAGGCTGGCCGTTGCAGCGCATTGGTTACTGACGCTGCCGTGCTGGCATAGGCCCTTACGGCGTAACTTGTGCGCGTTTTGCCCGCATGTTTTCAAGTGATGTGGCGCATGTTTTCGGTTGATCTGGATGGTCACGCTCTGTCGTGGCCGTGTGCGCAGGTGCTAACGGACGCGACGGAGCGCGTCCCTCCATATGGTTGGAGCCATTGCCGATCGCAATACCTAAAACATACAAGGGCCACGTTCTGTCGTGGCCGATCTGGAGGGCCACGCTCTGTCGTGGCCGTGTGCGCAGGTGCTAACGGACGCGACGGAGCGCGTCCCTCCACAATCATTTGGTTGCGGCCGCAGGCCGCTGATCTGGAGGGCCACGCTCTGTCGTGGCCGTGTGCGCAGGTGCTAACGGACGCGACGGAGCGCGTCCCTCAATAATCATTTGGTTGCGGCCGCAGGCCGCTGATCTGGAGGGCCACGCTCTGTCGTGGCCGTGCGCCCATTGCGGGCGGACGCGATGAAGCGCGTCCCTAAATAATCATTTGGTTGCGGCCGCAGGCCGCTTTGAGGTTGCCAGTGTTGTTGAATCGGTTGCAAATGTCCGCCGCACCGCTGTCATTTTACCCGCCACAGTAGTAGTGTGCCCAGCGCCATCATGGCGGCGGCATACGCGAACCCTGCGGCTGGATGTACGCTCCACAGCAGTCCCACTATCGCGCTGGACAGGAAATCGCCCAGACCGTTGACGGCCCCCATCACTCCGTAGGCGGTGCCACGGTTGTTTTCGTCGGGCACGAAGTCGGCCGTAAGCGCTCCTTCCAGGGAGTCTTCGGCGGCGATGTACACGCCGGCCAGCGCGAACAATAGTCCCAGCGTGCCGATCGCCCACAGCCCCGATCGGAGCGGTTCTAGCAACCACACGCACACGAAGCCCAGCATCACCATCGTGGCCAGGAAGTAGCCCAGCACCAGCAATTTGCGGCGGCCGATGCGATCGCTCAATGCTCCGATGGGATACGATGCGGCGGCGTACAGCACGTTTCGCAAGGCGTAGAGCATGGTGGCGATCTGCGCGGCGGCCAGCAGGCCGTACTCGCCGGCCAGCAACTGCGTGCCCGCAAGGATCAGCAATGTGTGCGAGAAATCGCCGGCGCCGAAAACGCCCACGCCGACCAACAGGCGGCGGAACCCGCCGGGCAGATCGCGTATCGAGGCCCAAAACCTTGCGCTGGGCTGGGCACGGTGAGCTTTCTCTCGGACCATAGCAGCAAAGACCACTGCCGCCCCCAATCCTGGCGCCAGGGTGACCAAGAACACGATGCGAAATGGCGCCGCTGGGTTGTCCGCAGCCAGTGGGTGCAGCAGGTACATCAGTCCAGCGGCGGCCAATGGGCCAAGGATCGCTCCCACGGTGTCGCCGGCGCGGTGGAAGCCGAAAGCCTTGCCGCGGTCGGTCGGGTGTATCGACTCGGCCAGCAGGGCGTCGCGCAACGGGCCGCGGATGCCTCGCCCGAACCATCCCAGTACACGACACAACAGCACCACTGGCCAGCTTGCCGCCAGTGCCAGCAGGCCAAAGGCCACGCCGGTCAAAGCGTAGCCGGCGGCAGTGATCGTCTTGCGGCGTCCGATGCGGTCGCTGTACCAGCCGGCCGCCAGTTTGACGAAGCTGGACAGCGCGTCGGCGACCCCTTCGATCACTCCCAGGGCATACACCGGCGCGCCGATGACTGTCAGGAACCCGGCCAAAACGGCAGTGGCCATCTCGTGACCGGCATCGGACAGAAAACTGGTCAGGCCCATGCCTACCACATTGCGATTGAGCCATCGGCCAGGCCGGGATTCGACCGAAGCCGAAGCGATGTCGGCTTCGCGCTGGCCTGTGCTCTGCTCGGCGCTACCGGGCTGAGGATTTGAAGGGTCGGCCATGTTCATGGCTGGAACTGTCCAGTGTGACCTTTGGAAAACTGCCAGGCTCCCGCCACAGGTTGCCGGGGAGGCACAGCTTGCAAGCCAACGTTTCCGTCAGCTAGGGGTATTTTCCATGCACCACAATGGTGCCACACGCGGCTAACGGAGCTTGACGGTAGCGTGCCGTGTTGGACACCGGTGCTTCGGGCAACCGTTGCCGGGTTTGCTCCTGCTGCCAGACAAAACGCCGGGCGCTGTGCCCCGGGGTTGAGCGGGATGTGCCGATCGGAACGGTTATTCGCAGCCCTGCTGTGCGGTCAATTTCCGAGTAATCCAAACTATCCCTCCACGTCAGGATTGCAGGCTTACCCGGCGACCGGCAAATCGTACAATCTGGCACACGTCAATACAAGCCGTCGGTTTGACATGCGCTGGATCGTATGCAATAGGTTTTCCAGAAACGCGCACATCAGAAAAGTCGCAGACACAAGGAGAGTCGGCCTATGGCTCTAGTGTGGACCGAGGCGATGCGTACCGGGTCGGTGGAAATCGATTTCCAGCACCGGGAACTTATCCGACAGGTCGAGTCGCTGCACGAGGCCATGCGTCAAGGGCGCGGCCAGGAGGAGTTCGCCCGAACGTTGGATTTCATGGCCCAATACGTGGCTCGCCATTTTGCGGCCGAGGAGGCGCTGATGGAGCGCGTGCAGTGCCCGGCAGCCGAAGAAAACAAAAAGGCGCATCGCCAGTTGGTCGACAGGCTGGCGCAGCTTCGCAGCAAGTTCGACCAGGAAGGCACGAAGACGACCGCTCTGCGCGAAATGTACCAAGAGCTGTCGAAGTGGCTGGCCAATCACATCTGCAAAGTCGACGCCCAACTGCGCCCGTGTCTCGAACCGCACGCCGCCGCCTGTGCGGAATCCCGATAGCAGCAACACTTGCCGGCTTTGTCAAGCCGTGAAGCATCGTGGGTGTTGTAGCGTTGTAGCCTAACGCAACCTGGAGCCGCAACCAAATGGACGGAGTGAAGGGACGCGCTGCGGTCGCGTCCGTTGCGCTTCCGTATATGGCAGTCCAGTCACCGGCGCCGAATGCGGCCACGACAAAGCGTGGCCCTCCAAAATCACACCCCGTGCTCGGCCACGACGGAGCGTGGCCCTCCAGATCACCCGAAAACATGCGCGCAAAACGCACACAAGTTACGCCGTAAGGAATTAACGGACACGGTCCGCACTGTCGTACGCTGGCAGCCGACCGCCAGCCCGGCCGACGCCGCAATCGAACGTCAGGCCCGCAATCCTTATCCCCCGCGGCACACTTGACAGCCTGCGCCCCGGCCACACAATTGTTTGTTGTAGCGGTTATGCGTAGAGGTTGCTTTGGGCGCAATCGTCCTAACGCCGGCGGGTTGCAGCGGGGCGGGCCGGAAAGCTGCCCGTCCTAATCGCGGCCGCCGTTGCGCGCTGTGCGGCTTCACGCTGATAGAGCTGATGGTGGTCGTTACCATCATCGGTATTCTGATGATGATGCTGCTACCCTCTGTGCACCGCAGCACCGAGTCGGCCCGGCGCATCCAGTGCGCAAACAACCTCAAGCAGCTTGCCCTGGCCGTCAAGCAGTACGAAGTGTATCAGGGCGTGCTGCCGGCCTCGGGGCTGCATGCTCCGCCTACTGCCGGGTATTATCGTTTTGTCGAGCCTCGTTCCGGCCAGCAACTTAGCTGGCTGGTGCTGATCCTGCCCCAGATCGAGCAAGCCAACTTGCACTCCCAGTTCGATTTCAGCCGCAGCGTATTCCAACAGCCCAAAGAGCCACAGGCAATCCAAGTGCCCACCTTCTTGTGTCCCAGTGATTCCGCGCGCGGGCAGTATTTTGCCGACGGTGCATTGACCGGCGGGAAACGTCTGGCCAAGGGAAACTATGCCGCCTTTTGCAGCCCGTTCCACACCGACCTCCAAGTGAGCTTCCCTGGCGCGCTGATCGCTACCGGGCAAAGCACGGCGGCGATTCGCGACGGGCTTTCCAACACGCTGATGCTTTCGGAGGTTCGGGTGCGTGCCAATCCACAGGACCAGCGCGGCGCCTGGGCGCTGGCCTGGACCGGCACTAGCCTGCTGGCATTCGACATGCATCACGATATTTTCAGCCCTAAGGATCCTTATGTAGCCAGTCCGTATTTCAAGGGACTGGCCCAGCCGCCTAACAATCAAGGGCCGAACGTGGATATGCTGTATGCATGTCCGGATATGGCCGGCGCACAATTGGAGGAAATGCCCTGTGGCGTATGGCAAAAAGGCACCGAGTGGGAGTTCCTCTCTGCCGCGCCCCGCAGTCGCCATCCCGGCGGTGTGAATGTGGCTTTCGCCGATGGGCACGTGGGCTTTCTGATAAACGAAGTGGACGACTTCGTGATGGCCTATCTGATCAGCATCAATGACGGAAAGAACGTCGATTATTCACCGTACGTGTATTAGCACTTACCTATAGGATAACTCGGG
>Ga0308412_1001204_pt1 | contig 14029 bp, 7 predicted proteins | sample HotsprottomLayer_FD_202357 | JGI IMG/M metagenome (GOLD analysis project Ga0308412, IMG submission 202357) | Hot spring phototrophic mat microbial communities from Octopus Spring, Yellowstone National Park, Wyoming, United States -... | ecosystem: Environmental > Aquatic > Thermal springs > Hot...
CGGCGAGCCGGTTCCTCAGATCATAGGCAACGTATTCCTCGGCGGAGGCGACGACGCCCTGGACCTGGAAGGCGATTTCCTCATCGAAGGAAACATCTTCCAGCACTTCCACAAAGACCCGCTGTATCACACCGGCGAACAGGGCGAGTCGAACGTCATCTCGGCCGGCGACAGCCAGTTGCAGGGACACCACTACGTTGTAGCGAGGAACGTCTTCTACGATGTCGATCACGCCGTGCTGGTCAAAGACCGCAGCACGCTGGAGTTCCTCAATAACACGGTGGTCAACGTCGCCGCGGGGAAAGGGGCCATATACTTCGATGTGGTCGGCGACTCGGCCGGCGCCGGCCGCGGCGCTGTGGTGGATTCATCCATCTTCTGGGATGTGCCGGTGGCGTTCGATCTGACGGTCCGCCCAGGCGCGCCAGCCCCGGAGCTGAACGTAACCAACTCCATCCTTCCAGAGCAGTGGCACGCTTACGGAACCGGCAACACCGCCGAAGACCCACGGTTGAGCGACCCGGCCGCTGGGTCGTTCGCGCTACTTCCAGGCTCCCCGGCGTTGGCCACTGGTCCGAATGGGCTGGACCGCGGGGCTTTGGTCCCCGGCGGAGCAACCATAACCGGCGAGCCAGAAGCCCTTACCGGTGCCACAAATGCCACTCTGGCGGTGGGCGGAGTGGGCATCACGCATTACAAGTATCGGCTCAACGACGGGCCGTGGAGCGACGAGGTGCCCATCTGGCAGCCGCTAGCTCTGACCGGGCTGGGCGACGGCGCTTACACCGTGTACGTGCTGGGAAAGAACTACGCCGGCGCGTGGCAAAGCGAGGCCGCGGCCACCGCATCGAAGACGTGGGTTGTCGATACATCGCGCGGCTGGGTACGCATCAACGAGGTGCTGGCGATCAACCGGCAGGCCGTGGAGCACGCCGGGCGCTGGCCCGACATGATCGAACTTTACAACCCCGGTGCAGTTGCAGTCAGCCTGGCCGGCATGGCTATGACCGACGATCCGGCCGAGCCGGAAAAGTTCATCTTCCCCGACGGCTTGACCATCGGCCCCGGGCAGTACCTGGTGCTGTATGCCGATGACCGCACCGACTTGCCCGGCATCCACTTGGGATTCGCTTTGGATGGCGACAGCGATCGGGTGCTGCTGCTGGACACAGCGGCCAACGGGCGCACGGTGCTCGACTCGGTCGAGTTCGGTCCGCAGGTGCCCGATTTGTCGATCGGCCGCATCGGTCACGACGCCCGGTGGACTCTTACGGTTCCCACGCTGGGCGGTCCTAATCGGGCGGCGCGCAGCGGCAACCCGGCGACGCTGCGGATCAACGAATGGCTGGCCGATGGACAGGTGCGGCTGGTCGATGACTTTCTGGAGCTTTACAATCCCGATCCGCTCCCGGTGCCGCTGGAAGGCTTGTACCTGACCGATAATCCTCAAACGCAGCCGGCCAAGCACCGCATTGGGGCGCTGTCTTATGTTGCCGGCGGCGGATTTGTGGCCTTCAAGGCCGACGGCCAGACCGAAAAAGGTCTCCATCACTTGGGCTTTCGCATCTCGGCCAATCAGGAGTGGCTGGCCCTGTACGACGCCCAATTGTGGCAGATCGACAAGGTCTTGCACTTCAGCCAGACTACCGACTACTCGCAAGGGCGCAGCCCCGACGGCGCCGCCTACCCCTACGCTTTCTTCGCCCTGCCCACGCCGGGAGTCAGCAACGCCGTGCCCGAGCGGATCGCCGCGCTGGACGCCGGGCTGCGGATCACCGAGGTCATGTACCATCCTGCCGAAGACGCCGACTACGAGTATATCGAGCTTGCAAACGTCGGGGCGGTTCCGCTAGAGCTGGGCGGCGTGCGGCTGAGCGGCGGCATCGAGTTTAGCTTTCCGGAAATGATTCTAGCACCCGGCCAATATGTGCTGGCGGTGCGCGACATGGGTGCGTTCTATCATCGTTACGGGCCGGGGGCCAACGTGGCAGGGCAATATTCCGGGAACCTCGACAATTCCGGCGACCAGATCGCCCTGCAACTGCCTGCTCCGTACGATGCTGCCATATTGCGGTTCCAATACAGCAATCTGTGGTATCCCCAAACCGCCGGTCAGGGCCGCGCGCTAGCCGCCGCCGACCCGTCGCTTCCACCCAGCGCATGGAGCCAGCCGGCAAGCTGGCTGCCGGGCGTTGTGGATGGCGGGTCGCCGGGCCGGGCCGATGGCCAGTCGCTGGTTCCGCAGGTCATCATCAGCGAGGTGCTGGCCCATACCGATCCGCCGCTGGTGGACGCTGTGGAACTGCACAACCCTACCGATCAGCCGATAGACATCACCGGCTGGTACCTGAGCGATTCGCTGGAGAATCTCAAGAAGTACCGGGTGCCTGCCGAAAAGGGGCTTATTCCCGCCGCGGGATTCGCACTGTTCACCGAGGCCGATTTCAACCCCAACCCCCAAAACCCAGGCCCGAACGATTTCAGCTTCAACAGCGCTTACGGCGACCAGGTATGGCTTTCGGCCGCCGACGCCGGGGGCAATATCACCCGGATCGTCGATTACGTAGAGTTCGGCCCGACGGCCAACGGCGAAACCGTCGCTCGCTTCACCAGCACAGAGGGCCGCTGGTATGTGTACCCTGCGGCCTCGCGCACGCTGGGCACTGCCAATTCGGCGCCACGTGTCGGCCCACAGGTGGTCATCACCGAACTGATGTACTGCCACGCGCTGACCCGTGCTGCCGACGACCTGGAGTACATCGAGCTGTACAATCCCACTGCTGCGGCAATCGACCTGGCGCACTGGAGTCTCGGTACCGGAGAGCGTCCCTGGGAAAACCTGGTCCTGGATTTCAGCACGTTGCCGGTCCAGCGGCGGACGATCCAGCCCGGCCAGACGCTGGTGGTGCTCTCCTTCGATCCCTGGGCGACGGCCAACGCTGCCCGCTGGCAGAAGTTCCGCACCACATACGGGATAAGCGCCACGGAACCGATTGGGTTTGTGGGCGGGTACAGCGGGCATTTTTCCGATAGCGGCGAGCTGGTGCGGTTGCACAGCCCCGACAATCCGCAGGCCAACCAGCCCGGCTACTATCCGCCGCTTGCACACGATGAACTGCGATACCGTGCCGCCTGGGGGGCTTGCGCAACGGGCGAGTCGCTGCATCGCGTGGCGCTGGGGCGGTGGGGCGACGAGCCGCAGTCGTGGATCGCCGCTGCGCCATCGCCGGGAAGAGTCGCAGCGATGGTCGTCGGCCAGTACATCTTCTACAACAACTCGGCGCTGGACGGCCGCACCGCCGGCGCAGACCCGCAAGATCAGCACGCCATCGCCGCCGACAAGGTTCCGCTGCGGCGCGGCCAGGTCGCCTCGCTGGCCAACTACACCAGCTTTGTTTGGGGAATCAACGGCATAATCATCGACGTGGCGCACCTGGCCAACCCGGCGGCCTTCTCGGCAGAAACCGACCTGCGGTTGCGCGTGGGAAACGACAGCGATCCCCAGTCGTGGCAAGCCGCCCCTGCGCCGCTGGTGGCGGTTACTCCCGGCGGTGCACCAGGCGGAGCAGACCGCATCACGCTCATCTGGCAGGACGGCCAAATCTGCAACCAGTGGATCGAAGTGACCGTGAAGGCCACCGCTAACACCGGCTTGTACAGCGAAGAGGTGTTCTACTTCGGCAATTCGGTTGGCGAGACGGGCAACGACCCCAGCAATGCCGAAGTGACCGAAGCCGATGCGGCTGCGGTTCGCGCCCACCGCACGGGCATTGTTCCGGCGGCCGTGACTAATCCGTACGATTTCAACCGCGATCGCCGCGTCAACAGCACCGACGAGATGATCGCCCGCAACAACCCCCGCACCGGCGCGGATGCCCTGCAACTGATCGACCTGCGGTTCCTCGGCGGTCAAGGTTTGATTGGCGGGCAAGGTTTGCGCGGCTCGCCCGTCGGCCAATTGTCGGCCCCGGCCGTCGATGCCCTGTTGTGGCAAGGGGCGGCCGAAACGCTGCTGCCAGCGTCGATTGCTGCGGCTACAGAGTCGCTGCCGCTTTTGGAACTCCAGCCGGTGCGCCAAGCGCAGGTCAGTCCATTGGTTGACGCTGATCTGTTGCCGCTTTCTGACGCGCCGGCGCAGCAGGCAGCGGCCTGTGCCGCGGGAGAGGCAGGGGACGGCGCTGCTGGGCAGGCAGCAGTCGAGCTTCAACAGAACAGCGATCCTCAAATCACCAACAGCGGCGCCAAAGCTTTTTCGGTGCTTGCGGCCGATGGCAAACACGACGCATCGCAGTGGGGCCTTCTGGGCCCGGCCTGGCAGTGGTTGCTGGCCGAAGAAGTCGCAATTTGCGGGAAGAAATCGTCGAAACGGACTATACTGGAATTACAGGCGGTCGACAGCGCAATTGGGGAACTGGCGTGTTGATCCTGCGGCGCAGTAACTCTGTGCCGGTGCGGCGCGCTGACAGACGGCACGCTAACAGGTATTGTGTGACCCGGATGCCATGAAAAAGCTTCTCTCGGTTATCGTTGGCTTGTGGTTGGCAACAGGCAGCCTTGCCGGTGCCGCTCCGGTGATCGATGTTGGGGTGCATTACGTCCGCCCTGGCGAACCGCTGCACACCATTGCCATCGACGTTGCCGGCGGCGATATCGTCCAAGCCATGGACTGCTGGGTGGAAATCAAGTACACCGGCAGCGAGCCTGAGGGTCCGGCCAAGACCCCTTACATCCTGGCGGTGGAGACGATCCGTGCTGGTGCGCTGTTTGCGACAGATTACGATTACTCCGACACGCTTTATCCCGACCCTCCGGCCCCGTCGCGCATCTGGAACCAGGACACTGCCTTGAAGCCCAACGTGACCGTCCAGGCCAGGGGCACCGTAGCCTTCATCGACGTGCAAACCATTGCCACCACGCCGCTGGGCTGGAAGTTCGACCTGCTGCTCAAGGGCGTGGCCGTAAGCGAAGTCTGGCCCGAAGGGCTGGATACCCAGTTCTCTTACATCTACGAGATACCGGCGGTGATCACCAATGGCGCCATTGTCATGTCGGACTGGCACACCATGAGCTGGTCCAAGCCCGGCGACGGTCTTTGGTTCGAGCCTGGGGCCAACCCCTGGAGCGACGATTCTTCGTTTCCCGAGCCCGTTCCACCGCCGCCCTCATATCCCAACTACACTGCCGATGTGCGGATCGAAGCGCCTCATACCGTGACGATCGACCGCTATCATGCCTCTCGGCAGGCCCGATCGCTGTTGCTCTCCGGAGGAGCTACGCTGCGCATCGAGGCCCCCAGGTCGCTGACGGTCACAAACAACATCACAATCGGCCAGGACAGCAAATTGCAGCTCGAGCCGGGGGCAAGCGTAACGGCCGATGTTTTCAACCTGACCGGCGGAACATTGCAACTAGGCGGTGGAAGCGCCACGGGCAGCCTGACGATAAACCGGCCGTTTAACGTCGCCGGCGGGGCCATCGTTCCGTCCGCCGCCGAAGACCAGATCACCGTCGCCGGCAATATGACCCTCGGCGGCCCTGCACCGGCGCTGCTCGCCAAATCGGGCGACGGGCTGCTGCTGCTGTCCGGATCGCAAACTTGGGCTGCCGATGCCAAAATCACCGTTTCGGCCGGCAAATTGCGCTACCAGTTGGCCGCCGACAAAACAGTGTCGGTTGCCAGCGGCAATCGAATCACGGTCAGTCCCGACGCAGTCCTGGAGCTGGCCGGAGAAGTGGCGGCCCTCAGCGACGGCGCCAACTACGTCGATGTGACCAACAATAGCGTCGCTCCCGGGCTGAAGGTGCTCCCCGGGGCGATTCAACAACTGGGCCAGATCGACGGCTCGGGCACCACCGTCGTCGAAGCCGGCGCGACGCTTGTGGCCGGTTCGATCTATCAGTCTGAGCTGCTCATCGGCGGCACGACCGAACAGCCCGGCAAGCTGGTCTTCCGCTCTTCGGCAGGCGCTGGGGCACAACTGGCAGGCATCATCCAACTGGCAGGCATCATCGCGGGGGGCGACGACTCGCTTGCCACCGTACAAAGCGTTGCCGGCGCTACTGCGGTTCCCGAGCCTGCTACGGGCCTCATGCTTGCCGCCCTGGCAATTACCGTGGCAGCCGCCGCAGCCGGCCGAGTGTGCCGAGCGCCCCGCTGCCGTTGAGGTGCGCTGCTTCGGACGTTGCCGAGTTTGCCGAACCGTGTGTAGGCGGTGTGCGATCGAAACATCGGCAGTTTGCCACCGGCCGCGTGCTCGTGTGGCGTCGGTTCAAACAAACGCCTTTATGGCCAGTTGTTTGGCGGCGTCGTCGAGTATTTGAGCGCTGCGCTGGATGGCCTCGGTCTCGCTGGCATCCAGAACAGGGTACAAAGTGGCTTCCACCCCTTTGCTGCCCAAAACGCGCGGTAGCGAGAAGCATACATCTTTCCACTCGGCGTAACCGGCCGGGCGGGCGGAGATGGTCATCACGGCGTGGGCATCGTCGCGGATGACGCGAATCATGTGTGCTATGCCAGCACCGATGCCATGATACGTCGCGCCTTTGCCCTCGATGATCCGATATGCGGCGTTCCGCACTCCGTCGTCGATGCGGGCGCGGACTTCGGGCGTAAGCGGCCGGCCGGTCTGCTGGGCGAACTCTTCCAGCGGCACGCCGCCCACGGTGGCGCTAGACCAGACCAGCACCTCTGAATCGCCGTGTTCGCCCAGCACATAGGCATGTACCGAGTGCGGGGCAACCCCCACGTGCTCGCCCAGCAGCGTGCGAAACCGCGCGGTGTCCAGTATCGTGCCGGTGCCTACCACGTGGCCGGGCGGTACGTCGGCCAGCCGAGTGACCACTTCGGTCATGATGTCCACCGGGTTGGATGTTACGACTAGGATGGCATCGGGCGCGTACTTTACGACCTGAGGCACTACCTGGGCGAACACGGCGGCATTGCGTCCCAGCAAATCCAGCCGCGATTCGCCAGGCCGCTGGTTCACCCCACAGGCCAGCACCACTGCCCGCGCGCCGGCCAGTTGCTCGTAATCGCCGGCGCTGATCCGCACCATCGCGGCAAAGGGCGTGGCGTGGAGGATGTCTTCGGCATGGGCACGGGCCAGCTTCTGGTTCAAGTCGATGAGCACCAGTTCGCTGGCCGCGCCGCTCATAACGATCGCGTACGCGGCGCTGCTGCCTACCAGTCCGCTGCCTACTATCCCTACTTTCATCGAGGAACCTTTCTAGTTGCAGTGTGTGTCGCAGTGCGATCGGGCGCACAGCCCGCGCACCTTGTGCAATCTTATGGCAATTTCCAGTTCCGGAAAAGACACATGGGCCCGCCAAGTAATACGACAGCGCTAAGTTGCCATTTCCTGAACGCAACCTAGGACCGCAACGAAATGGAGGGACGCGCTCCGTCGCGTCCGCTGTGTCTTCGTTGATACTGCTCAAATCACCAACGCCGAATGCGGCCACGACAGAGCGTGGCCCTCCAGATCGCCCTATAAAATGCTCGCACAGGCCGTGCATCCAATGCCGGCGGACGCGACCGCAGCGCGTCCCGCCAATACCGCCATTTGGTTGCGGCCGTAGGCGGCTTTAGGAATAATCCTGTTTCGGGGCTGTGCCTGGTGGCCCACGGCTGATGACGCTGGGCCGGCCTGTTCCAAAGGGAGCCGCCAAACACTTGTTCGGCCAGCAGGAGTTGCGTATTCTTTCGGTAGGCATTTCGCAGTTGAAGATGGAACACCGCAAGTAATCGAGCGTTGCGCCAGAGGGGGTGAAGATGCAAGTGTTGCCGCAGCAACAGGAAATCTCGGCCGAGCTGGCCTCCAAGCGCGATCGGTTGCTGGAGCTGCTGCGAAGTTTCGGAAGCTGCGTAGTGGCCTTTTCCGGCGGGCTGGATAGCGCTGTGCTGGCCAAGGCGGCGCAACTGGCACTGGGCGATCGGGCAGTGGCGGTAACCGGCGTCAGCGAGAGTCTGGCGGCAGGCGAGCTGGACGAGGCCGCCCAGTTGGCCCGCACAATCGGCATCCGCCACGAGGTGATTCGCACCGAGGAGCTTGCCGATCCGCGTTATCGGGCCAACGCGGGCAATCGCTGCTTCTTCTGCAAGACGGAGCTGTTCGTGAAGGTAGAGCAGCTTGCCCAGCGGCTAGGCGCAGCGGTGGTCTGCGACGGCAGCAACCGCGACGACCACAGCGACTATCGGCCCGGCTTGCAAGCGGCCCGACAGCGCCAGGTACGCAGTCCGCTGGCCGAGTGCGATCTGGGAAAGTCGGAGCTGCGCGAACTGGCCAGGCATTGGGGCCTGCCGGTTCACGACAAGCCGGCCACACCATGTCTGAGCAGCCGCATCGCTTACGGCGAGGAAGTCACGCCGGAGCGCCTGGCGATGATCGACCAGGCGGAACGGTTCTTGCGGCAAGCCGGATTCCAGCCGCTGCGGGTACGGTATCACCGCGGCGATGTAGCGCGGATCGAAGTCGATCCGGCGCAGCTTTCCCGTTTCGCCGATGCAGAGTTTCGCCGCTCGGTAGTCGAACAGCTTAAAGCGGCGGGCTTCAAATTCGTGACGCTGGACCTGGAGGGCTTCCGCAGCGGCAGCCTCAACGCCATGCTGCCGCAGCAAGTGCTGCAACTGGCCGTCGCCGACGCCATAAGCCGGCAATAAACTCCCTGGCCCTGCGCTTGTGGGCTGGCCGCACGCGCTACCAGAACCGGCAGGCGTTTCGCCACAGCAGCAGGGTGCTGCGCTGCGCCCGCGCCATTGTAGCTCGGAACTCGATGTCGCTTGCTACTTTGCCGCTTTTGGCTTCGGTGTGGCGTCGGCTTTCAGGTCGCCGAGCACGAATTGCAGACCGGCAACCATGTGCTGTAGCACGGCCGGATTGCGGAAGGCGCGGTCGTCGTGTCCGAAAGCGCAGTAGAACGTCCGCCCCTTGCCGTAGGTCTTGATCCACGACAGGCCGTAATCGTTATCTGCCCGCGGGCCTTTGGTGATGTTGGATTTTTCCACGTTGACGCTCAGCAGTACGCGGTTGACGTCCCGTCCGTAAGCGTCCCACTTCAGCACGCGCGACGGCCCGAAGGTATAGATTTCGTCGGTGATCTGGAAATCCTGGCCGCCGAAAGCGGCGTTGATCGGATGAGTTGGATCGTCGTTGGTCACCCAGATCGTCGCCCAGGGGTGCCCGATGAAATAACCGCCAATCATCTCGCCCCATTCTTTCCAACCGTAGGAGCAGTCGGCGGCGCCGTGGTTGCCCATGATGCCCTTGCCGCCCTTGACGAACTCGACCACATTATTGCGGAGCCGGGCAGTGACAGCCGGTTGTTGATCTTTGGGGGGCGGGTTGGCGCACTTTTCGAAAGCCCGGCCAGTGAATAGATCGCCCGTGGTGTTGTTGAAGTAGATGGCGTCGAACTGGTCGATGGCGGGCTTTTCGAAGTTGGCCAGGCCGTCGCTGACGACGCACTCGAAAGCCCCGGTCTTCTTGCCGATGGCCGGAAAGGCCACTTTGGCTGCTTCGATACCCTGGCCATGCACGAACCCGTTGCAGTGGCTGTAAATCAGCACTTTTCTGGGCTTGGCGGGCTTGACTGTCTTGAACTCGGTTTTTTCCACCGCTTCCAAGACGGAGGCGGCCAGAGCGTGCTTTTGCTTGGCTTTCGGCTCGCCTTGTGCAGAATCGGCCGTATAGGCGATGCCGGCCAGCAAGACTGTCAGGACAATACTGGCGATCAAGGACTTGCGCGACATGGTAGGCCCCTTTCCTAACTGGCGTGAACCCAAAGTAAGCCATCACCACAGATGGCGGAAGGTGATTGCAAACGGCAGAGCACCTATAAGCATATACCGCCGCCATCGGCTACAGCAAGCAACTACAACACGCGTCTGGAAGAGACTGCCAAGTCTTTCCCCGCGACCGAAGACCGAGATGACTCTGCTTGCCGGTTACTTGCAAGCAAGGCGAGTTTCGAGCACACTATATCGCAGTGGGGGTTTTGGCCAACAGCAAGCATGGCGGCTTCCGATGGGGCCCGAGCAAACACTGCCGCAGTCACCGCAAAGCAAGGTCGATCCGGCCGATCTGATCTACTACGGCCGCATGATCCCCGAGAGGTTCTTCGCCGAAGCGCAGCGGCTGGGCGTCGATGAGCAGGCGCTGCGCGACCCGGCGGTGTACGATCGGGTGCTGGTGTCCTGTCTGATCAGCGTTCGCGCCGAGACGGCGCAGCAGTTGGCCGCGGAGCTTGATCTGCCCATTACCGCCGAGCAGGCCGAGAACATCGCCCGCAACAGCCTGGTGCCGGACGTCCTGCCCGGTCCGGCCCCGCTGAATCCAGAAGAGCGCAAGCTGGCCGTCCGCTTGTACTCCAAAGCCATAATGGCCGCCGTAGGCCGGCAGAACTGCACTATTACCGAGGAAGAAGCCCGTATTGGAGCCGAGAAGATGATCCGGGCCGGGGAGCGGGGGCTGACACGCGTCCAGAAACTCGCCCGCAGCGCAGGCTGTCTGTTGGTTTTGGCGCTTCTCGGGTCGGCCCTGGTGCTATCGGCGGCGACGCTCGTGCGGGCGAGCATGTAAGCACCGGTGTGCGGTTTGCCATGCCTGGCGGCAATAGCGGCGTCTAGCAAGAGCCGACGTGCATCCGCTCGTCTCCCCATTCCGTTATTCCCTCATCCCCTCGTACTCTCATCCTATCGTACCCTCATCCTCTCGAACCCTCATCCTATCGTACCCTCGTACCCGCGGCCCCTCGTCCCCGCGGTGAATGTCCCGCGCCCCCCGCGGTGAATGCAGAAAAACATCTTGACTTGCCGGAAGGCGATTCATACCGTAGCGGCCGCATCCATTTAGCACGAGGATATTGCAAGTCATGAGCGGCAGCGGAACCCACGGCCAGCAGTGCCAGTGCCAGGCGGTGCCTTTTCTGGATTTGGCAAAGCAGCACACTGCCCTTCGGGAAGATGTGCTGGCGGCATTGGGCCGCGTATGGGATAGCGGGGCATTCGTACTTGGGCCGGAGGTCGCCCGCCTGGAAGAACAAATCGCCCAGTACTGCCAGACACGACATGCAATCGGCTGTGCGTCGGGCAGCGATGCGCTACTGCTGGCGCTGATGGCATACGATGTGGGGCCGGGCGACGAGGTGATCTTGCCCAGCTTCACCTTCTTCGCCACTGCCAGCGCCGTTACACGCTTGGGCGCACGGCCGATGTTCGCCGACATCGAGCCGGACAGCTTCAACATCGACCCGGCAGAAGTCCAGCGTCTGATCAGCCCGAGGACAAAAGCCATCCTCCCAGTGCATTTGTTTGGGCAGTGTGCGCGGATGGACCAAATAATGCAAATTGCCCAGGCTCGCAATCTTCCTGTGATCGAGGATCTTGCCCAGTCTATCGGTGCAGAATGGGAGGGACGCCGGGCCGGCTCGATTGGGCATATCGGCTGCATAAGTTTCTATCCCACCAAAAACCTCGGTGGAGCAGGCGACGGCGGGATGATGACCACCAACGACGGCCGGCTGGCCGATCGGCTCCGCTTGCTGCGCGTACATGGCATGCGCCCCCGATATTTCCATCGCATCGTGGGCATTAACAGCCGGCTGGATTCGTTCCAGGCTGCCGTGCTGAACGTGAAAATGCCGTACCTCGATCATTGGACTGCGCAGCGACAAGCCAATGCGCAAAGGTACCAGGAGCTGTTTGCAGCCGCCGGGCTGAACGACATCATTCGCCTGCCAGTCGCCTTGCCGCAGACCCGGCACGTGTGGAATCAATACGTCATCCGCGTACCGGGCGCGCAGCGCGATGCCCTGCGGGAGTATCTGGCCAAAGCCAATATCGGCACCGAAATCTATTACCCGCTCGGACTCCACCAGCAGGAGTGTTTCGCTTACCTCGGTTACGGACCGGTGGATTTGCCCAACACCACGCAAGTGGCTCGGGAAGTGCTTGCGCTGCCGATATTTCCGGAGTTGACGCTCGCGCAGCAACAGCGCGTGGTCGAGTGTATCGCCGAGTTCTACCGCTGCCGACGGCGCCGGCCGGTGCCGGCGCCGAAGTTTCTCCACCGCGCCGGTTTGCCGACGGAGCAATCCACACTGCCAGAACAACACCGACCGGCCGCAGCACAGTGACCGCCATCGCTGCGGCAGTACGGCCAATGCTACGGCACTCTGCCGCAGCGCACCAGCCTGCGGAAGGCTGCTGCTGACGGCTAGGCAACTAGCGGCGCAACGCACTCTGGCCGATCGTTGCGCGGGTTGTTCACCAAAGTACTTACCGGATAGGCCGTCATCTGATCGGCAGGCAGCGGTCTTAACCAGGCCAGTACTTCAGCAGGTGGCACGGCCGGGTCCAGCCACGGCCCGTAGGCTTCAGCCGGAAGGATGACCGGCATCCGATCGTGAATCGGGGCCATCAGCTCGTTGGGCGTAGTGGTCAGGATGGTACACGACTCTACGTAGCTGTGGTCTGCACCCTCCCAGGCCTCCCACAAGCCGGCAAAGGCGAACAACCGCCCGTCACGCAAACCGATCAAGTAAGGTTGTTTGTTTCGGCCGTTTTTCTTCCACTCGTAGAAACCGTCGGCCGGAATCAAACATCGCCGCCGGCGCATGGCCGCCCGAAAGGCCGGTTTCTCCAGGACCGATTCGCTACGGGCGTTGGCCAGCCGATTGCCAATGGCGGGATCGGTCTCCCAGGAGGGAATCAATCCCCAACGCATCAAAACCAACTGGCGTTGATCGTCGCCGGACTGTGGGCGACGGCGTACCACAGCCACCGGTTGCGAAGGCGCTATGTTGTACCGGGGCGGCAGTTCTGGCACCTCGAACAACGAGAACTGCTCGGCTATCGCGCTGGCCGATGCGCGAAGTGTAAACCGCCCGCACATACCATCGCCCCCGCAAGAGGCTTGACAATCACCACGGCCGCTTCTGCACAATCATTGCTACAGACAGTCGTGGGCTACAAACAATTGTCACTAGTGCCAGCGTGGTCGGCAATCGTCTTTAGCAAGGACACAACGGTCTTTATGCATGCGAACTTCATGCACACTAGACTATCTTCAAGGAGAAAATTGCCCTCAAAAAGCGTGGGCGCTGTCTTGGTCGGCGGCGGTCTGAGGGCGAACATCGGCAGCCGGGTTGCGGCAGCAGATTCGGGCTACGGTGCTCTGCGCGGGCCGAAGTGAGCCGCTACTGCTGCGAAAACGCTCTGCTGCTGGCCGTGCCAATCAAAGCCGTTCCAAATAAAAGATCCCGGCGGCCAGCGATGTAATAGCTTTTGCGACCCGCAAGGCTTTACAACCACAGACCACTAAAGCGGCCTGCGGCCGCAACCCAATGGCGTTACTGGAGGGACGCGCTCCGTCGCGTCCGCTAGCGCCGGGCACACGGCCACGACGGAGCGTGGCCCTCCATATCACCCGAAAACATGCGCGCAAACCGCGCATGTTCCGGCGTAAGGCACTAAGCGGCCGAGTGGCACAGAACTTATGGCTGCAATACTTGTTTATTATCTGTTGGGGGGTTAGAATCAATATGATCGGTCGGGCGACCGGTAGCTCGTCCGCTTGGCAACGCATCGCTGGGTGTCATCCGGCGTCCGGTGTTGTTGAGCGCTGGCTGCCACACGAGCAGATTGTCTCTAAGGAACCCGCAGCGTGGTTCTGTCCGAGATTGATCGCCACTTGCTGGAGCGCTGCCTGAGTCGGAAGCCTCGGGCGTGGGAGGATTTTGTTGACCGGTTCATGGGGCTGGTGATCCACGTGATCAATCACACGGCCCAGGCCCGCAGCGTTCGGTTGACGCCGGAAGACCGCGAAGACCTGTGCGCGGAGGTATTCTTGCAGATCATCAAGGACGATTTCGCTCTGCTGCGCAATTTCCGCGGTCATAGCAGCTTGGCCACGTATTTGACCGTAGTGGCCAGGCGGATAGTGGTCAAAGAGCTGTTGGTGCACAAGTCGTTTGCTCGGTTGATGGAAGGCGCCACACCCGCCGATGTCCGCGAAGTCGCCGATCCGCATCC
>Ga0308412_1001225_pt1 | contig 13898 bp, 15 predicted proteins | sample HotsprottomLayer_FD_202357 | JGI IMG/M metagenome (GOLD analysis project Ga0308412, IMG submission 202357) | Hot spring phototrophic mat microbial communities from Octopus Spring, Yellowstone National Park, Wyoming, United States -... | ecosystem: Environmental > Aquatic > Thermal springs > Hot...
GCGGTGGAGGGTGCGTTGGAAGGGTTGCGTGATGGGATGGTGCGTTTAGTGGGTTGGGACTGGATACGGGAGGCGTTGGAGGGCTTGCCGTGCGATTAACGAACTTTGGCTGCGCGATTGGTATAACTTACACCGCAGTTTTTTTGTGGTTGTGTGTGTGGTGGGCTTTGAGGGGAGAGCGTCGGTAGTCGGACTGGGTATCATTGCAACAGAGCATTGACTCGATACCGAGATCTAAGTGCCATCGACCAGTTACCTATAGTATATATGGTATAAGGCAAAAGCCAACGCCTACTCGCAATTGATGTCCCTAATCTGGAGCTCGGTTCAAGACGGTATAATCTCGCCCGATGCAGTTTCTGTTCAAGTGGCTCATCTTCGCGGTTGCGCTGCATCTGACTTTCTGGAGCGGCGCGCGGATGGGGCTGGATATGAGTCCCAGCCCGAACTGGCAGGACAACCTGATTATGGCGTTGCTGTTGGGGCTGGTGAACGCCTTGATTAAGCGTGGGGTGAAGCTCGCGCTGCTGCCCCTCAACTGCCTAACGCTGGGGATTGCTGGGCTGCTGGTGAACACGCTGCTGTTTTGGGCGGTGTTTGCGCTTGCGCCGTTCAACTTCCGCATTGGCAACTTCTGGGCGGCGCTATACGGGAGCATCGTGCTGGGGATTATCAACGGACTGCTGAGCGGCGTGCTGCTTCGCGAGGAGCCGAAAAAGCGGAGGTGATCAGCGTGGGGCGACTGTTGCGCGGGCTGGCGCTATGGATTGGACTCTATGTGTTGCTCACGGGAGCGCACATGGGGGTGCTGTACGGAATCAACGCGCTGCGCACGCGCTACGAAGCCGCCCTGGAGACGCGGCTCGGCGCGGAAGCCGTTGACCGCGAGCCGCCCTACCGCGGCGGCGAACGGCTCATCGTCGCGCTGGACATCCAGCCCAGCACCTACTGGCAGGAGTCGCTGGCGATGAGCGCGGTCATGAGCCTGATTGTGGCAGTGTTCGTGGGGCTGGCGTCGCTGGCGTTTCGCAAGGGACACGCCGTGAAACTTGCGCTGGTCGCGCTGATTGTGAACGGGCTGGTGTTCTACTTCTTCGCGCTGCTGAGCGAGCAACTCTTTGCAGGCTACCTGCTGGGACGACCCGTCTCGGCAGTCGCGCCTGCGCTTCTGGTGGGGCTGGCGCACGGCATAATTAGCGTACTGGTGCTGGGGGGCAAAAAGTGAGTATGGGACGCTTGGTGCTGGTGTCGGGCGTGTCGGGCGCGGGCAAGACGCTCGCCCTGCAGACGCTGGAGGACATCGGCTACTTCTGCATCGACAACCTGCCGCCGTCGATGCTCGATGCGTTGCGCGAGCGCGTCGTGACGGGGCAGCGCGTGGCGGTCGTGGTGGACACCCGCGCGAACGAGCCGCTGGAAGATGCCGAGCAAGCCGTGCTGCAGATGCGCGCCGACGGGCTGCCCCTCGAGGTGCTGTTTCTGGACTGCGCCGACGAGGTGCTGATACGCCGTTTCAAGGAGACCCGCCGTCCCCACCCGCTGGCGACCCGCGAGCCGAGCCTGCCGAAAGCCATCCGCGCCGAGCGCGCCCTCCTTGCCCCGCTAAAAGCTATCGCCGACCACACGCTGGACACCACGCTGTTCAAGCCGCAAGACCTGCGCGAGGCAATCCGCCAACTCTACGCCGACGAGAAGGCGCGATCGCCCCTGCGCGTGCGCATTGTGTCGTTCGGCTTCAAATACGGCGTGCCCGCTGACGCCGACCTCGTGTTCGATGTGCGCTTCCTGCGCAACCCGCACTATGTGCCGCACCTGAAGCCCAAGCCAGGCACAGACCCCGCCGTGCGCGAGTATGTGCTGAGCGACGCCGAAACGCAGGAGTTTCTGGAGACGATGCGAACCTTTCTGGCGTATCTGCTGCCGCGCTACGAACGCGAAGGCAAAGCGTACCTAACGGTGGGGATCGGCTGCACGGGCGGACGCCACCGCTCGGTCGTACTCGGCGAGGCGCTGGAGCAGTGGTTTGCTGAACAGGGCTACCGCGCGACGGTGGAACATCGCGACTTGGCGCGGGGAGGGGAATGAGATGCGCGAAGGTCGTTGGCGTTGGCTGATGCCAGGCATGCAGGTGAAGCGTTGGCTTGCGCTCTCCAGCGTTGGGCTGCTGATTGCGCTGGCGGGGCTATGGATTGGGCTGGCGGGCGCGCCTGCGCAGTGGCTGGAGCGCCTCTACCGCGCAATCGACGAGCCAATCCGCCAAGTGGCGACCACGCCGCGCGCGGCGCAGGCGGTGCGCTGGGTGTTGGGCGGCGCGCTGATACTTGCGGGGCTGGGCGTGTGGTGGTGGGGGCTGCGCCGCGCATGGCGCACGCTGGTCGGCATCCTGCAGCCGCGCGCCAGCGGGCGCGTGTGGGATGTGCTGTCGCGCTATACGCTGATGGCGCACGGCAAGCGCATTGTCGTCATCGGCGGTGGCACAGGGCTGTCTACCATGCTGCGCGGCATCAAACGCTACACCGCCAACATCGTCGCCATCGTGACCGTGACCGACGACGGCGGCTCGTCGGGCAGGCTGCGCCAAGAACTTGGCATCCTGCCGCCAGGCGACATTCGCAACTGCCTGATTGCGCTCGCCGATGCCGAAGGCGCGATGACCGCCCTTTTGCAGCACCGCTTCAAAGACGACGCGGGCAACCTCAGCGGGCACTCGGTCGGCAACCTGCTGATTGCCGCAATGACCCAAATCAAAGGCGACTTCGAGCAGGCGATTCAGGAAATCAGCAAGGTGTTGGCAATCCGCGGGCGTGTGCTGCCTTCCACGCTCACGCATGTGAACCTGCGCGCGGAGATGGAAGACGGCGCGTGCATCGAAGGCGAGACGGCGATTGTGGAGTACCCCGCGCGCATTCGGCGCCTGCACCTTGTCCCGCCCGATGTGGAGCCGCCCCAAGAAGCCCTCGACGCCATCCGCCAAGCCGATGTGGTTGTGCTGGGACCAGGCAGTCTGTTCACCAGCGTTATTCCGAACCTGCTTGTGCCCAAAATCGCCGACGCGCTGCGCACTGCCGACGCGCTGCGCATCTATGTGTGCAATGTGATGACCCAACCTGGCGAGACCGACCACTTCACAGCGTCCGACCATGTGCGCGCGTTGGAGGCGCATGCAGGCGGGCGCGTGTGCGACTATGTGCTGGTTAACACCGCCACGCCTATCCCCGAACTGATGGAACGCTACCGCGCCAGCGGGCAAGACCTCGTGCTGCCCGATGTCGACCGCATTCGCCAGATGGGCTACAAAGTCATCACGGGCAACTTCATCAGTCAGACCGACTATGTGCGCCACGATCCGCACCGCCTCGCCGAAGCCATCCTGCGCTTAGCCAAGTAAGAGGTAGAATCCTGCCATGCCACTGCTGCAGGTAGTGTGGTTCAAGCGCGATTTGCGCACGGTCGACCACGCGCCGCTTTACGAAGCCAGCCAGCGCGGGTGGGTCGCGCCGCTGTATATCTTCGAGCCTGACCTGTGGCGTCAACCTGATGCCTCCGACCGGCAGTGGCAGTTTGCCCGCGAGTGCTTACTGGAGTTAGACCGTGCGTTGGGGGCGCTTGCGGGGCGTTCACACGGGCTAATCATGCGTGTAGGCGACGCTGTTGAGGTGTTGGAGCAGATTCATCAATCACACGGCATTGCCGCGCTGTGGGCGCATCAGGAGGTGGGCAACGACTGGACTTTTCGGCGCGACCGTGCGGTGCGTCGCTGGGCGCGCGAGCGCGGCGTGCCCTTCCACGAGATTCCGCAAGATGGGATTATTCGCGGGCTGAAATCGCGCGAGGGCTGGCGCGACCACTGGGAGGCTGAGATGCGCCGCCCGCTCATCCCCGAACCGCCTGCGCTGCAGATTGCGCCCTTGCGCTCCGACCCACTGCCTGGAAGCATCGGCGACGACGAGTGTCCATTGGCGCAGCGGGGCGGGCGCAGTCGCGGGCGGGCGCTGTTGCGTTCGTTTCTGAGCCATCGGGTGCGCAGGTATGCGCGGGGGCTATCGTCGCCGCTGACCGCGCCGAGCGCGTGTTCGCGCCTGTCGCCGTACCTGACCTATGGCGCACTCTCGCTGCGCGAGGTGGTGCAAGCCACGCGCCGCGCCCTCGAACGCGCCCAAGCCGACCCGAAGCAGTCGGGTCGCTTACGCTCCCTGCAGGCGTTCGAAGCGCGCCTGTCGTGGCGCAGCCACTTCATCCAGCGACTGGAGAGCCTGCCCTCGATCGAGTTCGAGCCGATGCACCCCGCGCTGGCAAATGAGCGCACAGAGGTAGACCCCATTCTGTTTGAAGCGTGGGCGCACGGACGCACAGGCTACCCGTTTGTGGACGCCTGCATGCGCATGCTGCACGCTACGGGTTGGCTCAACTTCCGCATGCGAGCGATGCTGACTGCGTTTGCCTGCTACCACCTGTGGCAGCCGTGGCGCGCGGTTGGCTTGCACCTCGCGCGGCTGTTCGTGGATTACGAGCCAGGCATCCACTGGAGCCAAATCCAGATGCAGGCAGGCTGCACAGGCATCAGCGCGTTCCGTATCTACAATGTGGTCAAGCAGTCCTACGACCAGGACCCGACGGGCGCGTTCATCCGCCGATGGGTTCCCGAACTGGCGCGTGTGCCTGCCGCGTGGATTCATGAGCCGTACCGCATGCCAATAGAGTTGCAGCGGCAATATGGATGCGTAATCGGTGTGGACTACCCCGCGCCGATCGTGGCGCACGAGGCGGCGGCGCGTGTCGCGCGGCAAAAACTCTTCGAGGCGTACCGCACGCCCGAAGCGAAAGCGATTAGCGAGCAGTTGTTGCAACGCCACAGCAGCCGTTCCCGCCGCGAGCCGCGCCCGCAAGCGACTGCGCGCTCGCGACAGCCCGAACTGCCGCTGTAGCAGGCTTACAGGCAGGTATAATACGCCCGTGCGTCCCTTACCGAAAGTCTCACTAACGGGTTCCGTCGAGCGCGGCTACTCCATCTGGTTCGTGATGGTGGTCGCGCTGTTTTTGACGAGCCTGCTGGTGTCCAACATCATCGCGGCGAAGATTATCAGCGTCGGCGGGCTGGTGCTTTCGTCGGCGATAGTCATCTTCCCCGTAAGCTACATCATCGGCGATGTGCTGACGGAGGTGTACGGCTATCGGCGGGCGCGGCTGGTGATTTGGATGGGCTTCGCATGCAATCTGCTGGTGGTCTTGATTATCAGCGCGGCGATTGCGATGCCTCCCGCGCCGTTCTACGAGCATCAAGAGGCGTTCGCGACGGTGCTGGGCGTTGCGCCACGCTTGATGCTCGCCTCGCTGACCGCCTACTTGGTGGGCGAGTTCACCAACTCCTATGTGCTGGCGAAGCTCAAGATAGCCACACAGGGGCGCTGGCTCTGGACGCGCACGATCAGCTCCACGATGGTCGCCCAGCTGCTGGACACGGCGATTTTCACAGCGGTCGCGTTTGCAGGAGTCTACCCAACAGTGGAGTTGGTCAAGATTAGCCTCATCGAGTGGGGCGCGAAGACGCTCTACGAGGCGCTGGCAACGCCGATTACCTACCTCGTGGTCGGCTTTCTGAAGGCGCGTGAAGGCGTCGATGTGTACGACACCGACACCAAGTTCAACCCATTCCTCGTGTGGGAGTAGCTACCTTAGCAGGGGCGACTCCCAATAGATGTACGAGTCGCAAGTCTTCGGCTCCGCTGGGCGCGTGCTATTTAGGCGCGCCTGCACCGCGCCCAACAGCGCAAGAATCGCGACTGCCCACAGCAACCAGTGTGCGTATTTTCGCATAGCGTTCCAGTAGGTTAGAGGCGTTGGGCAAGGCTTCGGATTCACACTGTATGGAGTACCGTCACACGACCACAGCTCGTGAATAGGATACACTTACTGGTCGTATGGTTGGTCTGATAGGAGCCTGCGTCCGTCCTCGCTGCCCAGCAGCCGTTCGCAGGCGCGCTCTGGATGGGGCATCATCCCCAGCACATTAAACTGCGCGTTCGCCACGCCCGCGATATGGTCTACCGAGCCGTTCGGGTTCCACGCCTCGCCCAGTTCTCCCGTAGGACTGCAGTAGCGGAAGATAATCTGCCCGTTCGCGCGCAGGCGCTGCAGGGTCGCCTCGTCGCACACATAGCGCCCGTCGCCATGCGCGATCGGGATTTGTAGCGCCTCGCCCTGCCGATACCGCCGTGTGAACGGCGTCTCGGCGTTCTCCACGCGAACATGCACGGGCATACAGCGGAACTTCAGCCCGATGTTGCGCGTGAGCGCGCCTGGCAGTAGCCCCGCCTCGCACAGAATCTGGAACCCGTTGCAAATGCCCAACACGCGCCCGCCGCGCTCAGCATATGCTCGCAACGAGTCCATCACCCGCGCAAAGCGGGCAATCGCGCCTGGACGCAAGTAGTCGCCATACGAGAAGCCGCCTGGTACAATCACCAGCCCGTAGTCGCTGAGGTCGCGCGCCTCGTCGTGCCAGAGATAGTCTACCGAATAGCCCAGCACATCGCGCAGCGCATAATAGGCGTCGCGGTCGCAGTTGGAGCCAGGAAACACAATCACGCCTGCCTTCATTCCTCGCTGACCTCGTAACGGTACTGCTCGATTACAGGATTCGCCAGCAGTTTTTGGCACATCGCCTCCACCTGCGCGTGTGGGTCGCCGTTTGGTTGCAGGTCTATTTCTAAATACTTGCCGACGCGCACGCTCTGCACGCTTTCAAAGCCCAGCTGGCGCAGGGCGTTCTCCAGCACGCGCCCTTGCGCGTCCAGCAGCGCAGGCTTGAGCGTGATGTATATCCTCGCTTTGGGCATAGGCGAATTGTACCCGCTGGAACTTTGCGGCGCAGGATGGGGTATAATAGACTCGACACGGGGGCGTCAGGGTTCGACGGGACACGATTGACGCTCAGTGGCGAGCCGAGGCGCCGCTGGCCTCGTAAAAAAGCGGCACACAAGAAGTGCGGACTACAACTACGCTCTCGCTGCTTAATTAAGCAGCGCGCCGCTCGCCTTGCGGTCGGTCCGAGGCGAGAGAGGCGTGGGCAGACCGACTGGCTCCTGAAGCCGTGCTCAGGGCGGACGGAGGACACTCAACTGAGCTGGCGTTGGGGCGCCCTGCCTGTCGGGAAACCCAGCGCGAGAGCCAAAGACAGGCTACGCTCGTAGAGGCTGAGTGAGCAACGGTCTCGGAAGGGGGTTCAATTCCCCCCGCCTCCACCAGAATTCCCCGCATCGCGCCGATAATCTCCGTAGTCGCGTGTTCCTGTGGACGCATCTGTTGATTGGGCTGGGCGTGCTTGCGCTGGGCTGGGGTTGGACGCGCCCGTCAGTTCCGATGGGGCGCGCCATGCGACGGCTCCGACAGTTGCTGTGGCTCTCCATCGGGTCGAAGGGCGTCGTGTGGGGCGCGTTTTACGCGCACGGCGTCTCGATGAACCCGCCGCTCGCCGCGCTGGGGCTGATTCTCAGCAGTGGGCAAACGCTGTTGGAGTTCGTGGCGATTTTCTGGCGGCTCTATCCGCGCGAGCGTGCAGAGCGCGGGCTAACTGCCCCGCGACGCGAGTACCTCGCCGTGCGGCTGCGCCTTGTGTGGGACGCGCTGACCCCCCTACTCGCGGTCGGGCTGGCAGGGCTGACAGTGCATTACACGCTCAGCGGGGCGTCCCGCGACTGGGGCGGCTGGGGCGCGCTGGCTGCAAGCGCGATGGGGCTATGCGCGCTGCTGATGGGGCTGGGCATGACCCGCTGCCCCGCGCCGCTGCCCACCCGCGCCGTATCCCTCGCCCCAAGCCTGCTCGCCGAAGCCCAACGACTGGGCAACGAGCTGGGCGTGCAAGTGCGCGAACTCCTCGTGCTGGACGGCGCACGCACACGCACTGCGAACGCCTTCGCACTGAGCGGGGGCAGAATCGCCCTCACAGATTATCTGCTCGCCGCGCTCACTGAAAGGGAACTCTACGCTGTGCTGGCGCACGAAATCGCGCACCTGGCGCAGCGGCAACGGCTGATACGGTTATGGACGCTGCTGACGGGGGTAGGCGTCGGGCTGACGCTTGCTGGCGCGCCTTTCACGGAACGACTTCCGCGTTGGGGGATAATCGCGCTGCTGACTGCACTCGCGCTGGGAATGCTCGCGCCGATGCTCTGGCTGCGTCGACGGCACGAATTGGAAGCTGACGCCTACGCTGTGAGCCAATACGGGGCAGAACCGCTGGCAAGCGCACTGCGCAGACTTGCCGCCGTCCACCCACGCGATACCCACCGCGCAAGCGACGCGCTCCACCTCAGCCTACAGGAACGGCTCCAACGCCTGCAGCGCTTCCAGCGCGGTTTGCAGAATTGACGCCTGCCCCCACGAGCCAGCGGAAGTCGCGTGCTTCGTGGTGAAACATTTTGGAGTGCGGAAGGGGGAGCCTCCGCACTCCGAAGCCCCCTCTCCCAACTCATAGGGAGAGAGGGCAGGAGATGAGGGTCTGAACTACGGTTCGCAGCCGCTGCCGAAGTTTAACAGCACGAGGAGCAGGTCAGCGTCGTCCACCATCTGATCGCAGTTGATGTCTTCTGGCAATCTAGGACCGCTATTCCCGAACGCGAACAGTATGGCAATCAGGTCGGCGTCATCGACGCAGCCATCACGGTTTACATCACCGCCACTCGTCCCGTTGTCGTCCACGAAGTGCGCGCCCTGCAGCGAGATGACATAGCGTCCTGCTGCAGTGGTCGCACCTGTCCAGCCCGCGACGGGGTTCGCCGCGCCTGGTCCATCGGCGCAGCGCAGTGAGCGGAAGGGAGTGTTGTTCCACAGCAGTCGCCCTCTTGCATCCACGGCGTCGCGATCGTAGCGGCTAATCGCCAGCAGGTAGATACCGCCCTGCGTGATACAATTTGTGGAGTTATCGAGGCGCGATTGACTAACATTCGTGCCGACCGCGTCGTCGTTGTGTACCACGCCCGTACCGTCGCAGCGGAAGAGCCACAGCTGCGTGTCCCATGTTACATTCCCAACGGTAGATGCGACAAAGTTTGCAGGATCGGTGATACAGATGACATACATATCTACATCACTTGTGCCGTTGTCGCCGCGGACGCGGGTCACGGATGATTGGCAGGGCGTCTTGTCAGGCAGCGTAATCCGTTGCGCTGTTGCTGGTAGGTCGCCCGCGTCGTCGCCGCCGTTGTCGGTCTCATCCCAACCGTCGAACGGCGGACAGTCGGCAGGGTCGCCTGCTGTGGCGCCCTCTGCGCCTGTAAGGAAAATGGTGTAGTCACCCCCAGCAGCGGTCGACCTCAACCAGCCTGCCACCCGCGAGGCTCGCTCCGCGCCATCAAGACAACGAAAGGCGCGGAACGGAGTGCTGAGCCAGATTAGTCCTCCCTCGCATCCTGTCGCGTCGCGATCGTGGCGACTAATCGCCAGATAGTACACCCCTGGAGGGCGATTCGTCAAACAGCCCGACGAGTTGTCAATGCGCGATTGTGACCCTGTGGTACCGACGGCGTTATCGTTGAACACGACGCCTTTACCGTCAGCATCGAACAGCCACAACTGCGTGTCGAAGGTTGCGCCGTTGACAGTGGAGGCACTGAAGTTAGCAGGGTTAGCGATGTAGATGGCGTACATGTCCACATCATCCGTCCCCAAGCTTCCCCTAATCTCTACAATAGGGCTGCTGCCCGTCGACTGGGCGGTTTCGGGCAGGTCGCCCGCATCGCACTGTTCGTTCCAAACTTGTGCTATTGCCATCGTTGTCAGTGCTGGTAATACCAGAACACCCCAAAGCAGTCGCATAGTTTCCTCCTTTCGTAGGCTCTGCCTACTATGCAATTATGAAACACACGGAAGATGCGGCTTCACCCTGCTCCGACGCCACATAGGAGAGGGTAGAGATAAATGCGAGATTCGCTGCCTGCCATTGAGCTATGTTGCCGCTGGACATCTCGTTTGCGAAGCGCGCCCGTTTTGTGCCCTCCCCCAGATAAGTGCGCCAGCCGATGGACGCTCGTCGACTCGCAGGTACAATAGTGGCGGCGAGGTGAGGCAATGCGGCAAGGCAAGTGCGGTTGGGCGCGGCGACGCAAGTGGCGATACCTGGACGGCACGCTACCCGCGCCCCAAAAGCGTCAAGTGGAGGCGCATCTGCAGGGGTGTCTCCCGTGCCGCGCGGAGTTCACGCGGGCGCAGGATGCGCTAAACGCGCTGGCGACGGGCAAGCCGCTGACCCCAGAGCAGCAGCGCGCCCTCCAACGCCCGAAATCATGGCTGACGCCGAGCCGAGCCGCGGCAGTGGCGATTCTCGCGCTGCTGCTGGGCGCAGGAGTCTACCTGTGGCGCGTGCAGGGCGCGGCGTTGCTAGAACGGCTTTCGGCGCGCGGCGCGCCTGCTGCCGCTGTCGCCGAGAGCGCAGTCGCCGCGCCGACCCCCGCGCCGACTGAGCCTGCCGTGCGCCCAGAAACCGCCGCGTCGATAGAGCCGCCCGCCGCCGAACCGAAGCCGATCGAAGTCGCGCCCAAGCCTGTCGAGGCGCTCCCGCGCGCCGCATCCCCGTCCCCGCCCCGACGCATGGGCACGGCACCTACGCGCCCCGACACGCCCCGACGCGCCAACCCACCAACGAAGCCAGCCAACCAGCCCGCAACGCCCCCAGAAGGCGTAGTAGAGGTCTATGACGCGGAGGGCAACCTGATACAGCGTAAGCAACTGCAGGAGAAGCGATGATGTTTCGTCGGCAAGAGACGCTGATTACGCTGGAGTCGCGCGGGAAAGACGCCCGCGAGGTGTTCGCCGAACTGTTCGCGCAGGCGAAGGTAGACTTCGTGTTGCAAGTGGACATCGCGCGCCCTGTGTACCTGACGCTGCGCGAGACGCCGTTTATGCGCGCGCTACAACTGCTGTGCGAGGCGACCAACACGCGCTACAGCGTGCGCGAGGGGATCTACTACATCGCGCCGATGGCAGGCGCGTTGCCGCCCCCACCTGTGCAAGCGACGGAGCGCCCGCGCGCTGTGCGGCTGGTCGGCAGCGGGCTGACCCTGCGCGCCGTCGCAGCGGAGATTGGCAAGCAGGCAGGCGTCCAGATAACCGTCGCGCCCGATGCACCCGACCTGCGCTTCAACTTGAACCTGCCGAGCGTTTCGGTGGAGCAGGCGCTGGACGCTGTGTGCGAAGGCACGGGGCTGCGCTGGCAAAAGCAGGGCGAGGGGTATCTGATTGCGCCGATAAGCCCGCCGCAGGCGCGTCCTGCGCTCGCGCCGACCGAGCAGACGCCCGCTGCGCGCCCCGCGCCCGCCAGCCCGCGCACTGCGCCCAGCCGACCCGTCGCGCCCGACCAGCCCCTGCGCTGCCCTAAGTGCCGCTACGCGCTGCAACTCGACTGGCGCTACTGCCCCCTCTGCGGCGCGTATGTGAAGCACCTGACCGACCGCGCCAAACGCGAGCAAGAAGCGCAGAAACCGCGATGAACTGCTTCCTCCATCCCCACACGCCTGCCGTCGCCGAGTGCGCCGCGTGCAAGCGGCCTGTGTGCGAAGTGTGCCTCTTGCGGGTGAACGCACAACCGTACTGCGAACACTGCGCCGTGGACCGCCACACGCAAAGCCCCTTCTGGGCAGGCGTGTTCAGCCTGTTCGTGCCAGGGCTGGGGCAGTTCTACAACGGCGACTGGCTGAAGGGCGTTCTCATTTTGCTGACAGGCTGGCTGATTTTGCCGTGGGTGTACGGCATAATAGACGCAGTGATTACGGCACAGGCGATTGCGCAGGGCGAGCGCACAGTGACCACCGTACCGCCAGGCTACATCATCCTCGCGCTGAAAATCGGCGTGCTGGGGCTGAGCTGCCTCTACATCGGGCTGGTGTGGAGCCTCCTCAGCTTCGGGCTGGCGCTGGCGGGGATGCACGACCTTGGGAATCCGTAATGGTGAGCCGGGTGGGGATCGAACCCACGACCCACGGATTAAAAGTCCGTTGCTCTACCGCTGAGCTACCGGCTCACGGCAGAGAGTATACCTGACACGCAGGCAAGAATGCAAGGGGAATGCGCACATCCGTGGGGACAGACACAAAGGGCTACCTCCATGTGTGAGAAGGCAAGCTTATACGGCTGCGCCATGCTACGACACATAGACGCTGGTAGGATTGACCTTGCACCGTCTCAAAATCCTAATCGCACTTCGGACAACTTGAGACGCGCTGCCGTGAGTGCAAGTGAGCCATGAGCCGAGCAGCGTATACCGTCTTTGATTAACAACGGTTGAACCAGACGGTAAGACAATCGGCGGAATGCCTGCCTGAGGTATGAGACTTTGCCTACTCAGAAACAATACGACTTCCTTAACTATATCGTTGAAGTACCTAATTGAGGTTGGCGAGTAATTGGGTGGAAAGTAAATCGCAGAAGGTCTAAACGAATTACTTTGAGATATTAGTTTTGGTAAACTATTCAACGGGATTGCATGAGAAGGGGGTGCGTTCACCAAGGTTGGCACATTTGTAGTATTGCTGGTCGCGCTTGTAGTAGCAGGCATCGCCGAGGCAAATATGGACGGCGGTTGTGATAGCCCTGCACAGACAATAGGCTTCCATAGAGTGAGCAGGGTTTGAGCAATCACAGAGGTAGAGTCTTTCGAAAACAATAGCTGGGAAGTGCGCGCGCTCGCCACAGGCTTGTTGAGATCGTATATCTCCCAGCTCTCTCCATCCGTACACACAAGGAGTGGTGCGCCTAATGCGCCGCAATAGGTGAATCCCTGACTAACAGCGGATTGGTCGAGCTTTCCCAAAGCTTTAGCCTCAATCACCACAAGCACTCTGTCTTGATACATTAGGAGGTAATCCGCTCTACCAGAGACCCGTGTGTCAGCGCTTACCTTCACATCACAATCCACTTGTACCTCATCAGGATTCGAAGTATCCCAATCCAATGCTCGCAGGACGGGATCAATTAGTCCATAGCGAGTTTGGTACTCGCTGTTAGCGTAGAGCGGTCTACGCGCTTGAATCCGAACCTGCACTGTTGCTATCGCCTGAAGCAATGCCTGCATTGCTCACCATCTCCTTACACTGCGAGAGTATACCCAGAAGATTGTGAAAATGCAAGTCGTGATCCCACCCCCACAACCGAACAGTTGCCCGCATGCACAAAATCGGACACCCCCGAAAAGGTATACTACTCTCCAGTCTACGACCAAGGAGGACGATTCGACTTGCAAGTCAGGATGGCGGACTTAGGCAGCCAGTACCGACGGATACGGGACGAGCTGGAGCCGCTCGTATTGGAAGTGCTGGCGAGCGGGCGGTATATCTTAGGCGAGCATGTGCAGCGATTGGAAGACGAAATCGCGCAGGCATGCCACGCCCGCTATGCGATTGGCGTGAGTTCGGGCACGGATGCCCTCAAGATTGCCCTTCGCGCCGTCGGGATTCAGCCCGGCGACGAGGTCATTACCACGCCGTTCACCTTCGTCTCCACGGCGGAGGTGGTCGTGCAACTGGGCGCGACGCCCGTGTTCGTGGACATAGACCCCAAAACCTACAACATCGACCCGAACCTTGTGGAAGCGGCGATTACTCCCCGTACCCGCGCGATTCTGCCCGTGAGCCTGTATGGGCAGTCAGCGGAGATGCGCACGCTGCGACAGATTGCCGACCGCTACGGGCTGTGGCTGATTGAAGACGCAGCGCAGGCAATCGGCGCGCGCCACTACGAACAACCGATAGGCGCGTTCGCGCACGCAACCGCGCTGAGCTTCTTCCCGACCAAAAACATCGGCGCGGCGGGCGATGCGGGCATGATTCTCACCAACGACGAGCGGATTGCCCACAAGGCGCGTAGCCTGCGCGTGCATGGAATGAACGGCGGCTACTACTACGAGGACA
>Ga0308412_1001233_pt1 | contig 13872 bp, 12 predicted proteins | sample HotsprottomLayer_FD_202357 | JGI IMG/M metagenome (GOLD analysis project Ga0308412, IMG submission 202357) | Hot spring phototrophic mat microbial communities from Octopus Spring, Yellowstone National Park, Wyoming, United States -... | ecosystem: Environmental > Aquatic > Thermal springs > Hot...
ACGGCCCCCCTCCCCAGCCCTCCCCCCGCTGGGGGGAGGGAGTCCGGCTCCTCCCCCCAGCGGGGGGAGGTTAGGAGGGGGGTTCAGCGCCGCATGCGCGTAGGTGAGCAGCTTATTTTCACGTTAGGAAGCCCTTCCCAGAAACGGTTCATCATCATCGAGGGAAATGCGGCTGTTCGCCACCTCACTGGCCTGCACATAGCGGCTGGGCATCAGCAAGCTGCCCCAGCCGCCCGCGTCGCGCAGGGCGAAGGGGTCGCTCTTCGCCCGGGCGGCGCGAGTGGCCCAGGTGTGGCGCAGGTCGTGGGGCGAGAGGCCGGTGATGCCGATGCGCTCGCCCAGGATGGCTACGCGCTCGCGGATGGCGCGCGCCGACATGGCCCCCCACAGCTCACCGTTCTTGCGCGAGCCCCGTAGCAAGGGGCCGGAGGGGAGGGCATCGGCGGCCAGGTAAGCCCGGGCGGCGGCCAGGGCGTCGCGGCTGAGCTGGTGGGTCTGGGTGGTGTGGACCTTTTCGCGGTAGAAGGTCAGCGTGCCGCGGGCAGGGTCGAGCGCGCCGACCTCGAGGCTGGCGAGTTCGCCCACGCGCAGGCCAAGGTCGGCCAGGAGGCAGATGATCAGCGCGTCGCGCCGGCCCTGGGGGGTATCGGGTTGCTGCTTGAGGGCGCGCACCTGCGCCGGGGTAAGCACGATCGGCGCGGGCTTCTTGGCGCCGACGCGGGTAGGCGTGGCGGCGCGGCGGCGCTGGGCGTCAACCGCGCGCGCCTGGCGCCCGCTGTAGCCGCGCACGGTGCGGATGAGCGCCAGAGCGTCGGCGGAGAGCACCCCTGCGGCGTGGGCCAGGGTGCAGTGGCGCCGCACGGTGGCCAGGCGCACATTGATCGAGCCGATAGCGTAGCCTTCTTGAAGCTGCCAGCGGAGGAAGGCGCTCACCAGGCCGTGGGTGACATTGGCCCAGGCGTGGGGATCGTAGGCCAGGCGCGCCCCGAAGGCGGGGGCCTGGGCCGGGGGAATGGCCTGGACCTGGCCGAGAAAAAAGGCGAAGAGAGCCAGATCGGCCTCCTGCCGGCGCAGCGTATCCGGGTCCAGGCGGCTGCGATACTCATCGAAGACCGTGGCCACGCTGGCGGCATCGGCGGCGGCGGCGGCGCGGGGGTCAATGGTCAGGGGTGGCGCCAGCGCCTCTGGCGCGGCCTGGGAAGCCTCGTCGGGGTCATACGCTGCCGGCATAGCGGGTCCTCCAGCGCTCGCGCCGGGCGGGAGGGCGAAGCACTCCCAGGAACATCCTGTACCTTACAGGAGTTACGCGGGGGAGGGGTGCGGGGAGGCGATGCCTCCCCGCACCCCTCCCTTTCCCGCCCGCGGCGCTCCCGCCGGAAGGCGACCGCGTCATTCCTGGAACTTAGGCATGGTTCAAAACCTGCGGTTTGCGCTTGACCGTCTGGCGGGGAGGTGTGGGGGGGGGGGGGGCCCCCCCCCCCCCCCCCCCCGGCCCCCGGGGGGGGGGGCGGGGGGGGGCGGGGGTGTGTGGAGGGGCCAGGCCCCTCCACAGCCACCCCCGGGGTCCCGTGTCGAGGCGAACGGTCACGTGCGTTTGAAACATGCCTTAGAGGAAGTATACCAGAATCCAGGTACTATAATGCTCGTCAACAGCGTCTCAATCGTCTTGCTAACCGTGGAACAAGGATGCTCGAACCACGCCGAGCAGGCGCCCGGCGAGGCGGGCGTGATGCGGGCATCGCAGAGCCTGGCCGCCCAACTGGTGAGCCGCCATCGCCTGGAACCTTATGCGTCGCGTGACACCCTCTCCCCTGCCCTGGCCTCTGCGCCTGACTTCCTGGAGCGCCTGCTCTCCCAGGCCGCCGAACACCTGACAGCGGGAGAGAAACTGGTCATCGTTGTGGACGCCCTGGATGAGGCCGGCCTCGGTTCCAACATGAGATTGCCAGTGTGGGCTGGGAGACGGGCGATGTGGACGCCCTGGATGAGGCCGGCCTCGGTTCCAACGGCAACGTGCTGGGGCTAGCCAGAACGTTGCCCTCCGGCATCTTCCTTGTCCTCTCCCAGCGACCGGTCGCTGTGCCTTTGCATATCTACCCGTATCCACAGGCCGTATCCACAGGCCGTCGCTCTCTCCTCCAGCGACCCGCACAACCTATCGGACGTAGAAACCTACCTGCGCGGCGGCGTCCATCGTCCCTTCCCCCGACGGGTCGCGCCCGGTGTGGGCGCATAACTTCCGATTACTGCTACTAATCGGTAGATAATTTGCCCCACCTGCCCGGCGCGCCAACCCTCGGCTATACGATAAGGACCCCACGCCCACCTCGCGCCTCCGCGGGCGCGCTGCCCCCGCCCCAGGGAATTAAGGTGCGCTCTTACCCCGAATCGGGTTACCCCTCCACCGGCCAGATCCGGACCTGGCTCAGACCGATATCCACCAGCCAGCGCCCGTCCGGGCTGAACATGAGCCCGTGAAGCCGGATCGGACTGCCGCTGAGGACGCGCTCCCGTTTGCCGGTGGCAAGGTCGCGCAATGCGATGGGGTGGCGCGGTGGTTCGCCGCTCAGGGTCAGGCTGTCGTGCGGCGGGTAGCGATCCGGGGTCGCCAACCAGCGCCCATCCGGGCTGATGGCGACCACCATGCCCCGGGCGCGGATCAGGTCATGATCAGGATTCGGGACGCTCATGGCGCGTGGTTCTTTGAACGTTTGTTCGTGAACCAGCCGCCACGTGTCGGTTGCATAGGTGCGTATCGTTGCCCCTCCGACGCTCAGCAGCGCGCCGTCGGGGCTGAAGGCCAGGCTCTCCGATGGCCCGCGCTGCAGCGCCTGGACGACCTCCTGGCGCTCCACGTCGATCAACCAGACCCCGCGCGGCGCCGTGGCTACGACCAGGTGGCGCCCCTCAGGACTGAAGGCCAGCGGGCCGGCAACCGTCGCCTCCGGGTCGTCAACGCGGATCGCGCCGATCCGCTGTTGCGTCGCCACGTCCCAGAGTTGCACTTCTGGCCCATTCGGGAAACGTTGCTCCGTCACTGCCAGCACATACCCATCGGGGGAAAACATAATGCTCATCGCAGCGATAGAGGACTCCATGGGCCAGCACGTCAGGGTTCCCCGCAGGAGCCCCCCCTCGGTCGCGTAGAGCCGGACAGCGCCCCGACTGCCGATGGCCAGCGTCGCGCCGTCGGGACTTACCGCGAGATAGCCGTGGTCGGGAATGGAGTGGAGGGCCCGCTCATCGGGGAAGCTATAGATGGTGATCTGTTCATCGCTGGCCACCGCCAGCCGGCCGTCGGGCAAAAATGCCGCCGATCGCACTGCCGGGAACTCCCAGATATGCGCCGGTTGCACTTCGCGTATGCCCCAGAACATCGTTCCTCCCGCCAGAAAACAGAGCGCTACCAACGCTATGATCCCCATGGCAGCAATGCCGATAAGAAGCGAACGTCGTCGCATACGGGCTGTCTTTCCAGGAGCCAGTTGCCGTTCCATTGCCAGAACCAACCCCTTGCACATGAGCTTCCTCGCCCCCCTCCCAACCTCTCCCCGCTGGGGGGAGCAGCCGCACTCCGCTTCCAGCGGGAGAGGGGGCGATCACCGTATGTGTTGTTGCTGGAACAAGCATACCATTGTATGTTGAATGGTGCATCCCCGTTGTCGAGGGGTGAAGGTGCGGACCGGCCTGGCAAGCGAATGTGAAGCGCGCCTGACATCTCAAGCGGGAAGTCTGGTATGATAGGCGGCAGAAGCCGCATTAGTCCGGATGTTCTGTCCGCCCTTAAACTTCCCCCTCCGGGGAGAGGAGGCGGACGCTCTCCGCCAACGGGTTGAAGGCATGATCCCCACTGATGCCGCCGCTACCCGGCTCGCCGCCCAGGAGCACATCACGTTCGCCCTGCTCTTCGGCTCGTTCGCCAGAGAGCAGGCCGGCCCGTTGAGCGACGTGGATATCGGCATCTACGTGTCGCGCCCGCTCGACCTGCTGGAGATCGGCCGGTTGACGGCGGAACTGGAGCGCGTCCTGGGGCGGCAGGTGGACCTGCTCGTCCTCAATGACGCCTTGCAACACAACCCGGCCCTGGCGTACTATGCCGTCGCCGAGGGTGTGGTGCTCTTCTGCCGCGATCAGGAGGCCTGGATGGATTTCAAAACCCGGGTCTTTCTGGCCTATCTCGATACCGCGTTCCTGCGGACGCTGGTTGCCCGCGTCTTCCGGGAACGCCTGGAGGCGGGGCGATCAGGACAGGGGGAGACATAGGATGCGCGAGCGGTTGGCGCGTCTGGACGCCTGCGTCGGCGAACTCCGGCGCTTTGGGGAGCGCTTCGCCAGCGACGATGTGCGCCGTGACCGGCATCTGGAGTGGGCGCTGCGGTATGGCCTGTTTGAGGCGATCCAGATCGTCATTGATCTGAGTTGCCACTTCCGCCGGTTTATCGCACAGGTTCAACGTTATGTCTAGTCAAGAGGAGCGGTAGGGGCGAAGCCTTCCATATCCCTCCCCATTCAAACAGGGCGCGGGGCAACCAGGTTGCCCCGCGCCCTCGCGCTTACTTCTCCCAGCCGGCCCCGGGCACCCAGCGGGTCGCGCCGGCCCCCTCGGGGTCGAGGGCGAAGAGCCGCAGCCAGCCGTTCTCCACCAGGTTGCGCACGACAGCGTGGTGCTGCATCACCGCCTCGATGCGTTCGCGCGGGGCCTCGACCACCACCTGAAGGCGCAGCGGCTCGTGGTACCAGCGCCCATCCGGCCCTTGCACCGACTGCAGCGCCAGACCCGTCCGCAGGTCGCCGCCGTTGCCCAGCACCACGCCCAGCGTCCCCACCCGGTTGTGGATGGTCTTGGTCCCGCAGCCGAAGTGGGCGTTGTCCACGGTGGAGCCGAAGTACTGCAGGTTGATCCACGAGGCCACCACCACCGGCGCAGTGAGGATCAGGGTCAGGATGGAGTTATCGGGGTCGGTGGTCCAGTCATACTCGTGGAGGAAAGCGCGGCCCTCCAGACACACGCCGCGGGTGCGGGCGCGCCGCGCCGCGATGAACGCGGCGTTGCGCGCCAGGGCCCACTCGGGGCGCACCTCCGACCAGTCGCGGGCGCGGCGGCGGATGCGGCGGCTAATCAGCTCCGGGTCGCCCTGGCCGATGCCGAGAGCCTGGGCGCGTTCCAGGCGCGTGGCGACTGCCGCCGCGCTCAGCCAGGCGCGCAACTGCTTCAGGTCGGCCTGGTGGCTGGCGGGGAGGCTGCCCGTGTCGAGCAGTCGCACCTCGTCGGTGCTGGTATCATGGACGCCGGCGACGAAGTACGTGTCCTCCGGCACGGCGAAGCCGCGCTCCGGCAACCGCGCCCGCACCTGGGGGTCGTTCAGCACGGCGGCGGCGATGCGGGCGTTGAGCGCCCCGCCGTGCCCGCCGCAGGCTCCGCAGTCCAGACCGGCCTGGTGGGGGTTGTTCTCGCTGCAGCCCTCGTGACCGGCTAGAAGGACAAGGCGACCGTAGCGCTGGCGCAGGCCCATGTTCTTGAGGATCAGCGCCGCCATGTCGCAGCGTTGCTCCACGGTGAGGCCGCTCACCCCATCAGGGTCGAGGATGAAGGCAATCTGCCCCTCGTCCTCGCGCGGCGCGGTCAGCCGGGTAAGGGCGTCGCCGACGAGGCCCATGGCGTAGCCCAGGCCCAGCGTCTCGACGAAGGCGAACGCCGAGGACGGAGCGGTGGTCAGTTTCTTCAGCGCGCCGCGGCCTTCCCAGGCCGGCGCGGGCGACTGGGCGCGAATGTGCACAGCCGGCTTGAGCAGCACCGGGCAGCGGGCGCTCGACCCGGCGGGGGTCTGCCAGTCGAGGAAGACGGCGAAGAAGCCGGCGAAGCCGAGGGTTTCGATGGCGGGCGATTGCGCCTCCAGGTGGCGGCGCAGGATCTCCGAGCGCACATCAATGCAGAAGACCGCCTGTACCGCCGGGCGCGTGGCGGGTGGCGCCGGCGGGGGCTGCAGGGCGCCCAGCATGCGCCGGGCATAGCCGTTCTCCAGGGCCTCCTGGAAGATCGCCCGCACCGATTCATCTTCGATGCTCGGCGCATCGGCGGGAGCAATGGCATGATCAGCCGTGCGTGGCTCCATCCGCGCCAGCGCCCCATCGGTGCAGACGCGGATGGCCAGCAGGTCGAGCAACGGCCCGGCCTCGCTGTCGCCGGCGGCCCAGACCTCGCGGCGCAGGTAGGAGGCCCAGCCGAAGATGCCGCCCAGCAGCCGGTAGAGGTAGGCCTGGCGCTCCTCGGGGCTGACCTGCAGATCGGCCAGCACGCTCTCGATGGCCGCCAGGGGCTCGGCGGGCAATCGGGACACCCAGGCGCGCCAGCCGCGCAAGCCGCGGATCTCCAGTGAGCGATCCACGCGGGCCGCCTCGCGCCAGGAGGCGTACAACCCTATTGGCTGCGGGGCGCGCCCCCAGGTTGGCCCGTCGGCGGGGATCTGCGCCGCGCACCAGGTCGCGGCGTAGCGAATGGCGCGCTCGTTCCAGTGCGTGCCATGCGCCCGGTCGTACCGCTCGGCGAAGGTCAGCACCACCCCCGCCCGGCGCATCGGCGGCGGCGCCGTGCCGTCGAGGATCGCCGCGAGCAGCGCGGGGTCCTGATCGGCTCGTTGCGCGGCCAGTTCCAGATCGGCCCTGGTGAAGGCCCCGGCGCGCCAGCGCTCGCGGTAATAGGCGATGTCCGGCAGCACCCGCGCTCCCAACCCGTCGCGGATCTGGCGAGCGGCCTCGTCAATCGGCTGCCCGGCAAAACCCAGGAAGGGGTTCACGGCCACGTAATTCTCCAGATCCCACAGCGGCGGAATGCGCCGGCACACGGTCAGAACATCCTCTAGCACCGACGGCGCGACGTAATCGATCTGCGCGGTATCAACCAGCTTCAGCACACGCGGCTCCTTTCAAGTTCAAGTGATGAGCGATGCGCACAGGTGTCTGTCCGGCCGCTGCGGCATTACATCTGCCGGGCATCAGGCCACGCCGGAGCGCCCCACACCCGCTCGACCAGGCGATCGGCAATGGCGCCGAGGTAAAAGCCGTGCAGGGCGTGGACATAGAAGGCCCGTCCGGCGGCCGTGCGGCCCAGGGCCGGCAGCAGCCCGTAGACGATCCCCAGGATGAGGAAGACCGCCACCGGAATGACCGCCGCGATCCAGGCCAGGGGGCCGGCAGGCGTGGGCAGGTCGCCGAAGACGGGAGCAAAGAACTGCGCCGCGCCTTCGTAAAGGCCGAAGGCAAGCGCGGCTGCCGCCAGCGTTCCGGCCAGGGCCGCCAGGGTCGGCGCGAGAGGGCCGGCAGCCGGCGAGCGCGGGGCCTGGAAGCAGGCCACCCAGAGCTGGCCGATCGCCAGGGCCAGGATGGCCGCGAGGGCCAGTTTGCCGGGCGACTGGAAGGGGTCGAAGCCGGTGATGATACTGGCCAGGGCCAGGGCGGGAACGGCGGCCAGCGTGCCGATCACCGCCAGCAGCACCGCCTGGCCGGGAGCCAGTTTGGGCGCGGGCGCCGCGCGCCGGGGCAGATCGCCGGTGCGGAGGAACGCCCAGGCCTTGTAACACCCATGCCCGACCAGGTGGAGGATCGCCGCGGGGAAGGCCGCCAGCCCGATCTGCACCATCATAAAGCCCATCTGACCAACGGTGGACCAGGCCAGGGTGCGCTTCACATTGGTCTGGGCCCACATCGCCAGCATGCCCAGGGCCGCGGTCAGCGTTCCCACCACCACCAGGTTGAGCAGGGCCAGCGGCGACTGGACGATCAACGGCGCGAAGTGGAGCAGCAGCACGCCCCCGCCGTTGATGATCCCCGCGTGCATCAGCGCCGAGACCGGCGTGGGCGCCTCCATCGTCTCGGGGAGCCAGCTATGGAAGGGGAACTGGGCCGACTTGGTGAGCGCCCCGGTCACCACGAGCACGGCGACCACATCGAGGGCCAGGGGCCAGGTCACCGGGTCGCTGAGGCGCGCCAGGAACACATTCAGATCGAAGGTGCCCCACTGCCAGAAAATGATCGCGATGGCGGCAATGAGGGCCACATCGCCGAGCCGGCTGATCAGGAACTTCTTCCGCGCGGGAGGGATAGCCTCGTACCGGTCACGGTAGTAGGTCAGGAGTTGATGCAGGCCCAGGCTGGTAAGCAGCCAGGCGACGAACAGTACGATCAGGTGCGTGGCGAAGACGAAGGTATAGGCCACCAGCACCGTGAAAGCCAGCCAGCGGAGGAAGCTCCGCTGCCGGGGTTCGCCATCGAGGTAGCGCAGGGCGAAGCGGTAGACCACCACGCCCACCATAGCCACAAGCAGGCCAAGCGTGGCGCTCAGGCGGTCGAGGGTCAGTCCGGCGAAGGTCTGCGGCTGCGGGTTGAGCGCCTGGGCGACGAACATCGCCGCGGAGAGGGCAGCCAGCGCGGTGAGCAGCGGCAGGAGCGCGCGCTCCAGCCATTCAGCCTGTCGATCGTGCATACGGGTCTCCTTACGTGAACGGCAGCGGCCTGTCCTGTATGCGTTAATTATATCACGAATGACATTTCGTATATCCTCTGGAACAGGTAGTCCTGGAGGCGCCGGATGGACGGGCACGCCTACCCGTATGGGTAGAAGAGGGCCAGGGGAAGGGGGTTGGGGGTGATGTGACCCGGCAGTGGTGGCACGCCCCCCTCCCAACCTCCCCCGCTGAGGGGAGCGCGCGGTTCCCTCCCCCAGCGGGGGAGGGTCAGGGAGGGGGCGGGGCAGGACGCGCCGCGATACACGAAGGTGCTATAATCTGAACCGTTAGACGCAGCGCATAAGACATGATGCCGACCGAACACGTCATCGAGACCGAGGACCTCACCAGACGCTACGGCCCGCGTGTGGCCGTGGACCGGTTGAGCCTGCGCGTGGCGCGGGGGGAGATCTTCGGCCTGCTGGGGCCCAACGGCGCGGGCAAGACGACCACCATCGCCATGCTGCTGGGCCTGGTGCGACCGAGCGCCGGGCGAGCGCTGGTGCTGGGGCGCGACGTGCAGGCCGACCCGGTGGCCGCCCTGCGCCGCGTCGGGGCGATGATCGAGACCCCGGCGTTCTATCCCTACCTCAGCGGGTATGACAACCTGCGGGTGCTGGCCCTCGCGGGCGGGCTGCCCGAGGCGCGCATCGCGGCGACGCTGGAGGCAGTGGAACTGACCGACCGCGCCCACGACCGGGTGCGGGTCTACTCCCAGGGCATGCGCCAGCGGCTGGCCATCGCCGCCGCGCTGCTCCCCGATCCCGAACTGATCATCCTCGACGAGCCGACCAATGGCCTCGACCCCGCCGGCACCGCGGAGATCCGCGCCCTGATCCGCAGCCTGGCCGCGGGAGGACGGACCATCGTCCTGTGTTCACACCTCCTGTCAGAGGTGGAGCAACTCTGCGGGCGGGTGGCCATTTTGAAGGCGGGCCGGCTGGTGGCCGAGGGCGCGGTCGCCGAGTTGCTGCGGCGTGAGCGCGGCCTGCGCCTGCGGGTGGAGGGCGACCCGGCCCGGGCCGCGGCCCTGCTGGCGGCGCTGCCCTGGGTGCGCGCCGTCGAGCGCGACAACGGAGCCTTGCTGGTGGACGCGCCGGCGGAGCGGGCGGCCGAACTCAACGCCTACCTGACCCACGCCGGGGTGCCGGTGGCCGAGATCGGGGTCCACACCAGCAATCTGGAGGAGTTCTTCCTCGAGGTGACCGGTGATAGGTAGCGCCTATCCGGATACCCAGGGTAGCTGCGGGCCGGCCATCCATGCGGCGCGAGCCGCGCACCGACGGGATGCATATCTTCCTGGGAGGGCTGCGCCCCCCAAACCCTCCCGCGGGTGGGGGGATGGGGAACACCACGCCGCGATGACCATGCCCTGGGAGCGCGGGCGTCCCGCCCGCATCGCGGCTCCGCGGGCACGGTGACGGCCCCCTCCCCAGCCCGCCCCCGCCGGGGGCGGGAGTCCGGCTCCTCCCCCCAGCGGGGGGAGGCTGGGAGGGGGGCTGAACCCTGCGCACGATGGTCACCTCAGCCGTCCATGCGGCTCCGCCGCACAACGCCGCAATGAACATACGGTTCTTCGTGGGAGGGCTGCGCCCTCCCAAACCCTCCCGCGGGTGGGGGCATGGGGAAACCCGGTGTCCCCATGCCCCTGCGGGGCGGGGGCGTGGGGAAACCCGGTGTCCCCACACCCTCTTCGAGAGCCTATGTTCACGTTAGAGGGTGGGAAACGCGGAACTGGACGAGACGATGTTGCGCAACCTGTTTGCCGCTGAATGGCTAAAGCTCCGCAAGCGCCCGCTCGCCTGGGCGCTGCTGGCCGCCTTTCTGGTGCTGCTGACGCTCTACCTGGGGCTGTGGGCGCTGGTGATCGCCCTGCAAGAGGGCGCCTTGAGCGGCGGCGCCCTGCGCGTCGAGGTGCTGAGCGCCGCGCAGACGGCGCAGATCAAGCGCCAGTTGAGCTTTCCAGGGGTCTTCGGGGCGGTGCTGGGCCAGGTGAACAGTGTTGGCGGCATCCTGGCGGTGATCCTGGCGGCGGGCGCGCTGGGCAGCGACTTCGGCTGGGGCACCCTGCGCGCGCAACTCATCCGCGCCCCGGCGCGGGGCCAGTATCTGCTGGCCAAGCTGCTCGCGCTGCTGCTGGCCCTGCTCTGCGGCGTCCTGGCGGGCCTGGCCGTGGGGTGCCTCATCGCCCTGATCGCCGGCGCGGCCCTGGGGCTGCCCTCCAGCCTGAACGGGGCCGACCTGCTGGCCCTGGGGGCAGGAACGCTCCGCAGCCTGTACGTGATCCTGCCCTACCTCCTGGCGACCTTCGTCTGCGCGGCCTTTGGGCGCTCGGCGCTGGCCGGCGCGGGGGGCGGGCTGATCTTCCTGGCCCTCGACGTAGGCGCAGGATCGCTCGGCTCCCTGGGCATGGTCAGCGACGCGGTGCGGTTCGTGGTAAACCTGATGCTCCAACCGAACATCAACCGCCTGGTCGTAGCGAACGCGGCGCTGTTCGGGTTGGACCCCACGGTGCTGGCCAGCGGGCTGGACCTGGCGACGCTGCCCTCCCTCACCCAGGCGATGCTGGTGGTCGCAGTCTACTGCGCCATGTTCGGCTACGGCGCCTGGCGTTTGCTCACGCGCCGGGACATCACCGGGGCGGGATGAGGGGAAATGCTCCAGGCCCGAGACGTTTCAAATAACAGAACGTACGCGGTGGAGGGGTGCGGAGAGGCTGCGCCTCCCCACATACCCCTGTTCCCGCCCACGGCGGCCAGGCGGCCTGGCGCAACCCCCACGGCCCTCCCGCTTCCCCACCCCCCTGCGTGAGGGCCAGGCTCTCCTGCGGGCAAGGGCGTGGGGAAACCCGGTTTCCCCACACCCCTGCGGCCTGGTTTCACGTTCGTGGGGGAAGATGTCGAAGCGCCGCATGCGCTTATTTTGAAGCGTCGCATTCGCTTATTGGAAACGTATTCGCTCTCTGGAGACGTTCCAACTCCTGGCGCAACTCGATTACCTGGCGGCGCATCTGGAGAATGACCTCGACGCCGGCCAGGTTCACCCCCAGGTCATCAACCAGGCGCTTGATGAAACGGATCTGTTCAACATCGGCGTCGCTATACCGGCGGATATTGCCCTTGCTGCGGGCGGGGCGCACCAGCCCCCGGCGTTCGTACATTCGCAGGCTCTGTTCGTGCATACCCGTGAGTCGCGCCGCCACTTTAATCGTGTAGGTGCGCTCAGCGTTGCTCATACCGGTTGACCCTCCGTGATACGCCGCAGTTCCTCGAAGAGCGCCCGTTCGCGCGGGCTCAGGCGGGTCGGCAGCACCGCATTGACGGTCACGTAGAGATCGCCGCGCTGGTGGGCATGGTGCATACGGGGCATGCCCTGGCCGCTGAGGCGAAAGGTGCGCCCGTTCTGGGTCTGTTCGGGGATGCTGAGATTGATCGTCTTGCCCGCGAGGGTGGGCACGGCCACCTGGCCGCCGAGCAGCAGCGTATAGAGCGGGACCTCGACGCGGGTGTAGAGATCGGCGCCCTTGCGCTCGAAGCGCGGGTGGGGATGGACGCGGACGACCAGGTAGAGGTCGCCGCGTTTGCCGCCCTGCATCCCCGGCGCGCCCTCGCCGGGCACGCGCACGCGGTTGCCGGTATCGATGCCGGCGGGGATCTTCACCGTAATGGTGCGCGGCGTCCCATTGGGATTGGAGAATTGCAGGGTGCGCTGGGCGCCAGTGAAGGCCTCATCGAGGGTGATCTCGACCGGCTGCTCGATATCCTGCCCGTCCATGCGCATATTGAAGCCACCCACGCGCCCGGCGCGCCCGCCAAAGAGCGTCTCGAAAATATCGGCGAAATCAGCGCTGCTAAAATCAACCCCCGGGCCGGCCTGTTCGTAGCGTCGCCAGTCGCTGCCGAAGCGATCATACTTCTCACGCTTCTCTTTATCCGAGAGGACCTCGTAGGCCTCGTTGATCTCTTTGAAGCGGGCCTCAGCCTTCTTGTCGCCGGGGTTAATATCGGGATGGTACATCCGGGCGAGCCTGCGGTAGGCCTGCTTGATCTCCTGATCGCTGGCGTTGCGGCTGACCCCGAGCACCTGGTAGTAGTCTTTCATGGCTTTCTCATGGCGTGGAACGGATACCAACACGCGCGTCGCCGAGCGCGCGCTTGCTGCTTCCGATTGTAGAGACTTGACAGGAGCATTGTCAAGGTTTCGGTGTTAGAGCTATGTTAGACCTCCAGGCAGCATCAAAACTCAGGAGGATTTGCGCTACCGTGAACATGCGCTCTCGGCGAGGGGTGTGGGGAAACCCGGTTTCCCCATCCCCTCACCCGGTGGGAGGGTCTGGGAGGGCGTAGCGCGCCCAGGAAGGATGTTCATCCCGTCGGTGTGCGGCTCGCGCCGCATGGATATGGATGGGGCTTATGTAAGAAGGATGGGGAAACCGGGTTTCCCCAGACCCCTGGCGCTCGGGAGGGTTTGGGAGAGGGTCGTTATCTTATTGGGCCTGAGACATGGGTTCAGAAGGGCCAGGCAGTATGCTACCGTCTTGTGCCGAACCGCCCCCTCCCTCACCCTCACCCCCTGGGGGAGGGAACCGGGCGCCTCACCCCGGCGGGGGGAGGCTGGGAGGGGGCAGAACGCCGCGAACGGTCCATCTCCTACGAACCATGTCTAAGCCACCTGCACGTCCCACTGCGGTGAGCGGCGGTAGGGCGCATAGCTGGCGAGCTGGCGAATGAACTGTTGCAATTGTTCACGCTCCAGGGGATCATCGTAGTTGCGCACCAGGCGCCGAATCACCTCGACCAGTTCATCGCGGGGGGCATAGCGATAGACCGGCTCGCCGTGGGCCGTGGCTGCCCGCAGCAAGATTCCGTCTTCCCACAGTTCGTGCAGGGCCTGTGAAACGCTCCAGATGTCACGACACAATCGGTCGGTGATAGCCCCGGGCGTGGCTTCCATCCGCGGGTTCTCGTGAAACAGCAAGAGCAGATGCAGTTTCACGGGCGTGTCAATTGCCTGCTCCAACAGCCGTTGAACCTCTGGGTCTATCATCGACCTGCCTCCTTCCACGTCCGATCGGCCTCGATCACCGCTGGGCGACGGAATTACACCTTGCGCGCGCGCAGGCGTTATGCCGTCTGCTCCGGCAGAGCCTGCGGCGTGGGAGCACCTAGCCGGGGGGATAGGTAACGTGCAAGACCATTGCAGAGTGGTGACAACTTAATGAAGATTATACCCGATCGCTCCGCGCTCTGCCAAGGGGGGTGTTGCTTAATGTTTAGCACACTACGGTTGTTTATTATCCACAGTTTAAGCAGGTTAAGCCCGGAGGCGCGCGGCCCGGGTCGGGGTCGCGCGGCGCCGGTTGGCCCGCGCG
>Ga0308412_1001238_pt1 | contig 13849 bp, 11 predicted proteins | sample HotsprottomLayer_FD_202357 | JGI IMG/M metagenome (GOLD analysis project Ga0308412, IMG submission 202357) | Hot spring phototrophic mat microbial communities from Octopus Spring, Yellowstone National Park, Wyoming, United States -... | ecosystem: Environmental > Aquatic > Thermal springs > Hot...
CGTACCAGGAGAATTGGGCAGAGGCGTTCGGGTTGCGCACTGTGCAGCGATGACACTGTGCAGCAATTACGTCGTAGGGTTAGACGTTTGGATGGCGTGAGGAGAGGTTTCGCAGGTACATTTCGGCAGCCGGCTCCCACAGAAGTGCTCAAAGGCGCAGAAAAGATGTATTTTTTCGATCCCCACATACACGTCGCTTCGCGCACCACCGATGAGCTGAAAGCCCTGGCCAAGGCAGGCTGCGTGGCCGTAGGCGAGCCAGCCTTTTGGATGGGCTTCGACCGCAGCGGCGCCAATAGCTTTTACGATTACTTCCGGCAACTTACCGAGTGGGAACGCAAACGGGCGGCCAACTACGGCATCCGGCACTACGCCTGGGTGGGCATAAACGCCAAAGAGGCCGAAAACGTTGCCTTCGCCCGTGAGGTCATCGCCCTGTTGCCCGAGTTCCTGGAGCGGCCCGACGTTCTGGGCATCGGCGAGATCGGGCTTAACAAGAACACTCGCAATGAAGTCGCCACGCTGCTGGAGCTGATCGACCTAGCGCTGAAGCGCGACGAATTGATGCTGTTTCACACTCCTCATCTGGAAGATAAATATGCCGGCACGCGGATGATCCTCGACATATTGCGGGGCGACCCGCGGGTTGACCGCAACCGGATTTGCATCGACCACTGCGAGGAGCACACCATACGCCTGGTGCTCGATGAAGGATACTGGGCCGGCATCACCTTGTATCCGACCACCAAAGCTTCCCCCCAGCGCGCCGCCGACATGATCGAGCGCTATGGCGCCGAGCGCATTCTGGTCAACAGCTCGGCCGATTGGGGACCGTCGGACCCACTGGCCGTGCCCGAGCTGATGTTCGTTTTGCGTAGCCGCGGGCACAGCACGGCGACGATCCGACAGATAGTGTACGACAATCCGCTGGGTTTCTTCAATCAGAGCCGTAACTTCTCGTTCACCCCGCCGGAAGACCGTTAGGCCGATGTCTGAGAACCCTCGAAGCGCTATGGCGCGTCGTGTGTGCCGTATGCGGGCGTGTCGTCGCGCTAACTGGAGGGCCACGCTCCGTCGTGGCCATATTCGGCGCTGGTGACTGGAGGGCCACGCTCCGTCGTGGCCGTCTCCCTAGCGCTAGCGGACGCGACCGCAGCGCGTCCCTCCGGTACCGCAAGTCGATCGCGGCCGCCGGTTACCTTCAGTCCGTTTCGGCGGAGCTTTTCGACAAGAGTTTCCCATCTGAAGCCAGCCGATAAAGCTGGCTGCTATGCCGCCGAGTAGCCCCAGCGGTCGAAGCCTATCGTGACAAAGTCACGCCGAAATGCCGCAGCACAATGTGGAACACGTCGGTATCTTTCAACGGCCGGGCAGGCAGGCGTAATGGTTCCGAGGCCAACAGCACCGTCCGTTGGCTCGGATCGGCAGCCGGGGCGCCGTGAGAGCCTTTGACCAATTTCGGTTCCAGCGGGATGCACTTGTTGGCCGCGTCGAAGAACAGCTCCACCGGGTCGTACCCCGGTTTGCGGTGGATATCGACCGTGCGTGCAAACGCCGGCGCCCGATCGTCGTCGAACCACCAATAGTACGCCTGCCAACTGTTGGGCGAGGAGATGACGACCACCTCGCCGCTGCGGGGATGGTCCAGCGAGTAACGCTGGAGCTGATCGCCGCAGAGTACCTCGGCCACGCCCGGCTGGTCGCGGAACAGCTCGACCACGCGCTGGACGGTCTGCTGCTGGCCGTCGATGACGAAGATGTGCGAAAACTGGTGATCCACCAGCGCCACTGCCCGGCTGGCCTCGAAATCCAGGTGCTCGCCATCGTCGGTTTCGCGCACGGCCAGCAATCCGGCCTCGCGGAGCAGACGGTTGGGGAACAGCACGTCATCGACCGGCCCGATCGCGTATTCCCCGGCAACCAGCCAGAAGATCGGCTCGGTGTAAGCTTCTGCCATGGCGTCGGCCAGACGGCCAATCACATCGTCCAGTTCGGCGACGGCCTTTTGCGCCGCTTCGCTGTCGGGGCCGCTGCGCTGGGCGGCATAGTCCAGATGCGGCAGATAGATGTAGAAGAAGTCGGGCTGCCAGCGCCGTGCGGCACGTACCGCCGAAGCGGCGATCCAAGCCGTCGAGCGGATGTTGGCCAGCGGCCCCCAATAATGCTGCAAGGGAAAATCCCCCAGATCCTCGCGCAACTGGCCGTACAACTCCACCGGCCGCGTGTAACACCACAGGGTTTCCGAACCGTCGGGATTGTGGATCGGCGCCGGAGTGCACACGTAGTCGGCTTCGCAGCCCTTGGCGTGCAGCGGAAACCACACGGCCGATGTCACCCCCCCTTCGCAGTGCGAAAGCAAATCCCAAAGTTGCGGCCGCTCGATGCACTCGTTGGGCGATGTCCACATCTCCACCCGACGGCGCTGACGCCAGAAAAAACCGTTGGCCACCACGCCATGACCCGACGGCAGCACGCCAGTGGTCATGTTGGCCTGCACCGGGCAGGTCACGCAGGGGAAGCTGGGCGTCAGCTCGGCGATCTCGCCGCCGGCCAGCAACTGGCGCAAGTTGCGCATCTGGGAAACATCTTTCTCGCGCAAAGCAGGAATACTCAACAAAATCAGTTTCTTTTGCACTTTGCTGCCTCTGATGATCGGCTTTTTGCGATTCGGCCGGCGGTCAGCGGATTTACCCGTGACTGCCCCCACGGGAATATCCTAACGCAAGCTGCGCACGCAACCAAATGGTGTTATGGAGGGATGCGCTGCGGTCGCGTCCGTTAATACTGGGCACACGGCCACGACGGAGCGTGGCCCTCCAGGCGGCCCGACAGCGCCCTCCAGATCACCCGATAACATGCGCGCAAAACGCGCACAAGTTACGCCGTAACGGACTACCAATGCTTTGACGGCCTTTAATACTGCACATCGTACCGCAAGCCAGACGGCAGGTTAACCACCGGTCGTCGGCTGCGGGCCGCCTGCGGCGAACTGCGACATGATCGGTTGCAGAAAGGCCATGGCTTTCCTGGCCGCTTCAGGGGCCTGGTGGCTGTGCCTGCTAAGCTCGACGTGTATCGGCCCGGCGTATGCAGCCGCATGCAAGGCCCCGATGACGGCGCGGAAATCGATCTCCCCCTCGCCGAACATCAGATGCTCGTGGAGGCCGGCCCGCATGTCCTCCAGATGCACATTCACCAGCAGCGATGCCGTGCCGGAGATAATCCGGTCGATCGGCCCTTCGCCAAGGCAGTGTACGTGTCCGATATCGAGCGTCAGCCGCAGTCCCTGGTCGCCCAGGCGCTGGTGCAGTTGCATGAAGCGGGACACGGTGTCGATGAACATTCCCGGTTCCGGTTCCAAGCCCACGACCACGTTGCGGCTTGCGGCGTACTGGAGCACCTGGGCCAGTCCGTCGGCCAGGAGTTGCATGGCTTCGGTTTCGGCAAGCGGCTCGTGCAAGACTCCAGAGAACAGCGAGACGCAGTGGCTTTGCAGTTCGGCGGCGCAGTCGATGGCGTAGCGATAGAACTCCAGGCGGCGTGCCCTTTCGGCCGCGCTGGGCGACAGCAGCGTCGGTTCGTGCTTGCGGCGCGGGTCTAACAGGTAGCGCGCCCCGGTCTCGATCGCCGACTGCATCCCCAGCCGCTCCAAAAGACGGCGCAGGCGCACACGCTGCTTTGGGCTATTGCTGGACCGCGGCGATAGCGCGTTGTGGTCGATCGTTATGGCCACGCTGCGATAGCCCATTTCGGCCAGCAGCCGAACGGCATCCAGCAGATCGTGGTGCGCCAGCCCGTTGGTGTTGTAGCCGAGGATCATCGCCGTGGTTTAGTCCTTTAAGGGGTAACTTGTGTCCGTTTTGCGCACATGTTTCTGGTTGATATGGAGGGCCACGCTCCGTCGTGGCCGTATTCGGCGCTGGTGGCTGGAGGGCCACGCTCCGTCGTGGCCTTGTGCCACTGGCCCGCTCCGTCGTGCCCCTGTGCCACTGTTTCTGGTTGATATGGAGGGCCACGCTCCGTCGTGGCCGTGTTCCCGTTGTTGGCGGACGCGACCGCAGCGGACCTGCATTTTCTTGGCTCAACGGGCGCTTCAGGTCATTTCGATCAATTGCTGTAGCACCAGCACCGGCAGCAGCAACAGCAGTACGAACATCGCGCAGCGCAGGTCGCGCAGTGCGAAACAGGCAGCGGCGTCGAGCACGACCAGCGAAATTATCGCCTGTGAGACGGCCCGGCGTATCCGCACCGTGGTGGCCTCGATAACTGCCCAGAGCGTGCGCCAGCCAATCAGTACGACCAGCACAGCCACCAGCAGTTGCCAGCGCTGTGGCTGGGCCACCAGCAGGGGGTTGGGTTGATCGCTGAGTTGCGGCACCCAGGCCAACAGGCCTACGCCTGAAAGCATTACCAGCATGGCCAGTGCCATGTGCGTTCGGCTGGCCGGACCGGTTTCGTTGCGTGCCAGCCAGGAAACGCCGGCGATGTATGTGGCCAGTGCGGCGGCGATCAACAGATGTTCGTCCGCCAGCGGGCCGTCGGCCACACTCATTCCCAGCAGTGCGTTCAGACCGCGGCACACGCCCATCACCACCGGTCCGGCAAAGGTCGCCTTCAAGTGCCCATTGTAAGCGACGATCGCGCCTGCCAGCAGCAGAGCGGTAACGGCAGGCCGCCCTTGCCCTGCCGCCACAGCCGCGCAGCAAGCCAGCAGCACACCGCCCAGCAGCGCGGCCCAGCCCACAACCGCCGCTGCCGTTGGAGAGATTTTCCCCGAAGGCAGCGGCCGTTCTGGACGCTGTTGGGCGTCCAAGTGGCGGTCGAAGTAGTCGTTCAGCACCACCCCGGCCACGTACAGCAGTGCCGAGCAGCCACAGAGCAGGCCGATCACCGCCACTGCCGCAGGCAGCCGATCGGCCTCCACTACCAGCAGGCCCATAGTTACGTCGGCCACGGCCGTAAACACATTCGGCAGCCGCACGAGCCGTAACCAGGCCATAAAGCGCGACAGCAATTTGTCAGCCGACATCGGTCTTGCCTTTTGATCCATTGGCGGCCGGTGGTGCATCGGCCGCCGGCAATCGACAACCCTTCGCAGAGATCATCTGCGAAGTTCACGCACACAGGCTGCTGTCCAGCGGCCAGCCGACAAGGCTTTGACAGACACACGCCTGCGATGCACGTATCGGGCCATCCGCTCATTCACCTTGCGGCTGCTCGGCCAGTTGGCTCAGCAGGGCGTCGAGGTGCTGTTTGGCCTTCCGGCCGGCCTGGTCGGGATCGTCGATATACGGATACAGTTCCACGGTCAACCAGCCGGTATAGCCGGTGTTGCGCACTTCGCGCAGCGTGGCGCACAGGTCGATCGCCCCTTCGCCCGGCACAAGGTGCTGATGCTCCCGGCTGGCGGCGATGTCTTCGATATGATAATGCCGGGTGTGGGGGGCCATTCGGGCGACCCACAGTTGCGGGTCTTGGCCCACGCAGTAGGCATGGCCGATGTCGAAGTTCAAACCCACATGTGCCGAATGTATCCGGCCGACGAACTCCAAATACTGCTCGAACGTTTCGATCAGCAAACCCGGCTCCGGCTCGATCAGCAGCAGCACGTCCAGCTTCTCGGCCAGTTCCACGCACGGCATCAACTCGTCGTAAAAGATCGCCGCTGCCGAGCGCCACGATTGGCCTTCTTCCAGCGGGCCGCCCGGCTCGGTCTGGATCGACCGCGCCCCAAGCCTGCTTGCCAGCCCTAACGCCCGCCGTGTGTGTTCCCGGCGGATCGCCCGATAGTGCCGGTCCGGCTCGATCCAGGAAGGATGCCAGTAGGGTTGCCGGGGGTCGGCCACGGCGTTCATCATGAAGGCGTTGACGTTGGAAAGCTGGAGGCGGTGTGTTTCCAGATGGCGGCGGATGGCCTCTTCTTGCTGTGGCAACAGTCCGGCTGGCCAGGCGTGCGGCACGTCGGCCAGCAGCTCCATGCCCTGGTAGCCCAGTGCGGCGATCCGCTCGATCGCCTCTTCCACGGTGTATCGCAAATAGGCATTGGAAGAGAAAGCCAACTTCATAGGCAAGGACTGTCGTGGGCGGTTCTGGAAATTTCGGATTTGGAAGTTTCGGCCGGTGTACACAGCCACCGTACTAAGTTGGCTGGCCGCGGCCAGACGACCAGCCATCCCCACCGATTCAAGGTTTACTTGCCTTCCAGTTTCTTGCGTACTGCGGCCACAACGTGCGGCGGCAAAAATCGCACCAGTTGTTCGTCCGGCGTGACCACCGCGATCTGCTTTATCAGCGAACTGGAGACGTGCGCCAGCTCGCCGTCAGCGATCATGAACAGCGTTTCCACGTCGGGCGCCAGACGACGATTGGCCATCATCATAGTCAACTCGGCGGCTATATCGGTAATCGGGCGAACGCCGCGGATCATCACCTTCGATCCGCATTGCTTGACGAACGACACGGCCAGCCCGGTGAAAGTGCGAATCTCCACGTTCGGCAAGTGCGCCGTGGCCTGGCGGATCATCTCCACCCGCTCTTCCGGCTCGAACATCGGCTGCTTTTCCACGTTGATGCCCACGCCGACGACCAGCTTGTCGAACAGCCGGCTGGCCCGCTCCATCACATTCAAATGCCCCAGGGTGATCGGGTCGAAAGAACCGGGGTAAACCGCAATTCGCGCAGATGGCTCACTCATAAGTAGCTTTTCCCGATGATTGCACAGCGGCGAGCATTCGCATGCTGGTCAGCTTCACGTAAGCCGAAGCGACTGCCTTGCTCGTCATGGACCACAAGGGAAATATACACCGTTGGGTGGAACGTTAGGTTGTTGAAGGTATCGCCCCACGGTGTATCGCGACCGGGCTCGGAAAGCGCTTTTTGCACATTTGCAGGCGACTTCGCAAAGCAGGGCACGACAAGCCCTTCACGAGACGCTTTGGCGACGTGCAAAGATTCTGTTTCTGTTTCAAGGAAATGCTCAATCACGAGGAATGCTCGATCACGAAAGTGCCTCGATCAACCGCTGGATGTCTTCCTGATTGTTGTACGCGTGAGGGCTAATACGCAATCCTCCACCCCGGCAGCTAAGTACTACGCCCTGCTGCCGGCAACGGGTGCGCAGCGCCTGCGGGTCGCGGCCGGGCAGATCGAACAGGACGATGCCGCTGCGATGCTCCGGGCTGCGATCGCTGCGCACTACCGCCCCAATCGCTCGCAAGCGCTGGCAGGCAAACTCGGTCAATTCTTCGATCCGCTGGCCGATTGCCGGTTGGCCGAAGCGACTGAGCAGGCGGCAACTGGCAGCAAGTGCGGTCAGCCCGATGGTGTTGGGAGAGCCGCCTTCGTAGCGCACCGCGCTAGGTTTCAGCACCAGTTCGATGCGGTTGAAATCGTGCTCGTGCACCACGCTGTTCCAGCCGACGCCAATCGGCCTCAGGCGGTCCAAATGTTCCCGGCGGATGTAAAACACCCCGGCCCCTTCCGGACCGAGCAGCCATTTATGCCCGTCGGCGGCCAAGAAATCCACTCCGCTGGCTGCTACGTCGATGGGAAACGCCCCCAGCCCCTGGATGGCATCGAGGAACAACAACGCGCCGCGCTGGTGGGCCAACTCGGCCAGCTTCGCCACGTCGTGCCGCCAGCCGTCGGTATATGTTACCCAGCTTACGCTGATTATCCGGGTCTTGCTGTCGCAGGCAGCGGCAAGCTGGTCAAGTTCGGACTGTTCTGGCCGACAAACTACGCGCCTGGTTTCCACCCCGCGCTGCGCTAGATTCAACCACGGGTATTGGTTGGTGGGGAACTCGTCGGCTCGGATGACCACGTTATCGCCGGGGTGCCAGGGAAAACCCTCGGCCACAATGTTTACTCCCGCAGTCGTATTTCCTACAAAAGCAATTTCTTCGCGCTGCGCCCCGATCATGCCGGCCAGCAGAGTACGCAACGCCTCGATCTGGTCCATCCAGCGGCGGTAATCGCATGCACCATTGGTAGTTGCGTCTTCGGACCAACTGTTGACCGCCTGCCAGGCCGGACCGCTCAGCGGTGCAACGGCGGCGTGGTCCAGGTATGCCAGGCGGCTGGCCACGGGCATTTGCCTACGAAACTCGTCCCAATCTGCCGCAGCGGGTTGAAATAGCGAAGAATCGCTCCCTTGCTCGTCCGAACAGTACGGAACCATCGAATTACCGCTCTCGCTAAATGGTCTTGAGTTTTATTCTGCGCAAACTAAGCTTTTGCAAAGTGCTGCCGGAGCGTCGCTGTGGCGGCCAAATGTGCCGCCGCGGTGGTGAATGCAACAATGCTGAATTATAATCGAGGGCACGGGAATCCATCGAGGTGACGTGCTGACCGAGGACCGACTTCAATGCCCAAGGCGCTGTGTATCATAGGTACTGTGATTGCTGCACTGATGTTCTTGATTTTCGGCTTGGACTTGGCGCTGGGATTCCCGTTCAGCCGGGTGAGCTTGGTAATGGACATCGGCTTCGTAGTTTGCAGCGCGGCCTTGGGCTTCGCCAGTTGGGCCACCCTGCGCGAGCAGCGCTGAAAGCAGTTGTTTTCGTCGGCAACTTTGTTAAAATTAGCTTTTGCGCGGAGCGGCGGATAGCGGCCTGGCGTGGGGTTTGCGCGCTGTGTCGGATGCCCATACCGAACTGGCCAGCGCCGATCCACGCGATAGGCTGCTGAAGGTTGTAAATATCCCCTTGTGAGCGGCGCGCAGCGGGGTGCTTCCTGAGTCGTATCGGACCGTATCGCAATCCGAACGGACGGTGGCCGCACAAGCGCTGTCGGGGCCTCCGCCGCTCTTGATAGTGCCGGGCTGTTAAGCAGTGCCGAGCTGGGCGGGCATTTTGCAATGCGCCAAACGTTGCTACTGGTGACGAGTACAATTACGTTGGGTAGTGTCAATTGCGGTTTGCCGCGCCAGAACTCAAGATCGCTGTTAAGCGGAGTTGCTCTTCGCATTCCGGCAAGTTTAGAAGAAACAGGTTGCAGCGGAGTGGCCTTAGTCGGTGGTTATTCCCATGAGTTCCGACGGTAATGTAACCAACACTCCTGGTGCCCAGGCCCCCGGCGCGCCGTCGCCGATGCAGCGCAAGCGTATTCAAAAGGCCTTCGAGCACGCCAAGAAACTGATGGGCCAGCACGAATACGACTACACCTATGTATCGGAACTGCTTGCGCAGTGCGTTACCGGCGACCCGTCTAATGTGGACTACATCACCGCCTACATAGAAAACTTGCACCGGAAATTCAACAATAGTCGGCCCCCAGCGATACTTGCTCAATTCAAGGAGCGGGCAGCCCGGGCCGCGATGAAAAAAGCCGAAGCCCAGGGACAATGGGAAGAAGTCTACCGCAATGGGGCGAAGGTGCTGACGGCCAATCCGTGGGATGTGGCTACCTTGCGGTCGATGGCCACTGCCGCCAAGCAGTTAGGGCATGTGTTGTGCGAGATGCGGCTGCTGAAGTTCGCGCTGGAGGCCAACCCCAAAGACCCGGAAACGAACATCCAGTGTGCCAAAGCCCTGGCAGAACTGGGCCAGTACGATCAGGCGATCGCCTGCTGGCACCGCGTCGAGCAGGCGCGTCCGGATGACGAAGAGGTTCAGCGGGCGATAGCCGAGCTGACTGTCCGCAAGCATCTGGCCAGGACGAAACGGCCTGATGAAGAAGCGGCTGAGAAAAAGAAGAAGGCCGCTGCTGCCGCCAAAGCTGCCGGCGCCAAAGCTCCCGAAGAGGAAGAAGAGATCAGCCAGGAGGAACTGCTGCGCGAACGGATCGCCCGCGACCCGAAAAACCTGCAAAACTATTTCGAGCTGGCGCAGATATACATCAACCGCGACGACTACAAAGAGGCCGAAGCGGTTTACGCCAAGGCGCTGGAGGTCTCCGGCGGGGAAGTAGAGGTCCAGGAGCGCTGGGAGGACGTGCAACTGCGCCGCCTGCGCCAAGAGTTGATGGAAGTGAAAAAACGACGCGACAGCGGCGAACCTGGCGCCGACGAACAGTATCAACGCCTGCGCAAGGCACTCAACGACCGCGAGCTGGAGGTATACAAGAACCGCTGCGAGCGTTATCCCAACAACCTGACCTTCAAGTACGAGCTGGGGCTGAGGTACCAGATTGGCGGCCAGATAAACGAGGCCATCAAGCAGTTCCAGATCGCCCGCAACGACCCGCGACGCAAAGGTGTGTGTATGCTCTCGCTTGGCCAGTGCTTCCAGCAGATCAAGCAATATCGGCTGGCCATGTCGCACTACGAAGCGGCCATCGAAGAGATACCCGACCGCGACGCCGAAAACAAAAAACGCGCCCTGTATCAAGCCGGCAAGCTGGCCTTCGCCCTCAGCGACCTGGACGCCGCCGAGAAGCACCTAAGTGCCTTGGCCGGGCTGGATTTCAGCTACCGGGACGTAAGCACCTTGCTGGACAAAATCGCCGCGGCGCGCGAAGCTGCCGTCGGCGGCCAGGCGCCGGCCGCCACCGAGCAGACTGCCGTGTCCATCAAACAAGACGAAAGCGACTTGCCCTCTGCTCCTGCCGAGTAGTTGGGCATGTGTATCTGGGCGGCAGCACGGCCACAGGCCCAAGTTCAATTGAGCCAACCGGTTTGCTCAGTCCAGATTGCGATTGCGCACGCGTCGCAGTGGTCCGACCGTTTAGGACTGCCGACAGTTACGGCGATGCGGGCCAAGACTGCTGCACGGTAATCGTCAGCAACCGCCGGGGGGCCAGTACCCAAATCTGGCCGCACAATTTACAATGCTCATACTGAGCCGTGTCCGCCGATGAGTGTGTCTGTCGGCCCCGCGGCCATATCCCATTACAGACAAAAGCCAGTTCATCTATGCCAACCACCAAAAGCGCCAAGAAACGATTACGGCAAAACATTGTCCGCCGGGCGCGAAACCGCTCGGTAAAGCGATCGGTGCGCACGCAGTGCCGCAAAGTCCTTCAGGCCCTCAAAGCCGGCAATCTGGAGGAAGCCGAAAAGCAGTTCAGGCTTGCAGCCAAGAAGCTCGATCAGGCCGCGGCCAAACACGTTATTCACCGCAACGCTGCGGCGCGCACCAAGTCACGCCTTTCGGCCAAAATAAAAGCGGCAAAGCAACTGGCAGGAAGTGGCAAGTAGCCTTTTGGCGTTGAACGGGCCGATTCGCCTCGTACCGTAACAGACCGCTTGAATACCGCCCCGCCCCCGCTGGAAGAACTGGACCGCACTTCGCAGAACTGTGGCCGTCTTGCCACCGCAGTGGCACCCACGGCGGGGAAAGCCACCGCTGGCACCCAGGCGATCGGTTTGGTCTGGCTACTTTCGCTCTGGCGGTCTTTCTGGCGGCGTGCTTTCCTTTGCCGCAACCGCCTTTTGCTTCTCCGCGGCCAGACACTCAGCCGGAGTGATGATGCCGTCGCCATTCAAGTCGTACCGCAAGAACTCGGCAAGCTTCGCCTCGGTCCAGGTGCTGGCAAACTCGGCCATACTCACTTGCCCATCGGCGTTGGCGTCTTTTTCGAAGAACCAGTCGGGCAGGCCCGACGGCAGGCGCTCCAGCGCCGTGCTCAGGCGCAGTTTGCCGGGCTTGGCCGACGTGCTGCTGGACGAAGACCCCCGCCCCGAGGAACCGCCGGACGAACTCCCTGAGCCGCCTTGACTATAGCGCTTCAGCCAGGCGATCAATTCTTCCAGATCGACTTTCCCATCGCCGTTGCGATCGGCCGATTTGACGTCGCCGCGCATTTCGCGGTACTCGTCGGGTTCCAGAGTGCCATTCTTGTTCCTGTCGTACTGCGACAACAAGCTCTTCGCGTATCCGCGAATTCTCTCATCCTCGGGGCTGCCGGAGGAGCCTGACGAGCCAGAGCTGCCGCTTGGCCCGGCTACAGTGGTCGTGGTGATGCCCTGGGTGCTGGTAGAGACGGTACTTGTAGCGGCAGGTGGGCCAAAACCAGGCACTGGCGGCAGCGCCGGCTGTGGCTCTCCAAAGCCGCGCACTGCTCCCGAGCCGGCAGCGTTGCCCTGACCGGCCGGCAGCGGTGTGCCGCTGGGAGTCAACCCGTACGCGGCTGCCAGGCGCTCGCGGACCAGTTCCAACTTGACCGGGGCAGTTGCAGGCAGGCCGGCCTTGGCCATTACGCGCTCGAATATTTCTTTGTGGCTGTGGGAGCGGCCGCCGGTGGTCTCTTCGGCCTCGATAATCCCGTTTCGGTTACCCTCTTCGTCCAGATGCCTTGCTTCAGCATACATCTGCTCGAACTGACGACGCTTTTCCCAATCGGCCGGAGACATTTGCCCCTGGCCCGGCTGACCGGGAAACGGCCCCCCTGAGCCGCCCATGGGAAACTGCGGCATGCCGCCGGGCTGGAAGTATCCGCCTGGGGTGCCGGGCATAGTTGCCCCGGGCGTCATCCCTGGTGCAGTGCCATCGATATATGGCTGGTAATACCGTTTGATCCCCTCGCGTACTTTTACCACCGCCACGGGATAGTTCGGTTCCAGACCGGCCTGCTGCAATATGCGGTCAATGAAGAATCGCCGCCGGCCTTCGACTTCCTCTGCTTCGATTACGCCGTTATGGTTGGCGTCCACTTCCTGGATGAAGAAGTCGGCGCGGCGCAGGCGTGCTTCGGCGTCAGCCGGCGACATGGGAGCCATCATACCCATGCCCATTCCTCCTGGCGGGCCACCCATTCCACCTGGTGGGCCACCACCGGGTTGGCCCCAACCGCCACGACCGAACTCGGGCCGACCGCCCTCGCCGCGACCGGACTCAGAACGCCCCCATTCGCCACGGCCGCCCCAGGGGCGTCCCCAACCACCCGGCTGGGCATACGCAGCCAACGTTGCCAGCCACACACCCATCCCCACCAGCAGGGCAACCGTTCTGGACATCAGCCAACCCTTTCGTGGCCAGTGCGCATAATCCACCTGCTATAATGAACGCTCGGCAAGCCCGATTGTTCCGCTCCCCGGCACGCTTTTGGCGGAACTTCTGCGCCACCGGCGGGTTTAAGAGGCTTGAGGGGCCAGCCAATGGGGCTAGCTCACCGGGCAAGTCGATTCCAAGTCTCTTTTCGGAAAGGATTGGCTATGAACAAGTTGTGCATCGCGGCATCGTTGGTGGTGCTGTTTGCAGCCAGTGCTGTGCTGGCGGCGCAAGCGCCCGGGCCGGGAATGATGGGACCGGGCATGATGGGGCAGGGCGGGAACATCGAGCTGATGCTGTTGAACGTCCCGCAGGTGCAGAAGGAACTGAACATCGTACAAGAGCAGCTCGACAAGCTCCAGGAAATCAGGCGCAGCGCGATGGAAGGAATGCGCGATTTGTTCCCAAGGGATTTCCGCGACCTTTCGGCCGAAGAGCGCCAGCAGCGGATGCAGGAAGTGCGCAAGAAAATGGAAGAGCGTACGAAAGAACTTCGGAAGAAAGTGGACGAAGTGCTGCTGGATCACCAAAAGAAACGACTAAAGGAAATCAAGCTGCAAGTCCAAGGCGTCCAAGCACTTTCTGATCCAGAAGTGATCGAAATGCTGGGGATCACCCCCGAGCAACGCGAGAAGATGGAGAATGTGCGCAAAGAAGCGGCCGACAAGCAACGAAAACAGTGGGAAGGCCTCCGTGACCTGTCGCCCGAGGAACGCCGCGAAAAAGGCCGCCAGCTCTTCGAAGAAATGCGCAAGGCCCGCGAAGCAACCGAGCAGGCCGTCGTGGATGTGCTGACGCCTTCTCAGAAAGAAAAATGGGAAAAAGCAAAGGGCGAAAAGTTCGAGTTGGATATGTCGGCACTGTTCCGTCGTCCCGGCGGTCAGCAGCGCCCCCAGCCGAAACCTGAGAACTAGAGCCAC
>Ga0308412_1001240_pt1 | contig 13845 bp, 4 predicted proteins | sample HotsprottomLayer_FD_202357 | JGI IMG/M metagenome (GOLD analysis project Ga0308412, IMG submission 202357) | Hot spring phototrophic mat microbial communities from Octopus Spring, Yellowstone National Park, Wyoming, United States -... | ecosystem: Environmental > Aquatic > Thermal springs > Hot...
ACGACCGGTATCGGTAGTCGTTTCGGCCGCCGGCGTGCAATCCCACCACCGTGGTCGGGGGCGGACAGCAGTCACCAAAGGCCGCCCGGACCGAAAGGCCGCCCGGACCGAAAGGCCGCCCGGACCGGAGCGCCAGCCCGACCGAGGTGCCGCCCGGACCGGAGCGCCAGCCGGTCTCAGCCCCCCGGCTCGGTGACGGTGACGAGCCGGTTCACCGGCACGTCGGTGCGTTCCACCACCCGGCCGGAGGCGGGGAACCTGACCCGCAGCCGGGCCACCGAGGCCACGCCCGGCCCGAGACCCACGTGCACCGTGCGGTCGCTCTGACCCAGGTAGTCGGTCACCGACTGCACCTCGAAGCGGCGGGACGGCTCCCCCGCCCGGCGGGTGACCTCCACCACCGCCCCCCAGGCGTCCCGGCCCGACCGGCCGCCCCGCACCCGCACCGCCAGCCACGACCCCACCTCGGGGGTCACGTTCCGGTACAGGGTGAGCGCACCGCCCACCCGGGCGACCACGAGGTCGAGCCGGCCGTCCCGGTCGAGGTCGGCGACCGCCACACCCCGCCCGTTGGTGACCCTGATCCCGGCGTCGGCGGCCCGGTCGGCCATGCGCCCGTCGAGACCGGGCACCCACAGGAACGACGGGCCCGGCAGGTACGGCTCGGCGAGGTCACCGATGCGGATGTCGAGGCCGCTGGTCTGGACGAGGTCGACGCCGCCCCGGTTGGTGGTGTCCAGGAACGCGGCGCCCCACCCCCACCCGCCGTCGCGCACCCCCGCGGCGTCGGTCCCGTCGGCGAACCGGCGGCCGCCCCGGCCCAGGTACAGACGGTTGCCGGTCCCGCCCCAGTTGCCGCCCCGGGTGAGGCTGGAGCCGCGGGCGTCGAAGATCGACGACACGAACACGTCGTCGTGACCGTCGCCGTCGACGTCGGCGGCGGTGGAGCCCATCCCGTTCTCGTCGGTGCCGACCCCGGCCGCGTCGGTGCCGTCGGTGAACGTGCCGTCGCGGTTGTTCCAGAACAGCAGGCTGGTGCCGAAGTCGGCGGTCACCCACAGGTCGGCCCAACCGTCCCGGTCGAGGTCCCGGAACGACGCGCCGAACGCGAACGTGTCGCTGCCGAACCGCAGCCGGGCCCGGCGGGTGACGTCGGTGAAGTGGCCGGGCCCGGCGCGCCCCCGGTTCCGGTAGAGCTTGGAGGGCGACACCGAACGTCCGGCGCGGCCGTCGAGGGACGCCGGGTAGCCGGTGAGGAACAGGTCGGGCCAGCCGTCCCGGTCGACGTCACCGACCGCGACCGAGAACCGCACCTGGATCCGCCGGGCCGAGGCGCGAAGCCCCCGCCGGGCCGCCTCGTTGCGGAACCGGCCTTCCCCGTCGTTCACGAACAGGGCCGGGCCCCGGCCGAGGATCGTGGTGACCACGAGGTCCTGGTCGCCGTCGTTGTCGATGTCGACGAACGCGGCGCCCGAGGACGGCTCGGTGAGCCGCCCCAGCCCGGCGTCGGCGGTGACGTCGGTGAAGGTGCCGTCCCCCCGGTTGCGGTACAGGCGTCCGGGACCGTCGAGCCGGGTGGCGTACAGGTCGGGGTGCCCGTCACCGTCGGCGTCACCCACCGCGACGCCACCGGTGAATCGTTCGATCTGGCACAGCGCGTCGCCGAGGGCGGGCCGGCGGGCCAGGCGGCGGTCGGCGGCCCGCAGGCGGTCCTCCCGGGCCCGCAGGAAGCAGGGGCTGCGCAGCGGCAGGGGGGTGAGGGTGAGGCCCGCCTCCTCGGTCACGTCCTCGAACCGGGGCGTGCGGCCCGGGGCGAGGGTGAGCGGCACGTCGCCCGGCACGGTCGTGGCCGGCCCCGGCGGCGGGCGGGTGGTGGACGCCGGGCGGTCGCCGGTGGTGGTCGAGGTGGCGACGCCCGGAGGGCGCGACGGCCTCGTGGGTCGGCCCGGCCCGCCACCTCCGTTCCCCCCGTCACCGGCACACGCCGCCCCGGCGGTCAAGGCAGCAATGGTGAACGCGAGTCCGACCACCGCCGATCGGGGTGGAGCGGTCACAAGCCGGGTCCGGGGCCGAACAGCGCGTCGGGGTCGGCGACGCGGTCGCGCACCCCGTCGAGACGGCCGCCGGTCTGCAACGCGAGGCAACGACCGAGCCGGTAGGAGGCCTCGACGGTGTGGGCGAGGTTCACCTCCCCGAGGAACCGGGACCGGGCCGCCTGGCGGGCCGCGGCGCCGAACCCGGGGAACCGTCGGGACCGGATCGGGCCGGTCCGGGTCGAGGCGCCGGGCTGTCCCGGATCGGTGAACCGGGTGCGGTCACCGAAGGTGTGGGCGAGGACGGTGGCCGCCGCCCCGGCGACCATGGCGTGGGCGGACGGGTACTCCGGGGTCGGTGGGGTGATGAGGTACGGGTCGAAGCGGCGGTCCCAGCCGACGGCGCGGATCATCGTGACCGGCCGGGGCCGGGCCCAGAAGTACTTCTGCCGCCACGCCACCAGGTAGGCGTCGGCGATCGCGGTGGCGGTCACCGCGAGGAGCCGGGCGGCGGCATCGGCGTCGAGGCGCCGGTCGAGGGCGAGGCGGGCGGCGATCGCCAGCCAGTGGCCCGCCGGCCCGGGGGTGCCGGCCCGTTCGTCGTCCCAGAACCGGGCCGTGGCCTCGGCGGCCGCATCGCGTTGGCGGGACGCGAGGAACAGGCGGCGCAGCTCGGCGGCGTAGCGGGTGCCGGACCGGGTGTCGACCTCCAACGGTGGGGTGACCCCGCAGGCGGCGACGTCGGCCACGAACCCGCGCAGGGTCCCCCAGGTCGGCAGCAGCGCAGGGCGGCGGCCGGGCGGTGTCGGCTCCCAGGTCCCGGGGCCGTCCGGCGGTGACCACCGGGCCCGGCGGGCGAGATCGGCATAGCCGTCGGTCCCGGCCCAGGTGGCGGTGTTCTCGCCGACGTGGCGGCCCCAGGCCAGGGAGCGTTCGGTGATCGCGGGACGGTCGAGGCGGGCGGCCCGGGCGGCGAGCAGCCGGCGGCCGAGGTCACCGACCGCGACCTGCGATGCGGGGTCGGTGAGCAAGGCCCGGGCGGCGGCGGTCATCGCCGCGACCGCGGCGGTGGTCCCGTCGACCGGCCCTCGGGGCACCTCGGTGGGAAGCGGGTAGTCGGTGAGGGCGGTGAAATCCATCGCCCGGGGGGCGGCGAGGGTCACCGCCTGCGCCCCGGCGAGACCGACGTAGGCGGTGAGGCGCGCGATCTCCGGGGCGCTGAGGCGTTCGGCCGCCGCCCGCTCCAAGGTCTCCTGCAACACCGCCACCACCGGGGCGCCCGGGCCCGAGGTCCCCTGTCCGCCGGGTCGGCTGGTCGTGGTGGCAGGACGGGGTTCCCCAGCCCCGCCCCCGCAGGCCCCGGACACGAGCGTGACGCTCAGGATGAGCGCGTACGTCCGCAGGAGTCGCCGACAGGGCCGGTCCACGGCCGCGATGATCGCGCCTAGCCTGCGCGCGGTGCGGTCCAGGAGCCCACGGAGCCGCACCCCGGCGACCGGGGCCCGGAGCCGGTGCCTGGCGTGTCTCCTCGCCGCGGGGCTCGGGTTGGTCGGCGGCTGCGGGACCGACAGGACCGGACGGGCCGACCGGACCGGTGGCACGCCGTCACGACCCCCGTCGACCGGCCCGGCGTCCCGCCCGGCCCGGCCGGATGCGGCCCGGGTGACGGCCGCGGCCGACCGGGCCGCCGGGTACCTTCTCGCGCACCGGGACGCCATCGACCCGGTCAGCCTCGCCCTGGTCGCCTGGATCGGGGAGCGGTTCGGCCGCACCGAGCTGGCGGTGTTGCGGGTCGAGGCCGTCGCGTTGGCCCGGGCCGGGGAGCACCGGGGCGGGTCGACGGTGCTGGGCCGGCTCCTCGACCCGGCCCTGCCCGCCCCCGAGCCGGCGAGCCTGGCGGCGGCGGGCACCGACGGGCTGCTGTACCGCGCCGCGTTCTGCACCCCCGGCGATGCGCCGGGCCTGCGCACGCTGCGGGGGGACGTGGCCCGGGACATCCGCCGGGGTGGCTATGCCGCCACCCATGCGGGGATCGCCATCGTGCTCGCGGAGCAGGCCGGTTGCGCCGTCGACCCCGACGGGCGGCTGCGCCGGCAGGCGGTGGCCCGCCTGGCCGCGGAGCTCGGCCCGGACCCGGTGCCCGGTGACCTGCGCTTCGAGCAGGCCGCCATCCTCGACCTGCTCGGCGCGTGGCGTCGGGTGCCGGCCGGTCCGCTCACGGCCCGCATGCTGAGGGCGCAACGGGCCGACGGGTCGTTCCCGAACGCCCCCGGGGCTCGCCCCGACCCGGGCGCCGACTGGCACCCCACGATGCTGGGCCTCTGGGTCCTCGAACGCCACCTCGGGCCGGGGCGGCCCGTCCCGTTCCTCGCCCGCTGACCCTGCCCGCGGGGGACGCGACCGGGCCCCGGCCACAAGGCCGGGGCCCGGTGTGCCGCTTGGGGTCGCCGATCAGGGTGTCGGCGTCCCGTCGATGTAGCTCTGCAGGGCCGAGCCGTTGGAGGCGAGCCCCGGCGTGCCGCCGGCGGCGCCGTTGCCGCCGGCCCCGCCGTTCTGACCGGCGAAGCAGCCGTTGGCGTTGGAGAACTCACCCACACCGGAGTTCCCCCGGATGCCGCCGGCACCACCGGACCCGCCGGCACCGCCGGACCCGGCGGTCCCGCGGGTGCCGCCGCTGCCCTTGGTGAGGGTGGAGCCGCTGATGGTCACGGTGCCGGACCCCTGCTCGTACACCGCGATGGACGGGCCACCGGCGCCACCGCCGCCGCCACCGCCGCCGCCACCACCGGCACCGCCGCCACCGCCACCACCGGAGCCGGCTTCCTGGCCGGTGTCGCAGTTGCCGCCGTTGCCGCCGCCACCGCCGGTGCCGCCGGCCGCACCGGCACCGCCGTTGCCGCCGTTGCCGCCGTTGCCGGCGGTCACGGTGGAGGTGGTGATGGTCACGGTCGAGTTGAACACGTACACCCCGAAGGAGCCGCCACCGGCGGTGCCACCCGCACCCGGGTTGCCGCCACCGGCCGCACCGCCACCGCCGCCACCACCGGCACCGGCGTCGGCGATGCAGGAGATGAACGACCCGCCGTCACCGGCGCCGCCGCCACCGCCACCACCGCCGTGGCCGGTCCCACCGACCGTGCCGCCGGTACCGGAACCCGATCCGGACCAGGTGACCCCACCGGCGGCGAGGTTCTCGGTGCCGGGCGAGCCGGCCGAACCGGCCGAACCACCCGTCGAGGCGGTCACCCGGTTGCCGCCGGCACCGGCCGGGCTGTCGTTGCAGTTCCCGTTGGCCGCACCGCCGGCGCCGCCGTTCCCGCCGCCGCCGCCCGAGACCACACCGTTGGCGCCGGCCGCACCGGAGTTGTTGCCCTGGGCGCCGCCGGCACCGCCACCGCCGCCGTTGCGGCCGCCGACACCGGAGCCGGCACTGCCGCCGGAGCCGGCCGGGCCGCAGTTGCCGCAGGCGTTGCCGCCGGTGCCGCCGCCGGTGCCGTTGCCGCCGTGCCCGGACCCGTTGCTCCCGTTGGTGCCGGCGACCGCGTTGGCGGCACTCACGCTCACGTTGGTGAGGGTGAGGGTGGCGCCGTTGACGGCGCGGATGCCGTAGGCGCTGGAGCCCGCACCGGACGGGGTGCCCGAGTTGATCGTGAGCTGCTGGAGGGTGGCGGTGCGGTTGTCGACGAGCACGCCGGTGGTGTTGAACCCACCGGACCCGTTGATCGTGACGACGCTGCCGCCGGGTGCGGCCCGCAGGAACGCCGCGTTGTGGCCGCCCCGGAGGGTGACCGCGGCGCTGGTGGCGTTGATGTTCACCGTGGCGTTGTAGGTCCCGGCCCGGATCACCACCAGGTTGCGGGTCGCGCTGGTGACCGCGAGGGCCCCGTTGATGGTGGCCTTCGGCCCTCGGGTCGGGTCACCGCTCGTGCAGTTCGGGATGCTGGTGGCCGTCGTGTCCGGGCAGAACCCGTTGTTGGCGTCGCTGCCGGAGGTGCCGTCCACGAACACGGTGGTGGCCGGGTTCCAGTCGACGTACATCGTGACCGTCGACGACGGGGAGCCGGTGTTGGTGGCCCCGTCGACGGCCCGGGCCCGCACGTCGTAGCGGCCGCCGGCCGGGAAGTTGCTCATCGGGAACGACAGCGTCCACGAGGTGGTGCCGCTGGCGGTGACGAACACCTCGCTGGCCGACGAGAACGACGAGCCGTTCCAGTACAGACCGGTCGACACCCGCCGGATCGACACACCGACCTGGCTCACCCCGGCCCGGTCACCCGGGGCCGGCGCGCCGGCCGGGTCGTCGGCGGTGCCGGAGATGCTGCCCGGCCACGACGCCTCGCTCACCGGCACCGCGTACAGCGTGCCGCTCGAGGAGTAGATCGTGCCCGAGGTCGGGCTGGTCACCGCCGCGGTCGGCGCGGTCTTGTCGAGCTTGATGTTCTTCGTGCCCGACGTGCCGGTGTTCGTCGCCGTGTCGTCCTGGGTGGCGGTGACGTCGTAGACACCCTCGGTGGAGAGGTCCGGGCTGAACGTGTAGGTCCACGCACCCGCCGAGCAGGTGGTGGTGTCGGTGAGGCTCACCGCCCCGGTGACCGTCACCGTGACCGTCGGCAGGTCGCCGGGCAGGGTGCCGCACGCCCCACCCACGCTGGTCACATCCGTGTTGCGGACGGTCGGGAAGCTGGTCGCCACGCCGTTCACCTGGGTGAGGGTGACGATCGGCGCGTCGCCGTCCACGTCGAAGGTGTTGGCCGACGACGTGCCGGTGTTGCCGGCCCAGTCACCCTGGGACGCCTGGGCGGTGTAGGTGTCCTGGGGCAGCGGCGGCGACGCGTCCACGCTGTAGGTCCCGCCGGTGCACGAGGTGGTGAGCGTCTGGTAGAGCGGATCGCTCAGGCTCGTGCCCTGGTGGATGTTCACCGTGACGGTGGTCGAGTCACCGATCGCGGTGCCGCAGGCCCCCGAGAACGTCGGGGTGGAGTCGTTCGTGAACGACAGGTGCGCCGGGGTCACCAGCGTGACCGTGGGCGCCACGAAGTCGGTGAGGCCCGCCGCGGTGGCGCTCGCGGCGGCGCCGTTGCCGACCACGGTCACCGCCCGCACCTCGTAGGTGCAGGTGGTCGGGGTGTTCGGCGTCGGGGTGTTGCACACGTGCGTGTGGCTGAACACCAGCCCCAGCGACGTCCAGGCCCCGAAGCCGAGGCCCTGGTCGACCCGGAACTCGTAGTCGGTGATCGGCTGGCCGCCGTCGTCGACCGGGGCGCTCCAGGACAGGTCGACCCCGCCGAGGGTGGTCGTGGCGGTCACCGCGGTGAGCCCGACCGGCGCGGTCGGCACGTCGGCGCCGTCGGCGGTGTCCTGGTTGGAGGCTGCACCGGCTCCCATGATGTTCACTGCCCGCACCTCGTAGGTGCAGGTGACCGACGGGCCGCACGCGGTGTCGGTGTAGGAGGTGGCGGTGGACGCGGTGCTGGTCCACGGCCCCCAGGTCAGCCCACCGTCGAGGGAACGGCGGAACTCGTAGTCGAGGATCGGGTGACCGCCGGTGTTGACCGGGGCGGTCCAGTCCAGGTCTACCGCACCGAGGGTGGTGCCGGTGGCGGCCGTGAGGCCGAGCGGTGCGGACGGCACGTTGGCGCCGATCGCCGAGTCCATGTTGGAGGCGGGCCCGGCCCCGGCGGTGGTGATGGCCCGCACCTCGTAGGTGCAGTCGACCCCGGCGCCGCAGGCCAGGTCGGTGTAGTTCGTCGCGGTGGACCCGGTGCTGGTCCAGGGACCCCAGCTGAGCCCACCGTCGAGCGAACGGCGGAACTCGTAGTCGATGATCGGGGGACCGCCGGTGTCGACGGGCGCGGTCCAGGCGAGGTCGACCGCGCCGATCGTGGTGGTGGAGCTCGAGGCCACCAGGCCGGTGGGCGCACCGGGCAGCTCGGCACCCAGCGCCGAGTCGGTGGACCCGGCCACCTCGGTGGAGGTCTGGCCGTTCTGGCCGGTGAACCGCACCTTCACCTGGCACAGCGTCGCCGGCCCGCACGGCGGGGCGGGCACCACGTGCACCCCGGTGGCCGGGTACGGGATCGTGGCCTGCAGCGCCCAGCTCGTGTCGACCGCGCAGGACGACGTGCACACGTACACCTCGTACTGGGCCGGGTTCGGGCCGACCGGGCCGACCTCGGCCGGTCCGTCGAAGAAGACGGTCACCTCACCGAGCCCGGGACCCCGGAACACGTCGACGTCCTCGACCGCCCAGGGCACGAAGGCGCGGTGCGCCCACGGGGAGGGTCCGGCCGGGTTCACCGCCCGCACCCGGTAGGAGCAGGTGACCTGCAGGCTGCAGGTGGGGTCGAAGCTCGTGACCAGGCCGATGTTCGTGACCGGGAGGCTCCCCCAGATCCCGGCGTTCACCGGGCACCACCCGGCGCACTCCTGCACCTCGTAGTGGGTGGCGTTGACCGACGGGTCCCAGGTGACCTGCAGCTCCGAGGCGCCCGAGCCGGGGTGGTGGAGCGTCATCGTGATCGCCACGTTGTCGGGACGCGGCGGCGGGGCCTGGGCGAGCCCCACGGTCGGGCTCCACGCCGAGGTGCCGACCCCGTTGACCGCCCGCACCTGGAACTCACACAGTGCGGTGCCGCCGCACGGCACGATCGCCGGGGACCCGGCGATCGCGATCGGGGCACCCCAGGGGCCGGAGTCCACCGCGGTGCGGTACTCGTACCCGGTGAGGGGGAGACCACCGGTGTCGGTCGGGGCCTTGAACGTGAGCTTGGCGCTCGCACCCTGACGCTTCACCTTCACGTTGGTGGGCACGCCGGGTGCGGTGTAGTTCGCCGAGAGCGGGCCCGATGACGGGCTGGACCCCTGCGAGTTCACGGCGCGAATCCTGTACAGGCAGCCGCCGGTGACGACCGGGTCGGTGCAGGCGGCGGCGAAGGTCCCGCTGGTGGTGGTGACGCCGGTGGACACCCACGGACCCAGGGTCCCGTCGGAGATCCACTCCTTCTGGTAGGCGACGTCGGTGATCGGCTGGCCGCCGGTGTCGGCCGACAGCGTCCAGGTGATCGTCATCTGGTTGGGGCCGGCCGGGGTCACCGAGCCGAGGGTCGGGGCGGCCGGGGCCTGCCAGGTGCCGGTGGCGACGTTGGAGTAGCCGGAGAACCCGGATCCGTTCTTGGCGCGGATCCGCACGTCGCAGCTGCCGGCGGAGATCGGGCACGTGATGGTGCCGGTCCGGGTGGGCCCGCCGGTCACGTTCAGCACCTTGGCCGGCGAGGTCCACGGGCCGGCGTCGGGAGACACCTCGAACCACCAGTTCTTCGGTGCGCCACCCCCGGCACCGTCGGTCCACTGGATCGTCATCTGCCCGACCGCGGGGCCACCCTGGAGGACGGTGAGCCCCACCGGCGCCGCGGGCGGACCGGACGCGCCCGCCGGGGCGGCGACGGGCACCAGGGCGCCCGCGAGCGCGACCACGCTCACGAGCACCACCAGCCGGGTCCGGATCCTCCCGCCGTCCGCCGCCATCGGGACTCCCCTCTCACGAATCCGTCGCATCACCTGGCTCCGCTCCTCGACCTCTTCGAGCCCTCGACCGCTCCGTACCGTACGTCCCTCTCGTCACGGCGCCGCTAGGTGACCACGAGGGTCGCCTGGGCGACGGCCGATCCCGAACCCGATCCGTTGGCCCCACCGGTCCCGAAACTCGTGGTGGACCCACCGGTGATGGTGATCGACCCCGACCCGACCCGCACCGCGGCGACGCTCGGGCCGCCGGCACCGGAACCACCGTTGCCGCCCTTGCCGCCGTTGCCGCCGGTCCCACCGAACCCGCCCCGAGCCGAGCAGGAGCCGAACAGCGGGAAGGTGCAGCCGTTGGCGCCGGGCGAGCCGCCGCCACCGCCGGTGCCGCCGTCACCGCCGAGCCCGCCGGTACCCCCGTTGCCGCCCTTGCCTGCGGTCAGGGACGACCCGCCGGTCACGGTGACGGTGGAGTTGTGGGCGTACACGGCGAACGAGCCGCCGCCGGCGGTCCCGGCGGTCCCGAAGGTGCCGTTGCCGCCACCACCGCCGCCACCGGCGCCGCCGCCCCCGCCCTGCCAGTTGCCGGGGCAGAGCCACAGCACGCAGGCGGCCGGACCACCGCCGCCGCCACCACCACCGGTCCCCTTGGTGCCGTTGGTGCCGCTGGTGGCCGCAGGCGGGTTGTAGGTGGTGCCGTAGAAGCTGAGCGTCGACGCGTAGTTCACGGTGGTGCCGTTGGCACCGTTGCTGCCGTTGCCGCCGTTTTGGCCGTCGCCGCCGTAGTTCGTCTCGCAGCCGAAGTCGCAGTTGGCCTTGCCGGCCCCGCCGCCACCGCCGCCGGCACCGGTGTTCACCCCGTTGCCGCCGTTGAAGCCGCCGTTGCCGTCACCACCGGCGCTGGACCCCTGGCCACCCCGGCCGCCGGCCCCACCGTTGTTGGGCCCGGTGCCGGCCGCGCCGCCGTAGTTGGTGGTGGAGTGGTTGCCGCCGTCACCGCCGTTGCCGCCGGAGGTCCCCGAACCGCCCGCGGTGCCCGCCGTGCCGGCCGAACCGTTCTGGCCGTCCTCGGCGATCACGACCGAGCGGTTCAGGGTGACGTTGGCGCCGCCGAGCACCCGCACCCCGTACACGGTGGTGCCGGGCGAGGCGGTGGTGAGCCCCCGGATCGTGAGGTTGTCGAGGGTCACGGTGATCGCGCCGTTCACGGTGGTGCCCTGCGGCTGGCCCTGGAACCGGGACGCGGTGTTGTCGGGTGAGCCGCCGGCTCCGGCGGTGCCGCCGCGGGCCCAGCCGAGGCCCTGGGCGAAGCCGCCGAGGATGGTCAGGCCGCCGGCGGGGGCGCTCGTCACCGACACCCCACCGGCCGGGGCGTAGGTGCCCTGACCCACCGCGACCTGCGGACGGTTCTGCGAGGTGGCGGTGCTGATCGCCGCGCCCACGGTGAGCTTGGGCTGGGCGGCGGAGCCCGGGTTGGCGTCGGAGCCCTGCGGGGCGACGAACACCGCGTTGCGGGTCTCGAAGGTGGTCATCGCGGTGGTCACCTGGTTGGCGTTCCAGTCGGTCTGGGTGGCGACCACGGTGTACACGCCGTCGGCCAGCGCCACCGGCGCCGTCGCCGTCCAGCTTCCTCCGGTCACGGTCGCAGGAAGCGTGTACAGGAGGTTCGCCGGGTTGGTGCAGTCGGCGCAGCCGAACACCTCGACGGTCACCGCCGCGGTGTCGCCGGCCACGATCCCGGCGTCGCCGCTGAAGGCGGTGTTGCTCATGCGGTCGACGTTGGCGCGGTGCATCGGCGACTCCACCGTCACCGCGGGGCCGGTCGTGTCGGCCAGGCCGACCGCGCTGCCCACCCCGGCGAAGGGGCCGGGTCCCTTCTTGTTGCGGGCCCGGATCTCGTAGTCGCAGGTGTTGCCCTGGCCGCAGGCATGGGTGAACGCGGTGTTGTCACCCGCGCCGGTCGGTGCCCAGGCCGAGTACGGGCCGCCGTTGGTGGACACCCGGTACTCGTAGGTGGTGATCGGCCAGCCCGGGTACGGGGTGGCCGGGTCCCAACTCACCCGCACCGCGCCGAGCGCGTTCTGGGCGGTGGTGGCGGTCACGTTCGCCGGGGCGGAGGGCAGCTGGTCGTCGTTGTCGACGATCGTGACGGTGCCGACCCCCTTGTTGATGCCCGCGCCGACGTTGTTCTCGATCTGGGCGGTGAAGGTCTCGGGACCCTCGTTGAGGGTGTCGCCGTTGATCGTGAGGGTGGTGTGGACGTAGCGCTTCCCTGCCTGGAGGGTGAGGTTCTTGTTGAACGCCTTGTAGTCCAGTGGGGAGGTGGCCGTGCCGGCGTAGCCCTTGAGCTTGAAGGTCACGTCGGTGGCCTGTGGGGTGTTGATCGTGACGGTGACCTTCGCCTTCACGTTGGCGTTGTCGCTCTCCACCACCGCGTAGTCCACGACCGACAGCTCCGGCCCACCGGCCGTCGGGCAGTCGTCGTTGAGGATCGTCACCGTGGCGGTGCCGTACCCGATGGTGCCGCCGTTGGGGTTGGAGAGCACGATGGAGAAGGTCTCGTCGGACTCGCAGTTGGTGTCACCCTTGATCTGGAGCTGGAAGGTGCGGTGCACCTGGCCGGCCTTGAAGTCCACGAGCTGGTTCTGGAGCCCCACGTAGTCCGCCGGCGGTGTGGCGGTGCCCGGCACGGTGGACACGAGCACCCCGACCGGCGTGGTCGGCTTCTTGTCGAGGGTCACGGTGCCGAAGATCGTGCGGCTGCCCTGGTCGCCCTCCACCACCGTGATGTCCCGCACGTTGAACGTGGGCCGCCGGGTGAGCTTCTCCTCGATGTTGCCCCGGGCGCTGGCGGTGTCGCCGTTGCCGGGGTTGGTGGCGGTGAAGGTGAACGACTCGACGTCGTCCTCGTAGACGGAGTCGTCGAGCACCGGCACCACCACGGTCTGGGCGAGCGGTCCGCCCGGGTTGAAGGCGAGGGTGCCGGAGGTGGCGGCGTAGTCGGCCCCGGCGGTGGCCGACAGGTCGGAGGTCGTGTAGTTCACGGTCACCGGCACGTTGCTGTGCCCGACGAGGGCCACCTCGAAGGTGATCGAGGCGCCCGGACCCTCGGTCACGCGCCCGCCGGTCACCTGCAGCGGCGCCGGGTCGTCGTCACGGATGCGCCCGGTCCCCGGGCCCGGGGGCGGGATGATGTTCACCGGGCTCGAGAACGTGAGGCTGAACGTCTCGGTCTGCTCCCAGGTCGTGTCCTGCACCGTGGGCACGGTCACGGTCTGGGTGAGCGACCCGGTGGGCGTGAACACCAGGGTCCCCGTGGTGGTCGTGTAGTCGCTGCCGGCCAGTGCGCTGCCCGGGGCGGTGCTGTAGTCGAGGGTGGCGGTGGCGATCGGGGCCCGCGACAGGGAGATCGTGAAGGTGACGTTGCCGCCTTCGTCCGCCCAGCCGCCGTGCACCCGGGCCGCCGGTGCGTCGACCACTTGGTAGGTGTGCGTCTTCGAGGCCGGCAGTCCGTTGAGGTCCTGGGCGTTGACGGTGAAGGTCTTCGTCCCGGCCGTGGCGGTGTCGATCGGCGACCCGTTGGGGACGGGACCGTTGCAGAACGCCACCCCCACCCCGTAGGGCCCGTCGCTGCACGAGTAGTTGGCGTTCACCGTGGAACCCAGCGCGTAGATGGCCCCGTCGGCCGGGGTGGTGATCGTGATCGTGGGCGGGTCGTTGTCGACCGGCCAGATCTGGGTGGTCGACAGCGCCGGCACCGGGGAGGTCGGGAAGCAGTCGACCGGCATGTCGGTGTTGCCGTACGGGGAGGGCAGGGCCGCGTTCACCACCAGGCCGAAGCCGGGGTTGGAGAAGCTGGTGCCGCCGATCTTCGGCTGGATGTTGGACAGCACCGGTCCGCTCGCGTTCAGCGTGAGGTTCACGGTTGGGAACTGGTAGGGCTGGTTGGGCGGGATCGGGCCGGGGATGTTGACGGTCACCACGCCGCCGGAGTGCGAGACGGTGGGGGTGCCCGGGCCGAGCCCGAACCCGCCCGACAGGGACACGTTCACGTACGTGCTGTTCGCCGGGATCGGGACCTTCAGGTAGAAGTTCTTGTAGTGGTTGATCGACTGGCCGCTGACCGTGCCGGGCAGCCCGGCCGGATCCGCCGGCACCGTGGCGTTGATCGTGAAGTTGGAGCCCTGGTACACGTTGTTCGGCGCGGTGGTGTTGAACTCGATCGTCTGGGTGGTGAACTGGTCGCCGATCGGGGTCTGCACCCGGCAGTTGAAGTTCGTGGTGGAGTTGAACA